>Ga0105095_10000902_pt1 | contig 14973 bp, 17 predicted proteins | sample PPLLak2March2015_2_FD_79180 | JGI IMG/M metagenome (GOLD analysis project Ga0105095, IMG submission 79180) | Freshwater sediment microbial communities from Prairie Pothole Lake near Jamestown, North Dakota, USA - PPLs Lake P8 Core (3) Depth... | ecosystem: Environmental > Aquatic > Freshwater >... | reverse complement strand
GTTATCGAGGGCTATCCATAGGTAAGCTGCCATTTCTTCGGAGAAAGTGCCTATGTTTATCAGGTCTATGATTGAATAGGGGTCTTCTCTGAATTTCCTAATTGTAAAAGCAGTCCCGAACGGAGTGATTTCTCGCCTGTAACATACTGCGAGTCTGTGTTTGCCTGGGAGTGAAGCATCAACTATTGGGAAAGCAGAACTGACGTGTTTTCCGGCCATGTGGACGAGTTTGACTACCATGTTGTCGAGGGTTTCGTCGTTTTCGAATTGGACGTTGGTCTCGATGCTTTCGTAGTTTCTATGCCAAACGTATACTGGTTTTCTAACACCGTCACATGAGACGTCTTCGATGTTTGGATCCCGCATCAAGGGATCTATTTGGCCGAATCCGACAAGATCTCTTTCGGCGTGATATAGAATCTTAAACCATGATACGTCGGGGAGCCAACCTAAGCTGATTCGATATTTGTCAACGATTTTCTTTGCTTCTTCGGCGAAGAACTTTCGTGGATCAGTGATTTCCTCTTTTGGAGAGTCTATTTCTGCGAGTAGAATCTCTAGAATACGATTATAAACCCCTCTTTCGAGCGGGTCAAGCTGAAGTTCATCAAGAATGTATTGATACTCACCCGTCTTAGGGTTTTGCACTATGGCAACATGTGAAAAAGGCTCGTAGAGAGGGTACTTTTCAACGACTTTCAGCCCCTTCGGCAGTGGCTTGGAGGCTGGAGGAGGATTGGGACTCTGGTTTGAGGGTGCGCTGTTCTTAACTTCGATTTTTACCTTTTTTGTATTCTTAAATGGCGATTTAAGGGACACTTTCGGCATTTATGGTTCTCCGCTACACATCTTGATTGTAACGCTCTATTAAATATTACGTCTCAATAGACCATATTTCTGAGTGTTAAACACAACTACAGATTTCAGCTAAGCCCTCCGCATCCACCTTCATTAGACAAGACAGTTAATTGGCTTATGGTACAACGCCAAAAGATGTGCACATTGCTTTTTTTCAGCTCTATATTCAGCTCAAATGAAGACAATCGTAAACGTGAATGAGCCAATACACTTTATTACCTCTATCGCAATTTACTTCAAAAGCAAATCAGGCATCTATGTTATGAGCGAATTACCAGGCATCATTGATTCAGGAGAATTTCAACAAGCAGATTTTGAGAAGATAACCGCAATAGTCGGCGCTGAGTTCCAGATTCAAGAGGCCTTAATGGACCAAGGTACACCCACTTATTACCTGATTCATCCTCAGGAAACCAAGCATGCTTTTCTCAGGTCGCTGAAACGCCTTGAAGAAATTAACCTGATCGCCTTCCTACGCAAGATTGACGGCAGACTTGTGTTGCGAGTATTTTCGAAACCTCCAGTAAAACCCAGCAACTCGCGAACAAACTGGATTTTGTTCTTGGCCACAGTCGCCACCACATTTTTCACAGGCTATACCGGTTTTTCAGAAACAGGGCTTCATCCCCTCCTTAACGGGGCAATATTCTCTGCAGCGATCTTGGCCGTGCTTGGCATTCACGAGATGGGTCACAAGTTGACAGCCAACAGGAAAGGAATTGATGCGACAGCACCGTACTTTATACCCGGATTTCCTCCATATGGAACCTTTGGCGCTGTGATAATGCAGAAGTCCCTGCCTCGAAACAGGGATGCACTCTTCGATGTCGGAGCCAACGGTCCAATAGCGGGGTTTTTGGTTGCTTTGGTCTGTAGTGTTGTGGGCTTAACTCTGCTGATTCCAACCACCATCACGTCAGATTCGGGAGCATTGAGTTTGATACCTGTGAGTTGGGCACTGTTGATGCCGACTTTGTCAGCTTTCAATTTGATACCTGCGCTAGGTACTAACAATGGGTTTGCTTTGCATCCCATAACCTGGGCTGGATGGGTAGGAATGGTGGTTACCATGTTGAATTTGCTGCCTGCTGCCATGCTTGACGGAGGTCACGTTGCCAGGTCAGTTATCTCCAACGACAGATTCCGTTTAGTTTTTACTTTTGCGTCGGTCGCGCTTCTACTTCTTGCAGGTACCACGTTTATTCTTATGGCCTTCTTGATAATATTCATGGCGACGTTTAAACATCCGGGACCATTGGACGACGTGTCAGGATTATCTAGAAACAGGAAGCTGTTAATCGCTGTGTTAATACTGGCGTTCGTTTTGGCTTTTCCAATCAGCATATAGGCGCTTTTTTCGCTGCTAGAGCTGATTTTGCGATCTTGGAGCTAAAAACTGAGGTTACGAGATTCGATAGGGTGCGCCACTGTGGAAAAAACGGCGATTTGTATACTCCTGCATTCGTGAATCTGCCCCATTTCTGAGAACCATTCACACATTCTATTCTGGAGTCAATCCTTCGATTGTCTGTTGAAAACCAGCTAGTCTAATGCTACTTTCGCAGTTGTTGCAGACTATCACGAGTTCGACTAGTTCTTCGTTAATTACTTTTGTGTCAACGATCTTGTAGACTTCTTCGGATTCGTCTTCCGGGGATATGACGGTGCCGCACTTAGGACATGGGAATGAGCCGTCCCCATCAATTTTAGACAGGTCTATCGTGAAGGCTACAACTTTTTTCTCCGTATTCTTTTTCATCATGTTTTTTTCACGCTCTGTTTCTTGAACTTCATGGCTGCTTGTTGATAATTAACCGTTATGAATTTTCAATCAGTAAAATAATAGCTCTAATATGGCGAAATTGTCGTGCCCTGAAGCAGATCTTTACTCTCAAATATTGCTTATGTCGTTTCTTGATGCGTTTGCATTCAACTCATCGGTCAATTCTCAAAGTTCTCAGGTGCTATGTAGTCCCCAAAGTTGGCTTGTGCTTTTAGCAAGCGTTCCCGTTGTAGATATAATATGCCAAATAACTCTAAGGGTGTATCAGAGACATTTTTCTGGTAAAACTGTTGCACACGTTCAATCTTGGCCAGGTTTTCAGGAACCCGGATGGTGAATTGCTTTGTGTATTCTTCTTTTTTGTAGTCCTTTCCGAGCAGTTGGTTGAAGAGTTTACGCAAATCTTCATACTTTGGCAGGTATCCAGTAGGTGATTTTATTGCATTCACTTCGTTATGGACACGCAGTTCCATCCACTTTATCCACACGTGTTTGTCTTGGATGCCGTTCAAGAAATTGCCGTTGTCTCTGTCGCGTAGAAAGTAGTTCACTCCGAATATCGTGGGAGCTTTCTTTAGTTTCTTTCCAAATTCCAAGTTGTTGCATATGTTTTGACCTAAAGGAATGGAAATGAAGTCTTGGATGCTCATCATGTTTATCTCGGGTACGCCTTCTTGACCTATTGTGGCGAAGGTTGTTTCGGTCTCCAGGGAAGCACCGTAGGCAATTATCCCGTGGCACCAGTCAAAGCTTTGCTGGACGGGAACGTAGGCTTTGGTGTCTCTGCCTCCATACATGATGCCGCTTAACTCCACTCCCAATGGATTATCCAGCTCGGGGTCGCAGTTTTCAAGTGCCTTGAGCGCCACTGCATATCGAGCGTTCCTGTGAGCAGGCGGGATCTCATTACCCGCTTCATCTTTCTTGCCCTCATACCATGCTCCGGAAAAGTTGATTCCTTCTTTAGGAATCTCACTACCCATGCCCAGCCAGTACGGCTTGCCATCTTTGACCAACACGTTAGAGAATATGATCTCGCCTGGATTGACAAGCACCTTGTGGATCAGAGCATCATCATTTGGATTCACGTCCTGAATGATGCCGAAAATTCCAGATTCAACGTTCACAGCGCGGGCCACCGATTCAATGTTGCGAATGTATGCTATGTCATCGCCCAGTATGCTTTCCCCCGGAAGCATGGCAGTAGAAGTCTTTCCACAGGCGCTTGGAAAAGCACCTGCAAAGTAGCTTTTGCGACCTTCTGGACCATATACGCCCATGAGCAACATGTGTTCAGCCAACCATCCTTCGTAGTGAGCTTTGCGGATTGCAAGGCGGAAAGCTAGCTTCTTGAAACCTACCGAGTTGCCGGCGTACTGCGTGTTGACACTGTAGATTGTGTTGTCCATGTTGTCAATGTAGATCCGTTTGTTTTCATGTTCAACGCTGACGACATCGTCATTCAGCTTTCCGGCTGAATGTAGCACGCGTAGGAAATCGCTTTTTGGACCTGCTTTCACGAATTCCTTATACCCTGGTCTATAGAGCAGGTCTTCAGTGTGAGCTACGTACCAAGAATCTGTGCACTGAAGGCCCAATATGGTAAATATGGAGTCGGGAGGTCCCAGCGAGATAAAGCGAACAATCATAGTGCGGTTCTTCATCGAATCTCGGAGTAACCCCTTAACTTCTGCCAAACCCTCTTGCCGGTCAATTTGGTTAAGTGCTTTACCTAGTGAAATTCCCCTGGGCACAAGGTATTTTGTAGCCTGCCTGTCTCTACCTTGATCGTATTCGCCATCGAAGTGAACCGTGTGTCCAGGCAGGGTGAGAATGGCCTTTTCTTCGCCGAGTGCAACTGCTTGCCTCCGGACGTGAGAAATATCTTCAGCGGAGTCGCTGCAAATGAAAATCCGCTCGGCGTGACATAGGTCACTCGCTTTGGCTATGAATTCGTGAACATTAGGATTGTCTATTGCGCAGAGTTCTTCGTAATCATCTTTGCTCAATTTTGGTTGTAGAGCTTCAAGATATGCATTCATCGTTATCTCAACTTGCAAATTCACGTGGTTAATTCGATTTTCCTTTCTGTGAGTTGCGAGGGAATGTGATAAACTTTGTGGATAACGCGCAGAATTGATCGTGTCTACTTTGCACGTTTATCATTTCCAATTGTCAAAGTTGGTGTACCCTTCCAGGGATTCGCGGGAAGGGCTGAGTCTCTGCGATGTGCTTGACTCCCGTTAGCCAACTGACCGTGCGTTCAATTCCGATTCCTGCGCCCGCACTGGGTTTCAGTTTTCCCTCTTTAGCAAACTTCAATACCAGCGAGTAGTTCTCTTTCCGGATTTTGTCTCTTTCTATCTTCTTGAATATCTTATGGTATTCCCATTCTCTTCTGGAACCAGACAAGGCTTCTCCATATTGAGGCAGAAACAGGTCATAGTTGTCCCATCTGCCGGTTTTGAAGTCTTCGAAATCGTAGAATTCACGGGGAATGTTGGTAACCCAAATCGGATCTTCAATTTCAGCAGCTAGGATAGTCTCCCAGTCTGATCCATATTCTGCTTCGAGTTGTTGTTTCTCGAAAATCTTGAACGGTTTCTTCGGAATATGTAGAGTGTCGTATCTCGAAAGGTAGACTAGCTCCTCTTTCAGATCGCGTTTGACACTGGGAACCAAACTGCACAGGGTGTCTTCGACAAGATTGATTATGTCCTTTGAGGTTGCGTTTCTAGCTTCAAAATCTAATTGTGTAAACTCGTAAACGTGCTTTCCAGTGTGGGCTCGTTCCGCTCTTTCTAGGCGTATGTTTGGCGACAGTATGAATAATCTCGGATAAGCTGTTGAAGAGGCGATGAGCTTGTGAATTATCATGCTTGCTGTCGTGCGAACTGTCTTGCCGTAAATATCCACTTCAATTCGTTTTTCTATGGAAGCCCCCGGGTCGGGCCAGAGCGGGTCGGTGCATTGAGAAAGTGCTACCGGAAGCAACCATTGGAAATCGCGTTGCACAAACTCTGAGGTCAAGTTCTTCAGAGTATGTGTCATCACTTTGCCAATGGCAGTTTTTCTCTCAATTTCGGCTTCTGAAAGCCGTTCTAAGGTTTTCGGTACTTCCACTGATGTTGAGGCTTCTATGATGGGGGTTTGTTTGGTTTGCAAGATAACTCACTTTAACTTCAACTGTTTTGACTATCAGATAATCTCGGTATTTAATAAATTTTTTATAATAATTAATATGTTTTTTCCAAAAACAACAACCTTTTATACGTAATAACTGTAATTATTACAAATGCCCTTGAAACTCGACGAAAAAGATGTAGCTATACTCGCTCTGCTACAGGCGAACAGCCAACTAACAGCCAAGCAGATAGCCAAGAAGGTCAACGCCCCCATAACAACAGTTTTTGCTAAGATCAGGCGCATGGAAGAATTACAGATCATAAAAGAATATAGAGCTATTCTGTCTCCTGAAAAACTAGGCTCGTCTACTGCAGCCTTCATTCTGGCAGCAGTCTCTTACAGAGCGAAGACTGAGAACTTGCCCGTCTCTCAGAGGGCTGTGGCAGAAGAAATTGCGAAATTTCCAGAAGTCCAGGAAGTGCACATCATCACGGGTGATTGGGATCTGCTGATTAAACTGAGGGGGATGAGTGTAGACGCGATTGGTAAGTTTGTGGTTGACAGACTGCGGCTTGTAAACGGTCTTGAAAAAACCCTTACTTGCATGGTCTTCGAGACGTTGAAAGAGACGACAAAGATTGCTTTGCCACTTAAAGGATTAAGCTACACGTGAGCGGCATTTTCGTTTTCGGCGGAACCTGAATAATATAGTAAAGGCAATGCAAGAAGGACGGTGTTGTTTCCTTTTCGGGTTAGAGCGTATTCAACTCTTAAAGGTGGTCCATTTTCTACCTCTCTGTTAATGTAGCCGTGTTTATTAAGCACTTTGAGTTTGTCAGAGAGTGTACGTGAGTTGACGCCGAGGACTCGCTTCAATTCACCAAACCCTGTTGTCTTTTTCAAAAACAGTGTATACAGGATTTCAAGGCTCCACTTTTGGAACAAGAGGTTGAAGTTTTCTTCTAGACTTTTCAGGTCTGCCTTCAGCTCCCTTGGGCTTATTTCCTGTTTTACCAGTATCTGGTTGAATGTTTCTTCTATTCCTTTCAAAGTGTGTTCCAATCTTGCTTCTACTAGTTTCCGGAGTTCCTCGCTGAGTGTTAGTTTTTTGTCCATTCATTTTACACTTGGTGTGAAGACGCTCACTTCACAATTTATAAAGGTTTACTTATACAACAAGGTATAGAAAATATATCAATATTCATGGAGACTCACACTTTGGAAAAATATGATACTATCGTAGTGGGTGCCGGGACAGCAGGCTGCTTAGCCGCGAAAACCCTGGCCGAAGCAGGTCTTAACGTATGCCTACTGGACAGAAAACCGAAAGCAGAGATTGGAGAAAAGATCTGTGGTGACGCTCTCGGGGAGCATCACCTAAAGTTTCTAGGGTTGGAGAAGCCTCGCGGCGGCGAACTCGAGAAGCACATTGAAGGTGTACAGATTTATTCACCTGACAGAAATGCTGTTTTCACCATTGCAGATAAGGATTTTATCGGTCACATCTTAAACCGTAGACTTTTTGGACAGTGGTTGCTAAAGCAGGCGATAGACAAAGGTACCGTTTTAATGGACTCAACTCAATTTCTGGAGCCTGTGCTTGATGACGGCTTCGTTACCGGGGCAATCGCTAAGACCTCTAATGGTAAGAAAGTTCAATTGAGGTCTAAAGTCGTAGTTGACGCAAGCGGTTTCATGGGTGTGGTTAGACGCAAACTCCCCGAAAACATGCAGATAGAGCGGGAGATTGAGAATGCCGATGTGGAGGCCTGCTATAGGGAAATCAGGCAGCTGAAGCAAGAAAATACGAACACAAAATACTGTGAGATCTACCTAGACGGAAAAGTGACGCCCGGGGGCTATACTTGGATTTTTCCAAAGGGCGGAGCCAAAGTCAACGTAGGTTTGGGTATATGCATGCGAGAGAACTTCCCTAATCCAAAGAAACAGCTATATGAGCACGTTTTGGTTCGCCCGCAGTTTGAGGGTTCGCTCTTATTGAGCGGAGGAGCTTGGTGGGACCCAACACGCAGGCCATTGGACAACATGGTTGCCAACGGTATCGTATTAACTGGAGACGCAGCAAGTTTGGTTAACCCTATCCATGGCGGGGGCATAGGTCCATCCATGCTAAGCGGTTTCTTCGCAGGCCAGACGATAGTGGAAGCCCTTGAGAAAGGTAGCCCAAGTCAAGCGGCCTTGTGGAATTATAATAGGAAGTATATGGAAACTTATGGGAAGAAGCAGGCAAGCCTTGACATTTTCCGGATGCTCCTGTTAAACAGCAGCGATGCAGACTTGAATTACGGCATGGGCTGCAAGCTTGTGACCGAGGAAGATGTGTTGCGGGCAGCTATGGGCGATGGACTCCGCTTGAATGTAACCGAGACTGCAAGGAGAGTCTTCAGGGGCAGAAAGCGCATGGGCTTTCTCAAAAAACTAAGGCTGACCGTTAACATGATGCGAAAGATCAGAGAAAATTATGACGTTTATCCTGACAACCCCGAAGGCTTCAGCAAATGGCAACAGCAAACACTAGCTTTGATGAACCAAGCAAAAATGCAGCTTGGAGAGTGAGCGTTGCTGAATTCAAGGAAGAAGCCGCTTGCTTTCCCATTTTGACAAAACATTTTTGAGTGCAACGTGCACGCTGAACTCACAATAACATGAGATCTGAGGTCTAGGAGGGGCTCTCTATTACTTCCAGAACTTTAACTGTTGAGTCTATCCATCTAAGATAAGCGTTTAACGTTGCGCGCAAAGCAGCGGTGTCTTTTGCTGCGACATCCAAAACCAAGAATCTTCCTTCTTTACTGAGAGCTACCTTGGCACGCCTGGTATTGGACGCATCAGTCTCAGGCGCTAGACCATCCAGCAATGTCTTAAGGTGCTTTTCTGATAAAAACTGCAGACGTATTACTGCCTTCGCATCCAAGGTATCATCTCCAAAATAGAAACAGAAGTGGGTCTCGTAAAAACCTTGAATTTGTAATGTAAAAATAAAGGAAAAGGTGAATAAAGAAGAGGGTTACTTGTTCGCTTCTTCTGCAACAACCTTGGTTGTATCTTGCACCGGTGCTCCTTTAGCTGCACGCTTAGCCACGACTCCCAGCTTTGTAACTGGAGTGTATGCTCCGCCTGCGAACGTAAAGTTGCATTTCTTACATTTCCAGACGCCCACGCTTTCGCGTTTTACTCTTACGAAGCCGCATTGAGGACATTTGTGAGGCTTTCTTAGCTCTGTTATCACTTTCATGTAGCGTTTTCTAACTGTGGCTCCGTAGCGTGGGCCCAAGCCTCGTGTTGGGCCTACTTTCTTTGTTTTCGGCAGCTCTTTCACCAGCCTAGTTTTTTGCGTATTGCAGCAGCTTTTTCTTGTACGAGCTTGCTGATTTCTATGACTTGTTGTGGGATGAAATATCCCGAACCGCCTTTTTGGATGGCGCAAATATTGCCGTCGTCGTTTATTGCCATGGACATTCTTGCATCCATAACCTGCTCTTCTTCCAACCACGGATCGACGATCAAATTGCTACCTATCTTTCCGACGGTGACGGTCACAGGATGGCTTTTCATAGGAAGCGACGTGTAACCTGTTTTGATCTTCAATTCTCCATTTTCTATTTCGTAGTTCGGCATTTTCGTGTTCATTAACGCGGAAACTGCTGCTATAGCTGAGGCGTCAATAAGGTTTCCATCATGATTGAGTACGTAGACGTCTACGAAAACAACGAACACCTTTTTCCCAGGTTCGATGCATAACTTCCCGGTGTCTATGGCCTTGGATTCTCTAATGCCTCTGTCAACTATCCTAGCTAATTCGATAGAGTTCTCGTCAGGTGGTCCGGGTTCGAAACTTGGGGAAGCTAATGGAACAAGTTCGGCATTTACGGTTTGAACGCCCTCGTTCGGAGTGTCGGGAAATGGTGTGCCGGTTTCAACTTTTATCCCCACAAGGACATCTGTTTTGCCTAACAATACTCTTGCTGAACCTTCAGCTCTTTCGATGAGTCCTTGTTCTACTTTGATTTCTCTATAGTCATTTAAGCCTCTTCCATCGAGACGTTTTCCCTTTTCAATCATCTGTTCTATCTGCTTGAGTCTGACACGTGTGACTAAAGACGACATTATTCTTCTTCAGCCTCCTCCTTGGTTATCGTATATTTATTCTTCAACGCTTCCTTCTGCAAGGCGTAGATCTTTTTGCACCCTTCAATAGCCATGTTCACAGCATTTTCAAACTCCTCTGGCGCCAGTATTCCGTCCATCTGCAAGAGAGTAACAGCGTTCAGGTTGGGCATTATGGCTACCGGAACATCTGCCGCTCCAAGTTTGTCCTCTGCATCGTATAAGTCAAGAACTACTGTGTCATCTATTTTTCCCGCTGCGCATGCAACAACTAGATCTCGCATTGGGATGCCTGCATCTGCTATGGCTAAGGAAGCGGCAGTTATGCTTGCACATCTTGTGCCGCCGTCGGCCTGCAATACCTCTATGAAAACATCTATGCCTGTTCGTGGGTACAATTCTAGGAACACTGAGGGTTCAAGTGATTCCCTGATGACTTTTGACAGCTCTACCTCTCTTCGTGAGGGCGCCGGTGACTTGCGTTCTTGTACAGAGAAGGGCGCCATATGGTAGCGGCAGCGTATCACCATCCTGTCTGGAAGCGACAAGTGCTTGGGGTGCATCTCCTTCGGGCCGAACACTCCAGCTAAGATCTTGTTTTTCCCATGTTCAATGTAGGCTGAACCGTCAGCGTTTGGTAGTACGCCTACCTCAAGTTTCACAGGTCTTAATTCGTCTGCTTTTCTACCGTCTAATCTGAAGCCTTTCTTATCGATTAGTTTTTCAGGTTTTTCATTCAATCTTATTTTCCTCCCGTTTTGCTTTTTCTTCTTTCAACAATTGTGTGATACGATCTGTTAGCCCGCTAGTGTGGGATTCTTCTTCGATTTTTCGAATCGCCATCATAGCGAGTTCTTCATCCTCTGGAGTTTTTCCAGTGACCAAAATGACTCCGTTGAGTCCTAAGATTATTTGGCAGCCTGTTTCTTGTTTTATCGTCGAAATCATTGAGCCTTTTCTGCCTATAACGCGGGGGATTTTTGTTGGCGTGACTCTCATTATCTGCCCGCGTGTTATTTTTCCCAATCCAGGTTCACCGACCGTAAGTTGGGGATCGTGGGCTCTGTCATAAGATGCTATTTTTGCAACTATCAAATCTCCAGCGTTAAGGACTTGCGAAAGTTCATCGTTCTGCGGTTTGAACGGTCGGCTTAAAACATCTGAAGCTCGAAGGAGTGCTGTATAAGGCGACTTGATGTCTACTGACCAACCGTTGAAGCCGACTTCTGTTATAGTGCCAATAACTATGTCTCCCATTTTTGGAATGTAGAATGCTCTTAAAGCGACTACGTTGACTTTTTTGTTGTCAACGTCTGCAAGTCCAATTCTTGCGGCGTAGATCTTCTTATCCTCTAAGTACGTGTTTTCGCCTGCTAAGTAATCGCCTTCTGCAAGCAATTCTCCAGGCGTAACAAGCTGCTTTTTTTCGAAATATGTTGGCATAATTCTCATTTAAACCTCCTTTCATTTGTTTACGTTACTATTTTTGCTTCTCCGCTTCCTTTCGTTATGTCTCCAAGTTTGTTGAGAAAAGAAGCGTATGATCCTGCTGGCATTTCTAATATTCCGAACCATGAACCATCCACACGCCATTCTTCCCTTTTTATCACGCCAGAGGATTTCATTGCACCGTATACTTTTGCTGCGTATTCAGCTGGTATGTGGACGCTCACTGATATTTGTTCTATTTTCAAAGGCAAAATAGGTCGTAGGAGTTTCACTATGTCTCTGGCTTGTTCTTCTACAGGTTTGTATGGATCTATTGAATAGCGGATCTGTTCCATAGCGTTTTCGATTCGCAGGGGTGGATGCGGCAGATTCGTCTTGGGGTCAACCGCTTGTCGGGAAATGAAGTCGACTATTTGTTTTCTTTTATCTTCTATCATCTTCCGCCTTTGCTCTGTCGTCAGCTGAAGTGTGCCTTTCTTCAGTATGGTCTCAGCGATTTTCAAGTTGTCTGTTGTTTGAAAGGCCTTGCGCATCTGTTCTTCCGAAACTTTGGTGCCTTTGTTCGCATCGACAAAAATGATCTCTGCTGCCAAGACTTCTGTTATTCCAGAAATTTTCCCGTTGCGGTAGTCTAATGCTTTCTGAGGTTTTACCAGAATTTCAAAATGCTCGTTGTCCTTTGTTAAGCGTGCGACGGTGTACTTCTCACTCATCCGGTTTTCACTTGCTCGAACCCAGCTCTCTAATGTAGCCTTCTACTGTTTCGTCGGTTAACATTTCTAGTTTTTTCGTGTTTTCGGGGATGACAGCGACTTTGATTCTGGGCGGTAGTTGTCTGGCTTCTAAAGCTTTGACTAGGCATTTCACAGCGAGTTTTGTGATATCTGCAATGGTCATGTCTTCGCGATATTCTTCTTTCAGTATAGCAATGACTGTTTCTCTTCCAGCACCTAGGGCTGTGGCTTTGTATCCCCTATATGTTCCGCTTGGATGTGTCCCAAAGACACGTGTTCCTGTTTTATCTACTCCGCCAAAGATTATGCTTACTCCGAAAGGTCGTACGCCTGCGTGTTGGGTGTACATCTGTTGTATGTCGCATATTCGTTTGGTTACAACTTCGACGTCGATGGGTTCATCATAAGTGAGCTTGTTGCTTTGCGCGTATATTCGCGCTTGATCAGTGAGTATTCTAGCGTCAGAGCTTAATCCTACTATTGCGGCGCCCACATGCTCATCAATTCTGAAGATTTTCCACGAGTATCCTGCTTCTTCAAGGACTTCGACGTTTTCTTCTGAAGCCAAGACTACTCCTTCCGAGCACTGGATTCCGATAATTGTTGCGCCACGGTTCACCAATTCCATAGCGTATTCAACTTGGAAAAGGCGTCCATCTGGGGAGAAAACAGTTATGGCACGATCATATGCTCCTGGTGCTGCAAACACGGACATAATGTTAACCTCTTATTACTCTTTCCACTTTTGCACAGTCTCATATCACATCTTAACTAAAAACCTTTCCTATTTAAACCAACTAAGATGTAGTATTCCTAATCTCGTTTTCTAGAGATCCTAAGGTCGCCAAGTTTGACATTGTATGATTGAGATCGAAGCAGACAGAGAACAAGTTTTTGTTGATTGCAACAATTAACGCATATTTCGAGATTTTCCTTGCGCAAATTTCTGGTTTTCAGCCTAGAAAATGCTTAATTAAGGGTGTGCTTATTGCTGTTCAACGGATGAATAAAAAATGAGTGACGAAATCTCGAGGTTACCCCCTCAAGTTCAGGAACGATTATTGAGACTTCAGCAGTTACAGCAAACTTTGCAGTCAGTGTTGTCCCAGAAGCAGCAGGTCGAAATGGAGAAGACAGAGGTTGATCAGACGGTTGCTGAACTCCAAAAGACAGCAGATGATACAATAATATACAAGGCAATTGGCTCGCTGATGGTAAAAGCTGACAAAGCAAAGATAAATGAAGAGCTAGTTGAGCGCAAAGAATTGCTTAACACACGAAGTACGGTGCTAGCTAGGCAAGAGGAACGGCTTCGAAGTCAAGTAAAAGAAGCCCAGTCTAAACTGCAAGAAGATTTAAGCCCAGTCTCCCAATCATCGCAGTAGATCGTTAGGTGAGACTCGTGGAAGAGTTTAGCATTCCCGAGCTAACGATCAAACAGACTGAAGAGTTGTGTTCTGTCGCCGAGAACGCAGCTAGAAAGTATATTCTTTCCAAAGTGCAGTCAAGAATGGTTGAGAAACTGGACATAAGTGTGGAAGCAGAAGGGGCAAAACCCGTTAACTTGAGTGTTGAAATAGACTTGGTTCTTTCGCCGCAAATGACCGCTTTCGACGCAAAAGCTCTGACGGCCGAAGCGGTTAAGGAAGCGTTGAAGGCTAGCGACAACTACTTGAGAAAACTGAAATGAGCATACTAGAAGTAGTCAAGGTTTTAGAAGAATCAAACGCAAAGCACTTGTTGTTGCTATGTCATCACAACTCCGATCCTGATGCACTGTGCTCGGCTTATGCTTTTCAGGGCTTGATCAAAAGACTTAAGCCTGATATGGCATTGGAGATCGGAGCAGGCAGGGGAATAAGCAAGCTCTCAAAACAATTACTGAACTACGTTCCCATCGAAGTGAACCTGAGTCCCAGAATCGAAAAAGCCGATGCAATAGTTCTCTTAGACACAAACACTGTGCAACAGTTGGGTGATTTAGCGGAAGAAGTGAAGAAAGCTACAGTGCCGCTAATAGTGATTGATCACCACGCGACTCATCCCGAAACAGAGGCCACGGCAAGACTTATCATAGCTGAAGAGGGTTCTGCGTCCACTTGTGAAATAGTCCATAGTTTCTACAAGGAACTCGCAATAAAACCAAACCTAAACGAGGCAAAAGCTCTGTTTCTAGGCATAGCTTTTGACACACGACATTTCGTGCTGGCTAATTCTTCAACCTTCAAAACCATAGCAGAACTGGGCGAATTAGGCGTGAACGCTCAAGAAACCTTGCAGGTGCTCTCATTACCCATGGATTTCTCAGAGCGAGTGGCCAGAATCAAAGCTTGCCGAAGGGCCAAACTCCTGAAAATCGGTGATTGGATAATTGCATTGTCTCATGTCAGCGCCTTTCAGGCTTCTGCAGCGAGGGCACTGGTTGACTTAGGAGCGCACATGGCAGTTGTGGCCGGTCAAAGAAACGAGAACATTGAGATCAGCATGCGCTCGACTCGAGAGTTCAACATGCAAACCTCCATACACTTAGGGAAAGACATAGCTAAACCCTTGGGCGAGAGTCTAATGGGAATGGGCGGTGGACATGCAACCGCCGCAGGAGTCAACGGAATAGGAGATGTAAAGACAGGACTCAAACGCTGTCTGCGGTTGATCAAAGAGAAACTCTCTAATCAATAATGAGTAACTACTCTTAAATGGACATTAAATGGGCATAACCTAGGCAGGCACTAAATACATGGCTGTTATCGAAACAAAAGACCTCTCATACACATACCCCGGCGCTTCACGACCATCAATCAGCGGGGTCTCCATAACGGTTGAGAAGGGAGAATTTGTTTTGATAACGGGTCCAAGCGGCTGCGGGAAGACAACATTGTGCCGATGCTTCAACGG
>Ga0105095_10000899_pt1 | contig 14993 bp, 12 predicted proteins | sample PPLLak2March2015_2_FD_79180 | JGI IMG/M metagenome (GOLD analysis project Ga0105095, IMG submission 79180) | Freshwater sediment microbial communities from Prairie Pothole Lake near Jamestown, North Dakota, USA - PPLs Lake P8 Core (3) Depth... | ecosystem: Environmental > Aquatic > Freshwater >... | reverse complement strand
GATCGTGCGAGAGCTCGTGGAAGGGGCCGAAGCGCTCCTGCGCAACAAGGAGAAGGCATGACGACGTTCGGAATCGTGGTGGGTGGCGGGCCGGCGCCGGGGATCAACGGCGTGATCGGGGCGGCCGCCCAGACGGCGATGGCGGCGGGCCATCGCGTGATCGGCATCCTCGACGGCATGAGCCACCTGATGCAGGGCGACACCTCCCACGTGGTGGAGCTCAAGACCGAGCAGGTGGCGCGGATCCACCTCCAGGGCGGCTCGATCCTCCACACCTCGCGCGCGAACCCGACGAAGAAGGCGGAGCATCTCGAGGCGGTCGTGAAGTCCCTCGACGCGCTCGGCATCACGCACCTCGTCACGATCGGCGGCGACGACACGGCCTTCAGCGCGAAGCGCGTGGCCGACACGGCGGCGGGGCGCATCCTCGTCGCCCACGTCCCGAAGACGATCGACAACGACCTCCCGCTCCCGAACCAGGCGCCGACCTTCGGCTTCGAGACGGCGCGCGAGCACGCGAACACCGTGGTCGAGCGCATCCTCGAGGACACGCAGACGACGGGCCGCTGGTTCTTCATCGTGATGATGGGGCGCAAGGCCGGGCACCTCGCCCTCGGCGCGGGGAAGAGCGCGGGCGCGACCATCACGCTGATCCCGGAAGAGTGGGGCGGGAAGAAGATCCCCTTCGAAGAGATCGTGCGCGTGCTCGAGGGTGCGATCGTGAAGCGCCTCGCCGAGGGCCGACCCGACGGCGTCGCGGTGATCGCCGAGGGCGTGGCCGAGTACCTCGACCCGAACGAGCTCGAGGCGTTGAAGGACGCGCCGCGCGACGAGCATGGGCACGTGCGTCTCGCCGAGGTGCCCCTCGGCAAGGTGCTGCGCACGGCGGTCGCAGACGCGCTCGCGGCGCGCGGCGTGAAGGTGCAGATCGGCGACAAGGACGTCGGCTACGAGCTGCGCTGCGGCCAGCCGACGGCCTTCGACCGCGACTACACCCGCGATCTCGGCGTGGGCGCCGTGCGCACGCTGCTCTCCGGCACGTCCGCGGTGCTGATCACCCGCGAGCAGGGCCGCATCGTGCCGATCCCCTTCGCCGATCTCATGGACCCGGCGACCGGCCGCACCCGGGTGCGCCTCGTGGACGTCGACACCGACAGCTTCCGCAACGCCCGGGCGCTCCAGACGCGCGTCACGAAGGACGACCTCGCCGACGCCGCGAAGCTCGCGGCGATCGCGAAGGCCGCGAAGCGCTCGCCGGAAGAGGCGAAGAAGCGGTACGCGGTGCTGCTCTAGGGCCCGCGGCGCGGCGCGGCGCAGGGCGACGCGGCTAGACTCGGCCGGCCGATGGAAGCCGCCCCGCCGCTGCCCCGCATCGCACGCCGCCCGTGGTGGATCCCGCACTTCCTGGGCGGCGTGCCCGACGTCCCCCCCGACAAGCTGCGGATGCTCGGGGTGGTGGCGCTCGCGCTGTTCTTCGAGCAGTACGACTTCGGGATGCTCGGCTCCGCGCTTCCGCGCATCGCGACCGACCTCGGGATCGATCGCGCGGACTACGGCGGCTACCTGAGCCTGATCCGCCTGGGCTCGCTGCCCGCCTTCGCGATCCTGCCCCTCGCCGACCGCATCGGGCGTCGTCGGCTCTTCCTGTTCTGCATGGTGGCGCTCTCGATCGGCACGGCGCTCACGGCCTTCACCCAGACGCCGGCGCAGTTCGTGGCGGCGCAGATGGCGACCCGCACCTTCATGACGGCGGGCATGTCGATCGCGTTCGTGATCATCACCGAGGAGTTCCCGGCCGAGCACCGCGGCTGGGGACTCGGGATGCTGGGCGCCCTCGGCGCGTCGGGCATCGGCCTCGGCGCCGCGCTCTTCGCGGCGGTGGACGTTCTGCCCTATGGCTGGCGCGCGCTCTATGCCCTCGGCATCGTGCCAATCTTCTTCCTGCCGATGTTCCGCCGCGGTGTCCCCGAGACGCGGCGCTTCCGCGAGCAGGTCGCCGCGCTCGCAGAGCCGGGGCCGCCCCGGGGCGTGCTCGCGACCTGGCTCGGCCCGGTCGTCGACCTGCTGCGGGCGTACCCGCGGCGCGCCTTCCTGGTCGCGGGCGTCGCGCTGCTCTCGGGGCTCGGCTCGGTGGCGGTGTTCCAGTTCACGAGCGATTTCCTGCTGCGCGATCACGGCTGGGAGCCCTGGCAGTTCTCGGCGATGCTGGTCCTCGGCGGCGGCCTCGGCATCGTCGGCAACATCGTCGCGGGCCGGCTCGGCGATCGCATCGGCCGCCGCGCGGTCGGGCTCGCCGCCATGCTCGCCTTTCCCTGTGCCGCGACGCTCTTCTACCTCGGCCCGTCCTGGGCGCTCTCGCCGGCGTGGATCGTGTTCGTGTTCTGCGTGAGCGCGAGCGGCACGATCCAGCGCGCGTTCGCGACGGAGCTCTTCCCGACGCGCGAGCGCGGCACGGCGATGGGGCTCGCGGAGGTGACCGCCACCCTCGGTGCAGCGCTCGGGCTGGCGCTGGTAGGGATCGCGACCCACGCGGGCCTCGAGCTCGCCCACGCGACGAGCGTCCTGTCCTGGACGGTGGCGCTCGCGGGCCTCAGCGTGCTGCTCCTGCCCGAGACCGGCGGCCGCGAGCTCGAGGCGATCAGCGACCCGGGCGCGGCGCCGCGCGGGCACTGAGCGTCAGCTCGCGTCGCGCTCCCGCTTCGCGCCGACCACCCGCGCGCCGTTCGGCTTCGCGTAGAGCTTGCGCAGGGTCTGCTTGTCGCGCGCGCTCAGGCCGTTCCGATTCTGCTCGGTCTCGGTGCGGTGCATGACGTCGGCCGGGTCGGGGCTGTGGCCGCCCAGGCCCAGCGCGTGCCCGATCTCGTGGCTCACGATCAGCTCGATGTCCGACTCGAGGGCGACCTCGCCGCCTGGCCGCCGGGCCGAGACGTCGATGCGCGCGACGCCGAAGCGACGCTGCATCACGTCGATGTCGTACATGCACTGGGCCACGAACCAGTCTCCCGCTGGCTTCGACCAGACCATCGGAATGTCGGCGTCGCCCTGGTCGTCGACGAAGACGAAGCGGGGGAGGTCCGGGCCGGCAGCGCCCTCCCAGGCGAGGACGCCGCGGCGCACCGCCTCGCGGACGGCGTCGGGCGCGGGAAAGAGGCCTTCGGGCGGCGGCGGCAGGTAGACCCGGAGCGGCATCCGGCGCGCCGGCCAGTGCAGGAGCACGTTCTCGCGCCCGGGCATCTCGAACGTCACGTAGTCGAGGTAGTCGCCACGCTCGGCTGCGGCGACGCCGGCGAGGGCGACGAGCGCCAGCGCGGCGAGCCGAACGCCGCGCGTTCGGCGAGGCGTCGGCGTCGCCGTCGGCTGGGGCATCGCGATCTCCTTCCGACCCTCGTCGCGGCGAGCCTATCATCCGGCGGCGTCGGGATGGGCCCCGTGATCGGGGTGTGTAGGAGGATGCGTGGCCGCTCGTCCGAAGCGAAGCCCCCTGCCGTCGCCCGCTCGGCCGCAGCGGTCGCGGGCGTCGGGCTGGGAGCCCATCTACGCCGCCGCGCGGCGCATCCCGCCCGGCCGTGTCGCGAGCTACGGCACGGTCGCGCGCCTCGCCGGGATTCCGCGGGGCGCGCGCCAGGTGGGCTACGCGCTCCACGCCCTCGACGACGGGAGCGGCGTGCCGTGGCATCGCGTTGTCGGCGCCGACGGGCGCGTGAAGGCGCGCGGTGTCGCCGGGCCCGCGGAGCTCCAGGTCGCGCTGCTCGCGCGCGAGGGCGTGCGCTTCGACGCGAGCGGGCGGATCGACCTCGCGCGCTACGGCTGGGACGGCGCGCCGGCACCCGCTGCGAAACCGTCGCCGCGCTGCAGGGTGACGAAGCGCCGGTAGGCGCCGTCGGGGAGCGCCATCAGCTCCTCGTGCCGGCCGCGCTCGCGGATCCGGCCGCTCTCCAGGAAGACGATCTGGTCCGCGCTGCGGATGGTCGAGAGGCGGTGCGCGATCACCAGCACGACGCGCGTGCGGCCGGCGTCGCGGAGCGCCGCCACGAGCCGCTGCTCGGTCTCGGGGTCGAGGGCCGAGGTCGGCTCGTCGAAGATCAGGACGTCGGCCTCGCGCACGAGGGCGCGTGCGATCGCGAGGCGCTGCTTCTGGCCCACCGAGAGCTTGCCGCCGGCGCGCCCGAGCCGCGTCGCGAGGCCGTCCGGAAGGTCGCGCACGAAGTCGGCGGCGCCGGCGCGCTCGAGGGCCTGCCACACCTCGGCCTCGCTCGCGCGCGGGTTCCCGAGCCGGACGTTCTCGAGCACGGTGTCGTCGAAGAGCACGGTCTCCTGGAACACGAACGCGATGCGATCGCGCAGCGAGTCGCGCCGCACGCGGGCGAGGTCGACGCCGTCGAGCAGCACGCGGCCGGTGCTCGGGTCGTGGAAGCGCGGCACGAGGCTCGCGAGGGTCGTCTTGCCCGCGCCGGCGGGGCCCACGAGGGCCGTCACCTCGCCGCGCCGCGCCTGGAGCGAGACGTCGTCGAGGGCGCGCGTGCCGTCGGCGAAGCGGAACGAGACGGCGTCGAAGCGCACGCCGGCGTCGGCCCGGCGAGCGGCCGACTCGGCGCCGTCGATGCCACGCGCCGGCGGCAACGCGAACGCGTCTTCGGGGTCGCGCTCGCTCGGCAGGTCCATCAGGAAGAACACGCGATGCAGGCCGGGCGCGGACTCCTGGAGCCGGATCCAGAGCGCGCCGAGCTCGACCGCGAAGAAGCCGATCTGCACCAGGTACGTGAAGAGCAGGGTCGAGTCGCCGACGGTGATCTGCTTCGCGATCACGAGGTCCACCACGTAGAGGAAGGCCGGGAGCACGAGCAGCACCGATGGCACGAGCGCGGCGACGAAGGCGAGCATTCCGACCAGCACCACGCTGCGGAAGCGCGTGAAGCCCTCCCAGCTGTCGCGGGCGAAGCGCGCATGCTCGCGCTCGCCGCCGCCGAGGCTCTGGACCGCGAGCACGTTCGTGATGCCCTCCTCGACCGTCGACGTGGTGGTGGCGCCGGCCTTGCGGCTGCGCTCGCCCCGCCGGCGCGCGAGGCCCGCGAAGGGGATCGAGGTCAGGAGCGCGACGGGCAGGAAGGCGAGGGCGGTGAGCACGAGCGGCGGATGCGCGCCGAACTGGAGCTGCAGCACGCCCGCGGAGAGCAGGAGGCCGATCGGCGCGGCGATCGGCGTGAGCAGCAACCGGTAGCTCGCGTTCGTGATCGAGGGCGTGTCGTTCATCACGCGGTACACCGCGTCGCCGATGCGCTCGTCGTCGAAGGCGGCCATCGGCAGCGACTGGATCCGCTCGAAGAGCCGCGAGCGGTAGTGGTGGTTCAGGTCCTGCGTGAGGCGCAGCGTGAAGCGGAAGTCGACGAGGCCGATCAGGCCGCCCGCGAAGCTGAAGCCCGCGTTGGCCTCGTTCTCGGTGCGCGTCGCCGTGTCCTGGCCCGAGGAGAGCCAGGCGTCGGCCTGGTCCTGCTCGCGCAGCGAGGTGCCGATCGCGCCCACGAGCAGGAGCAGCAGCGCCTGGACGCCCGCCGTCGCGAGCAGGATCGCGGTCGTGCTCGCGCCCGCGAGGGCGTGCACGAAAGGCGCGACGAAGAACGGGTAGGGCGTCGGCGGCGCGTCGATCGGAAGGCCCAGGATCACGTGATCCACGAGGATCTTCACGGGCCAGGGCAGGAGCAGCATCGGGAGCAGCGAGAACAGCACGAGCAGGAGCTTCGCGCCGAAGCGCGCGCGGAACGGGCGCACGTAGAGCAGGGCGCGACGGAACAGGCGCACGGCGTCGCGGGCGCCGATGCGCTCGCTCTCCTCGAGCCGCGCGCGTCCGGTGCGCGGCGGTGTCTCGACGCCGGCGCTCACGGCGCAGCGCCCGCGGCCCGCCGGTCCCGGGCGGCGGCCTCGTCGCCGGGCTCGCGCTCGTGCTCGACGAGACGCCGGTAGACGCCGCCGACGCGCGCGACGAGCTCGTCGTGGCTGCCCTGCTCGGCGAGCCGGCCCTCCTCGAGCACCAGGATCCGGTGGGCGCGCCGCACGGTCGAGAGCCGGTGCGTGATCAGGAAGATCGCGCGGCCGCGACCCCACTCGGCCAGGCGCTGGAGCACCCGCAGCTCGGTCGCGGCGTCGAGGCTCGCGGTCGGCTCGTCGAGCACGAGGATCGGCGTGTCCTTCAGCACCGCGCGCGCGATCGAGAGCCGCTGGCGCTGGCCGGTGCTGAGCTTGGTGCCGCGCTCGCCGAGCAGCGTGTCGTAGCCCTCGGGCAGCGCGTCGATGAATTCGTCGGCGCACGCCACGGCCGCGGCGCGACGCATCTCGGCGTCGCTCGCGTCCGGCGCCGCGAAGCGGAGATTCTCGCGGATCGTGGCGCCGAAGAGCAGGTTCTCCTGCAACGCGATCGCGACGCGGGCGCGCAGCTCGGCGAGGCGCATCCGGCGCAGGTCCACGCCGTCGAGCAGGATCTCGCCGCTCTCGGGGTCGAAGAGGCGGAGCAGCAGCGCGACCAGGGTGCTCTTGCCGGAGCCCGTCGGGCCGACGATCGCGGTGATCGTCCCGGGCGTCACCTCGAAGCTCACGTCGCGCAGGGTCGGCCGGCCGGGCGCGTAGGAGAACGAGACGTGGCGGAACGCGACGCTCTCGGTGACGGGCGGCGCTGCCACGGCGTCGGGCGCGTCCTGCACCTCGGGCTCGAGATCGAGCAGCTCGAACACGCGGTCGAGGCCGATCGCCACGTCCTGCACGCGCGCCCAGGTGCGGAGCAGCGAGCGCGTGGCGCCGCCGCCCTCGCCGAAGCGCTGCTTGAAGAAGTTGTAGAGGCCGAGGTTCCAGGCGGTGAAGCCCGCGGCGGCGAAGAGCCGCCCGGCGAAGACCGGCGCGCCGTCGCGGGTGGCGAGGGTCGCGAGGGCGGTCGAGATCAGCACGAGGGCGCCGACCAGCCAGAACGTCGCGACGCCGAAGACCGCGAACAGCATGCGCGCGCGAAAGGCGGCGTCGAAGGCCGCCCGCGAGTCGCGCTCGAAGCGCGCCTGCTCACGAGGCTCGGCGCCGTAGGCCTTGAGCACGCGGATCCCGGCGAGGGTCTCCTGGATGCGCGAGGTCAAGTCGCTCTGCGCCTCGCGCGCGATCCGGAAGCGCGCGCGCAGGCGCTGCGCGACGTAGGCGGCGAGCAGCAGCGCCGGCGGCCAGACTCCCGCGAGCAGGAGCGCGAGGCCCGGGTCGAAGAGCAGCACCACGCCGAGCGAGAAGACGAAGCGCGAGGCCGCGAAGAGCGGCGTCAGGATCAGCACCTCGATCAGCTGCGTGACGGTGGAGCTGTCCTGGTGCAGGCGGTAGATCGCGTCACCGACGCGGCTCTCGGCGTGGAAGCGCAGCGAGAGCGCCTGGAGCCGGTCGAAGAGACGTACGCGCAGGAGCTGGTTGATCCGCTGCAGGATCCAGGTCTGGTAGTAGAAGAGGGCGAGCACGGCCGGCACGACGAACGCGAGCAGCACCGCCCAGGCGTAGACCACGCGCTCGGCGACCGCGCGCCGCAGCTCCGCGGACAGCGCTCCGCCGCCGGCGGCCGCGGCCGGGTCGAGGCCGAGAACGCTGGCCTCGATCGGCGTCAGCGACTCGCCGCCCAGCACGCGCGTCCAGATCAGGTCGATCGAGAGCAGCACCAGGGGCAGGAGCAGGAGCGCCGTCGCGGAGAAGCCGCCGACCAGGGCGAAGAGATGTCCGCGGACGTCGCGCAGCAGCGGCAGGCAGCGACGGAGGATCTGCAACACCACGCGCACGCCGAGCCGGTCCGCCCGGCCGCCACCGCCGAGCGCGGCGAGCGCGGCCTGGCTCGCCCGCGCGGCCCCGTTCTCTTCCTGCGTCATCCGACCCCGTGCGCTTCGCGCCTCGCCTGCGCGCGTCCGTCGACCCTAGCGCAGGGCCGGCGTCCGCTACGCAGGCCGTTGCGGGGTGGGGAAGCCCGCTCCTCAATCCCTGGGTTTTCCTTGCGCGGCGCGGGCGCAACTCGAGGGCGCCTGCGCCGGCGCTGCTGCGGCGCGCGCCGGCAGCCGACGCGCCGAAGCGCGCGCCGGCGCTCGTCGTCCTCGTCCGACACGGGTACGTGTCGACTTCGCCTGGCATCCCGCTTGCTAGTGAGCCGGGTCACTGGGAACGGGTTGGCGAACACCAACCCCGGTCGCGCGCACCGAGCGGCGCGCGACCACGGCTCGAGGACGAAGCGGATGATGAACCACGCTGTATCTACTCGGATCGGGATCGGGCTCACGGGCCTCGCGCTGGCGCTCACCCTCGCGGTCGCGCCCCAGGCGACGGCGTTCACGATCGCGGAGGCGGATCTGCCGGACGCCGGCACCCACGTCGACCTCGGCTTCGCGCAGGTCGACGCCGTCGGCAACGTCTTCGATCGCAAGGTCGGCGGCACGGTGACGGGCGTCGGCATCGCCGGCGGCTACGTCGGCGGCGAGATCGACACCGCGGGCGAGTCGATCGTGTTCACGTTCGGCGAGGCGTCGGTGATCACGAGCCTCGACCTCACGTACCTGTTCCAGTCGCCGAACCACGAGGACGCCGCGAACGAGGCGGCCCGGATCCTCGCGCGCGCCGGCGACGCCACCTACGAGGGCATCCTCCAGGTCGTCGACGGGACCAGCGCCACCTGGTCCTTCGTCGGCGGGGGCGCGGTCACCACGGTCTCGGTGCCGACCACGGCGGGCGAGGGTTGGTTCTCGATCGCGAACCCCTTCGGCGACCTCGGGATCGACGCCCTCGAGCTCCTGCCGGTGAACGCCAGCGGCAACGGCGACTACCGGAACGCGGACTACGCCTTCGTCGGCCTCGCCGGCCGGCCGGTCCCGGAGCCCGGGACCGTGCTGCTGGTGGGCGCGGGGCTCGCGGGCCTCGGCCTGGCGGGCCGCAAGCGGGCCTGATCGTCCGACCCGCCCCGTCCCGCGATCGGCGGGGCGGGGCGCCACACCCGTTCAAGTATCCGGAATTGCTCGGGTCTCTCGCTCCTCGGAGGCAGACCGCCGAGCCCGGCGAAGCCTGTCGAAGATTTCTTTCTCGCCGACCGTGTTTCCCCTGACACAAACACCCCTCCCCGACCACAACCCCGCAGAACCTTCATTTGAGGCGAGGACTGAACCAATGCTGAACCTTGCAACGCAGTTGCGATTTGCGGGTCTCGCGCCCGGGCTGGCCCTGGCGTTTTCTCTTGCGGCGCCGGCGGGCGCAGTGACGATCAGCGCGGCCGACCTCGGCGCCGGCGGGACGAGCGTCGTCCTGGCCGATGCCACGGTCAACGCGATCGGCGGCGTCTTCAGCCAGAAGACCGAGTTCGGCTTCACGGGCGCGGGCGTCGGCGGCGGCTTCGTCGGCGGCGAGATCGACACCTCGGGCGAGAGCATCGAGTTCGACTTCAACCTTCCGGTCGTGTTGTCGAGCCTCGATCTGTCGCTCCTGTTCGCGGCCCCGAACCACGAGGATCGCGTCAACGAGATCGCGAAGGTCGTGGTGAACGCGGGCGGCGCGAACTTCGAGGGCCTGCTCACGGTCACCGGCGAGACCACCGCGACCTGGTCGTTCGTGGGCGGCGGCGCCGTGTCGAACATCTCGATCGGCAACCAGACCGGCGCCGGTGTCTGGTCGATCGCGAATCCGTTCGGCGACCTCGCGGTCGAGACCATGACCCTGCTGCCGGTCGACGCCAGCGGCGACGCGGACTACCGCAACGCCGACTACGCCTTCGGCGGCCTGACGGGCACGGCGATCCCGGAGCCCGGGACGATGCTGCTCGTCGGCGCGGGCCTCGCGGGCCTCGGCCTCGCCGGTCGCAAGCGCGCCTAGCGCTCCGACCCTGCCTTCACAGACGCCCCGGTTCCGCCCCGCGCGGAGCCGGGGCGTCGTGCTTCGGCGTCGCGCGTGTAAGATGGCGCGCCGTGGACGTCGTCTCCGTTCCCGCGCGCACGCTTCCCGCCCCGCGGCGCGGGGCGATGCCCGAGCCGCTGCCCCTGCGTGCGATGCTCGGTCCGAGCGTGATCCTCGCGGGCCTCTCGATCGGGAGCGGCGAGCTCGTGCTCTGGCCTCGCCTCGTCGCCGACCACGGCTTCGCGATCTTCTGGGCCGCCTGCGCTGGCGTCACGCTCCAGTTCTTCCTGAACCTCGAGATCGAGCGCTGGACCCTCGCGACCGGCGAGAGCGCCGTGACGGGCCTGCTCCGCCTCGGGCGCGTCTGGGGCCCCGTCTTCCTGGTCTGCGCCACGGTGCCCTGGGTCTGGCCCGGCTGGGCGACGGGCGCCGCCGAGATCGTGACCTGGCAGCTCGGCATGGCGCCGTCCGATGGCGCTGCGCTGGCACGCCCGCTGGCCGTGGCGGGGCTCCTGGCATGCGGGCTGGTGCTGACCGTGAGCCCGGTCGTGTATCGCGTGCTCGAGACGCTGCAGATCGTGCTCGTGGCCTCGATCTTCGTGCTGCTCGGCGGGCTCGCGGTCCTGGTCGTCGAGCCCGCTGACGTGCTCGCGCTCGCCGCCGGGGCGACGCGGCTGTTCTACGTCCCCCACGACGTGAGCCTTCCGCTCTTCCTCGGCGCTCTCGCCTTCGCCGGCGCCGGCGGCAGCGTGAACCTCGCCCAGTCGAACTACGTGAAGGACAAGGGCTACGGCATGGGCCGCTATGCAGGCCGCATCACGAGCCCGTTCACGGGCCGGGAGGAGGCCGTGAGCGAGGTCGGGGTGGCGATCGAGGGCAGCGCTGAAGATCTCGCGCGCTGGCGGATCTGGTGGCGCCGCGCGAATGCGGAGCACTTCTTCTCCTTCTTCGTGCTCTGCCTCTCCTCGCTCGCGCTCCTCTGCCTGATCTCGCAGGCGCTGCTGCCGCCGGCCGGGGCGGTGTCGAAGGACTTCGGCTTCCTGGCCGACCAGGCGGCGACCCTCGAGCAGCGCTTCGGCCCCCTCGCGCGCCACGCCTTCCTCGCCGCCGGCGTCGCGATCCTGCTCTCGACGGAGCTCGCGCTGCTCGACGCCGTCGCGCGGGTCTCCGCCGACGTGCTCGCCACCGAGGCGCTGCGCCGCGGCGCCCGCTGGAACGTGTCGCGGCTCTATGCGGGCTTCGTGTGGGGCTTCGTCGCCTTCGGCGCGCTCGCGATCGGGCTCGGCCTCGACCAGCCCCTGGCGTTGCTGACGCTCTCGGCGGCGCTCAACGCCGGCGTGATGTTCCTCTACTCGTCGCTCCTGCTCTGGCTCAACGCGACGAGCTTTCGCGGCGCGCTGCGGCCGACGCCGTTCCGGCTCGGCGCGCTCGCAGCCTGCGTCGCCTTCTACGGCTTCTTCAGCGCGCTCACGCTGGCCGACCAGCTGCGCCGCCTCGGCGCGTCGTGACGAGCTTTGGCGATCGCATGGCCGGCGTTGGCGCCGGCCTCGCGCGCTGGACGGAGCGCTTCATCCCCGACTCCTGGGTGATCTGCATGGGCATCACCGTGGTGGCGCTCGTGCTCGCGGTGCTGGGCGCGCGCGCGACGCCGGCGGAGGCCGCCCTCGCCTGGGGCAGCGGAATCTGGAGCCTCCACACGCTCGCCATGCAGTTCACGATCGCGATGGTCGCGGCGCATGCTTGTGTCGCGTCGCCGCACGTCTTCGCCGCCCTCGATCGGCTGGCCGGCCTGCCGGATCCCGCGCGCCCGCGACAGGCGGTGGCGCTGGCGGCGCTCGTGAGCCTCGCGACCGCCTACCTGAACTGGGCGCTCGGCCTGGTCGCCTGCGCGCTCTTCGTGCCGTTCCTGATCAGGCGCAATCCACGGGCCGACGTGCGCGTCTTGATCGCGGCGTCCTACGTCGGCCTCGGCACGGTCTGGCACGGCGGGCTCTCGGGCTCGGCGCCGCTGATCCTCGCCACGCCGGGCAATCCGCTGCTCGCGCCCGCCACCGGATCGCCCCTCGTCTCGCGCCTGATCCCCGTCGACGAGACGCTCTTCGCGGGCTTCAACCTGGCGTATCTCGCCGTGATCTCGCTCGTCGCGGTCGCCGTCGTGCTGGTGCTCCACCCGCGCACGGGAGCGGTGACGCTCTCCGAGGACCAGGTCGCTGCGATCCTGCCGCGGCCGCCGGAGCCCGTGCCGGGGTCACCGACGCCCGCCGGACGCCTGGACGGCTTCCGCGGCTTCACCTGGCTCGCGGCCGCGCTGCTGCTCTTCTCGCTCGGACACCGTTTCGTGACGCAGGGCTTCGCCGCCTGGAACATCGATGCCTACAACTCGGCCTTCCTGGCGGCGGCGCTGCTGCTCCACGGGAGCCCCCTGGGCTTCCTGCGCGCCTGCCGCGCGGGGCTCGACGGCGCCTTCGGCATCGTGCTCCAGTTCCCGTTCTACGCCGGGATCTTCGGCCTCATGACCGGCACCGGGCTCGGGCGCTGGATCGGCGACGGCTTCCTGCTCGTCGCCACGCGCGACACGTTCCCGCTCGTGGTCTACGCCTACTCGGCGCTGATGAACCTGTTCGTGCCCTCGGGCGGCTCGAAGTGGCTGATCGAGGCGCCGTTCCTGATTCCGGCCGCCGAGAAGCTCGGCGTCTCGGTGACCTCCACGCTCTTCGCCTACTCGTACGGCGACTCGACCACCAATCTCATCCAGCCCTTCTTCGCGATCCCGATCCTCGCCGTGACGCGCCTGCGCTTCGGCGACATCATGGGCTACACGCTCGTGATCTCCGGCGCCTGCTTCATCGTGACCGCGATCGCGATGTGGCTCATGCCGTCGCAGCTCTAGGCGGGCTTCGTGGCCGCGAAGCGGAGGCGCACGTAATCCGCGTGCCAGTGGCCGTCCGCGTCCCGAAGGACCGGTGCGAGCCGCTCCTGCACCTCGGCCAGGAAGGCCGGCCGCTCCGCCTCGGGCAGCTCCTTCGTGAAGCTCTGGCAGAAGGTCTCGAGCCAGCCGCCGACGTCGCCCGGCAGCGGCGTCGGCCGCGGGAAGAGCCGGATCTCGCGCACCGTGAAGCCGCGCCGCTCGAGCCGTTCGCGGTACTCCACGTCGCTTGGGAAGTACCAGGGGTTCGCCGCGCGTCCGTCCCGGCCCCGCGCGGCGAGGGCGGCTTCGAGCGCGGAGACGATGTGCTGCACGCAACCCATTCCACCGAGCTCGGCCACGAAGCGGCCGCCGGGGACGAGCGCCCGGTACGCGCCGTCGATCACGCGGTCGGCCTGCTTCATCCAGTGCATCGCGGCATTGCTGAACACCGCGTCGAACTCCGCGTCGAAGGCGAGCGCCTGGCCGTCGCCCACGCGCGCGTCGACGCCACGGGCCCGGGCGGCCTCGACGAAGGCGGCGCTGCCGTCGATTCCCACCACCCGACAACCGGCGGCAACGAGCTTCGCTGTCAGCACGCCGTCGCCGCAGCCGAGATCGAGGATCCGCTCGCCGGACCGCGGATCGAGCAGATCGACCACCGGCGCACCGAGATCCGTCACGAAGCGCGCGTTCCGCTCGTAGCCGTGAGGGTCCCAGGTTTGACGCTCCGTCATCGAATCCTCCCTCGTCCCGCGCGCGATTCGGGATGTGTTACAACGAATTCGTGCCCGAGTCTCCCCAGGCTCTGTCTCCCGAGGAAAGCCGCCGGGCCTACGAGCAGGCGCGGCTGCGCCTTGCCCGCATGCGGGTCGACGGCGGCGACGCCCTGCGCCAGGTGCTCCAGGAGTCGATGGAGGTCGCGGCGAAGACCCTCGACGTCGAGCGCGTCGGCGTCTGGCTGCTCGTGAACGATCGCCGCGCCCTGCGCTGCTTCGAGCTCTACGAGCGGTCGAAGGGCCAGCACTCCGAAGGTGCGGTGCTCCAGGCCGCGGACTTCCCGGCCTACTTCCGGGCGCTCGACGAGCGCGCGAGCGTTCCCGCCGGCAACGCCCGCAGCAACCCCCTGACGTACGAGCTGCGCCAGGCCTACCTCGAGCCCCTCGGCATCGTGTCGATGCTCGACGCGTCGATCTTCCGGAACGGCCGGGTGATCGGCGTCGTCTGCCACGAGCACGTCGGCACGCCGCGCGAATGGACCGCCGAGGAGCGCGACTTCGCGACCACGATGGCCGACGCCGTGGCGATGCGGATCGAGAATGCCGCGCGCCTCGAGGCCGAGCGCCGCCTGCTCGCGCACGAGACCCATCTCACCGAGCTCTCCAAGATGGAGGCGCTCGGCCGCCTCGCCGCGGGCATCGCCCACGACTTCAACAACATGCTCTCGATCGTGCTCGCCCACGCCAGCCGCCTCGCGACGCTGCCTGCGGGGGAAGAGCGCGTCGCCGAGTCGGCGCGCGAGATCGAGCAGGCGGCGCGACGCGGCGCGGAGCTCGCCCAGGAGCTCCTCGCCTTCGGCCGGGATCGAGCCCACGAGCCGCGCGTGCTCGACGTCGGCCCCGTGATCGAGGAGTTCGCCGGGCTGCTCCAGACCGCGGTCGGCACCGGGCACACGGTGGAGGTCAGCCGCACGGGGCCGAGCGGGCGCGTCCTGATCGACCGCTCGCAGCTCGAGCGCCTCCTGCTGAACCTGTGCGTGAACGCACGCGACGCGATGCCCGACGGCGGGCGCGTGCTGATCGCAACCGGTGAGGCGCGCGTCGGCGCGGAAGCCGATGCGCCGGGCGTCTACGTGGTGATCTCGGTGTCCGACGAGGGTGTCGGCATGGACGACGAGGTGCGGGCGCACGCCTTCGAGCCCTTCTTCACCACCAAGGCGGAGGGCAAGGGCACGGGGCTCGGCCTTGCGATCGTGTACCGGATCGTCGAGCGCTGCGGCGGCTTCATCCACATCGAGAGCGCGCCCGGACGCGGGACCACTTTCCGGATCTACCTGCCGCGCGTCGCCGCGGAGGGCTGAGACCGCAGCGCTTCGCTCAGCCGCGCATGCGCTCCCAGACGCCGGGACGGAGCTCGATCCAGACCGCCTGCGCCACCGCGACGGCAGCGCCGGCCTCGTCCACGATCGCCGTGGCGACGAGGAGCTTCCGGCCGT
>Ga0105095_10000897_pt1 | contig 15026 bp, 12 predicted proteins | sample PPLLak2March2015_2_FD_79180 | JGI IMG/M metagenome (GOLD analysis project Ga0105095, IMG submission 79180) | Freshwater sediment microbial communities from Prairie Pothole Lake near Jamestown, North Dakota, USA - PPLs Lake P8 Core (3) Depth... | ecosystem: Environmental > Aquatic > Freshwater >... | reverse complement strand
TCCTCTGGATGGCAGTCACACTGAAACAGAGCGCCTCACAGGCCCCTCAGGGAGAATCCTACTTCTCCCGCATTGCCATCGGGAGCGACGATTCGGTCGACATTGATATTCCTCCGGTGAGAATTAGGTTCAAGGTTCTATGATAGACGAGAGGCGCGGATGTCTGCGGGATTTCGGATCCGGATGAACCCAATGCCGTGTTCGATGTGAAGCTCTCCGGATAAGGGCTTGTGCTGCAACCTCACAATTGAAGGAATCGTACCACTAATACGTGTCATCAACACGGATATCCTGCCTGCTGGCTGAAGGCACACTGTGGGTCGTTCACCGCACGAGGCAAGGATCGTCCTAGTCCTTCAGAGGAGTGGCCTCCTGCCGAGGTAGCTTGGTGGCCTGCCGACCCTCCGGTCCAGGCCACATGGTGAGACGAGAGGGCAAATCATCTCCGGGAGGCATGCGTGCTCAGGCTCGTGATAGGGATTTTGCTGGTGCTGATAGGCTGTTCACCGGGAGACGCGCAAACCGGTGGAGGGCCGCCGTTCGCCTACAGGGTCGATTCCATCACGTTCCAGAATGGGCCTGTCTGCCTGGCAGGTGCTATTGTCAAGCCCGAAGGCGATGGGCCATTCCCGGCCGTTGTGATCGCCCATGGTGCGGGGCCGGCAACGTTTGACGAGCCAGCGTTTCGTGTCCATGCGAACGCGTTTGTCGGCGGAGGTTTCGTGGTTCTTCTCTATGATAAGCGCGGCTCGGGAGGATCATCTGGGTTGTTGGACACTTCTGATTATGACGATCTTGCGGCCGATCTTGCGGCTGGCGTTCAGTACCTCCGGACACGTGGTGACGTCGTGCCTGGCAAAATTGGCATCCTTGGCCGGAGTGAGGGTGGCTGGGTCGGCACGCTGGCGGCGAGTCGTGATACATCCTTCAGATTCGTCATCCTAAGTTCTGGGTCAGGTGTCAGGCCGTCCACGCAGACACTCTATGCAATCGGCAAGGCGCTCCGCGAACGGGGAGCTTCGGCGGAGGAAGCCGAGGCTGCAACGGGCGCAACATCGGCGTTGTGGTCGTTCTATGGCAGCATTGCGAGAATGGACCCATCCAGAGCCACATACGGCGTCACGCGGGAGGCGCGTGATTCATTGGAGAAACGGCTCCGATCCTTCGTGCGCTTTGCACCGCTGATTCCGCAGGCCGTCCGCGACCCCGGCCTCACTTCGCCCGCATTCTTCCGTGCCTTTTCTCGAAAGATCGAGTACGACCCCTTGCCGGCCTTTCTGAAAGCGAATGCTGCCCTCCTCGAGGTTATTGGATCAGACGACGAGGTCGTGGACCCGGAGAGCACCATAGCCGTATTCGAAGGGTTGCGCAGGAGCGGGCGCGATGTCACCGTCAGGGCCCTTCAGGGGGTTGGTCATTCGCTAGTCATCATGACGCCCGATGGGCCGCGCTACCCAGATGACTATCCTGAATTCGTCGTACGATGGGCGTGTGCGGTGATCGATGGTAAGGTTCGATAGGGATGGTGACGAACGGGTAACGGAGGATCGGGAGAAGAGATATCGAAAAATGCTCCTGTAGTGACGTGTTTGAGCTTGCTGATGACGCAATATATGCCACCCAACACGAGGTTGTCAAGCGGAATCTTTGCCGGAGCCATCTGAGAGATCAATCACTTGCCACGCGCGTGCATGTTCGAGGCTCACGCGCTCCTCAGATTGGACACAGAAGATGGGATTGTGACCTTCCTGATTTCCATTGCCATCATCTTCTGATCTGTGCCAGTGTACATCTCGGTAGTCTTTATGGATGAATGTCCCATGATTTGCTTGAGGATGTGCGGCGGTACACTGGTATCTGCTGCCCACGTGCCGAACGTGTCACGAAGGGAATGGAAATGCATGTACTCTGGAAGTCCCGCGCTTCTCACGCATTTCTGGAATTTCTTCCGCACGTAGTCACAATTGTACGGGAGACCTTTGCTGGTGCTGAATATCCATTTACTGTTTCTGGGTAGCTCGTCAAGAATCGTCCGGGCCTGTGGAGTCAGGGGGATGGTTCGCTGTTTGCCTCCTTTGACGCGATATTCGGCGCTCGATTCTATCACGATGATGGATTTGCCCTCATCCAAATCACTCCACTGAAGATTCAGCGCTTCCCCCCGTCTGAGGCCCGTGAGGGTTGTGAATATCACCAAATCGCGAAACCACTTTTCTTTGATCGAGGCAGTCAACCGATCGAAGTCAGTGTGCGTGAGGAACTTCACCTTATGCTGGGATGTGCGGATTTGCTTCACATCCGTAAAGGGATTATTAGGCACACGCCTCCATTGCGCCGCGACCGTGAACGCAGCTTTGATCGTTCTGATGTCGATGTTAATGGTAGCGCCCGGTGGAACGCCGTGCAGACCAGATGAGCATCGATCCGTTCGCTTGTCGACCATCCACCGATGGCCCGGGAAAAGAGGTCCAGAATCACTGCCAGATACACCCACCCCTCTCTGGTCCAGAGGTCGGTGATATCTGACGTCCAGACCTGATGCGGACGCTCAGCATGGAAACAATCCAGTTCACCAGTAGCAGTGTTTTTCTGAAGAACCGATTAACGGGGAACAGACTCGTGTACCTTTTCGTTGGTCATGGAAAGAAGGTTGGGAAATTTCCATGTTCCTGATGCCGTTAAGCCAACCTGACAAATCGGTATAGACTGCATCGAACAGAACTTGCAACGACTGCTCCTCCAGTGACTGTAAAGCTGGCGCTGAGGCCGATGCCGAAATGACAATCAAAAGCCCGGCAGAGTTGTCGGGCTTTTGTAGACCGCTACCGACGCCAGCGGGAGTATCCCCAACCGCCACCCCCCAACAAAAACAACACCAAGAGCACAATTACTAAGGTTGTCATAGGATCCTCGTTTTGGTTTAGTAGCGAGCAGATGCATCTACGCATCATACCAACGTACTTTGATGAATATAATGTACCGAAATGCGTTTGCCGAACAATCGTCCATAGGATTGAAAAAGGGGGTTAGCTACTTTGCGTCCATTACTCTTACGATGTTCACGCAGCACGTTCACACCAAATGTAATCGGCAGATCCACATAAAAGGCTGGCCCTGATTCATTGGAATGGTGCTGTTCATGAAGGAGGTTGCGAATGAGTCACCGGGTCCCGGAAATCAGCAAATGCTGGGGTCCAAGTGACCATCCAGATTAATCCCAACACTACATTTGTTTGAGCATTTGGGTCAGTAATTTGCTTTCAATGGTTTTTCGTGTTTCATTTCTATTAACAATAGAAGAACGGGATGTCAAAAACTGGGCAATCATACAGCCATATCTCACCAAAGGAAGAGTTAGGGCGAGTCACGGTAAAGTGCAGGCGTTTTATCGACTACCTGCGGCATAGGAATGATATTCTATTCCTCACGACCAGTACACGGTACGCAGAGCACAAAGATGATATCCCCAAGAGCACTCAATTAGCAAGGTGCATCAAAGAACATTATCCGAACAAGAATATCGTCCTCATTGACGTGCCGACTCTTGTGATCCATACGTGCGAGGGCAATATCAGTACAAAAGAAGGGAACCGTTGTGGAACAGAGGAAGCTCTGCTCAAGAGTACGCGGAAAAACCCTTCGGGGTATCACCGCTGCTGGGCTTCTCTTAACAATAAGGATGACGAACTTTACAAGATCACGCGCGTTTTATTCCGCTCGAAGGTTGTTGTCTTTTTTGATTCCGTGCGTTGGGGTCAAACGAACAGTGTCTATCAAAGGCTTTTTGAGCGACTTAGCTGGATCGAGAACCGATTTACTACTCTGGGGGAGAAGCCAATCAAAGAAATCACGAGATGCGAAGCGGGTATTGTACTCTTCGGACAGAATTGGAACGGCGAGAGTGTAATGAATATTCAGAAGCAGAATTTCAAATGGTTCGGCTTTAGAGTACCGGACGAACTCAGTTTCAACTGGCAATATACGCGTAATGCCGAAGATGAATCCCAAACCTCGTACACAGATGCTGTAATGGAATTTCATCGTCTACTTCAAATATGTGTAGCCGAATGAAGGTGGCTTCGAAACAGTATGATTTGTGATCGTTGTGTACAGTACAGGTGAAAATACAAGTCCTGGAAAAGCCGGTTCATCAAGAGTGAACCTAGCTAGCGGCATATACTTCTACTCTCATTCACACCGGACAACCTAGCGATACTTCAAAAAAGAATCCGTGAGAATCCTTTCCGACCCCGCAGGGGGGACTTATCCCATCTGACATTTGAAGTGCCGATATTTTACTCTGGAAGGCATACCCCATTTTCAGAGTAGACAAGATAACCTTCTTCGGCACCTTGATCCGTATCTTTTTCCAGATCTTCCGGTTAAAAAGGATTATCCTCTCTGAAAACGCGCTGCTCAAGAAGGAAAACGAGATCCTGCTGTGGAGAGTGGGGAAGAAGCGGGTTCATTTCGACATATACGACAAATGGAACGGTTTTTTGAGGACAGTGAGAAGAGAGGCGCTGGACAATTTTCTGCTGACTGGCAAGAATCAGGTTCAGAGGATTCTGGATGAATATGTCGCGTTCTACATATGATTCGAATGCCCGCCAAAGGCGAGCATTCGCGCGGTGTGAATGGGGGTCTCAACGAACGTTGATCGTCCTCGGATTCGCGCTTAAGCGATGAAAGTCTCACCGCACCAAAAGCATTTTCCTGGACTGCACGAAGGACCCCGCTGTCAGCCTGTAGATGAACACTCCGCTTGCGAGACCACTGGCATCAAAAGTCGCATCATGTCTTCCCGCCACTTTTACCTCGTCAAGAAGGACAGCCAGTTTCCGTCCAAGCATGTCGTAGACCTCTAATCTCACGTGAGTGGCGACTGGCAACTGATAGCTGACGACTGTTGTTGGATTGAACGGATTGGGATAATTCTGGCTTAGGCTGAATTCTGTGGGGGAACTGGTTGTCGGTTGTTCTGTCGAAGTCACGATCTCCCCCAAAGGCCTCCTCCAAATGCCGCCCTCGTAGATCCCAGCAAACAGATTCGTGCTGTCCATGCCAAGAATCTGAATATTGAGGTTGTTCAGACCTGAATTGACAGCAGTCCAACTGTTGCCGTTGTTAATCGATAGAAAAACGCCCTTCTCGGTGCCGGCAAAGAGCTTTGCATCGCTGACAGCCAGAGCTCGAACTTGAGTCCCGGTCGAGCCAGTATTGACATCAGTCCAACTTGTGCCGTTGTCGGTTGATCGATAGACACCGCCGCCGTATGTGCCTGCAAACAGAATCGTGTCAATAACGGCGGCGAGAGAAAGAACTCGGAGTTCAGTCAAGCCCGAATTGACGGAGGTCCAAGTGGTATTGCTGTCGCTCATGCGAAAGACTCCACCGCCGTACGTTCCTGCAAAGAGATACTTGCCGCCCTTGCCGTCGGCTCCTATGGCGAGATCGCGGATATCAGCATTTGTCAACCCCGAATTGACAGCGGACCAACTGGTGCCATAGTTAGTGGAAAGAAAGACACCCTTGCCATCCGTTGCAGCAAAAAGACCTGTGCTTCTCGTCCGGCCAGGTTTGGCCGCAAGAGCCCGAATGCCACAAGCTGGCAAGCCGGAACTAACGGCCGTCCAACTGGTGCCATTGTTGGTCGAAAGAAACAAACCAGCAGATGAAGATCCGGCGAAGAGATCCGTGTTGTTGACAGCGAGAGACGCAATATACCAATTCGACAGACCGGAATTGACGGCAGCCCATGTTGCGCCGTCGTTGGTCGATCGAAAGATCCCAAAGGCATTCGTGCATGCAAAAAGATTACTGCCGATGGTGGCGAGTCTCGTAGCATCAAGATGCGTCATGCCGACACTTGCAGGTGCCCAAGTCAAGCAGTTGTCGGACGAGAGAAAAATGCCGGCTTCATTGAAGCCGGCAAAGACACTCGTACCGCCTCCTTGGGAAGGGATTGCGGCCAGAGCCCAGACAGAGAGCTTCGGCAAGCCCGAATTGACAGCGGTCCAACTGGACCCATTGTTGGTGGAATGAAAGATGCCATCCCCCCAGGTGCCGGCAAAGAGATCTGAGCCGCTCATGGCGAGGGCATAAACAGAACTATTTTGCATTCCGGAGTTAGCAGGATTCCAGCTGGCGCCATTGTTGGTAGAACGAAAGACGCCGAGGTATGTCCCAGCAAAGAGGTTGGTGCCGCTGGCCACAAGAGCATTGGCAGCAATGGTGCTAGATTTGACCCAGGTGGTGCCGTTGTCGGTGGAACAACAGACTCCTTGGTTGGTCCCGGCAAAGAGGCTTGTGCCGGAAAAGACAAAACAAGTGATCGCAGCATACCCTGTGTATGGGCTCAATGGGAGGCCTGAATTGACGGCAGCCCAGCTGGCGCCGTTGTTGGTCGAGCGAAAGACGCCGCCATTAGTGGTCCCCGCAAAGAGGGTGGTGCCATCGGGGCTGATGGCAAGAGCAGGAACAACTAAACTCGTCAGGCCGGAATTGACCGCCGTCCAGTCGGCGCCGTTGTTGGTGGAGAGGAAGACGCCCTGACCATATGTTCCGATAAAGAGATTTGCACCACTTGCAGCAACGGCGTGGACCATAGGGTTCGTTAAGCCGTTGTGGACGGCTGCCCAACTGGTGCCGTTGTTGGTGGAAAGAAAGACAGCGCCTGAAGCTCCGGCAAAGAGGTTCGTGCCGATGGATGCGAAACACAAGACCGTACCACCACAGGGACCGTTGGTTTGCACCCATTGGGCATCCAGTTGTGAGATCCAGAAAACAATGGCCTGGAGCAAGAAAAAGAAGCGAACTGGTTTCATTTGGGTTCTCCTCGATGACAGTATCATCCAGAGGATGGTAGGGGAGCAATTTCGAATAGGCCGCGCATTCCGTCAGCCAGAACGAGGCTAGCCGGCATGGGGGGGACTCACACGGGTGTAATCGCGATCCCGAAAGGTCGAAAGATCAATTCATCCCTTCGGAAGAATGGGTGTTCCTCGAAGTGCCTTCCCCCGACACCTCCCTTGCGGGAAGTGGTTCTGATCGATATTAGTGAATGGTCCGGCCTTTGTCAAGTGTGACACAGCCCTTCCAGGCCGATCTAGTGGTATAGCGGCAAAGAAAATCAGAGAACTAATGACTCCAGCAAGGGGTCTGAACCCCTTGGGGGGAACTGTTTCGGGGAGAGAAAACTGGTATCGTAATAACTGGTAAAGGAGTCAAGTATGATGCTTTCCGACACAACACTCCGTATATGCCTTGGCTTAATGTATATAACAACGGCATAGAGCTTAGTGCGAATGGTGGCGCAACAATTCTTGCCGGAACGAATCAATTGCGCGTAACAGTTGAAGTCAAGAATCCACCTTATGTGGGAGCACATCCTGCCACTGCTTATTCTAAAATCATTTTGGATCGGGACAAAACTCTCCCTTATGACTATGAGTTCGACAGTCCAACTCAAAGTTATGCCGTTGGGCAACAAAGAACAACCGTAATTTTACCAACAATAGCTACGCCCGGAAGTTACTACCTGACTCCTGCCGCGTATGGGTTGGGATATTTTTCTCAACCATATTTGACTGACGGTGCTGGTTGGTACGACCCGTTCTTTACGGTTGTTAGTCTGCCCGGCGTAACCAGGCAAATCGCACCTATAAACGGTGTAACGGTTCCGCAACCAGTTACGTTCAGATGGAGCAAGGTGGAAGGAGCTACTAAATACTGGCTTGCATATTCTTTAGATAACTGGGCAACTGAGGTTGGTGATTCACTGTTAACTGACACATTGAAAGTTGTGTCAGGATTACCTGAAGGAGCAACAGTTAAGTGGGCCGTTTCAACTGGAAATGCTATGGGCTGGAATCTGGATGGTTGGAATTATTCTGACTGGTTCAGGACCGCTATTACCACTCCGACAACCGGTAGCCTTCGAGTTGATGTCTATGATATAGGTGCGGTGAAACTTGGGGCTGGCGCAACGGTTAGATTATTGAACAATGATGTGCTGATTTCAACGCAGATTACCAATGATTCGGGCTCTGTCATGTTCTCCGATGTTCCGTATGGAATGTATTCATACAGTGTACACTTTCCTAATAAGGCGGGAACACCTTGGACAAGCCCCTTCTATTTGGGAACAATGACGAATGTAAGTATTTTTTCGGCAACGGCATACCATACATTTATCCGAAACGCGCCCTATGTCAAATCAATTCGTGCTCATTTCGGTGCAATAGATATTACGGAAGACACAGTGAAGGTTGGCAATCCTGTGGTCGTCTCTCTTGAAATAGCAAATCCGAATAATCTTGGAGCTGCTATTCAATCAGCATTTGGACGCTTAGTGCTCGACCGTGATCAAATGGAAGCATACGAATTTGACCAGACAAGCCCTTATCTCTCGTACGCGATTGGGCAGGTTAGAACAGTTCAATTCAACTACGTGCCATTAGCACTTGGAACATATTATCGTTCTGAGGGCGTGGTAGTTGACTATCATGGTGCGGCGTTGGCAGACGGTTGGGGATGGAGACCACTTTTTACGGTGGTGTCTGACTTCACATCTGTTGATGAAACGCCGGCTACATTCGCACTCTTTCAGAACTATCCCAATCCCTTCAACCCGACAACTACGATTGAGTACACGGTTGAGGAGTCGGGGCCAGTGGTTTTGAAGGTGGTTGACGTCCTGGGCAGAGAGACTATCTTGGTTAATGAGAACCAAACCAACGGTGGTCATCGTTTTGTCTGGACAACTCAGACTTCGGGAACGTTCTTTGCTGTACTGGAAACTCCGAACAAACGCAACGTGATTCGAATGTCAGCAATCAAATAAGACAAAGCACGGGGGGCGAGTGTGTTTATGACCGCCAATCGCCCTCCAACAACTGAAGATTGCGGTCGGGAATATTTATTACAGGGATAAGTTACACACCCCCAGGCCATAAAGGTAATTAGTATGATTGTGGCGGATTAGATTCTGACAGGGTAGGATCCACCATTCTCGCGGGGTCTAAACAAATTAGCGAAAGGGCCGGAGGATTCCACAGTAATTTCCCTCAGAGATCTCTTGAATTGGTTTAATAAGGACATCGCAAACAAACTGTAGCGTGTCAGGGCATTGAGGACCAAAAAGGAGTGGAATGGAAGAGATGGTTTTAGGTATATTCCTTCACGAAAGGATGGAATATATGGGAAGCGCATCGAGTGCAGAGTCGGTGGTTCGGGAGATCACTCGTCGGACTGTAGCGTGTCAGAGTCCAGTCGCAGCTTATCGCGCCAATTGTGAGCGATATATTGCGCTGGTGCAGTGAATGGCGCTTCACACGCGTATTTAACGCGAATCGATCATGCAGAAGTGGCGCTGTACTTGCAGCTTAATATATAGTTAGGCAGCACCCACGAGAAATCAAGTGCGAGGACATCTCATGAGCAATCTCGACCGTGCTGTTCCGATCGTCGCAATCTTGATTGTGATTGCTTCGGGTTCTTGCTCCGCCCAGCAAGAGATTCATGTGCAAAGGACCATCCCCACACCGGATTCTCTGTTAGTCTCTTTGAGCACCAAACCTGACGAAACGAAGATTCGAACGAACTGGAGTAAACTGAAAAGGGGCTTGGCATTCAAGGATGTAGAGTCATACCTTGGCAGGCCGACCAAGATTGCCATGGACCTGCACGACGATAGCACCACGTGGTACTACGGGGCTCGCATTGTTATCTTCGATAATATCAAGAAGGCGGTTCGGTGTTGGCGGGAGAAGGAGTAGCTGTTCACGTCAGATGTCTGCTCTGAAATTGTCGAAATGGAATAATCAATAGCGGATTGGGTATTCGATGTTCCGTGTGCAATGAGAGCTGCCTACCCAGCGCCTGCACCTGACGCCGCGCCACGGGCACCGGGGTTGGCACCTTTGTCATTCATAGTGTTGGCTGGACGTTTCCAACTCAACAGTCGTTAGCGGCGCAGGTGAGGCGCATGCCGTTAGAGCGGCCTCGGGAGGAAATCTGAGCGGGAAGCGAATCGAATCCGCAGCCACGATAAACAAGCTTTCCTCAAGCGGCCTGGACCCACAGGAAGGCAAGCGCTTTCCTTAAATAAAAGAAGGAGACACTGTGGAAACCTCAAAACATGTCTATAACCTCGGCTTCTGGTCAGCAGTTCTCGCGTCAGTTTTCAGCGTTGCCTACGACATTGGGCAAATTGCTGAGTGGTTCGGGCTTATGGGGTCAGGCGGCTCTCCAGAAAACGATAGTACCTGGTATGGCCTCGTGGTCCTCCTTGTCCCTTCCTTGTTTCTCGGAATCACATTTGTACTCATGATGGGAAGCGTCCACCGTCAGGCACCTGCAGATAGAAAAATCTGGAGTCAGACAGGACTTGTTTTCGCGACAATGTATGGAACTCTCATTTGCATGAACTACTTTGTTCAATTGACTCTTGTTGCCCCAGCCCTTTATCGAGGCGATGTCAGCGACAGCGTCAGGCCTTTTCTATTTAATGTCTTCAACTCATTTACCTATTCAGTTGACCTCCTTGGATACAGCTTCATGAGTTTGTCCACCCTTTTTGCTGCTTTCGTATTCATGGGACCAGGATTGGAAAAGACGGTCCGGTGGTTTCTAATTGCAAATGGCCTGATCATGCCCTTTATCGCCCTCCAAACTTTCTATCATCCTTTGATATGGGGCGCCTCTCTGTGGGCAGTCACGTTGCCAGGTGCCACCATCTCTCTTGCTGTATTGTTTAGGAGGAAGCTCCGGGGACTCTAGCCTCAATACCGGAGCCGTGGTGTAGTACGGATGGGTGAGGCTGAACGTCATGGAAGAAGTGCATGCCGAAAGCGAAGTCGGCGCGGCGACACCCTGCCGCGTTGACATATGGCGCTTGCTCAACGAGGTGGTATGTCCGAGGGCGGAACCGCATCCCGCGTTCGGCGGTTACATCGTTGAGGTGTCCCCAGGGGGTTGCACCCCCAGCGCGCAAGATCGCTTCACTGTCCGCCGGGATTACTCAGGCGGGCATGCTTCGAACAGCTGCAGATGCTCATGATCGACATTCGCTCTCTCGAGTTTGACCCAGAATTTACCGAGGGTGCGCGGAGCGCCATCCGCACGTGTCTCCGCCTGAAGCCGGAGCAGCGCTTCACCATCATTACCGATACCCAAACCGCGGACATTGCCTCCTCGGTGTTGCACCAGGCCGACGCTGTCGGTTCTCCCTCAAGCGTGTTCGTTCTGGAAGATCTCGCCCGTCGACCGGTCCAGGAAATGCCGCGAGCCATCCTCCAGGACCTGGCCCGCTCGAAGGTGAGTCTCTTCGCTGCGCAGGCCCAGCAGGGAGAGCTCCACGCGCGCATGCAGATGTTCGAGGTGGTCAGCAGGCACCGCATCCGGCACGGGCACATGGTGAATATCAGCGCACGGATCATGCGGGAAGGGATGCGGGCCGACTATCTGGCCATTGACCGGCTTAGCGGCGCGGTGTTGAAGAAGGCGCGTTCGACACGGCTACTCAGGGCGACCACTCCCGCTGGGACCGACCTGGAGGTGGAATTCTCCCCGTCCCTGCACTGGATCAAGACGAGCGGCATTATCAGTGAGGATGAATGGGGCAACCTCCCGGGCGGCGAGATCTTCACTTGTCCACAGAACGTGAACGGCATCTTCGTGGTGGATGGCGTCGTGGGAGATTACCTGGGAGCAAAGTACGGGGATCTGAAAGATTCGCCGCTGGCGATCACCATTGCCAGCAGCCGGATCGTCGACCTTGCCTGCGAGAACCGCCAGCTGCTGGAGGATTTTCGCACGTACACGCACGCCGACCCAAACAGCGACCGCGTGGGCGAAGTCGGCGTGGGGACCAACACGGCGGTACGGCATCTCATCGGCCAGATTCTGCAGGACGAGAAGTACCCCGGGCTCCATATCGCCTTCGGCCATCCCGCTGGCGAGCGTACCAGCGCCGACTGGACCTCTTCGACGCACATCGACTGCGTAGGCCGCGGCTTCAGTATCTGGATGGACGGCGAGATGGTGATGATGGAAGGAGTGTTCGCCGACGTCTATCTGTCCGCGGCAGGGCCTGAGGGAGACTCATAGCCCGCCACCTTCTCACAATTCGTGAGGAATAGAAGTGGACCTCACGCAACCTGATGCCTACCGAAGGTAAATTGCGCGTCTGTGATTGACGACATTCATTTCTTTCGATCAACGACGATTAGATTTTTCGATTCCTAATTGAGATTTGTCGTACACTGCTGTCCTTGTTGGAATCGCGGATGGAGGCAAGGATGATCAGTGACCGGCAAGTCAGGAAGATGATCGAACTGATGCAAACTGAACCAACCAAAGCAATTGCCGCAGCCAAGGCTGGCATGAGTGAACCAACCGCGCGCAAATGGGCCCGTTTGGGCGTACTGCCGAGCGAAGCGCAAAAACCTCATACGTGGCGGACCCGGCAGGACCCCTTTGCTGGGGTCTGGGACCGGATCCGGCCAATGTTCGAACTGAACCCCGGTCTGGAGGCCAAGACGGTGTTCCAGTACTTGCAACGTGAGATGCCGGGCGTCTTTGCCGACAGCCAGCTGCGGACGTTGCAGCGCCGTGTGAAGAGATGGCGGGCGCTGGAAGGGCCGGGCCAGGAGATCTTCTTCCCGCAGATCTACCGGCCGGGAGAGCTCTCGGCGTCGGACTTCACGCACATGGAGTCCCTCGGTGTGACCATTGCCGGATGGCGATTTGACCATTTGATCTATCACTTCGTGCTACCGTACTCAAACTGGGAGGATGGCACGATCTGCTTCAGTGAATCGTTCGAGAGCTTTTCGGAAGGCCTGCAACAAGCCTTCTGGGAACTGGGTGGCGTTACGGCCGAACACCGCACCGATCGGCTCAGCGCGGCCGTGCACAACCTCCAGGATCTGAGGGAGTTCACCGTCCGCTACGATGCTCTGCTCGGCCACTACCGCCTCGTGGGCAGGAAGACCAACGCTCAGTGCCCGCACGAGAACGGTGACGTCGAGCAACGGCACTACCGCTTCAAGAAGGCGGTCGAGCAGGAACTCATGCTGCGTGGTAGCCGGGACTTCGAGAGCCGCCTGGCATATACCGAGTTCCTGGAGTCTCTGTTGCGCCGTCTGAACGCGGGTCGGGCCGGACGACTGGCCGAAGAGCTGGCCGTGCTCAGGAGTCTGCCCGCGCGCCGCCTTGAGGCGATGAAGCGTGTCCGGGTACGGGTCACGGTTGCCAGCACGATCCGGGTGAACCACAATACCTACTCGGTCAACAGCCGCCTGATCGGGGAACACGTCGAGATCCACCTTCACAGCGAATATCTGGACGTCCACTACGGTGGCCAGAAGGTGGAGACCATGCCGCGCCTGCGCGGCGAAAACGGTCACCTGATCCAGTACCGTCACATCATCGACTGGCTTGTCAGGAAGCCCGGTGCCTTCGACAACTACCGTTACCGCGACGCGCTCTTCCCCACGCATCGCTTCCGCATGGCCTACGACCAGCTGCGGGAACAGAGCCCCACAGAACGCTCTGCCACAAAGGCATACTTGGCGATCCTCCATCTGGCTGCGCACACGGGCGAGAGAGTCGTGGATAGAGCCCTGGAACGCCTCCTAGCACATGCTCGACTGCTCACGGTGGAAGCCGTCAGCGAGGAGATCGCGGAGGAAGATGCCACAGGCAACCACGTGCGTCGCGATGCAGTCATCATCCCGGTTGATCTCTCCGTCTATGACCGGCTGCTCACCGTGCCGGCACGAGAGGAGGCGGGCATCCTATGACAGCCATCCAGGCATCTGCGTTGACGGCGGACAACCCGATCGCGAGCCGACTCCGCCAGTATCTCAAAGAACTGCACCTGCCGACCATCCGGGAGGTCTATGACGAAGCCGCCCGCATGGCCGAGCGCGAACACCTGAGCTTCGAGCAATATCTTGTTCATGTGCTGGAGCGCGAGTGTGAAGTGCGCCGCAACAACCGCATCGCCCGGCTTCTCAGAGACTCCGCTCTCCCGTTGGAGAAGACCTTCAGCACCTTCGATCGGGACCGTCTCCCACGAGCCCAGAATGCACAAGTCACCAGTCTCCTAGACGGCTCATTCTTGGAGCGCGCGGAAAACGTCCTGGTCTTCGGCCGCTCCGGCAGTGGTAAGACGCATCTGCTCTCAGCCATTGCCCACGAACTGATCCACACGCACGAGAAACGTATCCGCTTCACGACCTGCAGCCTGCTCGTTCAGGAACTGCTTCTGGCCAAACGGGAACTCAAGCTCGCCCGCTATCTCAAGCGGATCAGTCGCTACGTCGGTCTCGTGATTGATGAGGTCGGCTACATCCAGCAGAACCGTGACGAGATGGAGGTCCTCTTCACCCTCCTGGCTGACCGCTACGAGCGGGGCAGTGTTATGCTCACGAGCAATCTGCCCTTCTCCAAGTGGGACCAGATCTTCAAGGATCCGACAACAACTGCGGCAGCAGTCGATCGTCTGGTCCATCACAGTGTGATCATCGAACTCAACCTGGAAAGCTATCGCTTGGAAGCATCCAAGAAACCGGCCAAGCAATCTGGCTCTGCCGCACCCGATGCCGAAAGAAACCCAAAATCAGCAAAAACACAGCAAAAACTACAACTAAGCCCTCAGGTCAGAGGGGCAACCGATCGGAAAAAATAATTGTCGTTCACCGAAAAAAATAGTTGTCGTTGAACAGGCGCCCTAGTGACGTAAAACGACCATCAGGGCAGCAAGCAGCGCGGCCGTGATCATCGTCACGACGGACAAAACAACCCACCGCCTGTAGACGACGCGATGCATTCTCTGATAGCCCGCATTAACGATACCACCCAAGAGCACAAGTCCGAGCAAGTCCCACGACTGCTCGCCAAACGAGAAACTCCGAAAAGCGACGATCACCAGCAGACCGAACGAGAGAACCAGATAGGACCATCGGTAACCCGCGTTCTCCACAGCCGTCGTACGTTCATCACGCTCCACCAATGGA
>Ga0105095_10000896_pt1 | contig 15033 bp, 18 predicted proteins | sample PPLLak2March2015_2_FD_79180 | JGI IMG/M metagenome (GOLD analysis project Ga0105095, IMG submission 79180) | Freshwater sediment microbial communities from Prairie Pothole Lake near Jamestown, North Dakota, USA - PPLs Lake P8 Core (3) Depth... | ecosystem: Environmental > Aquatic > Freshwater >... | reverse complement strand
GCTCATCGCGGCTACCGGCTCTTTCTGCACGAAGCGGGTCTTCAGGGGCAGTTTGTGGGAGGCCAGGCGTATCGCCTCCTTGGCCACGGTTTCCCCAACCCCCGCCATCTCGAACATCATCCTCCCCATCTTGACCACGGCCACCCAGTGGTCCGCCAGGCCTTTGCCGCTGCCCATGCGCGTCTCCGCCGGTTTCTTGGTGACCGGCTTGTCCGGGAATACGCGTATCCAGACCTTGCCGCCGCGCCGGATATAGCGCGTGATGGCGCGCCGGGCCGCCTCGAGCTGCGCCGCGGTTACCCAGGCAGACTGCAGCGCCTGCATCCCGTAATCCCCGAAGTCGAGGGTGTTGCCGGCCCTGGCTTTCCCGCGGCGACTTCCTCTCTGGGATTTGCGGTATTTTACACGTTTGGGCTGTTCCATGACTGGTGCCTCTTATTTTTCCTTACCTGTCGATTTAGTGGCCTTCTTTGCCTTGGACGCGGGTTTCACGGCCTTGGCTTCGGGCTTGGCCTCCGCCTTCTTGCGGGCCTTCGGCGGCGCCGCTTCGGCTTCCGTGGCTGCCTTTTTAGCCGCCGGTTTCTTAGCGGCGGGGGCCTTGGCTGCCGGCGCTTCCGCCTCGGCTGCCTTGACGGCCTTTTTTACTTTAGGTTTGGCGGGCTTTTCTTCCGGCTCTACTTCAAGCGCCTTGGTCGCCGTCTTTACCGGTTTTTCTGCCGGTTTTACCTCGGCGGCCGGTTTAGCTGCCCTGGCCGGCTTTGCCTTGGGGGTTACCGCCGGGGCTGCTTCCGCGGCCTTTCTTGCTGGTTTCTCTGCAGCGGCCCTGGGTTTTTCTTTTTCCTCAGCCTGGGGCGCCGCTTCTACCAGTTTCTTCAGTTTCTCTTCGATTATCGCCGATTTTTCGGCGCTGACGGGCGCGGCCGCCGGCGCGGCTTCCGCCGCCGGCTTCTCCTCGGCCGTCTCTACCTTGAGTTCGGGCATGACCTGCCCTTTATAAATCCATACCTTTACCCCGATGCGCCCCAGCGTGGTGTGCGCCTCGGTGAATCCGTAATCTATGTCCGCTCGCAGCGTGTGCAGGGGCACCTGCCCCTGGTGCGACGTCTGACGGCGGGCGATTTCCGCGTTGCCCAAGCGCCCGGCAGCGCTGACCTTGATGCCCTTGGCGCCGGACTGTATTGTACGGAAGATGGCCTGCTTCATGGCCCGTCGGTAAGCTACCCTTCTCTCTATCTGCTCGGCGATCGATCTCGCTACCAGGTAGGCGTCCATCTCCGGCTGGCGTATCTCCTGGATGTTCAGCCGTATCTTCCTGCCGATAAGCTTCTCCAGGTATTGCCGCATCTCGTCGACGCGCTGGCCGCCCCGCCCGATGACAATCCCGGGCCGGGCCGTGTGCAGCGTGATCGTCACGTCCTTGGCCTGCCGGTCGATCTCGATCAGCGATATGCCCGCCTCGGAATATTTCGACTTTATAGTCTCCCGGAGCTTGTTGTCTTCCAGGACGTACTCGGCATAGTGGGCTTCACTGTACCACTTCGACTGCCAGTCTTTGATGACCCCGAGCCGGAAACCCGTCGGGTGAACTTTATGGCCCAATTAGACCTCCTCCGAAACCACCACGGTGATGTGGCTGGAATGCTTTATTATGGGGCTGGCTCGCCCCCTCGACCGCGGCCGGTAGCGGCGCATGACCCGCGCCTCATCGACGTATATTTTCACTATCATCAGATCGGCCGGGTCCATCTGGAAGTTGTTTTCCGCGTTGGCCGCCGCCGATTTCACCAGCTTGGCGAGGTATTTCGCCTTGGGCGTCCGCGTGAACTGCAGGATGCGCAGGGCCTCTTCCACCTTTTTGCCCCGCACCAGGTTCACCAGCGGCCGCACCCTGGTCGTCGATAGTCCTGTATCTTTCGCTACGGCTTTTACTTCCACTTTTTTTACACCTGTCCTACGACTCGGCCGGCGCTGCCGCCGGTGCCTTCTTGGCCGCGGCTTCGGCCCTGGCCACGTGGCCGCGGAAGGTCCGCGTCGGGGCGAACTCGCCGAGTTTGTGGCCCACCATGTTCTCGTTGATATAGACGGGCACGTGCCGCCGTCCGTCATGGACGCCGATGGTCAGCCCCACCATCTGGGGCAGTATCGTCGAGCGTCGCGCCCAGGTCTTGATCACGGTTTTTTGTCCCGAGCGTATGACCGCATCCACGTGCTTCATCAGCTTTTCGTCGACTGCCGGTCCTTTTTTCGTTGACCTTGACATATTTCCTCGCTAACCGCCCTTCTTGCCGCGCCGTTTCACGATCATTCTATCGGACGCCTTCGGCTTGCGGGTCTTATAGCCCATGGCCGGTTTGCCCCAGGGCGTCTTGGGCCCGGGCATGCCTATCGGCGAGCGTCCCTCGCCGCCGCCGTGGGGATGGTCCCGCGGCGACATGGCGGAGCCTCTGACCGTAGGACGTATACCCATGTGCCGCTTGCGGCCGGCCTTGCCCAGACTGATGTTCTGGTGTTCCAGGTTGCCCACGTGCCCTACGGTCGCTATGCAGTCGGACCGCACCCGGCGGATTTCGCCGGAGGGCAGCCTCAGCAGGACGTACTCGCCCTCTTTGACCATTAGCTGGGCGGACGCCCCGGCGCTGCGCACGATCTGGCCGCCGCGCCCTTTGTTGAGCTCGATGTTGTGTATCTCGATGCCCGTGGGCATGGATTTCATCTCCATGGAGTTGCCCGGCTTTATTTCCGCGCCGGGTCCGCTCATTATCTTGTCGTCAACATTCAGCCCGACGGGCGCCAGGATGTACCGCTTTTCCCCGTCGGCGTAGAAGATCAGGGCGATGCGCGCCGAGCGGTTGGGGTCGTATTCGATGGCCGCTACCCGTCCCGGAACGCCGGTCTTGTCGCGCTTGAAATCGATTATCCGTAGCTGGCGCTTCTCGCCGCCGCCACGGTGATGGACGGTCACTTTGCCGCGGAAGTTCCGCCCCGCCTTGCTGTTCTTCCGGCGGAGCAGCGATTTCTCCGGCTTGTCTTTGGTGATCTCGTCAAAGGTGTAGCCGCTCATCCTCCGCCGCCCCGGCGAGGTCGGCCGGAAAACCTTTATAGCCACCTGCTTGCCTCTTTCATCTTAGACACCTTCAAAGAACTCTATCTTGTCGCCCGTTTTCAGGGTGACGATCGCCTTTTTCCATGGTAACGTCTTGTATGTGCGGCGGCCCATCCGGCGGGTCTTGCCCCGCATGGTGATGACGTTGACGCCGGTTACTTTCACTTTGAATGCCTTTTCCACGGCCTGCCGGATCATCAGCTTGTTGGCCTTGTCCGCGATCTCGAAAGCGTATTTGTTCTGCGCCTGGAGCGCCGTGCTCTTCTCGGTGATCAGCGGCCGGCGTAGCACCTCGTACAGATGCATTATTCTTTCCCTCCATTTACGCCGTTGCCCCACAGCTTTTCCGCCACCCGCACCGCGGCCTCGGTCATGAGCAGGTTCTTATGCGATAACATGTCGATAATATTGATGACGGCCGCCGGCGCCGTCTTCACGGACGGGATGTTCCTGGCCGACTTTATGACGTTTTTTTCCGGCTCGTGCGTGACGATCAGGGCCGAAGAGTCGATCTTCAGCGCCGCCAGCGCGGCTATCATTTGCTTCGTCTTGGGTTCGGTAAAATCAAATTTCTCCAGCACCTTCAGCTCGCCGTCGCCCGCCTTGGCTGAAAGCACGCAGCGTATCGCCAGGCGGCGCATCTTGCGAGGTATCTGCTGTCTATAATCCCTGGGGTGCGGCCCGAAGGTCACGCCGCCGCCCTTGCGCAGCGGCGATTTCTTGCTGCCGGCTCGGGCGTTGCCGGTGCCCTTCTGCCGGAACAGCTTCCGGGTGCTCCCCCTGATCATGCCCTTGGTCTTGGTCGCGGCCGTTCCCTGGCGGGCGTTGGCTTGCAGCCCCACCATCACCTGGTGCACCACCGCTTCGTTGAACGGCGCGCCGAACACTGCGTCGCTGACCTTTATCTTCCGGATTTCCTCTCCGGCGAGGTTATAAACGGGGAGTTGCATTACTTCTTCCCTCTCTGGGACTTTCTGATTATCACCAGGCCGTTGGTCATTCCCGGCACGGCGCCTTCCAGCAGCAGCAGGTTGCGGGCGGGGTCGGCCTGGACCACGGCTATATTACTCACGGTGACGCGCTGGTCGCCCATGTGCCCTGCCATGCGCAGGCCCTTGTAGACGCGGCCGGGGCTGGTGTTCGAGCCGACCGAGCCCGGGGCCCGCCACCGGTCCGATTGCCCGTGCGTCTTCGGCCCGCCGCGGAAGTGATAGCGCTTGACGCCGCCGGCGAAGCCCTTGCCCTTGGATATCCCGATGACCTCGACGAGGTCGCCGGCCTTGAACAGACTCACATCTATCTTCTGTCCCGCTTCCACCTTCTGACCGGCTTCGAGCAGCAGCTCGCGCATGTACTTAAATTTCGGGGCCGACTTCTTTTTCTTGTCGCCCTTTTTCTTGGCCGCCGCTATTTCCCCGAAGCCGAGCTTGGCGGCGCGGTAGCCGTCCTTTTCCTCGGTCTTGATTTGTAATACCGTGCAGGGGCCGGCCTCGATGGCGGTGACCGCCCTCGTCCTGCCTTCCCCGAACACCTGGGTCATGCCCAGCTTTTTGCCTAAAATTCCTTCAGTCATATTCTTTACCCGTTTGTCATTCCCGCGAAAGCGGGAATCCAATCATCATAGCTTGATATCTATCTCCACGCCCGAGGGCAGGTTCAGCTTGGTCAGCGCGTCGATGGTCTTGGAAGTCGTCTCCATGATGTCGATCAGGCGCTTGTGCGTCCGTATCTCGAACTGCTCCTGCGAGTCTTTATCGATAAAGGGCGAACGGATGACGCTGAACTTCTGGATGTGCGTCGGCAGCGGCACCGGCCCGACGGCCACGGCGCCCGTGCTTTCCACCGCTTCCAGTATCTGCCTGGCCGACTGGTCGACGACGCGGTGGTCGTATCCCTTTAGCTTGATGCGTATCTTCTGCTTAGCCATTTTTCTTGCCTACAGCCTTTTCTATGATCTCTTCTTTCAAATTCTCGGGCAGCTGCTCGTAGCTGTGGAACTCCAGCGAGTGCGTCGCCCTTCCCTGCGTCAGCGACCTCAGGCTGGTGGCGTAGCCGAACGATTCCGCCAGCGGTATGTGGCAGTGGATGACGTACATCTCGCCCTGCGTGTCCACCTTGCTGATATGGCCCCGCTTGGCGTTGAGGTCGCCCATGATGTCGCCGAGGAACTGCTCCGGCGTGACCACTTCCAGCTTCATGATGGGCTCGAGGAGGATAGCTTTGCCCTTCCTGATTCCCTCCCGGAGGGCTATCGAGCCGGCCATCTTGAAAGCCAGCTCCGAGGAGTCTACGTCATGATAGCTGCCGTCATATAAGGTGGCCCTGACGTCCACCACCGGGTAGCCGGCCAGGACGCCCGTCTCCATGGCTTCCTTAATGCCGGCCTCGACCGGCCGGATGAACTGTCTCGGTATCGTGCCGCCTTTAATGGCCTCGACGAACTCGAAGCCCTTGCCTCGGGGCAGCGGCTCGAACTTGACATCCACGTCACCGTACTGGCCGTGGCCGCCGCTCTGCCGGATGAACCTGCCCTCCACATCCGCCGCTGCGGTGATCGTCTCTTTGTACGCCACGCGCGGCCGGCCAACTTTGACCCCCACCCTGAACTCGCGCGTCAGCCGGCTGACGATTACCTCCAGGTGCAGCTCGCCCATGCCGGAGATAATGGTCTGGCCGGTCTCTTCGTTAAAGGTGACTTTGAAGGTCGGGTCTTCTTCGGTGAGTTTTTGCAGGGCTTCGCCTAGCTTGTCCTGGTCGGCCCTGGTCTTGGGTTCGATGGCGATGGAAATGACGGGTTCGGGGAACTTGATGGACTCCAGGAGGATGGCTTTGGAGGAATCGCAGAGGGTGTCGCCGGTAAACGTGTTTTTCAGTCCGAGCGTCGCGGCGATGGCGCCGGTGTCGGCGGAATCGATGTCTTCACGGTGGTTGGCGTGCATCAGGAGAAGACGGCCGATTCGCTCCGACCTTTCCCTCGTGGGATTATACACCTGCGCCCCTACCTTGACCTTTCCCGAGTAAACTCTAAAATATACCAGTCTCCCGACGAATGGGTCGGTGACCACTTTAAAAGCCAGCGCCGAGAATGGTGCGTCATCGCTGGCTTCCCGGACGGCCTTGTGGCCGGTCTTCGGCTCGATGCCCTCCACGGGCGGGACGTCGAGCGGGGAGGGGAGAAAATCGACGACCGCGTCGAGGAGGGGTTGCATCCCTATGTTCTTTAAAGCGGCGCCGCAGATGACCGGCACCGCCTTGTTGCTCAGGGTCACGCGCCGCAGCGCCTGCCTGATATCTTCGGGCTTGATTTCTTTGCCGTCGAGGTACGCGATCATGATTACATCGTCAAGGTCCGCCAGCCTGGCAATGAGGTCGTGCCTGGTTTCATTGATCCTAGTCTTTTCCGCTTCGTCGAGCGCGGTTTCCTGCGGTTCTTTATCGGGGTCTTTATCGAACCGCCAGGCCTTGTTCTCGATGACATCGATAGTGCCCTGGAAAGATTCTTCCGTACCCAGCGGCAGCTGTATCGTCAGCGGCACGGACTGTAACCGAGTCTCGATCTCTGAGACGGTGCGGTTGAAGTTGGCGCCGACCCTGTCCATTTTGTTGATGTAGCAGATGCGGGGGACTTTGTACCTGTCCGCCTGCCGCCAGACCGTCTCCGACTGCGCTTCTACGCCGCCGACCGCGTCGAAAACAACCACCCCTCCGTCGAGCACTCTCAGCGAGCGCTCTACCTCGGCGGTGAAGTCCACGTGCCCGGGCGTGTCGATGATGTTGATGCGGTGCTCGCGCCAGTAGCAGGTGGTGGCCGCGGACGTGATGGTGATGCCGCGCTCGCGCTCCTGCTCCATCCAGTCCATGACCGCTGTGCCCTCGTGCACCTCGCCTATTTTATAGGTCTTGCCGGTATAATAGAGTATCCTCTCGGTGACGGTCGTCTTGCCGGCATCGATGTGGGCGATAATACCGATATTGCGTATGTCCTCCAGAGGAAATTCCCTGGGCACCTTCTTATCTCCCGCTGCTATCGTTCTGGTTGCCGTTATCATTCTGATTGGTTTCGCACTGTTAGTCGTCAATGAACCCCTTACCATCTATAGTGAGCGAAAGCCCGGTTGGCTTCCGCCATTCTATGCGTGTCTTCACGTTTCTTGATCGTCGTCCCCTGGCCCTGGAACGCCTCGGCGAGCTCGTCGGCCAGTTTCTCGTGCATCGCCTTGCCTTTGCGCGCCCTCGCCGAGCTTACCAGCCACGTTAGCGCCAGGAAGAGGCCGCGGTCGGCCGCTACTTCCACCGGTACCTGGTACGTGGCGCCGCCCACGCGCCTCGGCTTGACCTGGAGTAGCGGTGTGGCGTTCTTGACCGCCTGTTCCAGCGCCGCTACGGGGTCTTTGGAGACTTTCTGCCCCAGGTTTTCCAGGGCTCCGTAGACGATATTCTCGGCCGTCCTCTTCTTGCCGCGCTGCATTATCTTGCTTATCAGGCGCGATACGGTCGCGCTGCGGTACTTGGCGTCCGGGCTGATTTCTCTCTTAAAAGATCTGGCTCTTCTCGGCATAATAGTTCCTTAAATTAAGTGGTGGCGGCTGGTGGCGCTGCCGCCTCGGCGGCGGCTGCCTTCTTGCCCCGCTTGGCCCCGTACTTGCTGCGGCCCTGCTGGCGGTTAGCGACGCCGGTGGTGTCCAGCGCCCCCCTTATAATATGGTAGCGCACGCCGGGCAGGTCAGGGACGCGCCCGCCGCGGATCAGTACTACCGAGTGCTCCTGGAGCTCGTGCCCTTCGCCGGGGATATAGGCGGTTACTTCTATGTGGTTGGTCAGCCTTACCTTGGCGATCTTGCGCAGGGCGGAGTTAGGCTTCTTGGGAGTGGTCGTCTTGACCTGGATACAGACACCCCGTTTCTGCGGGCAGCTCTTGCCCGTGCTGACGCGGTTTTTCAGGGCGTTGTAGGCGAAAGCCAGCGCCGGCGTCTTGTCTTTTTTGGATGCCTTGCGCCGCCCTTTGCGGACTAGCTGGTTTATTGTCGGCATGGCGTTTTTCTTCCCCCATACAATTACAATGGATGAGCGTGAGCCCATCCATTCCAGAATTCTAGCGATAAGTTGAGGTGTTTAGCTCGACCTATCTGCTATTTACTTGAATTCCGAGCACCAAACATTAAATGTATCATACTCATGTAGCATCTGTCAACTTTTTTTCAAGGGGAATTGTACTATATCCCGTAATAGCCCGCCGCTCTACTTGTTTTGGTGAAACCTTTGTGCTATTATCGGGGATGAGGCGAGTGATGACCACAGAGAGAGAAAAAGCGCTGGAACTGGCCATCGGCCAGATTGAAAAGCGGTTCGGCAAAGGCTCCATTATGAAACTGGGGTTTTCCGCCGGGCTGCCGCCGATTGATTTCATTCCTACCGGCGCGCTGGCTTTAGACCTGGCCCTGGGTATCGGCGGGATACCCCGCGGCCGCATCACGGAAATTTTCGGTCCCGAGTCATCCGGGAAAACCACCCTGGCACAACACATTATCGCCGAAGCACAAAAAAGAGGAGGTACGGTTGCCTATATCGACGCGGAACATGCCCTCGACCCCTCTTATGCCGCCAATTGCGGTGTCAATGTAGATGAACTGCTCATCTCCCAGCCCGATACTGGCGAGCAGGCCCTGGAGATCACCGAAGCCCTGGTAAGGAGCAGCGCCATCGACGTTATCGTCATCGATAGCGTAGCCGCGCTGGTCCCCCGGGCGGAGATCGAAGGGGATATGGGTGATCCGCAGATGGGCCTTCAGGCCCGCCTCATGTCCCAGGCGCTCCGCAAGCTGGCCGCTGCCATCGGCAAGTCCGGGACGGCCGTCGTCTTTATCAACCAGCTGCGCGAGAAAGTCGGTATCGTCTTCGGTAACCCGGAGGTGACCACCGGCGGCCGGGCCCTCAAGTTCTACAGTTCTGCCCGGATCGAGCTGAGGCGTGCCGAGGTTATTAAGCAGGGCAACGAAGCTATAGGCAGTCGTGTCAAAGCCAAGGTGGTGAAAAACAAGGTCGCCCCTCCTTTCCGCACCGCCGAGTTCGATATCATGTTCGACCACGGCATCAGCAAGGAGGGCAACATCCTTGACGTGGGTCTGGAGCTGGGGCTGGTAACTAAAGCCGGTGCCTTTTTCTCCTACGGCGATACCCGCCTCGGGCAGGGCCGGGAAAGTGCCAAGGGATACCTAAGGGAAAATCCCGCGCTCGCCCAGGAAATTGAAGAGAAGATTCGAGCCTCAGCCAGCACCACCCGCATGGCATCCGCCAGCGACGATTGACCGCTGGCCGGCGGTACAGGCCGGCGGCATACGGGCAGGTAATATAATAAGGCTGAGGCGCACGCTTCAGCCTTTTGTGTTTATTTAGAAGGGTACCGGTTAAGATGAAAATAACCTCGCTTAAGGCGGGCAGGGGACGGGAGAAAAAGATCAATGTCTCCCTGGATGGCAAGCCCGCCTTCAACCTGCTGGCAGAAACTGCCCTCAAAGAAAAGCTTGCAGTCGGGCAGGAGCTTTCGGAAAGCCGCCTGGAATCGCTGGCCGGCCTCGACCGCGCCCAGCGCTGTTTAAACGCCGCTTTCCGCTACCTTGCCTACCGGCCCCGCAGCGAAGCCGAGATACGGCAGCGGCTCCTCCAGCGGGGTTTCGATAGCGCCACGGCGGATAATGCCCTCGCCAAACTCCGGGAGCGGGGCCTTATCGACGATACCGCGTTTGCCAGGTTCTGGAAGGATAATAGGGAATCCTTCAGCCCGCGCAGCCGCCGCCTGACCGGCCTTGAGCTGCGCCGCAAGGGCCTTCCCGCCGATGTTATCGATTCCGTCGTCCTGGAGATCGACGAAACCGACAGCGCCTACCGGGCCGCCTTAGACAAAGCCCGGCATTTACCTCTCACCGACTTCCAGCTATTCCGCCGTCGTCTAAGCGCTTACCTGGGGAGGCGGGGCTTCGGCTACGGCATCATTGATGATACAACAAAAAGGGTGTGGCAGGAGAAAAGCACCCTTGAAACCGTGAATAAGCAGTCTATATACCCTTAAAAGGAGGAACAATGGAAGCAGGTTTAACCTATATTGCTATCGCCTTTTCGTTTATTATCGGCGTCATTCTTGGTGTGGTCGGCCTTTTTATCTTCCGGCGGGTACTCTTCAACCGGCAGATACGCCTTGCCGAACGAAAAGCGGTTAAAATGGTAACCGAGGCCAGGGGCGAGTCTAAAGAAATCCTCCAGCAGGCGCAGGAAGAAGCCAAGCGCATCAAGAACTCGGCGGACACCGAGTACCGCGAGCGCCGCTCCGAGATCCAGAAACAGGAAAACCGGTTGAACCAGAAAAGCGAGACCCTGGACCGTAAGCTTGAAGGCGTGGAGGGGCGGGAGCGCAACCTGAACAACAAAGAAAAGGAAATCGAGTCGGTGCGCAGCCAGCTGGTCGAACTGAAGGACAAGCAGCTTAAGCAGCTGGAGATCGTTTCCGGTATGTCCAGCTCGGAGGCCAAGCAAACTCTGCTGGATGCCATGGAAGTGGAGATGCAGCAGGAGGCGTCGCGGCGTCTCCGCCAGTGGGAGGCCAAGCTCAAGGAAGATGCCAACGAAAAGTCCAAGGAAATACTCTCGATGGCCATACAGCGCAGCGCCTCGGAGATCGTGGCTGAGGCCACCGTCTCCGTAGTCCCCCTCCCTAATGATGAGATGAAGGGGAGGCTTATCGGCCGGGAGGGCCGCAACATCCGCGCGCTGGAGCAGGCTACCGGCGTCGACCTTATTATCGACGATACCCCGGAGGCGGTAACGATATCCAGCTTCGACCCCGTGCGGCGGGAGATTGCCCGCGTGGCTTTGAACCGTCTGATCCAGGACGGGCGTATTCATCCCGCCCGCATCGAGGAAATGGCCGTCAGGGCCAAGGACGAGGTCGAAGCCGCCATCCAGGCGGCGGGCGAGCAGGCCGCTATCCAGCTGGGGGTCCAGCTCCATCCTGAGCTCATCAAGCTGCTCGGCCGGCTCAAATACCGGACGAGCTACGGCCAGAACGCCCTGGAGCACAGCATCGAGGTGGCTTACCTGGCCGGCATGATCGCTGCGGAGATCGGCGCCAACGTTAATATCGCCAAGAAGGCGGGCCTGTTGCACGATATCGGCAAGTCTGTCGACCGCGAGGTCGAAGGCACGCACGCGGCTATCGGCGCGGATCTCGTCAGGCAATGGGAAAAGTCCCCCGAGGTGCTCAAGGGCGTCGCCGAGCACCACATGGAGACCAGCGATACTTCTATCTGGGGCTATATCGCCTCGGCGGCAGACGCTATCTCCTCGGCCCGGCCGGGCGCCCGGCGCGAGTCGCTGGAAAGCTACCTGAAACGGCTCAAAGCCCTGGAAGACATCGCCGATAGCTTCAAGGGCGTCGAGAAGTCCTTCGCCATCCAGGCCGGCCGCGAGGTTCGCATCCTGGTCAAACCAGAGGCCGTCGACGACCTGGGCGCGATGCGCCTCGCCCGTGATATCGTCAAGAAGGTCGAAGAGACGCTGGAATATCCCGGACAGATCAAGGTCACCGTCATCCGGGAAACGAGAGCGGTCGACTACGCCAAGTAATTGAGGATTGTCATTGCGAGACCATCCCGACGGAGTCGGGAGGCGAAGCAATCTCATCCGGTAACTTGATAGTGAGTGTGAGATTGCCGCGTCGTCCCGATTGTATCGGGACTCCTCGCAATGACACGAAAACGTAAAATGCTTATCTTAGCCATCGGTGACATCGTCGGCAAGCCTGGCCGGCAGGCCATCCAGGAGCTGGTGCCCGACCTGCGCAAGGAATTCGGCATCGACCTCGTTATCGCCAACGGCGAGAACGCCGCCGGCGGCTTCGGCCTGACCGTCGCTACGGCACAGGAGCTGCTGGAATACGGCGTCGACGTTATTACCTCGGGTAATCACATCTGGGCGCAGAAGGAGATCATTCCCTATCTCGATGAGGACGTGCCCATCCTGCGTCCCCTGAATTACCCGCCGGGGGTGACGGGCCGCGGCTACCTGTTGAGGAACCATGTCCTGGTCGTCAACCTGATAGGGCGGACCTTCATGATGAACTATGATTGTCCCTTCCGGGCCATGGACGCCCTACTGAAAGAGTTTTCCCCGAAAGCCAGGGTCATTATCGTGGACTTCCACGCCGAGGCTACCTCGGAAAAGGTAGCCATGGGCCGTTACCTGACGGACGCGTCAGCGCCGTCCTGGGTACCCATACGCACGTCGGCACCATCGACGCCCGCATCCTGGCGGGCGGCACCGCTTACGTCACGGATATCGGCATGACCGGGCCGGACGACTCTGTCATCGGTGACGACCCCGAGGCGGTTATACAGCGTTTCCTCACCATGATGCCGCACCACCTCTCGGTCGGACGGGGTAAACCGGTCTTTAACGCCATCATGGTCGAGGTCGATGACAAAACAGGCAAAGCGGTCCGTATCGAACGCATCACGCGGGAGCCGGGGTAGCGGTGGGCCCGGTCGACCTCCATCTTCACTCCACGGCTTCCGACGGTAAATTCACCCCGGAAGAGGTCGTCGCTAAAGCCGCCGCGCTCGGCCTCCGCTATATCGCCCTCACCGACCACGACTCCGTGGACGGCATCGGACCGGCAGTAAAGGCCGCTAAGGCTTTCCCCCGCCTCACCTTCATCCCCGGCGTCGAGGTTAGTACCGACGTACCGGAGGGCGAGATCCATATCCTCGGATATTTTGTCGACTATCATAGTAAAGAGCTGGCCGATACCCTCAAGCGGTTCCGCAATTCCCGCGAAATCAGGGCGCGCCGGATGGTCGATAAGCTGCGAAAGCTGGGCATCGCTATCGACTGGCCAAGAGTACGGGAAATCGCCGGCGAAGGCGCTATCGGCCGGCCCCACATCGCCCAGGCGATGCTGGAGAAGGCCTATATCGGGAATTTCAAAGAAGCTTTTGAAAAATATATCGGGCGGGACGGCCCCGCCTATGTAGAGCGGGAAAAAATGACCCCCGCGGAAGCGGTCGAACTGGTATTGCGTTCGGGGGGGCTCCCCGTGCTGGCGCACCCGTTCACCGTTATAGACCCGGAGCGATGGGTGGCGATTTTAAAACGCGCGGGGATGGTTGGCATCGAAGCCTATTATAAAGACAATACCCCGGAAAACACCGCGGCTACCCTGGAGATGGCGGACAGGTTCGGGCTTATCGTTACCGGCGGCACCGACTTTCACGGTATTGAAAACGCCGGTGAGGTCATGATCGGCGGCGTTGATGTACCGGTTGCCGCCGCGCGGCGCCTTATTGCTATGGCTAATAAAAAGCCTTTGAGGTAAAATATCTATTAGTATTCAGGAGCCTTTGTAATGAATCCCACCATCACCTGGATTTTACTGATCATTGGCGCTTATCTCGTAGGTTCAATACCTTTTTCCTACCTGGCGGGCAAGTCGAAGGGCGTCGACCTCCGCAAGCACGGCACCCGGCAGGTCGGCGGCGGCAACCTCTGGCGCACCGCCTCCAAGAAGCTCGGCTTTACGGTAGGCATGTGGGATTTTTTTAAAGGCATGCTCATGGTACTGGTGGCCTGGCGCCTGGAGCTGGACGCCGGTCAGCAGCTCGCCGTTGGCCTGGGCGTGGTGGTGGGGCATAACTGGCCGGTCTTCTTGCACTTCCACGGCGGCCGCGGCGTGGCTACCTGCCTGGGAATAATCATTATCCTGCCCTTTGTCAACGATATCACGCCCTGGCCGAGCGTGGCCTTCTTTGCCTCGGCAATCCTCGTGATCATCTTTACTCACCGCTCCCCCGTCCCGATACTCGTTGGGATGGTAATGTTGCCCGTTTTTAGCGCCATTTTTCATGAAATGCTATCGGTGACTATGGGATTCCTGGCCATGACGCTCATCGTCGTTATCAAGCGACTGACCGCGCAGCCGACGGCCGAGTCCAGGAGCATCGGCATAGGCCGGCTGCTGATAAACCGCCTCCTCTATGACCGCGATATCGGCGACCGTAAAGCCTGGGTCCAGCGCCAGGATGTCGCGAATGAGCCTTAGCATGCGGCACCGGTTTGACACTACCGCTTAAAAAACGTTACCCTTGAGATATCCACATAGCTTTTATACGAAAGAAAGGTCGTGCATGAAAAAGGTCGCTGTTGTCGGCGTGGGCTCGACGAAGTTCAGCGGGCCGCAGGAAAAGACGGAGATCGAGCTCTTTGCTGAGGCCGCTACGGACGCGATTACCGGATCTGACCTCAAACCCGCGGACATTAAAGCCCTTTTTATCGGCAATGCCCTGGGTGATTTTGACGAGGGGCAGGGCATGCTGCAGGCTTATGCCGCCGAGAATATCGGCTGCCGCTACGTGCCCGCTAACCGCTACGAAGGCGCCTGCGCCTCGGCCAGCATGGCTATCCGGGACGCTTTTATCTGGGTGGCCTCCGGCTACTACGATATCGTCCTGGCGGGCGGCGTCGAGCGAGCAACTGCCATGGGCACCGGCCTGGCGACCCGCACCTTCGCCATGTTCTCTGACGCCCGCTACGAATACCCCGCCGGCGTTACTTTCCCCGCCGTTTTCGCCATGCTGGCGCATCTCTACGCAGATAAATATAAAATACCCCTCCCGAAGCTGCGGGAGCAGATGGCCAGGGTCTCGATACAGTCGTATAATCACGGCAGCGTCAATCCGAAGGCGCAGTTCTTCGGTAAGAACGCCGGTATGCCCGTCGAGAAAGTGCTCGGCAGCTTCATGGTGTGTGCGCCGCTGACTTTACACGACTGCTGTCCCTTCTCCGACGGCGCTGCGGCCGTGGTGCTGGCCTCGGAAGAGGCGGCAAAAAAGCTGACAAAAAAACCGGTATATATTACCGGCATCGGGCAGTCTTCCAGCGGGCCG
>Ga0105095_10000895_pt1 | contig 15033 bp, 19 predicted proteins | sample PPLLak2March2015_2_FD_79180 | JGI IMG/M metagenome (GOLD analysis project Ga0105095, IMG submission 79180) | Freshwater sediment microbial communities from Prairie Pothole Lake near Jamestown, North Dakota, USA - PPLs Lake P8 Core (3) Depth... | ecosystem: Environmental > Aquatic > Freshwater >... | reverse complement strand
GCGTGTCTCGTCAATGACAAGTTTCATGAAATGCGTCCTATCGTAGTATATATTCGGGGGCTTTACAAAAAACCTCTTCTTTGGATCACTGCCTGCCCGTGCAGGGCGTGGCCGAGTATGACCGGAACACCCTTCCGGCATGGATCCGGGCGGCCTCGAAGATATCATTCCCGTGGGCATCGATCCCAACCACCAGCGGGAGCCGGTCGAGTTCGATCACCCAGACCGCCTCGGCCATCCCGAGGTCTTCGTAAAAGACTCCTTTCAGGACCATATGCGAGGAGGCAAGGGCAGCACATCCCCCGGTGAAAGCGAAGTAGACGCCCCTGTTCCGGAGCTGCTCCCGCACCGTCTCACCCATCCCTCCTTTCCCGATGAGCCCCCGGACACCCTTATCGATGAGGAACCCGGAGAGCTCGTTCATCCTCGCAGACGTGGTGGGGCCGGCGGCGATGACCCTGTTGTCCTGGATAACCGGGCCGCAGTGGTAGATGACCGCTCCCCTGGGATCGAACGGGATCCCCTTCTCCTGCATCCTGAGGTGTGCCTCGTCCCGTGCAGTGTAGACGGTGCCGGAGAGCTCGACGCGGTCCCCGGCATGGAGGGCAAGGACCTCATCGCCGAGCGGGGTACGGAGCTGGACCGGTCGTGTGCTCATCGCTTCACCTCCACCGTTGCGTGGCGGTTCGCCCAGCACTGGACATTGACGGCGACCGGGAGCGATGCCGTGTGGCAGCCGGCCGTCTTTACCTTGACCGCCAGTGCCGTGAAGTCCCCGCCGAGCCCCATCGGCCCGATCCCGAGCTTGTTGACCGAGGTGCAGATCTGCTGTTCGAACGCCGTCATAGTATCGACCGGCAGGAGCAGCGCCTCCTTGGCAAGCGCAGCGGCAAGGTCGAACGTTCCCCCGATACCCACACCGAGGAAAACCGGAGGGCAGGGCTTTCCTTCCGCGTGGAGCATCGTCTCGACCACGAACCCTTCGATGCCATATACGTGCGAAGGGAGGAGCATTGCGGTACGGGAGCTGTTCTCGGCACCCGCACCCTTGGGGAGGACGGTGACAGTGAACTTGTCCCCGGGTCTCGCATGAATGGCCGGGATCCCGGCACCGGTATTGTCCTTCGTGTTGTGCCGGCTTAGGGGGTCCACGACATTGGGACGGAGCGGAACTTCCTTTGTTGCCCGGCGGACACCCGTGGCAACAGCATCGTACAGGGACTGCGTGAGCGGGACATCGGGAGGGATGGTGAGATAGACGACCGGAATGCCCGTATCCTGGCACAGAGGCACTCCAAGCTCATCAGCCACCTCGATATTTTTCAGGATATTAGCAAACTCCCCCCGGGCAACGGGGCTCGTCTCAGCTTCCGCTGCTCTCCTGATGACCTTCAGCACATCCGGCGGGAGGCGGATGACGGCTTCCCGGTATGCCCGGAAGGTGGCATCGGCGAGCGAGGCGTGGATAGCGGTATCGTCCGGAGGTTTCATTCAAGTATAGTAAAGAAGAGCGGGATAATATAGGGATCGGGAAATAATCCTTACCCGGGAAGAGAATTCCCCCTCCTTTCCTTCATGGTAGGGAAGGATGGATGCACCTCCCGATGAAGATATGTATCGGATGAAATGGTGAAATGGAGCTCTTCTGACTTCTTCGGTCAGATCTCCGTTATTAGCTACACGATTCCGGGGCACCCAAAGGAACACCCCTTACAGCCCTTCTGTTCCCCGCGACCGTGCTACCTATCCAGCCACCTTTTGTTTTCCCTCCTGACAGGGAATATTAGGGTTTTATAACTCGGAGGATATCACCCCGTTTTGCCTGAATCGCTCGTAAATGGCGTATCCGGAAAAAGTGTGTAAAAGTGTACGGTTTTTGCGGGTATAATACAAAAAAAATCCGAAACGAGGGGAAACGGGGCCCGCAGAGAGCCCGGATTGACCCTTTCGGGAGACTCTCCAGGAAGGTGCAAAAAAGGGGGTTATTTCCCATTATCCGACGGAGATAGGAGGATACCTGTACCCACAGATGGAGAACCGGGCAGATCCTTTGCCATCAGGGAATGGGATTCAGGCGGAATGTCCACATCATCTGCCGGTAACTCCTGGACAGAACCATTCCTTACAAGGAAGAACTGCCATGCCCCCTTGGGAGAGCGGACCCAGAATTCCCGGGCGGTCCTGCTTGTCAGGGGCACCTGGTGAAGGCTCGCAATCTCGCGCTGATAGCTGTTCATGACTTCCAGTGCATACATGAACGGTGCCCGCGAACGTTTCACTTTTACAAACACGTTCCGGTCCGGCCCGATGATGATGAAATCGAATGCACAGCCTCGTTTGCCAGTTACCTGCACCACGCTCCCGCGCCGGCCGGCAATCTCCACGGCTTCATTAATTGCATTGATCGGCCTTCGCCCCCGGGTCACAGGGCGCCCCCGGATACGCCGGGAGGAGTCGGGCGGTTCTCTTCGAGATCCTCAACCCGGTATACAAGATCATTGAGCTTGTAAAAGATCTCTTCGTTCATCCGGTCCTGCCGTTCCATTAAGGAGCAGACAAGGGCCCGGGCAGCCGCCTCCAGTTTCACGTACGGTATCTCGGCATCCCTGCCATAGATGTCCGTTTGGGTCTGGCGACGGAGTGTTCTCTTTGGTTTCTTAGAGGATTCAATGCCCTGTCCCCTCAGGGCTGTTACCCGCTCAACAAGGGACTGGCTGGTTCTTGTGCGTTTCGCTGTCAGGGCATCTCCCGGATCCGTGGAGTTCTGTCCGGTCCCCTTTCCACCAGATCCAGCCGGGCCCGGTTCCTGGTTCTCGACATTGTTTTCAGATTGTTCGTTCATGTTTCATTCCTCTTCGTTCTCTTTTTGTTCATGTTCTCCAATTTCTTCGTTGTCGCCGGGGCCCCTTTGACATACCAGTATGAAGTGCGTCAGGAGATGTGCTTTTATTATAAAACCAAATATTACGGAAAAGAAAAGCAATACAGAGATTTTCAGGCTAACCGGACAATTTTATTGATTTTCCGGGAGGAACAAAAATGTTCCTTATGAAAACACGGGCAATCGGATAATCCTCATTTATTCTGAAAAGAGATTACACTTTTCCGACGGCAAAACTTAACTTAATTTTTGATAAAAAAATTATCAATTATCTGTTAATATCGAGAACAGAACACCAAGTGCCGGTATCCCGATATACCAGAAGACAATACCCCAGAATCCTATCCAGATCAGAGTGCCCATCGGGCTTATCGACTGGAGAATATTTTCCGGGAATGGTAACCCGCTCGTAAAATTATGGTAAATACTTAGGACCGAACTCAGGATATCCAGGTTTGTCCGCAAAGCATCAAGAGAAGCATATAACTGAAATATCGCACCGAGGATCTCAAAGGGAATTCTGGCTAAAGCCCAAAGTTCTCTCCAGAGCAGCTCCGTTATTGAGAATACTACTCTCTCAGCCACTAGCATGACAAAGCCAACAATTCCCAATCCATACCCTCTTGATGACATTGATCCTCCTGAAAGAGATTTTCCGACTTCCTCCCAAAAAATTAAATTTCCCTTCTCCTACATATCTGTCTGACATCCGGCTGGTGTCGGTCGCGATAGGCAACAGCAGGTTGGGTAAAACCCCCTTTGCTGTCCACTTCTCCGATCCCTTTCTCCCGGATCAATCGCTGCAGTTCGGGCTTGGTTACCGGCGATTGCCGGCCCTTGACCTCGCCCATAAACATCTCCCCGCTCATAATCGTGCATGCCTGGTCCACCAACATGCCTTGCCCGGTGTTCTCCTGCTTTCTGCTTTTCATACGCGAGCCCGCGTTTCACATCGTTTGATGTCATCTGTTCTTTCCTTGGCGGTTCGGTCACGAGCTGCTTAGTCCTAAGAGACCCCGTTAAAATTATTTAAATGTTTCTACGATTTTTCCAAGTTTCGTGTTTAATAAGTAAGTAAATTAATCGATTAATAAATTAATGGATTAATGTCGTTAAGAAAGGTGTTGTGTGGAAATTTCCTCATACCATGATTTTATAAGTAATTACATAGTTTACTTAATTAGTAAAAATTTACCAAATAGTAAACTTGGATTAATGAGAGGGTAAATGGGATGTCAATAGGTGAACGTATCAAATCGGCCAGGATCAATACCGGGATATCTCAGGAGGCGCTCGGCAGAAAGCTTGGGATTACCAAAATGGCGATCTCGAAATATGAGTCCGGGGCCGTCACTCCGAATTCAGGGGCTCTTATCGCACTTGCCAAAGCGCTCGAAGTCAAAGTGGAGTACTTCTTCCGGACTTCAGCGGTCCAGCTTTCAAAACCCGCATATCGGTGCCGAAAAGCACTGTCACCGAAGGATGAAACGAAGATCCTTGGCAAGACTGCTGATTGGCTGGAGCGGTATCTTGTCATTGAACAGATCACCGGCTCGGAAAAACCGCTCATAGTGCCTGATCCCGACTCCTGTCATGTGTCCTCGCTGGACCAGATCGAAGACATTGCCGTACGTGTCCGCCGGGAATGGGATCTCGGCCTCGATCCCATAGAAAATCTGATGGACGTGCTGGAACAGCACGGGATTAAGGTCGGGGTCATCGCAGCGCCGGTAAAATTCGATGCTCTTACGATGAAGTACAATGATGGACATCCTCTCATCATTGTCAACAAGACATTCTCAGGAGACCGGCAGCGACTAAGCCTCGCCCATGAGCTGGGACACCTGCTTTTACAACTTGATGAAGGCATCGATGAGGAGGAGGCTGCATTCCGGTTCGCTGGTGCTTTTCTCGTACCCCGGCAGACGGCAATACGGGAACTCGGCCCCAAACGAAAAATGCTGGACTTCCGGGAGCTCTATGTCCTGAAACACAAGTATGGAATGAGCATGGGAGCCTGGATATACCGGGCAAAGAACCTGGGCATTATCTCAGAAGCTGCAGCAAACCGCCATTGGGTCGAGATGCGGACGCATAAATGGCATCTGAAGGAGCCGGGCACACAAATCGAGCCGGAAATTCCAACCCACCTTGAACTACTCCTGCTGCGGGCCCTGACTGAACACAAAATATCGCAGTCACGGTTCGATGAATTGAGAGGAGACGATTCGCCCCTGTTAGCAGTACCGTGCCAGTGAGGAGAAAAATGAACAAGAGCAGAAGAACATGTTGTGTCGATGCAAATATCCTCCTTGATTTTATTGAAGGGGATATTTTCAACGCTCTTTTTCTTCTGCCATTCGATTTCCATACCTCGGATATAGTAGCACATGAAATTTCTGAGTCATATTCAGAAAAACATCTGAGACAATCAGGACTTGAAATTCTGAGTCTGAGTGATTCCGAAGTCCTTGAAATTTTCAGGATGAAACAGAAACACATCGAACTCTCTGTCCAGGATATCTCGATCTATTTCCTGAGCCGGAAACATCATACCATAATATTTTCCAATGACGGACCTTTGAGAGAATTGGCTGATAGTTCCCGGATCGAGTATCATGGCACGCTCTGGCTGTTGGACGAAATGGTTCAGATCGAGATTCTCTCACCTCAGGACGCAACTGTGGCTCTGAGATTCATGCTCAATAACAAACGCTGGCTTCCTCGTCTGGAATGTGAAAAACTTATCAAAAAATGGAATTCTGAAGAATAAATCAAAGATTTATTTCCTTACATCAGGACAATAGCCCGATCTCAGCCGGGATGACCTTTACTTCACTACATTCAAAAACCTTATTTCTTCTTCCCTCTAATCCTTCGCCCCACCTTCCTGTACATTTCCGCAATAAAATCCACGGGCTCACCCGTGATGCTGACTTGCGATGTATCGAAAATAGAGTTAATGAGCTCCCGTTCCAGATCCTCATTTGCCTGCAACTTCATATCGGGACGTATATGAATTACCGAAATGCCTCTTGACTGAAGAACCGGCGAGATCAAAGTGAACCGGTGGCATCGTTCCGGCTCCTTCTCGGCACACATCAGAGCGATCCTCTTCCCGCCGGAAATTATCGATACTACTTCGTTGATGCCTTCCTGGAATTTTTCTGTTTCCTGTACTTCTCGGTAGTTAACAGTGCCATCCGGGAAGAGCAGGTTGGGATTTGAATATCTACCGCCGATCTTATCCCCCATATACCGGTAATTGATGTCGTTCATTTTCAGGGTTTTTTCAAGTTTTTCCCGGTTAAAATGCGGATTGAACCGGCTGTACGGGGAGCTCCGGACATCGATGATCAAATCAATGCCGGTATTCTGTAGAAAAATGATAAACCGATCGATCGGGTAGTTCCCGTGACCGATAGTGAAGCATTGTTTTGTTTGCGTTTGATGTATTACTGGAGGGTTGCCCGACATTTTTCTCCGTCCAGATAACAATATGACTGTGGAGGTACAAAACCTGGATTTTTCACTCGTGGATCGATTGGTTCATCGAACTCATGAAGGTTCTCGATTCCGATCGCGTACCCCGGGATCTCCCTGCAAAATAAGAGAAGAACTCGGAGTCTTCTATTCCAGCATGGTCCCGGACCTGATCCCATAGGACGATCGGATTATCCTCAAGGATCGTACTGATCTCAAAGAGTGCGACAATCTTTTTCACCGGGGCTGAAGAATAGATGAAGATCCGGTTAATTTCACGATTCCTGAAAATCGCCTTCCGGAACTCATACCGCTTTTCGCCCTCAATAATGGACTTCACATATTTCGGCTTAATTGACAGTAAAACGTCCATCGATTCCACCGAGGTGCTTAGTGACGTTATAGTGCTCATCGCTTATCTGCATTTATGTCGTATCGCCCCCTTCCCGTTCTTTACACTCAATGCAGGTTAACGTGCCCTTAGCAATTTAGGAGGCACCGTTTGGCATCCATCGAATATTAAGGCAATACAGAGATTTTCAGGCTAACCGGACAATTTTATTGATTTTCTGAAGGAACAGAAATGTTCCTTGTCGCGAATAAGGCATAAAAACTTGACCTGGCTCACCTGAAAAAACTGAGCATGAAATTGAAGTATGATCGATAATCAAACATCCCGCTTTGGCTTGATGGGAGTATGCTCTTTCCGGAAATGAAGATTCCTGGCACGATCAAAGTAAAATTTGGACTCCTCAATCAGTCCCTTCTCTTTATAACAGATGCCAATATGATTCCAGGCATCAGCATTGTTGGGCATCTGATTATTCACCATCTTGAATGTCTGAATTGCCGAATCCAGATATTTGTTACTCATGTTCTGTATCCCTATCATTTCAAGAGTCTCCCCCAGATTAAAAAGGAGTTCCGGGTTATCCGGCGCAAGCTCAACTCCACGCGATAATGACTTGAGCGCATTGGTATAATCCCCCGTTTCCCGGTAACAGAGTCCGCGGTCATTCCATACCCGGGGAAGTTTATCATCAATTTCCAGTGCCTTATTGAAAGCGGCAATCGCTTCGGGGTATTTTTTTTCCGCCGTGTAGAGGTTAGCCCCCTCTTTGTAATATGAGGACGCTTTATCCGATGATTTGCTGAGAATCTTACTGAAGAACCCTGCCGGTGTTGACGTCTGGGGGTATTCAGCTCCTGTCGTATGTTCAAGGGCATCCCTGGTTTCATCATGGATCATGATATCCTCGACTGTGTTGGTGATATCACGCACAATTCCGACAGACGCAATAAAATTTCCTTGCATATCATATACCGGCATAGCTTTTGACCAGAGCGTCCATGCACTTCCATCCTTTTTTAACCCCCTGGTCAGCGCGACAACCGGGCCTTTTGCAACCCTGCTGATGATCTTATACTTGTAACGTGTAATCTCCTCTTCCGGTTCAAATACGAGGTTCACCAGCATTTTTCTCCTGGATCCGAAAAAGGGTATTGCGTAAAGATAATCGCTTTTCCCCATTATGTCACCTGCCAGCGTACCCGTTAGCTGTTCCATTGAAGTATTCCATGCTGCAACCTTACCGTCACGATCAATAGCAAAACTCGGATGTAAGGAAAAATTGATCATATCAGATACGATTTTCCTGGTTGTACCCAGTTTTTTTCCGATGTATCTGCTTTCTACGGCTGATCTAAGCATGTCGCACAGCTCATGGAACTGCTTCTGAGGGTCTCCGTCTTTTTGTAAGAAAAAGTTTGCACCATAATTTATTGCTTCGATTGCCGTGCGCTCGTGCCCGACACCGGTAAAGATGATCACCGGGGTGGTATCCCCGTTAGAGCGAAGAATTTTTAAGAATTCGATGCCGTTGATCTCAGGCATATCATAATCCACAATAATAGCATCAAAGGATTTTTCTGGCAGAATCTTAAGTGCCTCGGTTGCTGATTGTTCGGTGTGAACACTAATTTCACCGGATCGTTCAATGAACGGTTTCAGCACTTCCAGCAATGAAGGCTCATCGTCTATCAACAGAACGGACAGCAAGGAAATTCCACCTGAATCATTAGTTCACTAATTCTCGTAGATATAGTTTTATATTTTCTTACGAATTTTAAAACAGTTATTAATTTCTAATTTTTTCAGATTCGTTATATCACAAATGACGCGATGCAAAAAACGCAGGTACCCATAATCCCCTTAGTAAATGCGAGGTAGCGTTTCGAATCTTCAATTTTTCTCAACCATCTGGCTTTCCCATGCATCTGCACCACTCAATAGGGCAACCCAACCATACAGGTAACATCCCCTTCCCTTTCCTTTATACTGAATGCAGGGTAACGTACCTGAGAAATACAGGAGGCACCGTTTGGCATACAATCCCATGAAACAAATGATTACCTCATATCTTGCTTCACCGCAGGGACAGGAAATGATCCGGGAATACCTGTCATCACCAGAAGGCCAGAAAGCGATATGCGAGTTTACTTCAACGAAAAAAGGCAGGCAGGCAATGAAACATGCTCTCCCAAGTATCCTGAGTTGTCTGTGCCTGCCTGCGGATATCCAGTCGGAAGTCACCCGGACACTCAAAGAAATCCCTTAAATCTGTTTTACCAGGATATCCGTCTTTTTTGCATACGTGTTAGCTGCATTACTTCGGGGAAACAGGCAGGAAACCGCATACTGTTTTGCAAAGTAAAAAATCCTGATTTTTTCATATACCAGATTATAGCCCACCTCCAGGCTTGGGGAGATTTATAGGCAGTCACGAATGTGTCAGAAGGACGACGTGAAAAAATGGAGGATCAATTTTGGATCCTGATGGTATGAAATATCTTTGGGGATCCTGGTTGTCGTTGCCTGATGGTTACGGGGCCAGGACGGCATCTATGGCGTGAATCACTCCATTGCTGCACACGATATCGGTGGCAATAATTTTTGTCCCACCATTAAGATAAATCACACCGCTGGAACTGCTGACCAGGATGGATTCCCCCTGGAGTGTTTCTATGGACCCGAGTCTCATGACATCCGCGGCCATCAGTTTTTTATTCACTACATGGTAGAGCAGCATCTTTTTCAGGTAAAACTTATTGGGGTCTTTAAGGAGGGAATCGATCGTTCCATCCGGGAGCTTTTTGAAAGCAGTATCCGTGGGGGCAAAGACCGTGAAGGGGCCGGGACCGCTCAGGCTGCCATCCATCTGCGCCGCTTTCAGTGCAGTCACCAGGGTGGTGAACCTCCCATCAGCTTCGGCAGTTTCAACGATGTTCTTCATGCCGGCCTGGGTGGTGGGCGCGACGGTTGTCGCGGTAGTCGTTGGTGCAGCGGTTGTTACGATCGTAGTAGGTGCAACCGTTGTTACGTTTGTCGCCGGTGCAACGGTAGTCTCGAGGGTAGTTGGTGCAGCTGTTATTTCAGTTGTCACCGTTGTCACCGGGGTTGGCGTTACCGGGGGGCTCTGGGTGGCACATCCCGCAAACAGTACGCTCGCCGTGATCAGGACTGCTAAAATAAGGAAAATACTTTTTCTCTCCATGACTGATATCTCCACATCCCTGCTTTTTACAAGGAACGTTTTAACCTTGATATAGAATTATAAAGAATTTTCTAATTGTTCCAAATCCCCCTGGTTAATCCTGATTTCCTCAGGCGTCGCATAAAAACAAGCACTTCCGGTCTCTGCAAGACTTGCCTGAAAATTATCAGCTGACCGTTTAACAGGTCACTGTTAACGTTTTTTACGATTTTCACTATGAAATACGTATTATTAAAAAAAAAGAGAACCGGAAAAATTATTTCTTGTCTTTGCCGCCCTTGCCATGGGACGGGCCGTGAGCCGGGCCTTTCTTCTCTTCAGCCTTGGCAGGTTCTGCACCCTTGGCCGGTGCGGCTGCTGGTCCTTTGCCACCCTTGGCCGGTGCGGATGCTGGTCCTTTGCCACCCTTGGCCGGTGCCTCGGCTGCCTTGACGGGTTCTGCTGCGGCTTCCTCGACCTTTGGAGCCTCGACGACCCGCTCACCGACAAGCTTGGGGGCTGCGACGATCCTGCCGCTGACCTTGATCTCGCTCACTTTCAGGTGGGAGGGAGTCGGGAGCTTGTGGCCGCCGTGGTTCAGGGCATCCTTGATCTTTTCAAGGTACTGGGGCGTGGAGTAGACGGTCATGATCTTCTGGTTAGGATCGACGCGTGCAGCGGTACCGACCGCCTTGCCGAATGCAAGACGCATACCTTCTGAGACACGGTCAGCACCGGCACCGGTCGCCTGCTTGTTCTCCCGCAGGACGTGGTGGGGAAAGACCCTGACCTTGAAATGGAAGTTGGACCGCCCGACCTCTTTCATCAGCCGGCGGTTGACAGTGATGCGTGCAGCCTCGAGGGCGCTGTGCCGGATCTGGCATGCCTCTTCAACAACCAGGTCGACTTCGGTCGGGAATTCCTGAGACAGGTTGCCCATCTCGAACTGTACAATCTTGCTCCCCGGAACACCACCCATATATTCGCGTCGCGTATAGGCTTTCTTTGAAATGCTCCTGTACATCTTTGCCGGTTTTCTGACCATCGCGTTCTACTCCTGTGGAATATTGCTAAAAGCGGGCATGAATACCCGGATATACCCTGATATTCATGCCGGTACGCTTCACAAACTGCTTTTATAAAATGGAGATGTGGCGTATTAAACCTTACTGGAGGGTACAGTGCTGGCCGATCAGATCGAGTACCTGGCGCCGTACCTGTGCGAACTCGACACTGGTACGATCGCGGGGGCGTTTGAGATCAATAGGAAAAATCTGGCAGACACGGCCCGGCCTGGGAGTGAGTACAATTATCCTGTCGGCAAGGAACACGGCTTCATCGACGCTATGGGTGATGAATACAATCGTTTTTCTGGTCTTTTCCCAGATCTCGAGCAGTTCCTTCTGGAGCATGTTCCGGGTTTGGGCATCAAGCGCCCCGAATGGCTCATCCATGAGGAGGAGGACCGGTTCAAGGGCAAGGGCCCGTGCGACTGCTACCCGCTGCCTCATCCCCCCGGAGAGCTCGGAGGGGTAACTGTTCCTGAACTGCTTGAGTCCGACAAGTTCAAGGTAACGCTCGGCGGTGCGATAGCGTTCCTCACGCCCGACCCCGTTCATCTCCAGGCCAAATACGATATTGTCAATAACGGTGCGCCACGGGAACAGGGAGTATTCCTGGAAGACAAATCCGATTTTCGGGCTGGAGCCATGCATCTCCTCGCCATCGAGGATGATCTGCCCTTCCCTGTCCTGGTCGAGACCTGCGATAAGGCGCAGCAGGGTGGTCTTCCCGCACCCTGAAGATCCCAGCACACAGACAAACTCCTTGTCGGCGATATCGAGACTGAGGTGATCAAGGGCAGCCATCTCTGATCCGTCTTCACGGGTAAAGGACTTTGAGAGGTCCTGGATTTTCAGGTTCCCCATATCAGGCCACCTCTCCTGTCCTCCACCTGAGGAAATACGCCTCAACATAATGACGGAATACCATGTCCAGCAGCAGTCCGGTGAGTCCCAGCAGGATCATGTAGACAACGACACTGTCCATCTGGTGAAGGTTGTAAAAGAACCACAGTTTCTGGCCTAAGCCGAACTTCGAAACGCCGAAGAGTTCAGCGGCGACAAGGCACATCCACCCGACACCGGTCGCGATCCGGATGCCGGCGGCAACGGAGGGCAGTGCTGCGGGAAAGGCGATATACCGGATAAGATAGCGGTTTTTTGTACACCCGAGCATCTTTCCTGCCTCGACAAAGACCCGGGGGACACCGCGAAAACCGCTGTAGGTATTGATCATGATAGGAAATACTGAACCGATGAAAATAACAAAACCGGCAGAATATGGGGTCAGCCCGAACCAGACGATCGCAAACGGGATCCATGCAAGAGGGGGAATCGGGCGGAGGATCTCGATAACCGGATCGAGAAAAGCATCGAACCTCCGGTTCCATCCCATGGCAATCCCTATGGGAATACCGACGAGAAGCGCTGCACCCAGCCCGATGGCAAAATGGATCAGGCTTGCCTCAAAATCCAGGAGGAGCGTCCCCTTCCAGAAAAGCGCAATGAAGGCGAACAGCACGTCCCCAGGACCCGGCAGGATGAAGGGATCTTTCACGAGATATGCAGAAACACCCTGCCAAAGGATAAGCCCCAGCGCAATTGCCAGACCACCTAACCATCGCTCCCGTGATTTATTTCCGTTCATACGCACCAAAATATCAGATGTCCCGCCCTGTCAGGGTCGTTTCACCCTGCGCCAGGATGTATGAGTAGGTGGGATCTTTAAAAATAAGAGTGTTTGTAAAAAGGAAACACATTATCCTTTGACCTTTGCGAAGAAAGTCAGGTCAAAGAGGTCACTCTGGGTAAGGGACTTTTTGATGTATCCGAGCTCGTACTGGATCCGTGCATAATCGAGGACCGGGCTGATGATAACATTGGGATCGGTAACAAAATCGCCATCCCAGTCCCTGAGCGATGCCTTGATTTCATCAACATTGGCACTGTTCTTCCGGGCATAAATTTCTGCGGTCTCGTCCAGATTCTGGCTGGCAAAATCCGATGCCCTGATATGCGTCTTTACGATCTGCTCGACAATCTCCGGATGCTCACGGATCAGCTTCCCGCTGACTACGAGCACGCAGCAGGTGTGGTTGGGGTACATCTCACCCGACTGGACGACAATTTTTCCTTTCCCGTTGGCAGCGATAATTGACGGGGACGGGTGGGGGAGGAAGACTGCATCGACCTGTCCTGCGGTAATTGCTGTAACCGCATCACCGGGGCCCATACCGACAATAGCTACATCCTTCTCCGGATCGATGCCGTTCTCTTTCAGCCAGTTCCGCAGAATGGTGTCCTGGATCGTGCCGGCCTGGAACGTTGCGATCTTCAGTCCCTTGAGCGACGAGGGACCGGCATAGTTGAGCCCGGTACGCAGGACAAGGTCTGATCCTTCCGTGTTCACTGCAGCCACAATCTTGGCATCCAGGCCGGTGCTTACCGCTGAGAGGACCGGGGCGGCCCCGACATACGCGACATCGATATCCCCGGCGAGCATTGCCTGCATTTCCGGTGCACCGGTGGGGAAGACATAGTCAGTCACCTTTACGATACCGAAGGGTGCGAGATCCTGCTGCCACCAGCCCTTGTCCATCGCAACCATGTGCGCTACCTGGTGGGTGCTGGGCTGGTAGCCGATACGAATCTCCGTCACAGGTACCGTGGTATTCGTGGCAGGCTGGGTACAGCCCGAAGCCAGCACCAGAAGAGCAACCAAGATGATCGCGATTGCCATAATCCTCATCTGTTTCATACGGGAGAATTGTCCGGGCAATAATTAATATTTCGCTTTAAGGACATTTTATGTGTATTTTTGTCCAGATTATGTCGAATGGATTACACAATTGAGTAAATTTATTACGATAACTGCCCACAACCCGCCAGCCCATCGCAGCGTTGTTCCCCTTGTTTTTCCGCCATTTTGAGGACAAGACGAAAAATATTTTCATGAATTAACCTTATTGTATCTATTATATGATACAAATGGACCCAATCGACCGGCTGACGCGCGCGGCACTTGCCTCTGATGAGGAGTTTGTCAGCGCACTCAATGACCTTCTCCGCCACGATCTCCGTATCAGTATCAGGGAATTATCGGAAAAGAGCGGGATTGCGCAGAGCTCGTTATACAAGATAATGCACGGCAGGCGGTCGCCCAACCTATCCACGCTGCGTGCGATTATCCGGGCCCTGCGCCTCCTGTACCGCACAACGGAGGGGGAGTTCATCGGGCTGATCGTCGCCCGCTCGGTCCTTGACACGATTGAGGAAAAAACAGCGGAGGTGGATGCAAAGCGTGTGCGGGTACGTGAATACCCGGTCCATACCATGGAGGACGCGATCGTGGCTGCTGTCCGGGCCGAACGCGAAGGTGCAGTAGCCATTGTTGTCGCCCCAATCCTGTCGAGCGTGGTCGAACAGCTGGTCCGCATACCGGTCGCGACTATCATTCCCCGCGAGTCCGTCCAGCGTGCCATCGAGCTCGCGGCGCGGAAGGCGTGGATTTAATCAGTGCACGCCCAATAAGTACACGAATTATAAGCCGGAGGATGAACGAATGCGAACAGATGTTGTAAGGCTGGGACGTCTTTCCGGTGAGAGGACAGGAGAGATGATGCACTTCCTCTCATCAATGCGTTCAGATCGCTGCATAGCGGAAGCAGATCTCCTTGTCGATCTTGCCCACGTGCTGATGCTGGACAAACAGAAGATCATCGATCCTGACACTGCACAGCAGCTCCTGTGTGCCCTGCTCGGGCTCTTTGACGAGGGAATTCCCGAGGAGGTGTTCGATGAGCAGTTTGAGGATGTCCATGCCGGCCTGGAATCGCTCCTGGTGGAATCTCTCGGCGTGGAAGTCGGGGGACGGATGCACATGGGACGGTCACGGAACGACGAGGTCGCGACCTGCATCCGTATCCGGCTGCGGGAGGACCTGCTCAAGCAGATGTCTGCGCTCCTCAAGGTGCGTGAAGTGCTCGTTGCCCTGGCCGGGCTCCATGTCGAGAGCATGATGCCGGGATTTACCCATATGCAGCATGCACAGCCTACCACGCTTGCCCACCACCTC
>Ga0105095_10000891_pt1 | contig 15094 bp, 13 predicted proteins | sample PPLLak2March2015_2_FD_79180 | JGI IMG/M metagenome (GOLD analysis project Ga0105095, IMG submission 79180) | Freshwater sediment microbial communities from Prairie Pothole Lake near Jamestown, North Dakota, USA - PPLs Lake P8 Core (3) Depth... | ecosystem: Environmental > Aquatic > Freshwater >... | reverse complement strand
TGGAGAGATGGGTGACCCTCCTTCGCCAAGGCTACGGAGGGCGAAGGTGGCTAATCAGGTTAAAGATATTGGAGAGATGGGTGACCCTCCTTCGCCAAGGCTACGGAGGGCGAAGGTGGCTAATCAGGTTAAAGATATTGGAGAGATGGGTGAGTGGCTTAAACCAGCAGTTTGCTAAACTGCCGTATGGGAAACTGTACCGGGGGTTCGAATCCCCCTCTCTCCGCCAAAGACAAAATAAATCCCGCCGACAGGCGGGATTGTTATTTTACCGAAGACCCGTTGAAAGCTTGCTTTCAAAAGGGGCTGAAGGGAAAATAACAAAAACCCGTCAGGGTTTATTTTGGCTTTGAAGCCTCCCCCCCGGGGATCAACGAAGTTAATCCCCCTCTCTCCGCCAAAGACAAAATAATCCCCCGGCATAGCCGTGGGATTTTTATTTTGGGGGTTGACGAGCCATGCTTGCATGAATGAGAACACTTTCAGATATTCATGAATTCCCGGATGCGGGATCTTTTTTCACCGGCTTCTTTCTCAAAATAGGTGCCTCCAAGGTATGAACAGGTAAAACCCCCGGAAGCTATTGCCCACGACAGGGCTTCATTTAAATCAAATTTATTCTTTGTACCGTATTTAAGCTGTTCAGCAAGAGAAAAAATTATTCCACCCGTAAAATTGTCGCCGCAACCGGTTGTGTCACCATTCTTTCTGAATTCGCCGTTTACCTTCGACGAAACCGGAAAAGTAAAAGTACCGTTTGCGCCAAACAACAGCCCGTTTGAGTAAGCTGTTACCGGATCAGCCCCGTTGGTAATAATAAATGATTTAACATCAGTATTCTTAAACCAGGATATTGCTTCAGCCAGACTATTCTGTCCGCTTATTTTCAGGGCCTCCTCCCGATCCATTATCAGGACATCAATCCATTGATAACTCCCGGAACCATCGCCCAAAGGCCATGGAATTCCGGGGTTGTTCTTTTCATTGCGGAAATCATATACCGTACTGACAATGGTGATACATTTGTGTAACCTGGCTTTTGCAAGAAGACTTGTTAAATTATCGTGAATCAGGGGTACTAGGGCAGTGCCTCCGAAACATACGATATGCGAACCGAAAAAATCGTCCGTCAGCATTGCAGGTGCATAATCCCAGGCTGCCCCAATATTGTTTACAAAAGTACGTTCACCATTTCCATTCTCATAATCAGGGTCGGAAAAAACATCTGTAAAGGGAGTAGGCTTATTGCCAACAATTCGATAGTTTTTTAAATTAAGGGGTGTTTGCTTCAATTTATCAATGATCAGCTGAGCAGTTTTATCATATCCCAGGCTTCCGAAAAAATTCACTTCAAAATCTTTATTACCAAGTAATTGCGATGCATGGATCACCGATACAAGTCCCGGTCCTCCGATATTGAAAGCTACCGGCGGTTTATTTCCGGCTATTTCATTTAATATTTCCTCATAGGGCCGTCGGGAGAATTTTTCCAGATCTTCGGTGAAAACAAGTTTTCCGGGACTTAATCCTCCGTCGCCGGGATTTTTTGAAAAGAACCTGGAAAATCCTTCGCTTCCAAATGACACCGGGGAATACAAAAAATCAGCAAGTGCACATCCGGTACCCGATATAACGATTTTGCCTTCCTGCATGCCTTATAAATATTTATAATAATCTGAAGCCAGCAGGTAAAGGGGCATTTCATCCTCGATAATCTCTGGAAAACGGCCGACAGGTTTATAAAACCTGTTATCGGAAGTGTCGTCGTTAACGGCGCTCACTTCCCCTACAAATACTTTACCCTTGCCCTTTTCACCATAAAAACGGTGATATACACGCTGTTCCAGACAAATACTTTCACCTGGTGCAAGTATTACGGTATCGCCGGGATTTACTTTTCGCAATATTCCGTCGGTTCTAAGTTCGAAAGGTTTATCAGAGATGCTTTCCTTCTCATCCGAACTGTATAATTCAATTACTAAATTTCCTCCGCCCCGATTTATGATATCCTCCATTTTACTCCAGTGGAAATGCATTGGTGTTTCCTGTAACTCTTCAACTATCATTGCTTTTTCAGCATAAATTTTCCTGTCTTTTTTAAAATTTCCATTACGGAGTGTAAAAAGAATAAGTCCGCACCGGTGGAAATCGCCGCTTCCAAAATCGGTGAGATCCCAGCCGAGCATATTGTCGATGATTTCGCTACACACACGATATTTGCCTTTCCACTCTTCCGGTTGCCAGAAAGCCCATGGGGGAAGCTTAAAATTCATCAGGTCAAAAAAAGCAATCGATTCCTTAATTAATAAGTTTATTTCACTTCGTTTCATATGGTTTCAGAATATTTATAATGACACTTTCATCTGATTAGGTCGAACTTCATGGACTTCATTGAATAAGGTGTCTTCAAATTTAAAAAAGAAACCGATAACTTCCTATGTTGCCTTCCCTTTCTTTTAATCCCAATGTCTCTTAAGCAAAAAAAGAAATACGTATTATAAGACGTATTTCTTTTTATTTTAATATGTATTATAATACGTATTTTTATCTCTTTTAATATGTATTATAATACGTAGTTTATTCGTATGGTGAAACCAAGTACTCTTTATCGTTGACTTTATTAGCAACAATATTTATTACTTCAAAAACCTAACAGAGTTTTCAATATTCTGTGCGATTTTTCTTCCCTGTTCCTCACCCGCCTCACATGAGAGTCTGTAGTGAATTCCTCCATACACCCGGGAAGCGCCGATTGCGTTCGCCATGGCATCCAGGGAAGCATAAGAAAGAGGCGCCAGACCAAGGTAATCATAAGCATGATCGGTAAAAGAATAATCAGTTCCAAAAAAGCCTTCAAGTGTTTCAACAAAAGCCCCGGCAGATGCAGAATGGGCTGAGGTGAAATCGGGAAAAGGAGGTGTGACAATCGCTGAATTCCAGTCAGAATGGCCTAAAACACTCCTGATGTATGTTATCGGCCGCATCTGGTTATATTGGTATTTTACCCTGAAACAGCCAATATTTGCATCTACGAGGGCGATACTGGTTTTGGCAAAAACATGGGCTGTGAAATCCAGGGTTCGATTTTCATTCTCCAAAATTTGCTTAACTATTGAAAGGTAGTGGGCACCCCCATAACCAGGGGCTCCACGGTAATAAATGGCCAGGTTCAATTGTGCTGGTGTCAGAGCTTGCGAAATATCATATATCTCCTGAGCCATTTTATAGAAATCGGAGGATGGGTCTTCCGAATAAACCGGTGGCGGCGACGGTGCAGTTCCGTTGAGGCTTGTAGAAACCCACAGGCGGTTGTTTCCCCAGTACGGAATGGCGGCCGGAGCAAATGCAGGAGGCGTAGGAACCCATAGACCAGGTCCGACAGGTGGAACGTACGGTGCATTGGCGTTGGCAGATCTGTCGGTTTTAGACCATTCAAAAACCGTCTGTGCAACAGCTTTACCAAAATCAATCGATCGCTGCAATTCTTCCGAATCTGTCAACGCAGCATATTCCGTATTCAGCGCCAGTTCCAACGAGTCAACCGATGCCTTGCTTGCAGCAGTGGCTGCGGTAAATAAATTCCGGGTCATGGCAGCCATTGTCGCATTAACGCACGCAGGCCAATAATAGGCATAACCGGGTAGCGTTTCAGGCATGGAGGGCAGATCGGTAAGCTGGCCTGCTAAAGTTCTGTACGCAGGCATACCGGGTACCACCGATTCGTACATAGCAACAGCTCCGTAGACAAAATACCGCTGTGCCGGCGTTCCTCCAAGCGGTATCGGGTTTCGGCGGACCAGATAAAGTTGCATGTTCATCCATTTAAAAGCCACTTCGGAAGAAAAAGTCTTGGTTTGTTTTAAGTGGCCATGAGAACTATTTTCATTTGCGTTCGGAGCAATTTTTTGCGTCCATTCAGGCGAATCCATTTCCTTTTGACAGGAATAGACCAATGTGATTGCAGTAAGGAATACGGCTACACGTTCAATAGATCTTTTCATAGCGATGCTTTTAGTGATTTTCAACTGTTAAATTTGACAGGATAAAAGTAAATAGTAAATATTTCGCAGTCATGGTTCTGCAGTTCAACTATTTGTCAAATCAGTTCAATTTAATATGATCGCCTTAGGGCTGATTTTTCCTGACGATACTTCAGAGGAGAAATACCAAATTGCTTCTTAAAGGCGTGGCTGAAATGGGTACTGTTTTCGAATCCGCTCTCAAATGCAATATCAAGAATTGTTCTGTCTGTATTACAAAGCGGATTAAGAGAATGGGCCAGGCGTTTGTTTAAGAGCCACCTTGCCGGCGGCTCTCCATACTCATTATAAAAATCACGTTTAAACGACGACAGACTCCTGTTGCATAGCCTTGCATATTCTTCGAGTGCAAGGTTATAGCAATAGTTGGCTTCGATTACGGTCTGGATTTTATTTGCCAGGGGTGAAATCAGTGTATTCAGGAAGCTGTTGAGCTCTCTGTTTGCAGGATTCCCGATTATATTGTAGAGCAACTCCCTGAATTTCAACTCAAGCAAATCTTCCGGCGGTTTTACTGATGAATTAAAATAGGGTATGACCGATTCGTAGTAAGCCAGCATCCTCTCATTTACTTCAAGCGATATTACTATGTTATTTTCAAAAGAGATATTTTTCCCCTTTGTCAGCAGCGATCTGTTTTCCAGGAGAAAAGAGCGAAGGTAACTATCGGGTATAAAGAATGCCACCAGGCACAAAAATTCACCACACACTTTTTCAGTAATCCAAGCTCCCTTTTTAACAAATACTGCTGTGCCTGCCGAAAGCAGCCAGGACCTGTTGGCTGTATGGTAAACCTCTTTACCCTTAATGATATAAAGGATATAATTGTATTGCGACCAATTGTCCTGCCGGTTGTTCCCAAATGGACAATCGTAATACATGAACAAGAGTTCTTTAGAAAACAATTGTTTAAAATTTTTCGTGTTGGTCAGTCCTTCCTGATAATAATTGATCACAAAGAGGGTCTTTAATTGTTAAAGAAGAATTCAAAAACTACCGGAACACCTAAATAGCTAAATCCATACAATCTAAATTTTGTTCTCAAAATTCTTTGTTTAAGTGGTTTGCTTATTATTTTTTTCTAAAGAAATAATAAGACGGTTTTGTTGTTTCCAGTATCACTGATTGGCTCTGAATTACTGCAATATTGCCAGGCAGTTGGACGAAAAGGGTAAGTGGATTCTAAAGAGGTTTTAAATCGTTCCTAAAATTCTCCATTCAGGTAAACAATTTCCTTGTGATATTGTTCGGATTCTTCATTAGATGAAGACAGTAGAAAAAAGTCCTTTATGCACCTTTGAGTTGACCTTTTTGTCGTTTGTGTTATGGATTTAATTTTTACTAAAAGTCCCCCTCACACAAGGGGGGAGGGGGACTTAGCGGCAGTGGCCGAAGTAAAAAATAGTAATTTGCATACGGGAGAATTAACTACCTGACCTTTGTCTTCTTCCCGATCTTCATCCCGATATTGAAATTCAATCCGCTCATCTCCCTGTTGGTGACATGGGTTATTGACACCTCCCCATTGTCCTCGTTGAGTCCTGTAACATACCGGTAACTTACACCTGCAACAAGCGTAAACCTGCTGCTGAGGTTCACTTCAAGATTCACACCCGGTTCCATCATAAAAAAGTGGACCCCTGAGATATTCCAGAAATTATCAAAAAGTCCTGTCTTCGGATTCTCATAGTCTTTTGTCGATCCGTAAGCCAGCACCAGCTGACCACTGTAGTGGACGAGGTTTGCGGGTTCATAAATAAATTGGCATATGCCTCCGAAATACCCGTAATTGACACTTGGATGACCAAGGTTTACCCCGCCGGCGATGCCAATCAGGAAGGAACGGTTGATCAATGCGCCTCCGTAAACCCCGATAAGCGTTCCCAGATCACCCTGTATTGAATTGATTTTGATTTCAGGCGTCCAGATTTCAGTTACTTTCGTCCCCGGGCTGAATAATGCCTCAGTGGAATCATAATCCTGTGCAAATGTTCCCGAAGACGCGAACATCAATACGGCAACCAAAACGAAAAATAATCCGTTTACATTCATTTTCTGATTTTCAATTCTTGTTTTCATTTCTTTGTTTTTTAAGTTTAATACTATTGTAAGTGGTTGATAATTAAAGTAAATAGCTAAAGTAACTGGTCAAACAACTTCTTTTCTTTTTCCTTTCCCAGCATCCTGAAAGTGGAAATCATCCATCCGAACGAGATTATGAAAAGAAGCCTTTCCCAGATGCCGGCAGTCTCAGGGGCTTCGGTTACCAGAAGCATTAATAGTATGGCAAGCAGTCCGGTGAATATCGCCAGGTGCCTGAATTTCTGATTCTCAAGGACTGTTGCTGTGGAAAAAGCCAGGATTATGAAGGTAAGCCAGGCAGTGGAGCTAAAATACAGTTGCCACCCGGCTTCACTGATATTATGGTTTGTATCAGGAGTTTCCGGAGCGTTATTAAAAATGGCCGACAGTGCCAGCGAAACGGCGAAAAGCACAAGGATGAAACGATGAAAGGAAAAACCTTTAAAGCATTCCCAGCCCGAGATTAATGAACTGAATGAAAGGAGCAGGATTATTGAATTCATTATCCATGAACACCGGGAAGATTGCGCACCGAGCTGACTGAGGGTATTCCTGATTAAAGAGTGGGCGGGTTCGTTTATAAATGGAAGTATAAACATTGCCGGAAACAGAATGATCGAGGCAGCTATCAGTAATATTATCCCAGTACTGCTTCGTTCTTTTCTATGACCCATGACTGATTTCATTTTGCCGGTTTTTGTTTTCTCCTGCAAACATAAAATCGATTCACCGGGTGGAACGAATCAGCCTATAGGAACGATGTACGCGCCTATAGGAAAAGACGGAATCAGGGGAATTAAAGAATGATAAATATCAGATATTCAGCAAATTAATTGCCGAATAAAGATTTCCGGTATTCTGAAGGTGTTTTCGACGAATATTTTTTAAATGCGCTGTTAAAGGATGATTTTGAATTATAGCCGACGAGTTCAGCAAGTTCCTCAACTGTCAGTTTAGAATTTCTATCCCCGCGTATCAGCTTTTTTGCATGCTCCACCCTGTAATATGCAAGCAATTCGAAGAAGCTCTTGTTAAGCTTCTCATTTATGACCTGCGATACATGATGGGAGGATTCGTTTATCTGCTTTGCCAGACCTGACAGAGAGGCCAGGTTATTTGTGAAATAGTTCTCTGAATCCATCTCCTTTATGATCTTTGCCAGTATCAATTCCTTATCCTCTTCGGAAAGGGATGATTTCTGATATTTTATCGGAGGGAAGGAGAAAAATGACCCGGGCTTGTCAAAAAAATCGGAACGGTTCAGTATCTGCCAGGTTGTCGCATATATCATAAAAGACACATATGAAGCTACCAGGTATCCGCCTATATCGCTTCTCATGCCGAAGTATAATTTTGTTCCCAGGAGAATTGCGATCAACACAAGAAACTGGATAGTGGTGTTTCTCAGAATTTTCAGAAGTTCGTTGTCAGTCGCGAAGAGTGACTGGTTCAGCGACCTGAATTTTTTAAGCAGAGTGATTATCCCTGCGCAGAAATATGAAACAAGCTGGATCACCATAAGCTGATTGACATATCCCCTTATGTCGAGCGGATCATCCGGGATCCTGGTTGTAACTTCAAGATATCCCCATTCGGGATGTTTTGTTTCCACATAGGAGTTGTACTTGAATTCATCGGGCTGGACAAATGCGAAAACCATATAAAAGAGCCAGAAAAAGAAGGGAATGAAATGAACAAGGTCATTTTTCCTGTCTTCAGGCTCCAGGCTGGTCCGGATATAAAGGTAAAGGAGAGGGCCAAAAACGAAATTCAATGATTCACTGAAATTAGTCAGTGACAACACCCTGACAATAAAACCTGTATTGTTAAGCCACTCCTCAAAGATCGCCAGTGACATGGAAAGCAATAATAATCCCTGGTAAAGGTTTGCTTTCCTGTTGTTCTGGCTGTTTTTAATGAAGAACCATGAAAGGAGAAGTCCCTGGAATATCCCGAGGAAGATGAATACATCAAATATACCTACATGAATTTCGGTTCTCATAACTAAGGATATTTTACTGTCACACTGCCCCGTCATTTAATAATTCATCAGCAGCCAGCACGCAGAAAATGTATGTTGCGGCACCAGGCATAACGTATTCGGTTTGTTGCCAGAGGTATGGGAAGGGTTCCTTCATCTCCGGAAAGTCAGGTCTTATCAGTGCAGTCCCCGAGACCATTCCGCCCGGGATGTACGACCACCAGTGCATGTTGAAGCCGTAAGCCGGTATAATTGAGTGGGCCCCTACAGCTGATACCAGTGAAGTGCTTGAACCCGGATGGCATCCGAGTACATAATTCAGTACATTGAACACGTTCTCCTTTCCAAACAGGTCGGGAAATGCACGGCACAGGTAATATTGTCCGACTGCATATTCCTGGATATCCCAGCCGATACCCCAGATAGCCGGCTTCCAGGGCACACCGAACGGATTGGTTGCGAGGGCGCTGTCCAATGTTACCTTATAATCCTGCAGTGCATTTTTAACTTCATCCTTAAATCCGGCATCATCAATATATTTAAAGGTACGGGCGACTGACCAGCCCACTTCACCCGGAGCCTCTTTAATTACGGGAAGCAATTCCGTGAGCCTGGCGGCGTATCCCTTTTCTCCGGTCGTTATCAACAGTTCGCAGGTTGCAAGAACCTCCTGTCGCTCATGATGCCGGGGGATATATGCATTTGGTTGAATAACAGGGTCGTGTGTCTGCTCATAGTTCCATGCTTTGATGGCTGTGCTCAGGCATTCATCAGCCAGTTTGTCATTGAATCCCCTGAGAAGCCTGCTGGCGGCAATCAGTGCGGTCATCACCTCATATTCAAGTGATGTGTCCTTGTTTGTGACCACCCATCTGTCGTCGTTTGTACCGGAACTACTACCTCTTTTCTCGCCCGGCTTCAGTGAGGAGTTATAAAGAAGCTGATCAGTAACTGAAGCAACATCGCCCAGGAAGTTTCTGCCCTCCCTGTTCTCGATTATCCCGACAAAAGAATGATCTGAAGCCCGGTAGCCCGTAAGCAGGTTGACCACACCATGTTCTATTTGCTGCTGGAGGTCGGGTATTCCATCGGGCCGGCGCAATTCGACAAAGAGTGCATCCTGCTCTATGGTAGTCTGATCGACATTTATCCCGAATTCCTCTCCGGCCAGAGCCAGGAACAGAGTTGTCTGGGCCTGCGACCCTGCTGCAAGGTCGTTATCGCCGGCATCGTGCCAGCCACCCCGGTTCAGTCCGGGTACAGTGGTAAACGGCTTGTATCCGGTTTCGGTAGTTTCGTAAGTCTGGTATCCGTCGACATGCATTGTGTTAACCGGAGCCTGCAGGGCATCATCGAGATGACATGCCCCGTGCCATACACGTCCCCGGTCGCGGATCCGCATATGGCACATCTGTACAGGGAAGTATATCTCAAGGGTCGGTTGCCAGACAGACTTCTGGTACACATCCCAGCCTATGCTGAAAGGTTCACTTGTGACGTCCCCATAACTGATGGTATATAGTCCGGGATCAGCAATATCCGAAAAATCGAAAATTGCATATTTGTATCTCAGGAAGTCGCCCCATAGCTCGGGGGCGGCTGATTTTACTGTTGTGATTTTTCCATCATTCCCGGTCCTCTTCAGAATGGTTTTTTTAACTCCGGAAGAACGCTTATCGAGTTCGATCATGGCTTTTTTAGGCTGACCGGGATGATAGCCGACCTGCGAAATGCTGATGACAGGCTTGTGCATCCATCCGGGCATTATTGAAGGAGTTATGATCCATTCAACGGCGCCTTTGCCGATGCCCTCCGGTATCTCAGAGCTTACTAGGATCCACCCTCCGAGCCTGGTGTTCCGTTCATCAATGAGGGCAAGCTTGCCGTTAAGTTGTTCGATCTGCAGACTGATCATTGGATCTTCCGGTGCGATAATCAGTTTGGATCCGGTCGCCATCGGCAGTGCCCTGGCAGTTCCTCCGGGATATGGGACCATGGGGCCGAGCGCTTCCGGAGGTATTACCCCTGACTGATTACCCAGATGAAAGGTCTTACCCGTATATGTAACGGGGAATAGCTGAAGGTCGAAGGTTGCCTTTCCAATCCATTCACCCGGGATCGGTTTTTCGAGGTCGAGGGCCAGATGGATCGTGTTATCCTCAGGCCATATTCTCACATCGTAATTAAAATTGAAGTCAGGGACTTTAACGGTAGCACGGATCTCACCTTTTTCAGAGTCGACTACCCTGCCGGCCACTTCAGGCCTGGGAAATTCCTGTCCGCCCGGGAGGCTAACATTGACAAATCCGTTTGAAGCAGTACGGTTATCGTGGTGGATGAATTCGATGCCGCCCTGATCGCCAATGGGGTAGAAGTTATGGAATACGAGCACGTTGAAGCCAGGGGTTTCGAGGTACTCCTGGTCATTGATAGTCCAGGTCGTCTTGCCGGTATCGTTCCGGCAGCCAACGCAGAGAAAGACCGGCAGAACCAAAATCAGAAACCTTAAGTTTTTCATAGGGAAGGATTTAGTTGGTTTATACTGATTTAAATGACTATCGGTTCACACCGTGTGTCAATAAAAAGCACCCGGCATTTATGTACCGGGAAATCTGGTTCAGCTATTAAATTTAAGATAATTCAGGGACTTATATCTATTTCTTCTATAATTCTTTACTTTCTTTTGGTGCAGATCCTTTGCGCCTTCTGCTGTTAATGGATTGCGGAGGCACGGAAGAGGCTTGTGGAGTTCAGTCCCGTGACATCCAAATTTATGCTGTTCGCCCCTCTATTTTGAATGTTGGTCAAAATCATGACAAATAAAACACCAACGGAACCCTATATATTCTATTTTTATCCGTTCGCAAGCGTCTGCAACCATTCGTCTTTTTGTTATTAAATTATAGAAAACTAAATGCAACACAAACAAGTAAAGATCAAATGCACCCTGTATTTGATCCTGATAATATCCTTTATAGTCATTTCCTCCTGTTCCGAAAGAGTATATACGGGCTACTCGGGACGTTCGAAGAAAGATATTCCCAAATGCATCGCAAAGAAATACTCAGTCAGCAGTATCTACATCTATAAACGCTGAGCCGCACCACCCTAAAACCCAAATACTCATTCCCCGCTTCCCCATGGCAGTCAACTTCTCCACCACATGCCTCCTCTGCAGACTGGCTCCTTCGCTAAAATCAGCCACTGGCTGATTTCTTAACGCTCGGCCCCCTTCTCAAGGAGCTAATCGTTATACGCATTTTCAGTTTTTAGGGAAACTAAGATCATTAGCATTATAAAAGATTACAATTAAAACTTGAGTAGGTTGGGAGTAAGTTCCATTACAGATTAAATACGCCATGCTTTCAGTCTAGTCTCCGGAGTCCTGTTAAAGTGCCAGCCTGGAAGGCTGGAAGTCCAATATCCATGGTTACATCCATGGCAAACGGTTAAATAAGTATGTCAACACCAGAGGTGTTGAAGAAATGACTTCAACCCACTACGGGGTTGAAATAATGGACTGCCTCTACCCCGGATGTTACCGGGGATATTGGACTTTAAAGCCTCCGGCTTTAAAACAAAAACTGTTTATGGCATCATTAATAAATTATTTACTAGAATGTTAAGAAGATATGTATAAAGATTAGCTCAAGGAGGGGTAGTCCCCTTAATCTAAAACTGATTCTTAAGTTTACGGCTATGGGGATTAACGAGGTGAGTACGTGGAATCTGTGGGGTGGGTCAACTGCAGAAATATAGATGGCGGGTCGATTCGCGGCTTTACTGCAATTCCTGATGTCAAAATATTTCTTAGAGAAAAGCATTATATTTGTCCGCCTGCAGCATGAATAACTTGACGGTTCTGAATATGAACACTTTAATTTTACATTTATGTCAAAAAAAAGGAGCATTGAGGAGATCAACGATAAGATCCGCAACGGAAAGGCTGTTGTTCTGACCGCCGAACAGGTTTCGGCCATGGGGAAAGAGATGACGCACGCAGAAATCGCTCAGAAGGTTGATGTAGTGACTACTGCCACATTTGGTCCCATGTGCTCATCAGGCGCTTTCATAAACTTTGGTCATCCCAATCCGCCGATCCGGATGGAAAAGATCACTCTTAACAACGTTCCTGCTTACGGTGGTATAGCGGCCGTTGACGCTTATATCGGCGCAACGGAAACGGCAATGCCGCATGACACATATGGCGGGGCGCATGTAATTGAAGATCTTATTGCGGGCAGGGATGTGCTGCTCCAGGCTTCAGCAAAAGGAACTGACTGTTATCCGCGAACAGAGATAAAGACTCTGATCAATAAAAGCTCAATCAATGAGTTTATCATGTTCAATCCACGAAATGCCTACCAGAATTATAATGTGGCGGTGAACAGCACACCAAAGCTGAAGTTCACATACATGGGAACATTGTTGCCGGTATTTGGAAATGCCAATTTTTCAACATCAGGTGAGCTCAGCCCTTTGCTGAATGATCCGGAGTTGCGTACGATCGGCATTGGTACCCGTATAATATTGGGTGGAGCTATTGGTTACGTGGCATGGAACGGGACACAGTTTAACACCGGTAAACCACTGAATGAGCATGGCATACCGGTGGGCAATGCAGCCACACTGGCTCTCATAGGTGACGCCAAACAAATGAACCCGGGATTCATCAAGGCTGCCTATTTTGAAAAATATGGAGTTTCATTGTACGTGGGTATAGGCATACCAGTTCCGGTCCTGGACGAAGAGATGGCGAGAAGTCTGTCAATCAGGAACTCCCAGATTGAGACTAATATAATTGATTATGGTTCAGGTAATTTCGAGATACTTGGACGGACTGACTATGAGACTCTTTTTTCGGGTGAAATTGTTCTCAGCGGCAAGAAGATAAGGACTGCGCCACTCTCAAGCGTTAAAGTGGCAAGAGAGATTGCAGGGTTCCTGAAAAAAGAGATCACTGAAGGCCGGTTTCTTCTCACTGAACCTGTTGCTCTTTTTCCAAAGACAACTGGACTAAATAAGCTGGAGATAAGGCAGTAATTTATAACAATTCAAAGGATACCATGATAAGCAAAAGATTTGTATTGACATTTCCGCCGGCTACGACAGGGGAGCCAATAACATTCAACCTGATCAGAAAATATAATATTATGGTCAATATTGTGAAGGCTGATATTTCGCCGGGGAAAATTGGCCACCTGGTAATGGAAATGACGGCACCGGCTAAGGTGCTGAAGGAAGGGATGGCATATATCAGGCAGCAGAATGTTGATTGTGAGCCGATTGAAAAAAAGATATACTACAGGAAGGATCTTTGCATCCATTGCGGGGCATGCACATCCGTCTGCTTCGCCGGTGCTCTCACCATGGGGCGGGAGTCGGCAGAGCTCTCTTTTGATGCAGAAAAATGTGTAGTCTGTGAACTCTGTCTGAAATCGTGCCCGCTTAAACTGTTTTCAATCGACATTGACTAAGACCAGAGCATATACGCCCCGTTTCTATCGCGAGCTTATGGGTAATGCACGATGGAAAAGCTTCAGGGTCGATTATATGGAAACTGATCTCTGGATAGCTGTCAGTGCCCACAGGTACGATCCTTCGGCGAAAGATTATTCAATGTCCAGAATAAAATTCTACCGAGGTATTCTGGAGGCACACATAAAGGAAATACCGGAGTTTCTTGTTGCCCTGACTCCCCTGATGGATAAACCAGGTCTGCATCCCCTTCTCCATGACATGTATAAGGCTTCAGAAGCGGCAGGGACAGGACCTATGAGCGCTGTTGCAGGAACTTTTGCCGAGTATATCTGCAATGATCTTATTGCTCAATTCGGATTCCCGGAGGTTGTGGTGGAGAATGGCGGTGATATATTCATGAAGCTTATGCATCCTGCAACAATTTCCGTTTATGCCGGCGAATCGCCACTTTCAGATAAGATCGGGATGATAATAAAACCGGAGCAGACTCCGCTTTCGGTATGTTGTTCTTCCGGTACTCTGGGGCACTCCCTTAGTTTTGGGACAGCTGATGCTTGTGTGATTGCCTGCAGTTCAGGAGCGTTGGCAGATGCTTTTGCCACGGCTTGCTGCAATGAGGTGAAAGGTCAGGAGATGGTAACGGAGGTAACTGAACTGATGCTTCAAAAACCGGGTGTAATTTCCGTTGTTATAATAAAGGATGACAAAGTGGGGATCGGCGGGATACTGGAGGTAACTATTCTGTAACTGACGTAAAGAATTTTGGATTTCGGATTTTGGATTGTATTTTTTCTTAATCCGCAATCAAAAATCCGCAATCCGCAATCACCAGAGATGCGGTATACAATTATAGTATTCAACAACCGCTCAATGTAAATTAGTACCTTTAAATGATAAATAATTGGTTGCCTTTTTTGTCAGCCCGAGGCAATGTCATGAACGGGGGATTAAATTTTATCACGATCAACAGATTCATTCTGGTTGTAATCCTGTTTTCTTTATCATTGAGAACAGAGGCACAACTTTATCATGATCATATCGACCGTGATGAATTCTATATCATTAAAGCTGGCCGGAAAGAGAACGACTCTCTGAAAATCAGCCTGCCGGAAATACGAAGCATCAAGATTGTTGAACAGCTCTTCGGTTCAAACTATATTGCCACAAGGTACATGAACAGCTTTAATGAAAAACCGTATACAGGAGTAGTGTATGACGACGGGCTGGAACTGTATATCCCTGATGAAGATGACAGGGAAGGGAAAATAATTTTTCATATCAGGAGTGACAAATACATTTTATCGGGAACAAACGGGCAGAAGATCAGGGTTGGAATGACTGGCAGTGATCTTGGATATTTTTTCCCCCAGTCCTGGTTACAAAAAAGGATTATAACCGGTATCCCCGGAAAAACAGGAAAATTGGTGGTTTCAGTATATTTTACTTCTTATTCCGGGAATATACCGTACATCGATGGTTCCTGCATCGAATTCATAATAAGCGGGGATGG
>Ga0105095_10000888_pt1 | contig 15118 bp, 7 predicted proteins | sample PPLLak2March2015_2_FD_79180 | JGI IMG/M metagenome (GOLD analysis project Ga0105095, IMG submission 79180) | Freshwater sediment microbial communities from Prairie Pothole Lake near Jamestown, North Dakota, USA - PPLs Lake P8 Core (3) Depth... | ecosystem: Environmental > Aquatic > Freshwater >... | reverse complement strand
GTGATGAAGCTGGTCCTGCCCCCCGAGCTGCCGCCGGATGCAGGGTCCCTGCCGCCGGGGGAGGAGCCGGGTCATTGATGAGGTAGCTACAAGTAGCTACTTTACATTCATGCGAGTGGTCGGCATCAAGGTGCTCAAGAACAAGCTGAGCGAGTACGTCCGCATGGTCGCGGCCACCGGGGAAACCGTGCTCGTCACGGACCGGGACCGCGTGGTGGCGGAGCTCGTGCCGCCGCGGGCCGGGCGCGGCCTCGACGTGGCAGATGTACGGCTGGCGGAGGTGGTGCGTCGGGGCTGGCTCACGCCGCCGGCTGGCGAGGCCGGCCCGGTGCCCGCCGGGCCCCCGGTGGCAAGGCTGGCGGACCTGGTGGCGGAGCTACGCGCGGACCGGGACGCGCGGTGATCTTCCTCGACACGTCGGTCCTGCTCGCCCAACTCATGGCGGAAGACCGGCGTCCGGCGGACGCGCTGTGGGAGCAGCCGCTCGTCGCGAGCCGCCTGCTCGAGTACGAGGTGTGGAACCGCCTGAACGCCCGCGGGCTCGCCGCCTCGCACGGGGAGGCGGCGCGCCTGCTGCTCGGCCGCTTGGCCTACCTCGAGCCGGACCGGCCCGTCCTTGCCCGCGCGCTCGAGCCGTTCCCGGTGCCCGTGCGCACGCTCGACGCGCTGCATCTCGCCGCCGCCGACTTCCTCCGCCAGCAGGGCGTGCCGCTGTCGGTCGCGAGCTACGACGAGCGGTTCCTGACGGTGGCGCGGAAGCTGGGATTCCCGATCGTGGAGCCGTGAGGGACCCGATCCCCCCATCCCTCGACGCTCACCGTCCCGCCGGTCGCGACGAGCTGTGGCCGAGCAGGATGCGCCACCCGGCTTCCCGGTGCACGAGCGTCATGTCGAGTACGCCGCCGAACTCGGCCCCGGGCGTTCCCTCATCCACGAAGCGGGTGTGGAACGCCGTTGTAATGGAGGCGACGCCAGGTGCCAGGGCCACGACCTGCGTGTCGTGGTATGAGGTCTCGATGCGGGTGTTGGGTGGGACGCGGCGCAGCGCCTGCGCCATCAGTGCCGGGGAGCGGTACTGGACGACGCCCTGCTCCAGCCATCGGAAGTTGGCGTCGTCGGCGTACAGGCCTGCCAGCGAGTCCCATTGACCCGTCGCGGAGTAGCGACGAAAGGCGTCCAGGATGGCCTGGGCGCTGTCGCGGATGGCGGCGCCATGCACGGCAGTCATCCTCGTCGTTTCCGGCCCGGGCTGGCACGCGCCGAGGAAGGCGGCGGCGCCAAACATGATCAGTCGCTTCACGACTCCCTGAGGAGACATCTCGACACGCCTCGATTCGACACCGCGGAAGCGGAATCCATCCCTCGACCCCTCGATCCCCCGACCCGCTCAACAGTCCGCCAGATTCACCGACAGCCCGCCCTGCGAAGTCTCCTTGTACTTGCCGTGCATGTCGAGCCCCGTCTGACGCATGGTCTCGATCACGCGGTCCAGCGGCACGTGGTGCTTGCCGTCACCGTACAGCACCGCAAGCCGCGCCGCGTTCACGGCCTTGGTGGCTCCCATCGTGTTGCGCTCGATGCAGGGGACCTGCACCAGCCCGGCCACCGGGTCGCAGGTGAGCCCGAGGTTGTGCTCCATCCCGATCTCGGCCGCCTCCTCGATCTGCTCGTTCGAGCCGCCCATGACGGCGGCAAGACCGGCGGCGGCCATCGAGCACGCCACCCCCACCTCGCCTTGGCAGCCCATCTCGGCTGCGGAGAGGGACGCGTTCTTCTTGTAGAGCACGCCCACCGCGCCCGCGGTGAGCAGGAACGCCCGGATCCCCTCCGGCGACGCCTCGGGCACGAAGCGCGCGTAGTAGGCGAGCACGGCCGGGATGACACCCGCGGCGCCGTTCGTGGGCGCCGTGACCACGCGCCCGCCCGCGGCGTTCTCCTCGTTCACCGCGAGCGCGAACAGGCTCACCCAGTCGAGCGTAGTGAGCGGATCGGCGGTGGGCTCGCCGGACAGGCTCCGATACAGCTTGGCCGCGCGCCGGCGCACCTTGAGGCCACCCGGGAGGATGCCCTCCCCGCGACAGCCCCGTTCGATGCACTCCTCCATCACCTGCCAGATGCGGTCGAGCGCCGCGTCAGTGTCGGCCGCCGGCCGCCAGGCCAGCTCGTTCGCCCGGACCACATCGGCAATCGACAGCCGGTGCTCGTGGCCGGTTGCCAGCAGCTCCGCGGCGGTGTCGAACGGGTAGCGGACCGGCCGCGGCGGAGCGGCGCCGGTCTCGCCGGACTCCGCCTCCTCCCGCGAAACCACGAAGCCGCCCCCCACCGAGTAGAACTCGCCGCTCGCGAGCGGCGTCCCGTCGGCGGCGAACGCCGTGAACCGCATGCCGTTGGGATGGGTCGGCAGGAATTCCCGCTGGTGGAACAGCAGGTCGCGCGGTTCCACCCAGTCAATGGCGTGTGTGCCCGTCAACGCCAGCCGGCTCTCGGCACGCACGCGCCCGACGAACGCCTCGATGGCGCCAGGGTCCACCGTCTCGGGCCGGTCGCCATGGAGGCCGAGGACGATGGCGCGGTCCGTAGCGTGACCACGGCCGGTCAGCGCCAGCGAGCCGTACAGGTCGGTCTGGACGCGGGTCACCCGCTCCAGCAGGCCGGCATCCGCGAGGGACTGCGCGAAGCGGCGCGCGGCCCGCATCGGTCCCACCGTGTGCGAGCTGGAGGGGCCGACGCCGATCTTGAACAAGTCGAGCACGCTGATCTGCATGGTCGGTGCCGGGGAATGTACTGCCGCCAGGATGGGCGGGATGAGGCGGGATGAGCGGGTAGACGGGATGAACGGGATGGGCGAGCGCCGGTGGGAGCTGCCCGGGCAAGTCCTCAGAACCGATGCGAGATCCGGAACGACCCCAGCGTCTCGTTGAACGGCTGCGCCACGCCGCTCACGCGTGTGTGGCGCACCTGCCCGGTGAGCTGGATGCGCGACCAGAGCCGGTATCCGAATGTCACGTCCCCCCGGAGCTGACGCCCGTCGCCAATCTGCGTCCACGTGGACGTGAGGCCCGCGCTCCACGGCGAGCGCGGGGCACGCCGGGTGAGGCCCACACCCACGCTCGCAAACCCGTCGTTCTGGTCGGCGCCGCGGAAGTGCTGGTACCCGGGCCGCACCGAGATCGTGACTTGGCGTGCCAGGGTGAGGGCGTACTCCAGCGTGACGTTGCGTGACGCCACGTCGAGCAGGCCATCGAACCGCGGACTGTCGTCGTCCACGACCTGCTCAGCGTAACTGGCAGTCACCGTCTGGAGGGTGGTGGTACCGAACCGCAGCTGCTCCACGACGGTCACCGCGCGGGTCACGTTCCTGAGGGTAAACGAATCCACCGGCACGGGCTCCGGCGTCCCGGGCGGCGCGGGGACCGGATCGGCGGAGAGGCCGTTCACCATGACGCTGGCACTCGACACGAGCCACCCGCCGGCCACGTGGGTCAGCGAGAGTTGGCCGGTGCGCCGCCAGGTGGTGGCGCGCTTGTCCGTGGCGAGGTTGTCGCGCCGCACGCCGCCGGACGCGGAGAGGCTGAGCCGGCCCCGGAACAGCCGTGCCTGCGCGAAGCCCCGCACGTCCCGGTAGTCGTTCGGCAGATACGGGTTGCCGAGCGTCGTGTATCCGGGGCCCGCCTGCTCGACGCGTGCCCCGATGTTCCCACCTGGCAGCACCAGCCGCAGCTCGCCGCTCCACGCATGGTCGTAACGGCTCGAGATGCGCGGCGTGAAGAGGGAGCTGGTCCACTCGGGCTGGCCGAGGGAATCGAGCTCGCTCGCGCGCGTGTCGCGAGTGAACAGCGCCGTGCTCCACTCGCCTTTGAGCCGGAGCGGCCCGACCGCGATCCCCGCCGCCGCCGCGCCCACGAGGTTCTCCTGCGGTGGCGTCGAGAGCGTATCGGTGCCGGCGATCCGGTCCACCGCGCGCAACGCGCTGATCTCGATGAAGGTGCGATCCGGCGCGCCGTACCCGATGAGGCCCGCATACAGCATGCGCCGGGGCGCGGCGTCGAACGGCGACAGGTCGCTCGGCTCGGACGCCCGGCCCGCGGTGGCCGACAGGCGGAACCGCCCGGGGGTGAGCGCGAACCCGCCGCCGCGCACCCGCACGGCGCCGGCGGTGAACCGGGAGAGCGCGGGGACGTAGTCGCCGGCGTGCAGCTCGCCCCAAGCCCAGCGCGGATTCAGGTAGAACCGGTTCACGGACTGCGCGGTGAAGTCGCTTTCCGTGCTCCACAGAACCGTGGCACCGATGGTGAGACCCATCCACGACACGGTGGGCGACAGGTAGGCCCGCATGGTCTGGTCGGGACGGCGCGCGTCGCGCCCCGACATGCGGTACGCTTCACCGTAGACGCCGCTTTCGGTCGCGACCCCCGGTCGCAGTCCCTGGGCGAAGGCGCCGGACGACAGCACCACGAGCAGCGCGAGGGCGGAACCGAGCGGTCTCATCGCGTCTCCTCCGGCACGTCGGCGCGCCGCCAGGCGCCGGCCTCCGCCACGTTGCCGAACCGGTCTACCGCGCGCAGCGCGTACGCGTAGCGGCGCCCGGCCACCGCCAGCGGATCCGCCACACGCCCGCTCTCGCCCGGCACGTCGGCGATCACCTGGACCAACCCCGTGGCAGCGTCCCGCCGCTCGACCCGCACCCGTGCCACCCCCGCACGCGGGTTCCATTCGACGACCACGGCACGCAACCGCTCGTCGTACCGCGCGCGACGGGCTTCGAGCGGGGCAGGTGGCCGGCGGTGCACCGGTTCGCCCACCACGACGGGTGACGGCTCGGAGGCGTTCCCGGCGTCATCCACAGCAATCACGACGACGTCGTACAGGCGGCGCGGCTCGAGGCCGGGGATGGTGTCGAGCAGCGCCGGCGTGTGGTGCTCCTGCGGCCGGTCCAGCCAGGCCGCGTTGCCTCGGGGCCGGTAGCGGACCCGGTAGTGCGCCACGTCCGGGTCGGGATTCGCGAGCCAGCGGACCACGAGGCCGTCCTCGGTGGGCCGCACCCACTCGATGCGCGGCGCCGTCGGCGGCCGCGCGTCGGGAGGACGGGCCGCCAGCACGGGCGACGGCGCGCTTTCGTTGAAGACCGAATCGACCGCGGTCACGCGGTAGTAGAAGGCGTGGTCGGCGCCGCGCGGGATGGAGTCCACGAGCACGGGCGCGGACAGCGGATGCGCGGTGAGAAGGCCGAACGTGCCATCCGGGACCGACGAGCGGTACACGCGATAGCCGCGCAGGTCGCGCGACGCGACGGCATGCCAGGCGAGGGTGATGAGGCCCGTGTCGGCGGTCGCGCGCAGACTGTCCGGCGCGGCGGGAGGCGTCAGGTCGGGCACCACTGCCATCGCGTAGAACGACGGCGGACTCTCGTTGCCCGATCGATCCGTCGCGGTGACGTAGTACCACGTGACCGACCCCTCGGGCCGGCCGAAGTCACGGACCGCCGTGTCGGCCTGGGCCGTCATGCCGCCCACCGGTTCGAAGGGCCCATCGTGGCTTGCCCCACGCCACACGCGATATGCCGCGACCTCGGAGTCGGCGGACGGAACCCACGAGATCGTGACCGTGTCGCCATGCACGGCCGTCGTTACCTGCAGCGGCGGCCGGGGCGGCTGCACGTCGCGCACGACGACGCGCGCTTCCGCCGAGCGGCGGCTGGATCGGCCGAACGGGTCCAGGCCGGACACGGCATACACCAGCGTATCGCCCGGCCGGGCGGTGCTGTCGCGGAAGAAGCGGGGTGCGGCGGCCGTCGCCGCGGCGCCGTCGTTGCTGAAGATCACGACCGGCACGCCGCTCGCGCGCTCCCACGGTCCCGCGCCGCGGCGGCGGTCCACGTGGTAGGCCGTGAACGGGCCCGCGGCCGACCACCGGAGCGCCACCCCGTCGGTGGCCTGGGCCGCCTCGAGCGAGTCGGGGCCGGCCGGCTGCTCCCAGGAGCCGGCCACCACCGGGCCGCCGCGCGCCGCCTCCCGTTCCCCGTCGCGGGTCAGCGCGAGCAGCCGGTACTCGAAGATCCTCCCGCGCTCGGCGCCGCGGTCGTCGAACCGGAGACCGAGCACCTCGGCCACCGCGGGCTCGAGATCGGCGACCAGCAGGAGGAGGGACCGGTACGACGCGGGATCGCGCAGTTCCTCGAACGGATCCTCGGGGAAGAGCATTCCCTCGTACCGCTCGTAGGCCGCGCCCAGTCGTTGCCGCGCCGATTCGCGGCCGCGGATCCGCTCGATCGGCTGCGTCGTGAGGCGCACCCACGCCCCCCCGAACTCCCGGCGTTCCACGTGGTAACCGAGCGGCCGTTCGCCCTCGGGCCAGACCCAGCGCAACACCACACCGTCGGCCGCGGGTGCCACCAGCAGGGGCGTCTCGGCTTGCTGGGCCGCGAGCGCGGCCGGAAGGGCCAGGAGCAGGGCGGTGCGGCGGACCGGGATCATCGGCCCCTCTGCGTCGTCTGCCGCGGCGGCGTCACGTCGACGGTCGGGGGGGGAGTGGTCGATTGGGTGGTCGTGACCGGCGTATCGACGATCTGCACGATCGCCGACGGAATCTGCCAGGTGAACGTGTGCCACCCCTCGCGTCGGTGGTTGAGGCGCACCGTGACCGCGGCGGTGGAGGACGCCGGCAGGCCCGCGTCGGTCGGGGCGGTAAACTCGACGTTTAGGAGGTTCTCGTAGGTCGGCGTCGCACCGCACAGCTTGAGGACGGTGGCACCGAGGGACAGAGCCGCGGGTCCGGACCCTCCCACCCACTGGCAGCGCGTACGGGGCAGGACCTGCCAGCCGGCCGTGACGCCGATGACCTCGATCGAGTCGATGTCGTTCCACTCGATGGGTTCCTGCCCCGTCAGGATCACGCGCACGCCCCGCAGGTACGTTCCCGCGCCCGACAGCGGACCGGGCCCGCGGTCCGGCTCGACCGTGACGGCCGAGGTACCTACGTGCTCCGCGAAGCTGGCGTACCGGCTGGTGGTGAACGACACGGCGTAGTGCTGCTGCGCGGTCGAGTCGTTCTGGACGAGGACGAAGCGGTACGACGTGCCTGGCGCGAGTGCCCCCGCGCCCGGACTGAAACGATAGAGCGTGGGGTCGTTCTGGAGCGTGCGCATGGCGAACGGATAGGAGGCTGTGCCCCAGGAGCCCGCCACCGTGTCGGTGCCGTTGGCCACCAGCCGGCCCACCGCCGCACCCGACGTGAGGTCGGGGTGGGTGTTGGTGAACCTCACACGCACCGCCCCCGCGTTCGGACCGCCGAAGTACATGGGAGAAGCGGCGCCGCGCGGATCGGTCTCCGAAACGAGCTGCGCCAGGATCGGCGGGACGCCGCTCGTGGTGAACTCCAGCGTGTCGGTAACAGACTGCTGGGTCTGCCACCCATCGTTCGTCTGCTTGTCGAGCGCGAACATGACGATCGCGCGGTACCTCGCGCCGGGTTCGAGCGTGGCGTACCCGGGTGCGACGAGCGTGAACGTGGCGCGCTCATCGTCCCAGACGCGCTGGAGCGTGCCGATGGAGGGCCACGTCACCAGCGTCCGGCTGGGGGCACCGAGCCGGCCGCCCACGACGGTCACCGTGCGCCGGCCGATGACCGGGACGGCGGCAAGCCGCAGCCGGTACACGCCGTCGTCGGTGCCGTACTCGACACCTTCGCTCATCCCGAGGTAGTACGACACGCCGCTGACCGAGGCCCCCGTATCGCCGGGCAGCGGGCTCGTGGCGGCGATGAGCACGAAGGGCGCGTCGTCGTCCGCGTCGTCGTCGCCGCTCCCGCCCCAGGAGTAGCGCATCCTGTACGTGCCCTTCGCCGCCCCGCCGGCGATCTTGTACTTGAGCTTGATCTTGCCCCAGACTCGGGTGGGATCCGGGAACTCGAACGCCATCGTGGCCCGCGCCGTGCCGCTCAGCAGCTCGTACCAGTTGCCCAGCGCCTTCACCTTGGCCACGATCTCGCCCCACAACTCGCCATCGCCCGTGGCACGGAACGGGCGATAGCGCAGCTCAGCCGCAGCCTCGTAGCCCGCGGCGACGCGGCCCTTGAACCTTCCGACGGTCTTTTCCTTCTCGAAGAACGTGGCGAAGCCGGCGCCCACGCCGTCCTCGTCCAGCTGGAAGTACGCGGTAGACTGGAGATTCAGGGTGCCGGGCAGGAGGGTGAGCGAATCGGGTCGCTGCGGCGTGCCGACGTTGACGTACCAGTCGTCCGGCGCGAAGTGCAGCTCGGCCCAGCCGTTTCCGGTCAGCATGGGCTTGAGGTCCACGTTGACCGTGAGGTTCGCGTGGAGCACCGGCCGGGACACGGGGAGGTCGGCGAGCACCGTCCCCCACAGCTTCTTCTCGCGCCGGGCGACCTCGGTCAGCATCCAGTTGTCGCCCCGGAGCGTGAGCGACTGGATGCCGCCGTTGGCGCTCGCGGCCGCCTCGAGCCACGCGTCGGCGTTCCACACGTAACCCTGATTGCCCGACGTCCCGATCGAAACGGCGGCCTTGAGACCGAACGCGGTCGCCTGATCCGGGACGTAGGTCGCCTTGAGCGTCAGCGTGTCGATGTTCGCCCGCATGCGCGCGTACGCGCCGCCCGCGAAGCCCCAGATGGCGAGCGGCAGCGGGCCCAGCTGGATGCCGGGAGGCGGGAGCACGAGCCGGGCGTCCACGTACCAGTAGCGGAACGTCGTCGCGCCCGCGATGAAGGTGCCGGCCGCGCTGAACTGGTCCTGCACGCTGAGCGCCACCGCGGCCTTGAACGCGTCCCCATACACCGAGTCGTCCTGCACGTACTGGACGTCGCCCTCGAAATTCGCCACGGCGTTCTCGAACGAGATCTTGAACCGGTCGACGCTGAGCCGGGAGAAGTTCCACGGCGCCCCCGGCGCCGAGCGCTTCGCGAAGATGCGGAAGGCGCTCGAGCCCGACGGCAGATTGTCGCCGAGCGCGAACTGCCCCGCGACGCCCAGCCAGACCTCGTTTCCGTCGGTGCCGCTCCCGAACCCGATCGAGTCGAGCGCCACCGGGAAGTTCTGGAACGTGCCCTCGTACCCGGAATCGAACACCAGCCAGCCGGCGCCGAGCTTGATGCCACCGTCGTTGGAGACGCTGAGGCCGTACACCTGCGCCCGCTCGAGCGCCACGCCGCCGCGGTCGATCGTGAGCAGGGCGTCCACGGTGAGCGTGCCGACCGGCCGCTCGTACACGAACTCCCCGCGCTGGATCTGGAGCCGCGCGTTGAGCGCGGGCATGTCGATCCACTGGTCTGCCTCGAGCCGCACGTACGCGCGGTCCACACCCACCGGCGTGAACCCCACCTGGTACTCGATGGGGGTCGTGAAGAACGGCACGTCGAGCCGGCCCGAGACGAAGCCCGTGTCCAGGGTCCCGGCGGTGAACTTGAACCGCAGCGAGTCGAGCACCCCGCTGAACCCGCCGAAGCCGATGGGACCAATCTCCTGGAGGTTCGAAGCGCTGATGTCGCCGCTGAACCCCTGCGCGTCAATCGAAAGCTGCCGCCCGAGCACGGTGGCCGGGCTCGTGTCCTGCGCGATGCCGGCGAGGTCGCCCCAGGTGTTCCAGGCGAGCGGCAGGAACACGCGCCCGCTATCCAGGTACACCCCGCGCCAGCCGGCTTCGCGGCCGGCGGGGGACAGCTCCGACGACAGGTCCACCACCGCGTCGCCCGTCCGGAGCTTGAGGCCGGTGCGGCCAAGCCGAGCAAGCGGGATGCCTTCGGTCTCGAGGTAGAACTCGCCGGTCGTGCTGAGCCGCGCGCGCCTGATCTTGAGCGTAACCGCGGAGTCGGCGGCGGTCTGTTCCAGCGAATCGAGCTTCCCGGCCTCGGCCATCGAGTCGGCGATCGCGGCGGTGCGATCCAGCACCAGGCCCGTGCCGGGCGGGATCCGGAAGTCGCCCTTGAGGTCGAGCGTTCCGGTGCCGTCGGCGAGCGTGAGCGACGTCGAGTCGCGGTACAGCACCATCTCGAACCCGGGCATGCCCCAATTGGCGCTGCGGAAGTCGCGCGCCATGACGAGCCGACCTTCCGGCCCGCGGTCGCCGATGTGCACGTCCTGGAACAGGAAGTAGAAGTGGCGGCGCGCCAGCTCCTGGAGCCCGGCGACCCCCTGCTCGGCGGTCGTGCCCCAGTCCTGGCTCCGTTGCAGCAGGGCGTCGGAGGGCGCGGCGCTTTCCTCGGTGGCGTCCGTGCACACGGTCTGTCGGGTGCCGGGGATCTCGGTGAGCTCGCTGTCGTATTCCGCGACCTCGCGGCACGGTTCTTCTGCCGCTGCCTGCTCGGCGTCTGTCATGGTCGGGTTCGACGGGTCCGGCTCGGGCTGTTCGGCTGGCGGGAACGGGTTGGCGTAGGACGTGATTACCACTCCCGCGCCCGAAAGGCCCACGTGGCGGTCGCCCGTCGCGGAGTCGGCGACGAGCACGAGCTTCTCGATCATCACGACAAAGGGCAGCGGCAAGACGTTCACCCAGTCGAACGCGCTCCCGATGTCCGGCATGCGCACCACGTGCCGCGGCGCGTAGTCCACCCGCGCGCCGTCGGGCGTGAGCCGCAGGCCTCGGAACGGGAACTCCGGCTCGAACAGGCCCGGCACCACCTTGAGCCGCCCGGTGCCGCTGTAGTTCGCGAAGGAGGAGTCCTTCAGCGCGAGCACCTCGACCTCCACCTCGGCCCACTGGAAGCGCGAGACGACCGGTGTGTCCTCGTCCTCCGTGATCGGCGGCGGGGTGACCGGGCCGGCCGGCGCGAAGACGAAGGTCCAGATCTCGCTCTTGCCCTGGCGCTCGCCCACCGGCAGACCCGCATCATCGGTGGCCTGCACCTGCCACGCATAGCGCTCCCCGGACTCGAGCGGCAGCGCGTCGCGCGGGTAGGGCGCGAACGCCTGGTCGACATCCCCCTCGAACACCGGCACGTTGTTGATGGCTTCGAGTGGCGCCTGGCCCGGCAGCACCGCGGCCACGCGGACGTGGAAGCTCACGCGCGCGTTGGGGCCGAGCAGCACCGGCGTCCAGACGAACGTGGGAAACGCCTGCACCACGGTGTCGCCGTCGGCCGGCGTGATGAGACCGGGCGGTTGCGGGGCCGTGATCGAGAACCCCGCGCAGTCCGTGGCCAGCAGGGCGCCGGGCCCCGCCTCCGGCAGGCCCTGGCGCACGTCCACGCAGAACTGGTACTCGCCGTCCGGCAGGCGGCCCGTCTGCTCGAGCAGGTCGCGCAGGGAGGCCTGGTAGGTGACCGAGTTCGCTTCCCAGATCCCGTCGCGCGTCGTGAGCACGAGCTGGGAGGCGCGGACGAACTCGAACGCCGTGCTCCTTCCCGCGACCACGGATTCCGGCCCGCGCATCACCCGGCCGTCGAGGTAGAAGGCCACGCCGCCCGCACCCGTGTAGGAGAGCACGAGCGTGACGATGGACGGATCGGACTCCCAATCGGCGACGTAGGGCGACGGGTCGGGACGCACGTTCAGGAACACGGTCCAGTCGGGAGACTGGGCCCGGGCGGGAACGACGGCCACGACACTGGCGCCGGATGCGGCGGCCAGGACCGCGAGCGTGACTCGAAGGGACGGGAATTGCTTCATGGTACCGGCGGCACGAGAGGGGTGGGCACGTTGCGGTTCGTGGTGGTCCCATCCCCCAGCTGGCCCTGGGTGTTGGCACCCCAGGCGTACCCGGTGCCGCCAGTCGCGACCGCGGACACGTGAGCGAAGCCCGCGCTGAGCTGGAGGAACGTCAAGCCGCCGGAGACGGCCACCGGAGTGAGTCGCGCCGTGGTCGTTCCGTCACCCAACTGACCGACATTGTTCAGGCCCCAGCAATAGCCGGCCCCGGCCGTGGTGAGGCCGCACGTAAAGCCGTTGGCGCCGCCGCTCACGGCGGCGAACGTGAGCCCGCCGGACACCGCGACCGGCGCGAGGCGCTTAGTCGTGGTCCCGTCGCCCACTTCGCCATAGTTGTTCCAACCCCAGCACCAGGCCTGCCCGCCGGTGGTGACCCCGCAGGTGTGCTCGTTCGCGGTGGCGCTGATCATGCTGAACGTGAGTCCGCCGGAGATCGCGACGGGCGTGAGCCGGTTCGTGCTCGTGCCGTCCCCCAGCTGCCCGTTGGTGTTCCGGCCCCAGCAGTACCCGTCGCCGGCCGTGGTGACGGCACAGGCGTGCTGGCCGATCGCCGCGCTCACCGACCCGAACACCAGTCCCTCCACGCCCTCCACCGGTCCCAGCGTGGCGCGGTCGGTCGTGGTCCCATCACCCAGCTGACCGTACGTGTTGCGGCCCCAGCAGTACAGGAGTCCGGTGGAGGCCTGTACGGCACAGGTGAACTGCTCGCCCGCCGCAATCGCCGAGTAGGACAGGCCGCCCACGACGGCCACCGGCGTGAGCCGATCCGTGTTGGTGCCGTCGCCCAGCTGCCCGTACGCGTTGGAGCCCCAGCAGTAGGCCAGACCGTCGGGGTCCAGGGCGCAGCTGTGCTGACCGCCCGCGCTGATGTCGGTGAACGTGAGGCCGCCCGCGACCGCGGTGGGCGCGGTGCGCTGGGTTGTGGTCCCGTCGCCCAGCTCGCCCTCGGCGTTGGCCCCCCAGCAGTAGGCCGTGCCGGCGGTGGTGAGCCCGCAGCCGTAGCTCAGGCCCTGGTCCATCGCGGCGAAAGCCGGGGAGCCCGGCCCGCCCGCCCAGGTGACCACGGCCCCGCCGCTCGTCTGGGTAAACGTGGACCCATCCGGCGGGACCGCGTCCGTCAGGTTGATGGTGAGGACGTTCCCGTCGCCCGGAGCCACATCGGTGGCGCTGACGTAGTACCCGGTGGTCGGCGACGTGAGGAACTGCACGCCGTCGAACGTGAAGGGGGTCGCGGCGCCGGGGTGGGCGACGCTGAGCTGCACCGCCGCCGGGTCCTGGTTCTGGAACGTCACATCGTCGAACCGCGCTATCGCGCCCGCGCCGACGGCAATGGCGATGCCGTCGAGCGTGAGTCCCGCGACGTCCAGCCCTTCCACGCTCAGCAGCGCACCCGGGCCCGTGACGCGCTGCGGTAGCGCTGAATCCGCGCGCAGCTCTCCGGCGACCGCCGCCGCCGTCTGGAACCGCACTTCGCCACCCGTTGCCAGCTTGAGATTCTGGAAGCGTGAGGTCGCCCCTGTGGTCCCCGGGTTGGCAAACGAGACGATCTGCTGTGTCGAACCATTCAGGACGGTCCAATGCGTCCCGGACGGCTGGAATGCCGCGGGATTCTCGCCCTGATAGAAGCCGCCGGCCACCAGGACCGTGCCGGCCGTGAGCAGGCCGGCGGTGTTGGCGCCGAAGAACGCCAGGTCGCCCGCCACGGCCAGCGTGTCGGCCGGGTTGGTCATGGTGAGCGTTCCGGTCCCGTCCAGGACGCCGCCGAGCGTCACGCTCCCCGCGGTGAGCCGCTGTCCGTTCATGGTCAGATTGGCCTGCGCCCCCCGGACCAGGAGGTTGACGCCCGCGGCGGTGGCGCCGGTCAGGCGCGCCGTGCCGGAGACCACGACGCCGCCGTAGACGCCCGAGGGAGGAATGTCTTGATTGGTGCCGGCGAACTCGATCGTGGCCGGCTCCAGCGCCCCGCTCACGGCGATCCCGCCGCGGAGCACCAGGCCGCCCAGGATCACCGCACTGCCGGCGACCGTGACGAGACTGTCACCGACATCCACATAGGCGCCGAAGCCGGAGAAGGGAACGGGCGTCGAGATCACCAGCTTGCCGCTGACCGCAAGCTCGACTCCTTCGCCGAACAGGGGGATCTCCACACCGGGACCGGTGTTGGCGATCTCGAGGTGATGGAAGATCGGGCTCCCGTTTTCTATCCGAATCTCCTGCAGGCCGGATCCGTTCAGCACGGTCCGATGATTCCCCGAGGCGCGCAACGCCGTTCCGGTCGCCCCGCTGCCGCCGTCGAACAGGCTGCCGGCAAGGTAGAGCACCCCTTCGGTCATCCGGTCCGAGGCGGAGTCGCCGTCGAACTGAGCGAAATCCGTCACGATCACGACGTCGGACGGGTTCCGCATGGTCAACGAGGCCGGATCGGCACCGCCCCCACCCGTCCTGAGGTTGGCGACGGTCAGCGTGTGCCCGTTGACGTCGAGCGACGATCCGCTCGATCCTCCGGAAATCACGAGTGATCCAGCGATCGTCACCGAGGCGCCCAGACGGGCCTGGTCCGACACCTGCACGTTCTGGTAGGGCAGGTCGGGGATTTCCTGATCCACGCCCGCGAATTCGGTGGTACCGACGTCGAACCCACCGCCCAGGCTCAGCGTGCTGAAGAGGCGCAGGTTGAGGGCCGAAAGCGTACTGCCCGCGACCGTCGAAACGGCACCCTCGACGTCCAGCGAGTTGTCGCCGCCGTTGAACGTCGTCGGCGTGGTGATCGTGAAGGTGCCCGCGACCTCGATGGTCGTCTCGAGAGACGCCTGCACCCCGCCGCCCGTGTTGGCGATCTCGAGGTGCCCGAACGTCGCGAGACTCTGGATCACGAGCAATTGGGCGCTCGGTCCGTCGAGCACGGTCCGGTGGTTGCTGAACGCCTGGAACGGCTCGACGTCGACGAAGAGCCGTTGCTCGAAGTCACCAGCGACGGAAAGGACGCCGTCGGTCAGCAGACCGAACGTGGAGCCGCCCTGGAACACCGCGTTTCCGCCCACGACGAGGCTGTCGCCCGGCTGCTGCATGGTGACGGTGCCGGCGCCGTCCTCGGTGCTGAAGTCGCCGGTGACGGTCAGGACCTGGCCGTTCAGCGTCAGGTTCCCGCCCAGGATCCGGACCCGGGCCACGGTCGCTGAGGTGGTGAGTACCGGCTGGTTGGTGGTGCTCACGATGATCACCGAATCCGCGGTCAGCGGGACGCCAGCCGGCGACCAGTTGCCCGCGACGAACCAGTCGGTGGGCCCGCCCGCATCACCGCCCACCCACGTGCGCGTCAACGGGGCGACCGCGGCGCCGACGGTCACGGTCACGGTGTCGGGCGCGGCCAGTCCCGCCGACGCCACGATCCGGGAGCTTCCCGCCGCCACGCCGGTGACCAGGCCCGTGGAATCCACCGTGGCCACGTCGAGATCGAGCGCG
>Ga0105095_10000887_pt1 | contig 15126 bp, 10 predicted proteins | sample PPLLak2March2015_2_FD_79180 | JGI IMG/M metagenome (GOLD analysis project Ga0105095, IMG submission 79180) | Freshwater sediment microbial communities from Prairie Pothole Lake near Jamestown, North Dakota, USA - PPLs Lake P8 Core (3) Depth... | ecosystem: Environmental > Aquatic > Freshwater >... | reverse complement strand
TCTCGTCCGGCCGCAAGCTGCGCACGCACTCGGCGTGGGAGGCCGCGAAACTGTTCCTGGCCGCCGCGCGCGGGCCCGCGGTGATCCGCAGTCGACGGCACCTGGAGATCTGGTACGGCGAGCGGAGACACGATCCGGACGCCGCGCGATAACAGGTGCGAACAGGTGCGGACGGGTGCCCGCAGGTCCGGACCGGTGCGGGTTGCGGGCGCTACGCCTCGGCCCGCCAGCGCTCGACTTCGGCGAGCGCTTCGGTCGGGCGCTCGCGCGTGACTGGCAGCTGGCCCGCATAGACCTTCCCGGTCTCGCCGTCCAGCGTGATGACGTCTCCTTCGACCAGCGCGCGCGCGCCGATCGTGCAGCGGCACCGCGCGGCGTCCACGCGGAGATCGGCGCAGCCCACCAGGCACACGCGCCCCAGGTGCCGCGCCACCACCGCGGCGTGCGAGGTGCGCCCGCCGGCCGTGGTCAGCACGCCCGCTGACGCCGCGATCCCCGCAACGTCGTCGGTGGCGATGTCCGGTCGCACGAGGATCACCGGCTCGCTGGCCGCGCGGGCACGCGCGCGCTCCACGTCGAACACCACGGCGCCGGACGCCACGCCCAGGCCGGCGCCCACGGCCGTGGCCAGCGGCGTGGCGGTGTCGGGCACATCCAGGCGCACGCGCTCGATGCTGTTCAGGTCGAAGGGCCGGAGCTGCTCCAGCGCCTCGCGCGGGGTCACGAGGCCCGCCGCGACCATGTCCACCGCCATCCGCAGCGCGGCCCACGCCGTGCGCTTGCCCGCGCGCGTCTGCAGGAAGTAGAGCCGCCCATCCTGCACGGTGAACTCGAAGTCCTGCATGTCGCGGAACCCGGCCTCGAGCCGGGCTTTTACCTCGACGAGCTCGGCGTGCACACCGGGTAGCACATCGGCCAGTCCGGCCACGCCAGCCACACGGTGCCTGCCGGAGACCACGTCCTCACCCTGCGCCGCGAACAGGAAATCCACGTAGAGCGTATCGGCGCCGGTGGAGGGATCGCGGGTGAAGCCCACGCCCGATCCGGACGTGCCGCCGCCGTTGCCGAACACCATTGCCTGCACCACCACCGCGGTGCCGCTGTCCTCGGGCACGCCGGTCAGCCGGCGATACTCGCGCGCCCTTGATGACGACCACGACCGGAACACCGCCGCAATCGCGGCGTCGAGCTGCACGCCGGGATCCGCAGGCACGGCATCGCCCGCCAGCGCCCTGGCGGAGACAGCCGTGGCCCGGGCCAGGTCCCGCATCGACAGCGGATCCAGGTCGCGCACGGACGACACGCCTGCCCCCGCGAGGTGCGCGCGCTCCACCTCGTCGAAGGGCGCGGCCGCACATCCCATGACGGTCTCGGCAAACGCGCGGGCGAAGCGCCGATACGCATCCCACGCCAGCCACGGATTGCCGGAGGCGCGCACCAGGCCGCGCACGGTCTGCTCGGTGAGACCGACATTCAGCACGGTGTCGAGCATGCCGGGCATCGAGACCGGCGGGCTGGACCGCACCGAGAGGAGCAAGGGGTTGCGTCCGCCGAAGCCCCGACCCGTGTCGCGCTCGATGGCGGCAAGCGCCGCCCGGATCTGCGGCCGGAGGGTATCGGGCAGGGTACCGCCGGCATCGAGGAACTCACGGCACGCCGCCGTGCTCAACACGAAGGCTGGAGGCACGCGAAGGCCGAGCGCGGCCAGCCGTTGCAGGTTCGCCGCCTTCGATCCCACGAGGTCTGGCGCAAGCGGGCCGCCCCCCTCCAGCGCGCCGGCGCCGATGGGCAGCACGCGCGAATCGTCCATCGCGGCGACGCTCATGCTTCGGCCATCAGGTCGCCGAGGACGTGGTCCTTCAGCATGAGCCCGCATCGCGCCAGCGAGTCGGTGGCCTGCTCCAGGGTGGACGCGAGTCGCGAGAGCAGGTGCAGCTCGCGGAAGTCCGCGGCGTGGTCGAGGAACACGGTCTGCGCCCGTCGCTCGGCCGCGTCCGAGTCGTGCTCGATGGTCACCAGCTGGTCGACGGCGACGAGGAAGTCCTGCACGTCGTCGCGTCCGCCGCCGTGCTGGACATCGCGCGCGATCTCCACGCTCCGCACCCAGCTCTGGGCGCCGCGCACGGCCAGGTCCGCGAGCTCCTGCAACGCGCCCAGCGAGGCCGCCCCGCAGCCGCGCTGCTGCAGCAGCGTCAGCCGGAACGTCGCCTCCTCCAACCCATCGGCTACATCGTCCGCCTCGGCCAGCAGGCGCGCGACGGCGGAGGCGCCGGCCGACTGGCGCGACGCGCCGCGGGCCGCGCGCACGATTTCGTCCGCGCGCGTCTCCCATCGCTTGGCCCGTTCGGCGGCCTGCGTCACCGAGGTGGCATCCGCCGCCGTTGCCGCGCGGAGCAGCGCATCCCGCAGCGATCCGGCGATGGCGCCCACGAGCGCGGCGTGATCGGTGACATGGGTAATCGCGCCCTGCTCGGCCTGGTGGAACAGCTCGATGAGCTCGGCCTCCACTTCGTCCCGAATGAGCCGCAGCGAGCGCCCGTTCGCGAAGCCCTCGCTGGTGATGCGCAGCACCGACATCAGGAACCCGCGCGCGAGGTCGGCGCCGACCACTTCGTCCAGTCGCGCCCCATACGGGAGGTGCACACCTGGAATCCGCTCGAGCGCCCGGCTGATCAGCCGCTCGCCACCGGCCTCGAGAAACGCGCGATGGCCGATGTCGTGCTCGGCCGCCCAGCGCAGGATGCCCACGGCGTCGCCCTTGCCGACGAAGCGCGAAAGCCGCTTGCGCGCGCGATTCCAATCGATGAGGAACACGAGGCGCGAGCCCAGGAAGGCGAGATTGCGCTCGAGCTCCTCACGGCTGCCTGCGACAAGACGGCCGCCGCGCGTTTCGTAGCCGCCGGCTCCGCCGGAGGCGCGAACGGTCCACACGGCGCCGAGCGGCGTGAACAGCTCCTGGAAGAACTGCCCGCGCGGGACGTGGATGTCGGTGTAGGTGATGGACAGCTCGAGGCCGTCCACATGGGCCACCAGCACGTGCGCGTCGGTGGTGCCGATGTCGTTCTGGATGACGAGCCGGTTTCCGCTGCGGGTGGCAGTGGTGCCCAGGCCTGGATGTGCGAGCTTGAGCGCGGAGGTGTCGTTGACGCCGCGCATGAACGCCTGGACGAGCGCCCGGTCCTCGTCCCGGAGCCCGTAAGTGCTGGCGCCATCGATCGATTCGGCGTACAGCTCCGCCTGCATCCGGTTCAGCGCCTTGTGCAGGTCCATCACCAGCAGGTGCAGGCTGTCGCCGCCGGCCCGTTCGGCGCGGCTGACGCGGTCGAAGTAGGACGGCGGCAGATGGTCGCCGTCGGGCGCGGACGACGATCGCAGGGCCTCGAGGCGGGTCTCGAAGGCCTCGCCGGCTCGTGGCGAGGGTCCGTCGCCAACACCCACGGGGGCCAGCATCTCGTCGATGCTCGCGAGCAACCGGGCGTGAACCTCCGCGACCGCAGGCACGACGACGTTCCCGTCCGCGTCGCGCCGGCTACGGGCCGCCAGGGCATCCAGCGTGGGGTCGTCTTCACCCACCGCGATCCGGTCGCTCCGCAGGTCGGCTGCCTCGGCGCCCGGGCTGGCGTCGGCGTGATCGCGACACGCCAGCAGCAGCGCCATGTAGTACTTGGCGCGGTCGTTCGCGGCCAACCCCCGCGCAATCAGCTCGGGCAGGACGAGCGAGCGCTCGCCCAGCTGCTCCACGATGTCGATCTTCTGGGTCACGGTCCGACCCCATCATCGCGCCGGGCCGATGCCAAGGGCAAGCGATTGGATGGCCGGAAGATGAGAGGAAGATGAGAAGAAGATGAGAACATGATCTAGCGGATCCAACAGCGCTCACTGGCGCGCGCAACTGTGCTACAGTCCCGCTGTCGCCAATCTCGGTCCGGCGATGCAACTCCCCCAGGCTAGACGGTGAAGAGTGGGCACGTCTCACTTTTCTCTTTTGGTTCTCTCCGCGCCGCGCCCCCGGCGCGATCGGCGCTCCCAGGACGTCCCCTCCGGCGAGCACCAAATATGCACGTGCACGTCCGAACGAGACTAAGGACGCTCGTCGCGGCGTGCAGTCGCACGACGGCGTGCGCACGAGCGCGCACGGGAAGGATTACGGGTTCGTGTTTACCGACACCGCTTTGCCTGCGTCGCTCTCGGCCGTGCACCTGGCGCTGGCGATGCTCCGGCGCCATCGCGCCGGCGCTCGCGGCGTGCTCAGCCCGTTCGTGCTGCCGTCGTTCCTCTTCGCGGCGCTGCCCTGGGTGTGGCACTCGCCTCTTGCCCTCGGCGTCGGGCTCGTCGCCCACATTGCGTGGTTCGCGGTATGCGAGCTGCTGGCGCCGCCGCCTGCGCGGACGGCGATGGCCCGACCCGCCGCGCCTGCGCGTCCGGCCGCCGCAGCGCGCCCCGCTGCGGGCAGGACCGCCGGCAAGCCGGGCGCCGCCAGACCGACTGCGCCCCCGTCTCGTCCCGGGTTTCAGACCACGACGGTCCTCGCGGTGCTGGACGAAGCCTCCGACATCAAGACCCTGCGCCTGGCACGCCCGGAGGGCTTCGACTTCGTCCCCGGCCAGTTCGTTCCCGTCCGCCTGCAGATCGACGGCAAGCCGCACGTGCGCTGCTACTCCATCAGCTCGCCGCCGGATACGAAGGGCTATCTCGAGATCTCGGTCCGCCGCCAGGGACTCGTGTCCGGCACCCTGCACGCCACCATGCGCGCCGGCGCCACGCTGGCCATCAACCGTCCCGCAGGACAGTTCGTCTACCCCGGCGGCGACGACCGTCCCATCGCCCTGGTCGCGGGCGGCATCGGCATCACGCCGCTGCTCTCCATGCTGCGGCACGCCGTGGCGTCTGATCCGACGCGGCCCATTACCCTGCTCTACTCCGCGCGCCGCGAACACGACATTGCCTTCCTGAACGAGCTTCGTGTGCTGGCCGCGCGCCATCCGCAGGTGAAGATCGCCATCACCCTCACGCAGCCCGTCGAGCAGCCACGCGCCAGCGACGATGGGATGCGGTGGAGGGCGGGCCGTATCGACGCGGAGTTCGTGCGGCAGTACGTGCCCGCCCCCGCGCACACCGTGTTCTGCATGTGCGGCCCGGGCCCGATGCTGGAGGGCATGACCACGCTCCTCTCCGGGATGGGCGTGCCGGCCTCGCAGATCCGATTCGAGCACTTCGAGACGGCCGTGGCCGCGTCGCAGGTGAACCCGTCGGGCGAGGCCGAGCGCGCGGAGCGCGCGCCCGCAGCAGCGTCGAGCGATGAGTCCTATCGCGTGACGTTCGAGGAGAGCGGCCGCGCGGCCACCGCCACGCCGGCCATGACGCTGCTCGAGGCCGCGGAAGCCGAAGGCGTGGCCATTCCCTCCTCGTGCCGGTCCGGCGTATGCCAGGCGTGCCGCACCCGGCTGAAGGACGGACAGGCCGACTGCCGCTCGGACGTCCTGGACCCCGAAGACCGCGACGCGGGCTTCATCCTGCCGTGCGTCACCTGGGCCACGAGCGACTGCGTGCTGGAGGCCTGACGGGACGATGGGCGCTCCGGCTGCCGCGCGCAGCATGCACCTGGTCCTCGTCGTGGCGGGCGTCGTGTGCCTGCTGGTGGCGCTGACCGTGCTCGTCGTGTTCGGCGGCTGGGAGTACTACCGCGCGCCGCTCGGCACGCGCGGGTATCTGCCGTCGCACCAGGTGCTGCGGCCCTCGGGATGGGTCGGGCTTCCGCTGGGCATCGCGGGCGCCGTGGCCATGCTCTCCACCTTGCCCTATGCCGCCCGCAAGCGGTGGACGCCCCTCAAGCGCCTCGGCACGGTGCCCGGCTGGCTCGAGGTCCACATCTTCTTCGGCATCGTCGGCCCCGTGCTGGTGACGCTGCACACCTCGTTCAAGTTCAACGGGCTCATCTCGGTGGGCTACTGGCTGATGATGGCGGTCTGGGCGTCGGGGTTCGTCGGGCGCTACCTGTACGTCCGCATCCCGAAGAGCATCCGCGGCGCGGAGCTCACGCGCGCGGAGGTCGACGCGCAACTGCTCGACGTGCGCACGCGGCTCGCCACGCTGCCGCTGCCCGAGGCCGCCCGGGCGGAGATCGAGGCGTTCGAGGCGACGATGACCCCGCCGGATGGCCGCGCGCCGGGCCTCCTGGACCTGTTTCTCGGCGAGCTGCGCGTCCGCGTGCGGCTGGCGCTCATCCGGCGGCACCTGCGCGCCGTGGGGGTGGACCTCACGGCCGTCCACGACGCCATTGCCCTGGCCTCGGACCGCGCAGTGATCGTGCGCCGCCTGGCGCACCTGCAGCGCACGCGCCATCTCTTCGAGCTCTGGCACGTCTTCCACCGCCCCCTCGTCTACGGCATGTTCGTCATCGTCGGGCTGCACGTGGCGGTGGCGATGTATCTGGGTTACGCGAGGCTCGCGTCGTGAGTCACGTCGGGAGTCGGGAGTCGGGAGTCGGGAGTCGGTCCTGGTGGGTGCTTGCGCTGGCCGCCGCTCTTCTGCTCGTGCCCGCCGGCGCGGCGGAGGCACAGCTGGGCGCGCTGCTGTCGCCGGGGCGGCTGGCGAAGGCACATGCGGCGCTCGAGGGGGTGACCAACTGCCTCCAGTGCCACTCGGCGGGACGGCAGGTGGCGGCGGACAAGTGCCTCTCGTGTCACCAGCCAGTGGCGGATCGGATGGCCCGCAAGGTCGGCGTCCATCGCAACGTCACCACCGACTGCGTGACGTGCCACGTGGAGCACGCGGGCGCCGACGCGGAGCTGCGGCCGTTCGACACCGCGAACTTCAATCATCGGGTCGAGACCGGCTACGCGCTGGACGGCCTGCACGCGCCACTCGCGCAGCAGTGCGCGTCGTGCCACAAGACGCGATCGTTCCTGTCGGTGAGCACATCGTGCGCGTCGTGCCACACCGACACGCACAAGGGGTCGCTCGGGGCCAACTGCGCCACCTGCCACAGCACGGCAGTCCGATTCACCCAGGCCACCAGCGGCTTCAACCACACGCTGACCGCCTACCCGCTGACCGGCGCGCACGCCACCGTGGCCTGTGCCTCGTGCCACGTGAACAAGGTCTACAAGGGCGTGGCGTTTGCCTCGTGCGCCAACTGCCACCAGAACCCGCACCAGCCGCGCCTTCCCGGCGAGTGCAGCAGCTGCCACACCACCGGCGCCTGGCGCACCACGAAGGTTGATCACGCTCGGACGGCGTTCCCGCTCAGGGGCAAGCACACGGAGGTGGCCTGCGCGCAGTGCCACGTACGGCCCGCGCTGGCCGTGAAGCCGAAGTCGGACACCTGCGCGTCGTGCCACACCGACCCGCACAAGGGCGTGTTCAAGCAGGACTGCAACGCGTGCCACAACGAGACCAGCTTCAAGAAGGGGACCTTCGATCACGCCACGACGAAGTTCCCGCTGGTTGACAGGCACGCGGGGCTGGCGTGCGCCGAGTGCCATGCCGGCGTCTCGAATCCGGCGCCGATGCCCGTGCGCACCGCGGCCTCGCGCCAGACCCGCACGGCACCCGCGCGCGTCGCGTCGCGCGCGGCGCCCGTGGGCGCTGGCGCCGTGGCACACACCGCCGCCGACTTCCGCGGCCTGCGCACGAACTGCGACTCGTGCCACACCGACGTCCACCGCGCCGAGCTGGGCACGGCGTGCGAGACATGCCACACCGCGCGGTCGTTCGAGGTAACGCCGTTCACCCACGCGAAGCCGCGCCCGTTCTTCGCCGGACAGCACGCCCCGGTCAAGTGCCAGGAGTGTCACGTTCAGACGATGCAGCCGGTGAGGACCAGTGTGAAGGAACTGGCGCCCCGCGTGGGATTCGTGGCCACGGCGACCGCGTGCGCTTCGTGCCACCGCGACGTGCACTTCGGGCAGGTGCGCCAGACCTGCGAGAGCTGCCACGCCGTCGAGACCGCGGACTTCGGCGTGGTGGGCTTCTCGCACGCGACGTCCACGTTCCCGCTGAAGGGGAAGCACGCGCCGCTCGCCTGCGATTCATGCCACAAGGTGGAGACGCGCGCGTTCCCCGCGGGGACCGGCACCGCGCGGCGTCTCACCGGCATCGGTGCCGCGTGCGCGGCGTGCCATCAGGATCCGCACGCGGGGCAGTTGAAGGACGCCTGCCAGGACTGCCACACCGAGGATTCGTTCCACATCACGAAGTACACGCACCGGAACCAGCGCCGGCTGCGGGACTTCTTCACCGGCCGACACGTGTCCCCCCCGTGCGCGTCGTGCCACAAGCCCGGGCCGGCTCGCGCGGCCACGGGCACGCCCGTCGTGGGCTATGCCATCCCGACCACCTGCACCACGTGCCATACCGACATCCACCGGGGCAGCCTCGGGCCTGCCTGCGAATCGTGCCATCGACCGTGACGAGGTGATGACGATGACCCGCCTCCTGCGCTTGCTCCTGCTGTCGTTTGCCATTGCGCTGGCTCTGGCTTCCCCCGCCGCAGCGCAGTTCGAGACACCGAACCGCCAGTTCCACAACCAGACCGGCTTTCCCCTGGAAGGGCGCCACCGCGACGTGGCCTGCACGTCGTGCCACATCAACAGCGTCTACAAGGGCACGCCCACGCGGTGCTACGACTGCCACTGGGAGCGGCGGCAGGACGACCGCTTCCGCCTGCAACTGGGATCCCAGTGCGAGACGTGCCACCGCCCGGTGTCGTGGACGGCGGTTCGTTTCGACCACGGCGCCTCGACGGGCATGCCGCTGAACGGCGCGCACCGGCAGGTGGCCTGCCAGTCGTGTCACCTCAACAACAACTTCAAGACGGCCAACACCAGCTGTATCACGTGTCACCAGGAGGACTACCAGTCGGCCCAGACACCCAACCACCTGGCCGCGGGCTTCCCGACCACGTGTGAGGCGTGCCATCGCCCGAGCGACACCACGTTCAACCAGGCCACCTTCGATCACCAGGCGTCGTTCGCCCTGGTGGGCGCGCACGCGCAGGCCACCTGCGCCACGTGCCACCGGAACAGCGTCTTCCGCGGCACCGCGCGCGACTGCGTGGGGTGTCATCGCACCGAGTACGAGCGGACGTCCTCGCCGAACCACGCGGCCGCGGGCTTCCCCACCACCTGCGAGAGCTGCCACCGGGAGACCGACCCCGGCTGGCGCGGCTCGGGCACGGGGTTCAACCACGCGAGCGTCTTCGCGCTGGTGGGCCAGCACGCTCAGCAGCAGTGCGCCACGTGTCATCGCAACAACGTCTACCGCGGTACCGCGCGCGACTGCGTGGGGTGTCACCAGGACGCGTACAACCGGACCACGGCGCCCGCGCATGCGGCGGCGGGATTCCCCACCACGTGCGAGAACTGTCATCGCGCGACGGACACGAGCTGGCGGGGGTCTGGGACGGGGTTCAACCACGCCAGCGTCTTCGCGCTGGTCGGCCAGCACGCCCAAGCGGCGTGCACCACGTGCCATCGCAACAACGTCTATCGCGGCACCGCGCGCGACTGCGTGGGCTGTCACCAGGAGCAGTACAACCGCACCACGGCGCCCGCGCATGCCGCGGCGGGCTTCCCCACCACGTGCGAGAGCTGCCACCAGGCATCGGCCTCGAGCTGGGGCGGTGGCGGGTTCAACCACGCCAGCGTCTTCGCGCTGCAGGGACGGCACGCGCAGGCGGCGTGCACCACGTGTCACCGCAACAGCGTCTATCGAGGCACGCCACGCGAGTGCGTCGGCTGCCACCAGGATCAGTACAACCGCACGACGGCCCCCGCGCACGCCGCGGCCGGCTTCCCCACGACGTGCGAGAACTGCCACCGGGCCTCGGACACGAGCTGGCAGGGCGCCTCGTTCAACCACGCAACCGTCTTCGCGCTGGTGGGCCGGCACTCGCAGGCCGCGTGCGCGACCTGTCACCGCAACAACGTCTATCGGGGCACCCCGCGCACCTGCGTGGGCTGCCACCAGGACCAGTACAACCGCACCACCGCGCCCAATCACGCCGCGGCGGGCTTCCCCACGACGTGCGAGAGCTGCCACCAGGCATCGGCGTCGAGCTGGCAGGGGGCGGGGTTCAACCACTCGACTGTCTTCGCGCTGGTCGGGCGGCACGCGCAGGCGGCGTGCGCGACCTGCCACCGCAACAACGTCTATCGTGGCACTCCGCGCACGTGCGTGGGCTGTCACCAGGACCAGTACAACCGCACCAGCAATCCTCCGCACGCCTCATCGGGATTCCCGACCACGTGCGAAAGCTGCCACCGCGCGACGGACACCTCGTGGAACCAGGCCACGTTCAACCACCGGTTCCCGATCACGTCGGGACCGCATCGTCAGAGCTGCAACACGTGCCACCAGACGTCCACGGCCACTTTCACGTGCCTGGTCTGCCACGACCACTCGCAGTCGGAGATGGACAGCAAGCACCGCGGACGGGCCGGCTATCGCTACGACTCCCTCGCCTGTTACAGCTGCCATCCCCAGGGGAGGGACTGAAGATGAGGCGCCACATGACGTCATCCCGAGGGGTGCTGCTCGTTGCCGCGTGCGCGCTCGGTGTCTCCACCTCGGTGCACGCGCAGGGACAGGCCGCACCGCCGCGCCCCCCCATCGACGGCCGCGTGACGTTCCTGGTGAATACGGCCACGCGGAACGTCGACGGGCTCGACAGCCGCCGCGACACCGAGCTCGCCACGATGTTCACGCTCCGCACGCCGGACATGGACGCCAGCGGGCTGGACGCCGGCGTGGACCTGCGCTACTCGCGCTACACCACGGTGGACCGTCCCGACAGGGCCTCGGTGTACGACGGCTTTGCCGGCGCCCGCCTCGGCGCCCAGGGGCAGTTCCGCGTGCGCGCCGGGCACATGTGGCTGCCGGATCTCGGCACCGCGGGTGCGCTGGCCGGCGGGCTGTTCGAATACCGCCACGCCCCCGCCACCAGCGACGGCCTCAGGTTCACCGTCGGCGGCTTCAGCGGCGCCGAGCCGGAGGTCTACGACACCGGCTATGTCCCGGGCGTGCGCAAGTCGGGCGGCTACGTCACGCTGCAGCGCGGGTTCATGCAGCGCCACGTGGTGGGCTACGCGCAGATCAAGCAGTCGGGCATGCTCGAGCGGAACCTGCTCACTTTCACGAACTACATCCCGGGAGGTTCCGGCTTCTTCCTCTACCAGGCGGCGGAGGTGGATCTGAAGGGGCCCGCGGACGGCACGGCCTCGAGCGGGCTGTCCTACTTCCTCATGAACGCGCGCGTCTCGGCCGGCCCACGCGTCGAGCTGAACGGCACCTACAATCGCGGGCGATCGATCGATGCGCGGCGCCTCACCGAGGACGTGCTGAACAACCGCCCGCTCACGCAGCAGGCCATCGAGGGCCTGCAATACGAATCGGCCGGCGGCCGCGTCATCCTGCGCGTGGCGCGCCAGACGGACGTGTGGGCCGGCTACTATCAGGATCGCAACAACCGGGACGATGAGCCGACGGGACGGCTGACGGTGGGTGGCCACGCGGGCAACGTGGCCGGGACGGGGCTCGACATCTCGGCCAACATGGCGCGCTACGATCGACCGACGGGCGCCTACAATTCGACCTACTTCTCGGTGGGGCACGCCCTCGGGCGCAGCGTGTACGTGTCGGGCGACTACTCGACCTCGCTCTCGGTGATCCGGTTCGTGCGCAGCGACGGCGTCGTCATCGAGACGCGGCCCTCGACGAAGCGCTACGCGGGCACCGCCAATGCCACGCTCAGCCGGCACTTCTCGCTGATGCTCGTCGCCGACTACACGCGAGACGAGGGCTACGACGAGCTGCGGCTGCTGTCCGGGCTCACCTATCGGATGCGATGAAAGGAACGTCGATGAACTGGTGCCTGGCTCTCGCGATCGCGCTTGCCCTGCCCGCGCTCGCGGCCGCACAGACGCCTCCGCCGCCGGGCGGCGGAACGGGCGCGCAGGCGATGGTGCGCGCGGCGGGGATGCCGCTGCAGGATGGCACGCTCGCCCCCGGCTCGCTCACCGTCCGCATCGTCCAGGGCGACTTCACGGGCAACATGTCGGGCCTCGACGTGGACCTCGAGGTATCCGGCGAGGGCGCAAAGCGCGCGCAGACCGGCGCCGACGGCCGCGCCGCCTTCGCGCACTTGCCCATCGGCGCAAGCGTGACGGCGTCGACCACGGTGAACGGTGAGCGCCTGCAGTCCGAGCCGTTCACCATGCCCGCGGACGCCGGCATCCGCCTGCTGTTCGTGGCCGGCGGCACGTTCGTGGATACCGCCACCGCGGCGGGCGCGCAGGCCATCCCGCCCATAGGAGGCGCGGCGGCGGGAACGGCTCCACCGATCGCCACCGCTCCCGCGCCGGGCACCAGCGCGCCAGCCACGAGCCTCGCACCTGCGCCAGCACGTCCCACCGACGGCGTCGCCACCTTCCGCATCGTCATGGTTGCGCTCACGGCTCTGGCCTTCGTGGCGGTCGGATGGAGGCAGTGGGGTTCTCGCGGAAACCGGAGAGCTTGAAACGGGACTCGCGGGTGGGCGTGCGCGACCTCGCCAGAACCTCTCGGTGTACCTGGACCGCGTGAAGGAGGGTGACACGCTCACCGTCACCGATCGGGTCCCGACACGATCTACTCCCGGCACCCCTTGAACGCCCCTTCGCTCGACGGGCGGCACAACTCCACCGTCGCGCTGCCGAAGAGGCGCATGTCGCCGCCGGGGCCGAGCGTGCCCTCGCGATTCTCGAAGCGGAAGACCGCGCCCGTCTTCCACTCGCCGTTCCTCAGGCGGAACGAGGCCAGCGTGCCCACGGCGTTGGTGCCCTTCACGATCTGCGGCCACTGCTGCAGGAAGTTGCCCGTGCCGATGCGGCCGCCGCTGACGAAGTAGGACTCGTACAACCCGGCGGTGGATACCGTCACCGTGTGTCCCGCGGCGAGGTCGAACAGCGACGAGATGCGCAGTGTGGGCGGATCGTCGGGCAGCACACGATAGCCACCGAAGAGTGTTCCCGGGCACCGGTTCACCGCGCGCCAGGTCACCTGAATCAGGCCTTCCCCGCTGGCATCCATATGCGCCTCGTGCGCGAGCACGTCGGCCTGGATGGTGGCGCGCTCGCTGTTGCAGCCGCCCACGGGCGCCGCGGTGTAGACGCCTTTCACGCGAATCTCCAGCGGGCACTGCAGCTTGTCGCCGATGTCGTGCTCCTCGAGCGCGCCGTCGACCTGACGGTCGAAGACGCGGCCCTGATCCGTGGCCATGAGCGATCCGGCCGCATCCGGGTAGAGCGCGGTGTTGGGCGTGGTCGTCTCGCCAGGATCGCGCCGGCCGTTGCCGTTGGTGTCGTTCTCCACGTACTCGTCCGGCAGGCCCAGGTAGTGCCCGAACTCGTGCGCGACGACGCCGTCGGACGCGTTGGACGCGATGAAGCCATTGCGGTTCGACTGGGTCGGATTGCTGCCGCGCGTGTGCGACACATTGCTGACGAAGTACTGTCCGGGCCGGACCTCCTGCACGACCAGCAGGTGGTATCCCGGATCGACGTTGCCCCCCTCTGGCATCACCTTGAAGACGGGCACGAACGTGACGGGCCGGCCGCAATACTCGAAGCGGCCGCCGTTGTTGCCCTGGTTCCACGCGCGGTCCACCGCGTCGGACCATCGCGACAGCAGGTCGTCGCTGCCACCGTCCACCTCGATGGGCACGACGATGCGGATGCCGTCGGGGTCCACCACGAGAGACGATGCCGCTCTCAGCGGAACGGTCGGAACAGCGAGCACCGCGAAGGTCAGCGCGACAACGGCGCCGTGGACAAGACGTGGGCTCGTCATCGTCTGGATCCCGCGGCGTCAATGGCCGTCAATGCGTCGGTGGCGAAGCGCCCGACCGTGAGAGGCGGGTCGCTGAACGGCATGGGCGCGGCGGAGTTGCGCAGGCCCTCCAGCGCGGCGCGAGCCTGCGCATGGCCGAGGCCGGTGAGCGACCCGGCCACCACTGCGCGCGTGGCCTCGTCTGCATCCGACAGGAGCGGCGCCAGTGCCTCGGCATCCCGTGCATCGTCGGCCCAGAGCGCCGCGACGTAAGCCGCGCCGAAGCGCACGCGGACATCGGGATCCTGCGCGAGCGCGACCAGCGTGGCGGCTTCGCCGCGTCGGCTGGCCGCCGTATTGAGGGCGTGGATGCGCTCCGGATTGGCAAGGTTCCGGATGGCTTCGGCCGCTTGCGCGTCCGGAGCGGCTGGCACAGATTGGCGACAGGCGGCGAGGACCAGGGAGACACAGACAACGGCGAGGATGCGCATGGCTGGCATCTCCGTTGTCGGCACTTGTGCGCGGGGCCTGTATGGCGCGGCTTACTTCAGCAACTGCTCCACGGCCGCGGGCCACGTCATCGTCCTTGCCGTGGCGGCGCCGGCCTCGCCCATGCGGATGGCGCGGGTGCGATCGGACATGATCTCGCGAAGGCCCATGGCCAGCGCCTCGGGTGTGGGCGCGGTGACGTAGCCGCTCACGCCGTCCTTCACGAGCTCCGCCGGCCCACCGCTGTCCGTGACCGTGACCACGGGCTTGCTGCACGCGAAGGCTTCGACGGTCACGAAGCCGTAGTCCTCGTTCCACGGCACGAACGCGACGGCGCGGCACCGCGCCAGGTGCCCCACCATCTCGGCGTCGGAGAGCCGTCCCGCGAACTCCACGCGCTCGTCGAGCCCGAGCTGCTTCCGCAATTTCAGCAGCGCCGGCATCTCGGCGCCCTCACCCGCGATGACGCAGCGAAGCCCGGTGGCGACCGGTTCGGCGAGCGCGCGCAGCAGCAGGTCGAACCGCTTGAGCGGCGCGAGGCGGGAGACCGCGAAGATGTAGTCGCCGTAGCTCTCGTTCCGGTACTCGCGAACCGGCGGCGGCGGATAGAGCACGTCCGACTGGACGGCCCCCCACCGCTGGAGCCGTGCCTGCACGGTGGCGGAGATGACATAACGCTTCCGCATCCGTTTGAAGAAGTACCGGTCGGCGCGGTGGATGAGCGCGCGGCGCGTCTGCTCCTTGATCTTCCCCTTCCACGACAGGTGCGACTGGAATCGATCCCACAGGTCGTAGTACTCGCGCATCCGGTGGTTGAGCCACAGCACGTGG
>Ga0105095_10000886_pt1 | contig 15127 bp, 17 predicted proteins | sample PPLLak2March2015_2_FD_79180 | JGI IMG/M metagenome (GOLD analysis project Ga0105095, IMG submission 79180) | Freshwater sediment microbial communities from Prairie Pothole Lake near Jamestown, North Dakota, USA - PPLs Lake P8 Core (3) Depth... | ecosystem: Environmental > Aquatic > Freshwater >... | reverse complement strand
TGTTTTGGAAGAAAACTTCTATATTGTATAAAAACTTTTTAATTTTAATAACTTACTAGCGCCTGGGAGGTCTGGCACTGAAATTGCTTTTTTACTAAGAAAAACTGAATGGAGGGTTAAAGAATGGTTGCCTACGAATACTATTGGCATGACGAAATAAAAGGGTTTGAATTAATTGGGGTACTTCCAGAAAGAAGAAAAGATTCGGACAGGGTTACCCAGGAAGCGATCCTTGGGTTTGGGAAGAAGCTCTGGGGCAACGATATGGATAATGGCAACATCCTTTTTATTCGTGTCAATGTTGATAAAACGACGGGGGAAGTTTTACGCCCTAAACCTCCGCTGGGGCTTGACTTCGAGGAATAGAAATCAAAAATAGAGTGGCAGGAAGCAGGAAAAAGGGACTACCTCCTGGTCTCCCTAGGCTCCGCCCGCATCCAGTCAAAGGTCTCCGCCCCTTCCTTCGATGAATAAAAGGCGCCACATTTGGGGCACCGGATGACCGTGCCTTTTGATGTCTTCTCAGTGGTCCATGAGCACCCAAAACAAAACAAAGACAGGATTGCCAGTAAGACGCTGATCATTACCCATTTAAGCATAGCGACAATTCCCTCCTTTTTATCCTAATTCATTCTTTCCTATTATGCTGAGAATCTATAAATGAATCAACACCTCTGAAAAATCACCGTGAACATCACTTCAGTATATCATAGACTTCTTAACATTCTGCCCCGTCGGCAGTCCCGCCTCCGGCGGGATGGCCGTGCATGAATGCGCCAATTTTTGGCCGGTTTGTCCCGAGTTCAGCGGGGATGTTGCCCCGCTCGGGCCTTAACCGGTTGGCGCGGGCTTTGCCCGCAGGGGTCCACCGATCTCGTTGAATCAAAAATCTCAAGTTGACCCGTTCGGTGTCCTCAAGCGCCCTCTTTAGTCCTCCTCCTTCATTGAGAAAATTGAGGAGAGGGAGCTAAGGGTTGACACACCGGTCTTTTTTCTTTATCTTCTGTCTAAGGCGAATGATTTTTTGAAAACGGAATGATCCTGAAAGATGGGATGCCTTAAAAATCTGAGATTCAAGGTGGTGGAAAAAGGAAATTGAAGAGTTTTCCAAAATAGTCCGATGAAAATTCGTCCGTTATTCGAAAAAGACAGGGCAACCCTGCTTTCCATGTTGATCAGGACCCGTGCCTTCACTTCAGCTGAAATTGATGTGGCGATGGAGTTGATTGACATTGTGCTGAAGGATCGGGTCCAAAAAGATTATCGGATTGAATGTATGGTAAATGATCAAGATCTGGTTGTCGGTTATATCTGTTATGGCCCTACTCCGATGGCACAGGGAACTTTCGACCTCTACTGGATCGCCGTGGACCCTGATTTCCAGGAACAGGGGGCGGGTTCAAAACTTTTACGTTCTCTTGAGGAAGGGGTGAAGGCGAGGGAAGGCCGGATGATTCTCGCGGATACCTCGACCATCCCTCATTTCGAAAAGACCCAGAAATTTTATTTGAAGAATGAATTTCAAGAGGTTGCGAGAATCCCGGATTATTACCATCCCGGTAATGATCGAATTACCTTCTGCAAAAGGCTAGATCATAAGATAACGTGACCGTGTCGGTGACGCGTGTCCTTTAAAAAGAATGATTTTGGAGGAGCTATGGAGAAGAGGAGAATTGGAGTTCTGACGGGTGGCGGGGATTGCGCCGGATTGAATTCAGCGATCAAGTGGGTGGTGAAAACGGCATTGGATGACCGGCTTCAGAAGACCAGGAAGATCGAATATGAGGTCGTTGGGATCCGGGATGGCTGGAAGGGTCTTGTTTTGCCAGATGGCGACAACGATGATCCGACGCCAAGGGTTCACACCTTGACAGAGGAGATGGTCAGGACGTGGGATCGATATGGGGGGACGATGCTTGGAACTTCGCGAACCAATCCCTACGATCCAAAGGATAATCGGTCCATGAGCGTCCTCAAAAACATCGATAAGTATCATCTTGATCATCTGGTGGCGATTGGAGGGGAAGACACCCTTGGAGTGGCTCACAAGCTTTCTCTGGAAGGCGTAAAAGCGGTGGGTATTCCCAAAACCATTGACAAAGACCTTTCGGGGACCGATTATACCCTGGGATTTGAGACCGCCGTGAATGTCATCACGGAGGAGATTGATCGTCTCAGGACGACTGCGGGATCTCACCGAAGGATCTTCATCGTGGAGACGATGGGCAGGCATGCGGGTTGGTTAGCTCTGGAAGGAGGAGAGTCGAGCGGGGCCTATATCATTTTGATTCCAGAGTACAATTTTGAGATGGATAAGGTCAGTGAATTGGTGATGGAGGGAAGGAGAAAAGGAGCACGGTACGAAATTGTCGTCGTGGCCGAAGGGGCGAAACCCGCCGGAAACTCTGAGATTGTAAAAGAAGATGGCATCGACAGCTTCGGGCATAAGACTTTAGGAGGGATCGGAGAATTTCTTGCGAAACGGATTTCCGAGTGGACGAAAATCGAGACGCGAAGCCTGACACTCAGCCACTTACAGCGGGGAGGGGTACCTTGCGCGTACGACCGCCGGATGGGAAGGTATTTTGGGATTGCAGCCATAGACCTGATCGCCAAAGAAGATTTTGGGAAGATGGTAAGCTATCGGAACGGAAGGATCACCTCTGTACCGTTGAAAGAGGCCGTTAGCAAATTGAACTTGGTCGATGTTCAAACCCAATATGACACAGAACGATACAATGGGAGGAGAAGCATCTTAGGTTCATAAAGTTCAAATTTCAAAATCCCTGCCTTCGCCGAAGCGGATTCGCGCAGGCAGGCAAATGTCAAATGAATGTCAAAGTCCAAATACCAAGTTTAACTGACATTGCGACCTTCAGATTGTGGCAAAGTGATCTTTTCATTTGAACTTTGAAATTTGACATTTGTCATTGGTTTATCAGTTTTTGATGGTCTTTCTTCATGCAACGATCCATGACCACCTTCAGCCCGGCTTTTTCAGCTTTTGCCCCCGCCTCTTTGTGAATGACCCCCTCCTGCATCCAGACCACTTTGGCCCTCTGCTGGATGGCCTCTTCCACAACCGGCGGGACATCCTCTGATCTCCGGAAGATATCGACGATCTCCACTCCAATCTCTTTTGGAATCTCAGCAAGGCTATGATAGACCTTTTCCCCCAGAATCACTTCTCCGTCGGGTCGAACCGGAATGACCCGATACCCCTTCGATTTAAGATAGGATGCCACGATATAGCTGGGGCGGTCCTCTTTTGGAGAAATTCCTACCACAGCGATGGTCTTGAAATTTGACAATATTTCCCTAATATCCTCTTCTGTCATCGTCCCCTCCTCACTCTCCCCCTTCGCAGGAGGAGCGAAACGCAACGGGTCTTTTTTGCAGGCGACAAAAATCGCTTTTGGAATCGCTAATCATAATAGCCTGACGGGGCAGGAGTTTCGCCGGGAGACCTATCGGGAAGCGGAGTTCCTGATGAAGAACCCTCGGTTACACCAGCCTCGTTCTCCCGGGGAATGGAGCTGTCGATAAATGCCTCCGTGATCGTTTCAGGGGAATCTGTGTTGGTGGGTAGTCCTGTCTCGATATTCACTTTGATGAACGTAATCCCTTGAGGGGGCTTGGGGGTGTCCAGAGGAGTGTTTCTTAAAGCTTGGTCCATAAAGTTGATCCAGATGGGGAGAGCTGCCCGTGCCCCGGTCTCCTTTTTTCCCAGGGAAGTCTTGTCATCAAAACCCACCCAGACTCCGGTGAGGAAGGAGGAAGTGTAACCAATGAACCAGGCGTCGGAGTAGTCGCTGGAGGTTCCCGTTTTCCCGGCTACCGGCCTTCCGAGGACTTTCGCTCTCTGGCCCGTCCCATGTTGGACCACTCCTTGGAGGAGGTGGGTCATGATGAAAGCGTTTTGCGGAGAGATCGCCTGCTCCTTCGATGCAGGCGGAGGAGTTTTTGCAGTTTCCTCCTCTTCTTCTTTTTCCTCCATCTCAATATAAGGAGTGTTTTCCTCGAGGACTTCACCCTTCATGGTAACGATCTTTTTGATGAAGATCGGTTTAATTCGTTCTCCCCCGTTTGCAAAGACGGCAAAAGCAGAGGTCAATTCCATCATGGAAACCCCTGACGTGCCCAGAGCAATGGAGAGGTCCCTTTTGATGGAGGATTCAATCCCCAGCTTTTTGATGAATGGGAGCGCATAACCGACGCCGATATCCTCGAGGATTTTGACGGTGACGACATTTCTGGAATGAGCCAGGGCGTTCCGGAAAGTGATGGGCCCCATAAAATCTTCATCATAATTCTTCGGGGCCCAATAGGTTCCTCCGTCGGGGTCCGAATACTCTACCGGAGAGTCCATGATGATGGTGGAGGGAGTATAGCCTTTCTCCAAAGCGGCTGCATAGATCAGGGGTTTAAAGGCGGAACCGGGTTGCCTTCGAGCAGAGATCGCACGGTTAAATTGGCTCTCGCCGAAATCACGGCCTCCCACCATGGCCCGGACATATCCGGTTCTGGGATCGAGACAGAGCAAGGCGCCCTGAACGATAGGCTCCTGTTCTAAGCTGAGACGGAGGGCCTGCTCTTTTTTTGAAGATTCTTTCACACGAACATAGACGACATCTCCAGGATTGAGAAGATCCCCGGGGGTCTTGACCTTTTGCGGTTTGTAGGTTGCAGTGGGTTTGATATTGAGGGCCCAAGACATTTCGGAGTAGGGGAGAATTCCTTTTCGATCTTCAACCCAGACGGTGTATGACTTTTTTGAATCCTCTTTTGAGAGGATCACCCCTTCGAAGATTTCTTTTTGCGGGAGGGGGGGGACAGTTCCTTTCCTTTTATTAGGAAGTTCCTTCACCTCGTGGGGAGGAAGGGTCTGGGAAGGGCCCCGGAATCCCTCTCTCTTATCCAGTTCCCTCAGCCCCGCCTCCACGGACTTTTGAGCGGTTTTCTGGAAGGATAGATTCAGGGTCGTGTAAATTCTCAGTCCTTCCTGATACAATTTTTCTTTTCCATACTTCCTCTCCACCTGGTGTCGAATGAACTCGGTGAAGTAGGGGGCCTTGCTGAAATAGGCGCTTTCCCTCGATTGAATCTTAAGGGGGATCTGAAGGGTCTTTTCCTTTTGCTCTTGAGAGACAAAGCCCAATTCAGTCATACGGGTCAGAACGTAGGCCTGTCGATCTTTGGCCCTTTTTAGGTTGTTGACGGGCGAATAACGGCTGGGGGCCTTGACCAGACCAGCCATCATAGCCACCTCGGCCAAATTAAGCTGTTCGACCCGCTTGTTGAAGTAACTATCTGCGGCGGCCTCCACGCCATAGGCTCCGTTTCCCAAATAAATGTTATTAAGGTATAAAGTGAGGATTTCCTCTTTGGATAAATTCTGTTCCAAGCCAAAGGCATAAGCGACCTCCTTCAGCTTTCGGGCTAAACTTCTCTTTGGCGTGAGGAAGAAAGTCTTAGTCACCTGCTGAGTGATGGTGCTTCCTCCTTGGACAATCCTTCCAGCGAGGAAGTTCTTGAACATCGCGCGGAGGATTCCTTTGTAATCAACCCCCTTGTGCTTGAAAAAATCTGCGTCTTCTGCGGCAATGAAAGCGTTGACCAACGGTTTGGGAATCTGCTCGTAGGAGATGGGGATCCGATTGTCCATCAAGAATTTTCCGATCACTTCGTCTTCTTCGGAGTAGATGATGGAGTAAGCATTGAGGTTTCCTCCCTTCAGGGGTGAGAAATCAGGCAGGCGATGGGAGTAATAGAAAAAGAGCAAACCTCCAAAGATGAGCAGTAGAAGACCAGAGAGGATGAAGGAGTAAATGACATAAAATGTCCATCCCCTTTTCCCTCTCTCTTGAATATGAATTTGTTCTTCCATGAGGAGTAAGAATGAACCAAAAAAGGGAAAACCCTTTTTACCCCGGCAGCAGAACCCCCCGCCCGGTGTAAACGGGAGAGGATGAATACGCCAACTTTTGGCCGGGATGTCGCCCCACTCAGGCGTGAGTCCGGTGCCGCGGGCTTTGCCAGTGGGGCTCCACAGGGTCCTCCCTTTTTTATGAATTCATGATCGCGGGCCTATTTTTTTTTCTTTGGCATTTTGGCAGTAAGGTCCTCTACCTGTTTTTTTAAGGTTTCAATCTCTGCCGTGAGATTACCGATAGTCGCATCCTTCTCGGCCGCCGCTTTCTGGACATCCTCCTTCAACTTCTGCGCATCCAGTTTTAATTTGTCATTTTCCGTTTTGAGGCCGGTATTCTCGGCTTTTAATTTCTCGTTTTCAGCCTTTATGTCGGCTCCGCATCCTACCCAGACGGTCAGAAAAACTCCAATCAAGAATAATGACAGAATAACAGAAACAGCCCTCTTCATCTTTCCCTCACCTCCTTTTTCGACATTTGATCAACTCTTTCCCTCGAATTATAGAAACCTGAGCTGAAAAAATCAAATAATTTTTTGAACTTGACAAGCGTTCCAATTTATAGGGATACTTTAAAAAAAATCTTTCAAATTAGAAGCTTACTTCTTTCCCTTTTTATCCGTTGTATGACCGCAAGGAGGGAAGGGTGGGAGAAGGGATTCGTCCTGAACCCTGATCCGAATGAAATGGAACAAAAACTCGTTCCCCGTTGTCTATAGAACCAGGGGAAGAATAGATTTTTGATGACGCCTTCTCCCAAGATTCAAAAAGAAGTCATTGAAAACTGCAAGGCAGGGGATGAAAAGGCCTTTACAGAAATTGTCCTTCACCGCCAGAAAAGGGTGTTCAACATTGCTTACAGAATGTTGGGCAATTCGGAAGAGGCGAAGGATTTGGCTCAAGAAGTCTTTATCTCCGTTTTTGAATCGATCAAAGACCTGAAGGAGGAGATCAAATTCGATGCCTGGCTCACTCAGGTTACGTTAAACCACTGTCGAAACCGCTGGAAATATCTGAAGCGAAGGCAGTACTTCAGCTCCGATTCGCTGGACGATCCTGTCGAGACAGAAGACGGAAGTGTGCCAAGAGCCATTACTGATCCTTCTGATAATCCTGAAATCCTCCTGGAAAAGAAGATGATCCAACAATTGATCCAGAGGGGACTTCTGGAACTCAAAGAGGATCAGAGGGAATTGCTTGTGCTGAGAGACCTCCAGGGATTTTCCTATGAGGAGATGGGTGACACCCTTGGCCTTCCCGAGGGGACGATCAAATCGAAACTCCATAGGGCAAGGATGGATCTGAAAGAGGTGTTAGAGAGGTTCACTCACTAGTAGGCTGCTGAAAAACGCCCATCTGCGGCGTTGTCCGGCCGCCTCACCATCTCGGCGGCGTGGCAAGAAGTCCCTCCTTATTCGTCGCGACGCCGCTCTCAGGATTTTGGGCGCCCCCGGCAAACGGGATTTCGCAGAGTTCAACTTGCATCTGCCTGCCTGCGCGAAGCCGCTTCGGCGAAGGCAGGGGCATTTTTGAGCAGCCTGCGAAAAATGACTTATTCAGCAAACTGTTAGAGAAAGGAGGAGGGCTATGGATTGCGAAAAGGTGCGAGATCGGTTTTCCTCCTGGTGGGAAAAGGAATTGTCGCCCTCTGAAGAGAAGGTCTTCAAGGAGCATCTTTCTTCGTGCCCAAAGTGCAAGAGGGAGTTTGAACAATTTGAGAAGACGATGCGATGGCTTCATTCTGCCGGAGAAGTAGAGGTGCCGGAAGGATTTTTCCCCAAACTTCATAAAGAGTTGGAAGAGAGAAAAAGGGCAGTTCCGGAAGAGAAACGGGGAGGGAAATGGTTTTACTTCCCAATCTCCATTAAACTTCCAATCCAGGCGGGGGCCATGGTGGTCGTCGTTTTCTTAGTGCTCTATCTCACGAAGACGATCCCGATGGAGGGGGCTCGTCTGAAAGAGCCAAAACAAACCTCCTCGTCTCTATCGGTGCAGGAAAAGCCCGGAGGGGCATTGACCCGGTCGGCGGCGCCAAGCCCCTTGGAAACACCACCAGAGGCGCCTGGTCCAAAGGGTGTTGAACAAGCCAAAGCCCCTGTTCCCGGAGAGGGGCGGTTAGAAGAGGCACCTGTTCCACAGATAGAGGCAGAAGTTAAAAAAAGAGAGGCTCCAGCTCGGAGCACGGAGATGCTTGGGTACCAAGCGGTTGATTCAAAGGAGGCAGCGAGGGCAAGTGTTCCGTCCCCAGGGCCGGCAAAAATTGAGGGAGAATTGGCTGTCTCGGAGAAGTCCCGAGTTGCTTCGAAACCTCCCCAAGAAATCGTCTTGAGGATCTCCGATCGCAAAAAGGTGATCTCCCTGGTTCACGAGCTGGTAAAACAGTTCGGAGGAGAGGTAATGACTACGAAAGGGGATATGGTCCTTGCTTCTGTCCCAATGGGTTCGTTTCGGGAGTTTAAAAAAGAATTGGCGGGATTCAGTTCTTCTGGCAAGGCAGATCGGTTGATCACGAAGAAGCATGCTAAAGGAAGTTTGAGGCTCCAAGAAGGAGCGAAGGGGGAAGAGGGTGACGAGAAAAGCAAAGAGTCCACAAGTCCTGCAGCCGATATGGAACGTCGAACGATCGTTCGCATCCTCCTCGTTGAGGAGTAATCTTCCATCGCAATTCCAATTTATGGGAGATAGGTAGAAACTTAGCCATTTCCCTGTCATGCTGAAAGTTTTTCCGCATCTCTTTTTCCTCATCACCATTCGACCCTAAAATCGTAGATCCTGATCCTGAAACAAGTTCAAAGTGACGTTACTTGCTCCATGGGATCGTTCGGGGGGGCAATCAAGCATGAGGCTGGGGAGAATTCGGTTTGACTTCTGAACTTAAGTTTTGTATAAATAAAATCTATCGTTTATTTATCCAATTTTATTTTTCTCCGCAATTCCTCAGTGTTTTAAGAAGAGAAAGACTGTCCTTCGTCAAGGGAGGAGGGATTTTTATGATCAGGCCATTGAACAGCTTAGGAATGGGTTTGGTCGTCTTATCACTGTCGCTTGGTGTCTGTCAGAGAGGGTGGGCGGAGGAGAAATATACGATTAAACCCGGAGATACGCTTTACGGGATTTCGAAATCGTTTGGCGTCAGTCTGGAGGCGTTGAAAGAAGCGAATGCCTTGGAGAGAAATTCAATCAAGCCAAAACAGGTTCTCACCATTCCCACTCGAAGAGAAAGGAACGGGGATGAAAATTCGAGAACCCCTTCGATCTTGTCCTCTAAGAGAGATTCATCTGCGCCTGTTAGAAGAGCTTCGGAAGAAATGGATTCTTATGTTGTCCAGAGAGGAGACAGTCTTTTCAGTATTTCAACGAAAGTCGGCCTTCCAATAGAAGAAATTAAGAGAATCAATCGTCTCCATACCTCCGCCTTAAAGATTGGCCAAATTCTTATTCTCCCAAAAGTGGAAAATCGGTGGGATGTTAAGAGAAAGGAACTCGCGGATGGAGAGGGGATTTTCGGACCTTCAGAGAAAGAGGAGTCCTTTGCCTCCGCCGTCCTTGGAAAATGGAGTAACCCAGAGGAAAGAAACCTCCTCGTGAGGGTCGTCAAGGCTTTCTTAGGGGTGCCTTATAAATTAGGGGGGTCCACACTAAAGGGGATTGATTGTTCCGCTCTTGTAAAGAAAATCTATGAAGTGTTTAATATTGAACTTCCCAGGACTACCCGAGAACAGTTCTCAATAGGGAAAAAGGTCGAAAAGAACCAATTGGAGGAGGGAGATCTCGTCTTCTTTAGAGAGGGCGGAAATCGCGCTCATGTGGGAATTTACGTTGGGGATAATCAATTTGTCCACGCCTCTTCTTACAGCAGAGAGGTGAAAATAGACTATTTGGATACCCCTCATTACAGCAAACGCTTTCTCAGAGGAGTCCGGGTAAAGGAGTTGGAAAGAGAAATCTGAAGAGGTGTCAAAGGAGAGTAAGTCATGATCATCACTATCAATCCTAAGAATCCACAATCAAGATTGATCCGAAGGGTCATGGAGGTCCTGGAGGGAGGGGGTGTGATCGGATATCCAACCGATACGATTTATGGGGTGGGGTGCGATCTCTTCAAACCGGAGGCGATTCGAAAAATCCATCGGCTGAAGAAATTGGAAGCGAAGAAGCCCTTGAGTTTCATCTGCTCCGATTTGAAGGACATCAGTCACTATGCCTATGTCTCGAATTATGCTTATAAAATGATGAAGCGCCTGCTTCCGGGGGCTTATACCTTTATCCTGAAGGCAACGAAGCTGGCTCCAAAGATAGCCATGACCAAACAGAATACGGTGGGGATAAGAATTCCCGACAATAAGATATGTTTAGCCCTTGTTAAGGAGTTGGGCCACCCGATTATCAGCAGCAGCGTTTATAAACCCGATGAGGGATTGTACAATGATCCCGCCGAGATTGAAGAGCGCTTTGGAAAACAACTGGACCTTGTCATTGATGGAGGAATGATCGTTGCCGAGCATTCGAGCATCATTGATCTCAGCGACGATTCTCCCAAAGTAATTCGAAAAGGGAAAGGGGATGTAAGCCTTTTCCAGTAACTGCGAGTGGCGCAAGAGAGGAGGAGAGGATGGGGCGAAAAAGTCTTCCGCCGACAACCCTGCTTTTCCCTACCCCGGTCGTTTTGGTGACCTCCGTGGATGAAACAGGGAAATCCAATATCATTACCCTCGCCTGGGTCGGAGTGGTCAATTCAGAACCTCCCATGATCGGAATCTCCATTCGGCCGGGGCGTTTCTCCCATGGCTGTGTGAGGCGATCCAAAGAATTTGTGGTCAATCTTCCTTCTGAAGAGATGGTTAGAAAGGTAGATGCCTGCGGCATTCTTTCGGGAAGGGAGACGGATAAGTTTGCTTCCGTGGGATGGAAACAGGTGCCCGCCCAAAAGGTAAAGCCTCCTTTGATCGATGAATGCCCTGTCCAGATGGAGTGTATTGTCAGAGAGACGGTCTCCTTAGGGAGTCACGATCTCTTTCTGGGTGAGATCGTTGCCCTCCATGTCAAGGAAGAAATCCAAAAGGAGAAGGGTCGAATCGATATCACGAAGACCCTCCCGATGGTCTTCTGCCCGGGTGCCAATGAGTATTGGAGCCTCGGGAAATGCATCGGCCATTACGGTTTCACAAAAGGCAAGCCCTGAAGTGATCCAGCGGCTGTTTGGGAGAGGTCGTTGGGTGCTTGGAACGAGCCAGAGATGATCATTGACTGCCATACGCACATCTTTCCAGACGAAGTCAGAAAAGACCGGGAAGCCTTCTGCAAGAAGGATGAGGGGTTTGCGTTTATTTATGATCATCCAAAGGCGAAGATGGCGGGGGCGGAAGATCTGATTGCCTCGATGGACGAATCCGGAATAGACCGCTCTGTCATTTGTGGGTTTCCCTGGAGTCGCCCTGATCTCTGTTCCTTTCAGAACCAATATCTGATGGAGTCTGCCTCACGTTATCCAAACCGATTGATTGTTTTTGTTTCACTTCTCTTTTCAAATCCGGATTGGTCAGAGAAAGAATTGGACCAGGCCGTAAAAGGCGGGGCCCAAGGGGTGGGAGAGATCGCTTTTTACCGCGATGAAATGACTTCTCAGGACATCCGGTCGATGAAGCCGACCCTCACCCAGATGGAGAGACACGGGATTCCTCTTCTCTTCCATACCAACGAGACGATCGGCCATTCCTACCCCGGAAAGGGAAGAACGCCTCTGGAACGTTTTTATGAGATGATCCTCTCTTTCCCAGGCCTTCCGATCATCTTAGCGCACTGGGGAGGTGGCTTTCCCTTCTATGAGTTGATGCCAGAGGTGGCAAACGCGATGGCCAACGTCTATTACGACACGGCGGCTTCGCCTTTTCTCTACTCGAAGAAGATTTACGCCATCGCCAGAGAGATCGTGGGAGTAGAGAAGATCTTTTTCGGGACTGACTTTCCGCTGATTTCACCCCGACGGTACTATCACGAATTGGAAGGATCCGGCCTCTCGCAGCAGGACCGTGAAAAGATATTGGGCCTCAACTTTTCAAGACTGATTGAGAAAAAGGAAGACACGGCTACCTGATGAGACATGCCTTTTTGGATCACCACAGCCAAACAGAGAGCCCTATTCACCGCCTGGATGCCAGGGCAAAGATCATTGTCTTCTTCACGTTTATCTTGATTGGAGTCAGTTCTCCTCCAACTTCTTTTCTTCTCCTCAGCCTTTTGGCTTTGGGTCTCCTCGGCATCGCCGTTTTAGCACGACTTCCTTTGGGCCATTTACTCAGGAAAGTTCTGGTCGTCCTTCCGTTTCTCTTTGTCGTTGCCCTTTCGATTCCATTCATGAAAACAGATGCTCTGGGTGGAGGATACAATTTAGGTCTGGGAGGCCTTTCCATATCCCGGAGTGGTCTATGGATTCTATGGAATGTGGTCATCAAATCCTGTCTGGGAGTTTTTTCCGTGATCCTGCTCTCTTCCACGACTTCCTTTCCCCAATTGATCAGAGGCATGGAGAAGCTGGGTTCCCCAAGAATTTTTACAATGCTCACCTCTTTTATGTACCGTTACTCCTTTATCCTCATCGATGAAATGCACCGGATGAAGCGGGCCAGAGATTCGAGAAGTTTCGGGGGGAGATGGTTTTGGCAAACGAAAGTGATTGGACACATGATCGGAACGCTCTTTTTGAGAAGCTTTCACCGAGGGGAGAGGGTTTACATGGCGATGCTTTCCAGAGGTTATCACGGAACCATGCCTGAAACAAAGGTGAGAAGGCTCGGGCTGCGAGAGGTGCTCTTTCTCTCTCTCACTCCTTTTCTCCTTTTTCTGAGGATCTATCTTGCAGGATAAATTCGAAATTCGAATGTCAGGCGAAGCGTCCGCCTCGGACCAACCCGAAACAAAGATGTTAAAGCTTAAACTTGAAACCCTTGCCTTCATCCCGCAGGACGGGGCTTCGCGCAGGCGAAAGGCTGGATGGGCGATGGAGGATGAAAATCGATAAGGTGATCCAAATTGACCACCTCTCTTATGATTACCCAGACGGGACACCTGCCTTAAGGGACATCCATTTAGAGGTCTCTCCACATGAGTCCGTCGCCATCCTTGGCCCAAATGGAGCGGGGAAGTCGACTCTCCTCTACCATCTGAATGGAACCCTGATGGGAAAGGGAAAGGTGATGATTTTGGGGATTCCTATCGAAAAGAATAACTTGAAAGAGATTCGGAAAAAGGTAGGTCTCGTCTTCCAAAGCCCGGAGGATCAACTCTTCTGTCCCACGGTCTTTGATGACGTGGCTTTCGGTCCTCTCAATATGGGGCTGGATGAAAAAGAGATTCGGCAGCGCGTTCAGAAGGCCCTTGAGATGATGGGGCTGAGAGGGTTTGAAGCAAGATCAGCCCACCACCTGAGCGAGGGGGAAAAGAAAAGGGTTGCCTTGGCCACCGTATTGTCCATGGACTCAGAAATCCTGGCCCTTGATGAGCCCACGGATAACCTCGACCCTGCCGGGAGCCGCTTGCTCATCGAACGAATCCGAGCCATTCCTCAAACCAAAGTCATCGTCACCCATCACCTAGCCGTAGCGTTTGATCTCTGCGAGAGAGCAGTTCTCCTTTTCGAAGGGAGAAAGATAGAAGACCTTTCGATGGGAGAACTGCTAAGAGATCGAGCCTTATTAGGACGAATTGGGTTTGACGCAGATTATGCCCGATGGATGTACGAGAGAAGTGCTAAAACTCCGGGGTCATCATCATAGGGTTTGTCTAAGAAAGGTGGAGTTCCCTGTTGCGAGAATCGTTCCATCCCCTTTGGCCACGTGAGCCTTTGCCCTGACCAATCTTCTACTGACTTCTGTAATCTCTCCATAGACGGTCAATGGCTCGAGGATCGGGGCAGGCTTCTTGAACTTGACCTCTAAGGAGGCCGTGACCGCCCGATAACCTAATTCGTAGACCAGTTTCGCCATCGCCTCGTCTAATAACGTGCTGATAATTCCTCCGTGGACGATGTTATCCCAGCCTTGAAAAGTCGGGCTGGCTTTAAACGTTGTTTTGAGGGTTTGCTTCTGCTTGTCGATCTCAAAACTCAATCGCAACCCGTTCGGATTGTTTTCTCCGCAGACAAAACAGTTTCCGTAGGTTTCGAATTTCATCTCTTTTTTCGTTGACCCGTTCGCCGGTACGAAGCCCCGCCTTTCAGGGCGGGGACGTAAAACGCCGCTTCCATCGACAAGCCTCCCGACAAGCTCAAGGCCCTGAGTCCGTCGAAGGGCAGGGTCAATCCCTGCCTACCGGCAGGCAGGCTCAGCAAGCCCTGGCACCTATGCCGGGGAGTCGAAGGATTGACTTGATTTCATGGGTATCATATAGTTTTCAAAGATGGGTTGTCAAATTGAATCATTGTGGTAGCGCCCTCATTGAGTGAGGGCGGATGAGAACCCATTTCGTCGACAATCAATGCCGCCGCACCGAAACCATGTCACTCAACCCGTTTGGGATTGATGAGAAGGAAGTATATGAAAAAGGATGATCGCCATCTCCGAATAGCCATCGCTGCGGCCAAAGAGGCGGGCAGAATCCAGATGCTCCATTTTGGCCATTCCCATCCGGTGCAGTACAAAGAAGAATTCAATCCAGTGACGGAAGTGGACCGGCTTTGTGAACGAGCCATCGTAGAAATGATATCGGGTGTTTTCCCGGACCATGATATTTTGACGGAAGAGAGCCCTTTTGAAGGGAAAGGATCTTCATTGAAATGGATTATCGACCCCCTGGATGGGACGACAAACTATTTTCACGGGTTTCCCTGTTTCTGTGTCTCCATCGGGCTCGAAGTGGAAGGGGAGGTTGAGATGGGGGTGGTTTATGTCCCACCCCTCAATGAGCTCTTTCATGCGGAAAAAGGCAAGGGGGCCTTTCTCAATGGGGAAAGGACGATGGTCTCCCGGGCCGATCGATTGAGCAAAAGTCTTTTATGCACCGGCTTTCCTTATGATGTTCATAAACATGCCGATTTCTATCTGGGCTATTTCCATCAGTTTATCACCAGGAGTTTTGCCCTTCGGAGACCGGGCTCGGCAGCCGTCGATCTTTCTTACCTGGCAGCAGGGCGTTTCGACGGATTCTGGGAATTTAAGCTCCATGCGTGGGATGTGGCGGCAGCCAGCCTATTGATTACCGAAG
>Ga0105095_10000879_pt1 | contig 15192 bp, 10 predicted proteins | sample PPLLak2March2015_2_FD_79180 | JGI IMG/M metagenome (GOLD analysis project Ga0105095, IMG submission 79180) | Freshwater sediment microbial communities from Prairie Pothole Lake near Jamestown, North Dakota, USA - PPLs Lake P8 Core (3) Depth... | ecosystem: Environmental > Aquatic > Freshwater >... | reverse complement strand
TATTCAAGTACACGAAAGTTGATTTTTGACGGACAGGGAAATTATCAATTCGGGAGTGAGAGCAGTTTCAGCAGTGGCGATGGTTTAGCATACGGGGATAATCCCAATGTTGAGACAGGTACCTACAATGTGGGAGAAAGTACTGTAACCCTCTACCCTCAGGCAGGCGGTAATTACCAGTTTAAGATAAACATGCGCCAGGATAGTGGCAGAATCACCGAACTAATGTACGACGGAACGCTTTACGCCACAGGCCTGTGTGAGTAAAGGGAACCAGGGCTTCATGGCCTCAAGGCCTCAGGTTCGTGAGGCCAATATTTTAGGGGTGAAGCGAAGTGAAATATTTAGGATGAACGAATCCCGACAGCGAAAGTTGCCGGGAGTTGCTGCAATGTTACAAGTCCACCGGATTATAAACCTTTAACATGTTCGTCCTGTATACTTTCTCAAGAACTTCATCTGACAAATCAAGTCCGGATAATGGCCAGTGATAACTAAATCGCTCGTCATAAATATGCTCATCTGCTGTCTCCAGCAATCTGAATGTGATTTTATACATATCCGGTGAATTACCCATATCCGTGCCATATAAGATTCTATCCTGATATTTATTAATAAAGGCTGCGGCAGTTCTCGGTATGGCAGAGAATTCGGCGAAACGGGCGCTAATATCGATATATAAATTGGGATATTTATCCAGCAATTCTCCAATTATATTCAAATTATAACAGCAGTTTGCCAGGTGGCAGGCAATAAAAGTTGTACCGGGATGACGTTTTACTGTTCTTTCCAGTATATCAACCATCCCCTGATGATCTACAATGCCCTCCTGGTTATCAAGCCTCCACTCATAAGCGTTCATAAGTCCATCGTTAGTTGAATCCATTTTTTCGTACATCCATTTTGGTTCCGCGAGATGTATATTGACTGGCATACCAAGTTCAGCACATTTTTCAAATAACTGGTCCATCCTCGGATCATCGGAATGCATTCCAAATGCCGGCGGTTTACAATAATAGAGTCCCTTACCTTTATCACCAAGTTCTCCAACACCCCTGGCGCCTTTCTGATAACATCTTTCCAGCTCAGCCACTGCGGCAGGGCCAAATCCGGGATCTTCATAACCTGTGTAATCAAATCCGCACCAAACTTCAAAATGATCAGAGTATTTTGAATACATATCATAAATCGAATCAAATTGCTTACCGTGAGTATGACTCAAAATCATTGTTTTTTCAACACCCACTTCCTTCATTATGTCAATCCATTTTTCAATTTCTTCAGTATTGCCGGCATAGGAGTGGGAATGAGCATCAATCACAGGAAATTTCGCTCTGCTTATCTCAGTTTTGGGAACATTATATATCGATACTGGCCGGTAATTTTTTAATAATAATGTCTCAGGTACTGGCAATTCAGTTTTCTTCTGACATGACCAGCCTGAGATAATGAGATATACCCCAATGAATATTGATAGCTTTTTATTCATGTTTTAAGGAATTATATTGGGCAAAATGGTTAACTCCCGGGAACAAATATAAGTTAAGATAAAACAAAAACCTTAAGTTGGCAACTGAAAACTGAAAACTGAGAACCGCGAACCATTAGAAAAATATTGATTAATTTCGGACCGCTTTAATCTTAAAATGAATAAAATAATTCGTATTGGTATACTGAAAGAAACGAAAATTCCACCTGATCGCAGGGTCCCATTCTCACCTGAGGGAATCAGGATATTGCAGGATCGTTTTCCGGGGGCCGCTTTTTGTGTTCAGCCGAGTGGGATAAGATGTTTTACAGATTCTGAATATGCCAGATCCGGGGCGGAATTGAAAAACGACATGTCAGAGTGTGATATACTTTTTGGAATAAAGGAAATGATGATCAATACTCTGATCCCGGATAAAACCTATTTGTTTTTTTCTCACACCGGTAAAAAGCAGCCGCATAACAGAATACTGTTTCAGGAAATGGCAGTAAGGAATATCACCCTGATAGACTATGAATATATAACGGATCAGAATAAAAACAGGCTGGTAGCATTTGGCAGATGGGCGGGGATTGTCGGGGCATACAATGGATTGCGTGCATGGGGTGAAAGACACAATCTCTACAAGTTAAAGCCTGCTTTTCAATGCTTCGATATTGAAGAAATGAAATCGGAATTGGAAAAAGTCATCCTGCCCCGGGTGAAAATCCTGCTCTCCGGTGGAGGAAGGGTGGCGGGAGGAGCGATGGAAACAATGACTTCATTAAATATCAGGGAAGTTAAACCGGAAGAATACCTCAGTAAGGATTTCAATGAATCTGTTATATGCCGTATTGACCCGTGGCACTATGTCAGGAGGAACGACGGATCTGAATTTACTATGGATCATTTCATTGCACATCCTGGTCATTATAAATCCAATTTCAAATCATACACCAGAGTCACGGATCTGTTTATGGCATGCCATTTCTGGGATCCGGCATCACCGGTATTAATAACCAGGACAGATATGCTGGAACCGGATTTCAGGATAAAGGTAATCGCAGATATCAGTTGTGATATAAACGGATCTGTTCAGTCGACCATCAGGGCGTCAAATATAGACAGGCCATTCTATGGATATCAGCCGTTGACAGGCAAAGAGATTGCACCGTTTGATCCGGGAAGTATTACAGTTATGGCTGTCGACAACCTCCCCTGCGAACTGCCCAGGGATGCCTCAAAGGATTTTGAATCAATGCTGGCAAAATATGTTATATCCCCCTTACTTGAAGGAGATCCAACCGGGATCATCGAAAGGGCAACTATCTTGAAGAAAGGCCGGTTGACAAAACGATTTGGATATCTTGAAGATTTTAAAAATGATGGTTGAAGAGTCAACAATGATATGGACCATAGAAGGTCGGTTGAAGAATAGACTACGAGACGAACTTGAGTTGATGGATTACATTAAGAGGATCGTCTGAGGAGAAGATTGTGTTTCCCACGACGAAAACGTTGACTCCGGCCTCAACCAGAGAACGAATATTTTTCAGATCTACTCCGCCATCAATCTGGATCAGGGCCTTGGAACCGGTTTCTTTAATTAGTTTTTTTAATTGCTGTATCTTTTTTACACTGAATCCAATAAATGATTGAGCGCCGAAACCTGGATTAACCGTCATGTTCAGAACCATATCCAGTCCAGGCAGGATTGTTTCAAGCACATGAACAGGAGTATGAGGATTGATTGCCACTCCTGCATCCATCCCCAGTGATTTAATCTGCTGTATTGTCCTGTAAAGATGAATGCTTGCTTCATAATGAACCGTAAGCTTATCAACTCCTGAGTCCCTGAACTCTTCCACATACCTTGCGGGATCCGCGATCATCAGATGAGCATCAAGAGGTTTACGGGCGATTGATTTTATTTGCTTTATTATTTCGAATCCGAAAGAAATATTAGGAACAAATACGCCATCCATTATATCAAGGTGGATCCAGTCAGCATCACTGCGGTTTATCATTTCAACCTCTTTCCTGAGATCAAGAAAGCTGGCCGTCAGAATAGAAGGGGCAATGAGGTGGGACATCGTTGGTAGAATTTAGTTAATACAAAAGTATGGATTTAACCAAGATACGTCTTCAGGATTTTGCTTCGGGTGGTATGTTTCAGGCGTTTGATGGCTTTTTCCTTTATCTGGCGAACCCTTTCGCGCGTGAGATTAAACTGCTCACCGATTTCTTCAAGGGTATGCTGATGCTTGCCATTCAGGCCAAAGTATAGTTTTATGATGCTGGCTTCCCGGTTTGTAAGTGTAGACAGCGCCCGCTCAATTTCTTTACGAAGAGATTCAGTAAGAAGACCTTTATCCGGGCTTGGTGCATCTTTGCTTAGCATGATGTCGTACATATTACCTTCCTCACCCTCCGAAAGCGGGGCATCCATTGAAACATGACGTCCGGAAGTGCGGATGGCATCCTTGACATCTTCAGGAGCTAATTCGAGAGCCTGGGCAATTTCAATGAAGGATGGCTCCCGCTCGTGCTTCTGTTCAAGTTCAGAAAAAGTCTTATTGATTTTATTTATTGAACCTATTTTATTAAGCGGAAGTCTTACAATCCTTGCCTGTTCAGCCAGAGCCTGAAGTATAGACTGCCGTATCCACCATACAGCATATGAAATAAATTTAAAACCTCTTGTTTCATCAAAGCGTTGTGCAGCTTTAATCAAACCAAGATTCCCTTCGTTGATCAGATCGGGCAGACTGAGCCCCTGATTTTGGTACTGTTTTGAAACGGATACCACAAATCTCAGGTTTGCCTTGATAAGGTTTTCAAGTGCAGCATGATCACCACTCCTGATCCTTCGGGCAAGTTCAACTTCCTCATCGGCAGATATAAGATCTACCTTGCCAATCTCATGGAGGTATTTATCCAGGGAAGGAGTTTCCCTGTTTGTAACCTGCTTGATAATTTTGAGTTGTCTCATGTGAAATTGAAATAGATGCCATTTATACGCAGAAAAACAGTCTTGGTTACATGAAGAATTCAATTTTTTTTTATGTTTTTTTTGGTAATTGTAACTAATTGGTTATAATTGCACTTAATTTCCATTTATACCTTTTGGATAGCTGATTTTTCCAGCCTCAAACAGTTGAATCTCATTATACATAATATGCTTTTTTAAACTGACTCGTTATTTTATGCTAACGAAGATATTTAATAATTGAGATCCCTATTTGAATCCAAAGAGATTGAAATATTTAACTAATTAATTTTTATTTATGTACGATATTCTTGAGCTTAATAAAATGCTATTACCCGAGCTCCGGGAAATAGCAAAAAATCTGAAAATAAAACGGGTTGAAGCATTCCGTAAGCCTGATCTTATTTACAGGATCCTTGATGAACAGGCCATCGCTGCGGCCGAAAAAAAACACAGCGGTCCTCAACCTTCCGAATCTTTTCCCAGGCACGATAACAAGAACCAGGGGAAAAGAGGAAGGAAACCGTATATTAAAGTCAGGACGGATGATAATACTGAAGTCAGGGCTAAAGAAAGTGTAACTGAAAGTTCTGAAGAGAGGGGAGAAGACAGAGGAAATGACAGGATCGATGTAAGAAAAGATGACAGAAGGGAGAACATAAGAGAACCCAGAAGAGATGAAAGAACATCAGATAAAAGAGATGACAGGAGAGGAGAAAGAAGAGATGTTCCGAGAAATGACAGGAGGGGCGAAAGAAGAGATTTCCCGAGAAATGACAGGAGAGATAACAGGAGAGATGACAACAGAAATGAAAAAAGAGATGACAGGCGGGATGACAATAGAAATGAAAAAAAAGATGACAGGCGGGATGACAGAAAGTTTGAACGGAGAGATAATAATTCTGAAGGCCTTTTAGAAAATGGAGACTTTATGACTATCCCACCTCCAGAGGATATTCCTGTTGAAGAAAACCTGATTCTGAATCTTGGCGTGGATGAAGAAACGGCAACCCTCGAAGAGAAAATCATTCCTGATGATAATAATAATGAAGCTGCTGAAAAGACGGCTGTTGTTGAAAAGGAACAGCCAGATCATTATTATAAGCACGAAAGAAGACAGGTTGATAAAACTTTTGAATTTGAGGGAATCATTTCAGCCTCTGGTGTGCTTGAAATTATGCCGGATGGTTATGGATTTCTCAGATCATCAGACTATAATTATCTGAATTCTCCTGATGATATTTATGTATCACAGTCACAGATCAAGCTTTTCGGGCTGAAAACAGGTGATACGGTTACAGGAACAATAAGGCCTCCGAAGGATGGTGAGAAATATTTCCCCCTTATTAAGGTCGAAGAAATAAACGGCCGGAATCCTGATTTCATTCGTGACAGGATCCCCTTTGACTTTCTTACCCCGCTTTTCCCGAATGAAAAATTCAAGCTCGTTCAGAAAGGTGGCAGGAGTAGTATCTCATGTCGTGTTGTTGATATGTTTTCCCCCATAGGCAAAGGTCAGAGGGGACTGATCGTAGCCCAGCCAAAAACAGGTAAAACTATCCTCTTGCAGGAGATTGCAAATGCAATTGCGGCAAGTCATCCGGAAGCCTATATTATCATTCTTCTGATCGATGAGAGGCCTGAAGAAGTTACAGATATGGAGAGAAACGTAAAAGCAGAAGTGATAGCATCTACTTTTGATGAACCTGCAGAACGGCATGTCAGGATCGCAAATATTGTCCTGGAGAAATCCAAGAGAATGGTTGAGTGCGGACATGATGTTGTTATTCTGCTTGACTCGATAACCAGGCTGGCTCGCGCATTTAATACAATTGCCCCTGCTTCCGGGAAGGTTCTTTCCGGAGGTGTCGATTCAAATGCTTTACAAAAGCCCAAGCGCTTTTTTGGTGCTGCTAGAAATATAGAAAACGGGGGATCTCTTACAATAATTGCTACAGCACTTACAGAGACAGGTTCTAAAATGGATGATGTGATTTTTGAGGAATTCAAGGGAACAGGCAATATGGAACTGCAGCTTGACCGTAAACTCTTTAACAAGCGTATTTTCCCGTCTGTGGATCTGAATGCCAGCAGTACAAGGAGGGAAGAATTATTGCTTGAAAAAGAAATGCTGAACAAGATCTGGATCCTTCGTAATTACCTGTCTGATATGACACCTATCGAAGCAATGGAATTCCTGATCGACCGGATATCCAAAACTGAGTCAAATGAGGAATTTCTGATTTCCATGAATGCAGGATAATGTGACTAATATTAATTTTGTGTCACTTCTTTGAAGAATTTGTAAAATACTGAAAACTAAATATTTAAATAATTAGAAATGGCTGAAAAAAAGAATTTCATTACATGTGATGGTAATCAGGCTGCATCACATGTTGCTTACATGTTTAGTGAGATTGCTGCAATATATCCTATTACACCTTCTTCCAATATGGCAGAAAATGTCGATGAATGGGCATCATTTGGATTGAAGAATATTTTCGGAGAGACAGTCCAGGTTGCCGAAATGCAGTCTGAGGGGGGTGCAGCCGGAGCAGTTCATGGATCCCTGCAGGCAGGGGCATTAACAACTACCTTTACTGCTTCACAAGGTTTGCTGCTTATGATCCCTAATATGTACAAAATCTCGGGTGAATTATTACCCGGTGTATTTCATGTTTCTGCCCGCAGTCTTGCGGCTCAGGCGCTTTCAATTTTTGGTGATCATAGTGATGTAATGAGTGTAAGACACACAGGATTTGCTATGCTGGCAACTGGAAGTGTCCAGGAAATTATGGATATTGCGGGTGTAGCACACCTTACCGCAATTAAATCACGAGTTCCATTCCTGCATTTCTTTGATGGTTTCCGTACTTCTCATGAGGTACAGAAAGTTGAAGCTCCGACCAAAGAGCAGATGGCAAAATTACTGGATTACAAAGCTCTCCAGGAATTCAGGGACCGGGCACTGAATCCCGAGCATCCTGTAACCAGGGGAACAGCACAGAATCCTGATATATATTTTCAGACAAGAGAAGCAGCGAACAGGTTCTATGAACCGGTGCCGGATATTGTTGAAGGATATATGCAGGAAATTACAAAAATGACAGGACGTGAGTATCATCCGTTTACATATTATGGAGCACCAGATGCCCAGAATATTATTATTGCTATGGGCTCAGTTACCGAAACTACTAAAGAAACAGTCGATTACCTGATGAAACAGGGTAAAAAAGTGGGAATCATTACAGTTCATTTATATCGTCCATTTAGTGCCAAATACTTCTTCAAAGTACTTCCTTCCACCGTGAAACGTATTGTTGTACTTGATCGCACAAAAGAACCAGGCGCAAATGGCGAACCGTTGTATCTTGATGTCCGTGATCTGTTCTATGGCAGGGAGAAAGCTCCTCTTATCGTGGGTGGAAGGTATGGACTCAGTTCAAAGGACACTACTCCTGCAATGATTGTTTCAGTTTATAACAATCTCGACCTTCCTGAACCGAAAAACCGGTTCACTGTAGGAATTATTGATGATGTTACTTACACATCATTACCTCTGCTTCCTGAGATAAGTGCTGTTCCGGAAGGTACTTATGAAGCTAAATTCTATGGAATTGGAGCAGATGGAACAGTCGGCGCAAATAAAAACAGTATTAAGATCATTGGTGAATCGACCGATAAATATTGCCAGGCATATTTTGCATATGACTCCAAAAAATCGGGAGGTATAACTATTTCACATCTTCGATTTGGAGATCATCCAATCCGGTCGACCTATTATGTTGGCACTCCCAACTTTGTAGCATGTCATGTGCCTTCTTATCTTGATAAATACGATATGTTAAAAGGCCTTAAAAAAGGCGGAACCTTCCTGCTAAATACAATATGGGATGAGGAAGAGACAAAGAAAAGGCTTCCTGATGATATGAAGAAATACCTGGCCGATAATGAAATTAAGTTTTACGCAATTAATGCAACCAAAATTGCTGAAGAGATTGGACTTGGCAGCCGCACAAATACCATCATGCAATCTGCTTTTTTTAAAATTTCCGGTGTCATACCCTATGAACATGCTGTAAAAGAAATGCGGAAATTTATTGAGAAAAGCTATGGTAGAAAGGGTGAAGATGTGGTAAATATGAATTTTGCAGCGGTTACACGGGGTGGTGATGTCCAACAGGTTAAAGTGCATGCTGAATGGAAATCTTTAAAGCCATCTATAGTCGAGTTTGATCAATCTCTCCCTGAATTTGTAAGGAATGTAGCTCTCCCTATGAACCGGCTTAAAGGGGATGATTTGCCAGTCAGTGCTTTTCTAAACAGGGAAGATGGCACATTCCCTCCCGGGACAACTGCCTGGGAAAAGAGGGGGATTGCTGTTAACGTTCCTGAATGGCAGCCAGATCATTGTATCCAGTGCAATCAATGTTCCTACTCATGTCCTCATGCGGTTATAAGACCATTCCTACTGGATGAGAAGGAACTTAAAAGCAAGCCTGCCGGAATGGTCACTGTTGGAACAAAAGGCAAAGGCTTTGAAGGATATGAGTACCGGATTCAGATAAGTGTTCTTGATTGTACAGGTTGTGGCAACTGTGCCGATGTCTGCCCATCCAAAGAAAAAGCCCTGATCATGAAACCGCTTGGCACACAAATGGTACAACAGGAATACTGGGATTATATCAGTAAGAATGTAACTTATAAGGATTGGATTCAGGATAAATTTAAAACAGTAAAGAACAGCCAGTTCGCCCAGCCTTTGTTTGAATATTCCGGAGCATGTGCAGGATGCGGGGAAACACCTTATGTTAAACTGCTGACACAGTTATATGGCGACAGGATGATGATTGCAAATGCCACAGGTTGCAGTTCCATATGGGGTGCTTCTGCACCATCGACACCCTACACGGCAAATGCGGCAGGTAAAGGTCCGGCCTGGGCAAATTCTCTATTCGAGGATAATGCAGAATATGGTTTCGGAATGGTTCTGGGAATCAGCAAGCTGAGGAAAAGAATAGAAGGAAAAATGAAAACCGCTTTACAGGATGGATTGAGCCAAACATCACAGGAAGCCTTCAAAGAATGGATCGAGAATATGAATTATGCCGAACTTTCTAAAGTAGCATCATCAAAAGTGATTGAAGCTTGCAAGAAGGAAAAACATCCTCTGGCAAAAGAAATTCTTGACCTTGAACAGTATCTGGTCAAAAAGTCTGTATGGGTAATCGGTGGTGATGGATGGGGATATGACATAGGATACGGTGGACTCGATCATGTAATAGCCTGCAATGAAGATATTAATATGCTTGTGCTGGATACGGAAGTCTATTCAAATACAGGTGGACAATCTTCAAAATCAACGCCAATTGGGGCTGTCGCAAAATTTGCCGCATCGGGAAAAAGAGTGAAGAATAAAGATCTTGGGATGATGGCAATGACTTACGGATATGTGTATGTTGCCCAGGTGGCCATGGGCGCAAGTAACTCACAATTATTCAGGGCAGTACGTGAAGCAGAACAATTTCCGGGTCCATCAATGATTATTGCTTATTCCACCTGTATTAATCATGGATTAAGAGAAGGTATGGACAAAGCTCAGGAACAGATGAACAGAGCTGTTGAATGTGGTTTCTGGCATCTGTATAGATATAATCCTTTGCTTGAAAAGGAAGGAAAAAATCCCTTTACGCTTGATTCAAAAGAACCAGACTGGAGCAAGTTCCAGGACTTCCTTGGTTCAGAGGTAAGATATACATCACTTAAAAAATCTTTCCCTGAAATAGCCGCTGAGTTATTCGTAGCAGCTGAAAAAAGTGCGAAGTGGAGATATCAGAGTTATAAGAGAATGGCTTCTCTGGACTTTGCGGTGAAATGATGTGATATTTTATATATTTCGGTATTATAAGGGGGTTCCATAACCCCCTTTTTAAATATTTGCTAAATTTGCAATTTATAATCAGTTTAAATAAAAAGAATTGGGCAGGATCCTTGCACTGGATTATGGAAAGAAAAGGGTTGGTGTTGCTGTTACCGATCCATTGAAAATTACGGCAAACGGACTGCAAACTGTTGAAACAAATAAAATCAGGGAATTTATTACAGAATATCTTGGAAAAGAAGTTGTTGATTGCCTGGTGGTAGGTTTTCCGACCAAAATGAATTATCAGGTTTCAGAGGCTGAAAAATATATAGAACCTTTTATCTCATGGTTTTCTAAAACATTCCCTGCTATAAAGCTGGAACGGATTGACGAAAGATTTACGTCCCTGCTTGCAGGAAAAACGATGATTGGTTCAGGTATTAACAGGAAAGCCAGAAGGAATAAAGCTCTTGTGGATAAAATAAGTGCAATCATCATACTGCAATCCTATCTCGAAATCCTGGAACGAAGAAATCATGCTTAAGCCCGGGATATTTTTTAATATTAAACCAGATATTGAATTTTAAAGCAATTATTATAATATTAGAGACATTAGACACATTTTAAATTATAGTCATTCTAAATTTCTCATGGTTTACCCTATTTATGTATACGGCATGCCGGTTCTAAGGAAAAAGGCCGGTGATATAGGTCCTGAATATGAAGGACTGGATCAGGTGATTAGTGATATGTATGAAACATTGTATCAGGCTGATGGTGTCGGCCTCGCGGCTCCACAGATAGGTAAATCTATCAGGGTGATAGTAATTGATGCTACCCGTCCTGAAAAGGATAAAGATTCGGAGCTTAAGGACTTTAAGATTGTTTTGATCAATCCATATATAGTTGAAGAAGAAGGCCCGGAATGGGAATTCAATGAAGGATGCCTGAGCCTGCCGGACCTCAGGGAAGACGTTATGCGAAAGCCAAAAATCAGATTACGTTATTTTGACCGGGGATTTAAATTTCACGATGAATATTTTGATGGCGTTAAAGCCCGGATAATTCAACATGAAGTTGACCACCTCAATGGGGTACTTTTTATTGATAAAATATCTCCTTTGAGAAGGAGACTGCTAAATGGGAAACTGAAGAATATTTCAAAAGGAAACATTGAGCAGAAGTACAAAATGGTTTTCCCTAAAAAATAAGATTCAGATTATTTTCAAAGGAAGTCTCTTTTTAGATATGGCGTACCCGGAGAATATTCAAATTTAAACTAATCCCTGCTTCTTAAAGAGCTCGTCTGATTTCAATAACAGATCCACATACTGGGCCCGTTTGTATATAAAAGGATCGTTGATGCTCTTATTTGAAAGCTTTCCCCTGAAATCTTCAAGTGATTTGTATTTTTTGGATGCCATCCAGGATTCAATATCGGATAAAATATTACTGATATAGCTAATTTTATTTTTGTAGATGGTGCTGACCACCTGAACACAATCTGCTCCTGCAAGTATCATTTTAACTACATCTTTCCCGGTGCAAATTCCTGTATTACTGCATATTCCTGCTTTGATATTGCCTTGCAGCAATCCGGCAAATCTCATCGGAAGCTTGTTATCCTCATCTGAACTCATCGGAAAATGAATAACATGTGTTTCCTTATTCAGATCTATTTCCGGCTGAAAAAATCTGTTAAAGAGCACAAAACCATCGGCACCTGCCTTATCCATGAGACTAATAACATTCAGGGGATTTGTATAAAAGGTGCTGAGTTTTACGCAAACGGGAACTGATACGTTCTTTTTTACCTCCTTAATTATTTCAATCTGTTCCTGCTCAATGGATTCACCAGTTTTGCTAATATCTCTGGGAACAGCATAGAAATTAAGTTCCAATGCATCCACTCCTGTTTCCTCAAGGAGTTTGGCATATTCCGCCCAGGTTGTACCGTAAACTGCATTAAGGCTGGCTATCACAGGGATCCTGACTGCTTTTTTTGCATTTTTGACCATTAGTAAATGTCCTTTGGGACCTGCATGCTGCAAGGCTGGGAACAAACTTGTCATTTCGGCATTGCGTTCATTGTATTCATCCATTTCCTGTTCCATCTGCAGTGATTCAAGCTGTATTTGCTCCTCAAAAAGTGATTTTAATACAATGGCACCAGCCCCGGCTTCTTCCATTTTCCTGAGATTATCCAGATCTGTTGACAGGTTACATGCCCCTACAATGACTGGATTCCTGAGTTCGATTCCCATAAAATGAGTTCTCAAATTGGCCATAATTTATTGATTTTAAGGTGATAAGAATTGTCGGATTTAACACACAAAAAAATCAGACAGGCACAAAATTAGAGAAAAATATCAACAATCGGCCGATATTGACCGGTTTTTTTCATTAAAGAATAGAGCAAAACGGTGCCTGCAATTAATGGAAAACAAGTTTCAGAAAATACCGTTCCTGAGGCTTCTGTTGCCGCTTTTAGCGGGCATTCTAATTCAGGAAAGTATTCAGGCAGATGAAATAACTGTCCTGTTGTTATTGACGGTTTTCAGCCTTATCCTCCTGGTCATATTAATACTTAATATTCCTGGCAAGTGGAGATGGAATGGAGTATTCGGCATACTTGTGTATGGGGTACTGTGTCTTTGCGGAATGGAACTTACGGAGATTCCCTATCCTTGCACCAGACCTGAAAATTTCAGGTTGGGCTGCATTATGCTTATACCTGAAGAAAAGGAGAAAACATTTAAAATAGTTTTAGGAAAGATAAAAGAAAAAAAACCGGAAGGGTGGTGTTCAGTTGACGGGAAGGTTCTTGTCTATGTTAAAAAGGACAGCTCCATAAGCTTCCTGGAGCCCGGGGACCTGATGATATTTCACAGTTCACTGCAGGTTATCGAAGGTCCGGCCAACCCTATGGAATTTGATTTCAGTAAATACTGTCAGAGCTTTGGTATATTCTGGAAAACATACCTGGAGCGTGGTCAGTGGAAAAAATTAAATGAAAAACCTGATCTTTTTTCATTTTCAGCAGGTGAATGGATCAGGATGCAAATGATCAGATTGATCCGAAAAAAAAATCTGAGGTATGAAAGCCTTATAAATTCTCTTTTGCTTGGTTACAGAGAAGGGATCAGTGATACTCAGCAAAAATATTTTGCGGCATCAGGAGCTATGCACATTCTGGCAGTCTCCGGAATGCATGTCGCTATTATTTATGGCGCCCTGGTTTTTATTGGCGGTATTTTCTTCAGGAAGAAATCAGGATATATTCAACTCCTGCCATTAACTGTTGTATGGTTATATGCAACGATAACCGGGATGACTCCGTCAGTGTCTCGTGCAGCAATAATGATTTCACTTTATGTTGTTTCAAGATTTATCAACCGGGAAACCGGAACCGTTAATATTATACTTGTCAGCGGATTTTTTATGATCCTGGCTGATCCATCAGTAATTCATCAGGTTTCCTTTCTGTTATCCTATGCGGCTGTCACCGGAATAGCTGTTATTTTCCAGGGATTGTACCGCAGAATGAAGACAGGATACTGGCTTCCTGATCAGATTATCTCTATTACCTGTTTATCAATATCCGCCCAGCTATTTACTTTCCCGCTTTCCATCTTTTATTTTCACCAGTTCCCTAATTATTTCCTTATTACCAATCTTTTTGCAGTGCCGCTTTCAGGAATAATACTTATTGCAGGTCTTATTTTCTTTGTATTTTCCTTCAGCGCGCCAATCTCAACATTTTTCGCAGTCATCCTGGATAAACTTACCTGGGTACTTGATTCCCTTACAGGAATAATGGGAGGTCTGCCTTTCTCCAGTACCGCAAATATCAGCATTGATGTTTATGGTGTAATTATGATCTACTTAACAATTTTGTTCCTTGTACTGTATTTCCGCACAAGGAGAGCTTTAAACATGCATCTGGCCTTAATTTGCACAGTACTTATCTGTGGAGGAACTTGCTGGCATAAGATCCGTCAGTCAGAGAATAAAGAAATTATTGTCCTGTCTGTACCGGAAAACACGGTTATTAACCTGGTTTCGGGATCGGTTAACCTGGTGGTTTCAGCAGATACCAGCCTGAATGCAAGGTCGCAGATCAGTGCTCATTCGGTTAACTATTGGTGTTCTCATGGACTGAAGGAACCAGAATATATATTATTACAATACAATAATGCTGTAAAACTTGAAGATAAGGGGCTGTTTCTTACCGGGTACGATAATGCTGATTTAATACTAATACAGTTCTGCGATGCCAGAGTCGGTGTTTTAATGAATCGTTTTGAGTCCGGAAGATCCGGAGAAGGTCCATTGAACATTGATTTATTGATTATTGACTCGAAATATCCGGTAAAGATCAGGGAATTGGTGACTGAAATTATTCCCCTGGTTGTCGTAATTAACAGGAACGTACCATCCTGGGTCGCGGAAGACATTTATAATGAGTGTATTCAATCTGGAGTCCCGTGCCATAATATATATAGATCTGGTTACTTTAAATTAGAATTATAGATTTTAAAAGTTTTATATCCTTATTTATTGGTAAATACAGCCATGCAGAAGGCAGGAATGTCGTTATGATTTAATTTCCAAATAGTTAGAAGTGTGATTTTGATTAATACAGATTATATCTAATTTTGCAGGAGATTTCATGGATCAATAGTAATTTAATATAGCTTACTTTTCAGAGACCTTTTATGAGAATCATAATTGCTGGTGCCGGTGATGTGGGTTCGCATCTTGCAAGATTGCTGACCGATGAAAATCACGACATAGTCCTGATTGATATTGTGGAGGAAAAACTGCGTAAAATAGGATCATTACATGATCTTATGACCATCCACGGATCTG
>Ga0105095_10000876_pt1 | contig 15207 bp, 13 predicted proteins | sample PPLLak2March2015_2_FD_79180 | JGI IMG/M metagenome (GOLD analysis project Ga0105095, IMG submission 79180) | Freshwater sediment microbial communities from Prairie Pothole Lake near Jamestown, North Dakota, USA - PPLs Lake P8 Core (3) Depth... | ecosystem: Environmental > Aquatic > Freshwater >... | reverse complement strand
TGGCGCTCTACGGCCCGCTGGCAACGCGGGCCGGCGGAGTGCACGTGGCGCTCCAGCGGCTGCAACTCAAGCCCGGCTCGACCATCGGCGATGTGATGGCGCGCTTCGGCATCCGACCGGAAGAGAAGGGGTTCGTGTTCGTCAACGCGGTGCTGTGCGACGTCCCCGGGCTGAATGCCAGTTGGGCCCACGCGTTGACCGACGGCGACCACGTCGGGGTGTTCTCACTCGGATACATGTGGCCCTACCAGTACCGCGATGGCGCCCGGATGAGTGAGGCGCTGCGCGAGGCGCTACGTCGACAAGGACCGATGCATCACAGCTACACCACCGGCGAGCCGGGGTGAGCCAAGAAGCAGGAGGGCGGACGATGGCACGCAGAATCCTCAGAATCGACATGACTAACCGAAAGGCGAGCTACGAGGAGGTGCCCGAGAAGTGGAAGCGCTGGGCCGGGCGAGGGCTGACCTCGGCCATCACCGCCGATGAGGTCGACCCGACCTGTCATCCTCTCGGACCGAACAACAAACTGGTCATCGCTCCCGGCTGGGTGACCGGCACGCCGGCCACGCCCAGCAGCGGCCGGACCTCCTTCGGCGGCAAGAGCCCGTTGACCGGGGGCATCAAAGAGTCAAATGCGGGCGGCCTGGCCGGCCAGAAGATCGGTCGCCTTGGCCTGGCAGCCATCATCCTGGAGGGCCAACCCACCGACGGCAAGTGGTACACCCTGATCGTCACCCAGGACGGCGTCAAGTTCGAGGACGCCTCCGTGCTGAAGGGCCAGGGGATGTACGCGGTCGACGAGGCCTTGTGGAAGGCGCACCCGGACACAGCCGTCATCGGCATCGGCCCGGCCGGCGAGATGAAGCTCTCCAACGCCGGGATTTCGGTCAACGACACCGAAAACCGCCCCGGCCGCTACGCCGGACGCGGCGGCCTGGGCGCGGTCATGGGGGCGCGCGGTGTGAAGGCCATCGTCGTGGACGATAGCGGCGGGCCTGGCGTCGCCATCGCCGATCAGAAGCTCCTCGACGAAGGCCGCAAGAAGCTGACCGAGGCGATTCAGGAGCATGCCCTGACCAAGAAGGGCGGCGGCCTGCCCTCCTACGGCACGGCCATCCTGATCAACATCCTTAATGAGGCCGGCGGCCTGCCCACGCGCAACTTCCGCAGCGGCCAGTTCGAAGGCGCGGCCAAGATCTCCGGCGAGGCGATCGCCGAGGTCGTCGCCAAGCGCTGCCCGGACGGCGGGGGAGAAGGCACGATGGGGCACAACTGCCACCCGGGCTGCATCATCAAGTGCTCCAACATCTACCCCGATGAGTCGGGCAAGGCCCTGGTCTCGTGCCTGGAGTATGAGACGGCCTGGGCCCTGGGCGCCAACTGCGGCATCGATGACCTGGACTACATCGCCCAGATGACGCGCGAGTGCAACGACATCGGCGTGGACACGATCGAATCGGGCAACACCTTGGCCGTCGCCATGGAGGGTGGACTCCTGGAGTTTGGCGACGGCAAGGGCGCCCTGAAGCTCTTCGATGAGATCCGCAAGGGCACGCCATTGGGACGCATCCTCGGCCAGGGCGTCGCCGCCACGGCCAAAGCCTTCGGGGTCCATCGCGTCCCCGTCGTCAAGGGCCAATCGATGCCGGCCTATGAGCCGCGCGCCGTCAAGGGCATCGGCGTGACCTATGCCACGACCCCGATGGGCGCCGACCACACCGCCGGCTACACGATCGCCCCGGAGATCGCCGGCGTCGGAGGCAAGGTCGATCCGCTGGCCGAAGAGGGCAAGCCCGACCTCTCCCTGACGTTCCAGGCGGCCACCGCCTTCATCGACAGCACCGGCTACTGCCTGTTCATCGCCTTCCCCATCCTCGACATCCAGAAGGGTTGGGCCGGGATGGCGGAGACCGTGGCCGGGACGACCGGCATGAAGATCACCGGCGACGACGTCGTTCCCATGGGCAAGGAGATCCTCAAGATCGAGCGCCTGTTCAACGAGCGGGCCGGCTTCACCGCCGCCGACGACCGCCCGCCGGAGTTCATGCGCTACGAGAAGCTCCCGCCCCATAACGTGACCTGGACGGTGACCGACGCGGAGTTGGACAGGGTCTACGCCTGGGTGCACGAGGCCTGACCTGCGTGCGCGTCGAGGTGCGGGTTTTCGCCACACTCCGCCGGCATCTGCCCGACCTGGGTATCGGCGAAGCCCAAATCCTGGAGGTCGGAGCCGGCACGACCCTGTCCGCCATCCGCGACGGCCTGGGCCTCCCGGCGGAGGAAGTCAAGGTCGTCATCCGCAATCACCTCCAGGCGGAGTTGAGCGACACCGTCGAGGATGGCGATCGGATCGCGTTCGTGCCGGCCGTGGCTGGAGGCTAGTGCAGCCCGTCCCGACCGCCACCAGAATGGAAGCTGTCAGACGGCCCGCCGGCTGCGGCGGGCCGTCTGCGTCTCGGTGGCAGGCTTCCTGTCCACCCCGGACATCTGGCCCGCACCGATGAAGGGCGCGTTGGATCGATGGCGTCGGAACAGCCCCGGGCGGTGAGGCCGTTTGTTCACCCCCTATGGGGTTTCGCGATCGCCCTGCCCTCGGGCTGGGTGCATCGCCGCGTGCAGGATGGCGACGCGTTCGCTGAGATCGAAGCGGCTTTCGACCCCGGCTATGCCGGTCCGCTGGCCGGCCACGTGATCCTCCAGGCAGAGTGGAACGGGCTGCGGCGTGAGGTCGAGCCCATCTGGCAGGATCATCTCGCCCGCGTGGCGGTCATGCTTGGCGCCAAGCAGGTTAGCTCGGCGCCCTGGCGCATCGGGCCGGCCATCGGACTGGAGGCCGAGATCGCGTTGCCGAGGCAGGATCCCAACCGTCTCTGGCTGGGAGTCCTCTCGCACGATCTGGTCGTACTGAAGGCGCTTGTCTCCCACCCGCTCGAGCGCCGCGCCGCCTTCGAGCCGCAGGCCACAGCCATCCTGCGCAGCCTGCGATTCCTCCGCGGCGTGGATGGCCTGCCCCGCCACACCTGCGGCCTGCCCCTGCCCCCCGAGTCAACGCCCGTACCCGCGGCCGATGTCCTGACGGACCTCGGCGCAGAAGGCGTCTGGGATGCCTATGAGACCCCGCACTCGGTGGGCGCTCTGCAGGCCTTCTACTGGCGCGAAGCCCCGGCCGCCGGATGGGAGATCACCAGTTTCCAGCCGTTTCCGGGAGATCATCCACATCCCTTCGCGCGCCTCGGTCTGCGCAAGGCGCAGGCTGTCGTTGCGCTGGGAATCCTGCCCGGCGCACCGGACGCGGCTGGTGAGGGTCTCCGCACCCGGCTGGCGTTGAACGTGCGTTGAGTGCTGTCCTCAAAGGAGGCAACGCCCTCAGCAGCGTCATTGCGAGGAGGCCGCAGGCCGACGAAGCAATGACACCGAGGGGGTTACCGGAACGACCGCCGCGGCTCGCCGGGTCGGTGGGGTCGCAGCGCGAATGCGGACCAGGTCTCGTCGACGGACACCAGCATGAGCCACTTCAGGTCGAAGGGCTCGGCGGCCTCCCAACCCTGGTCCCGCGTCAGGTCCGTCTGAATCTTCGAAGTCCCTTTGGGAAAGGTCTGCCAGAGCATGGCCTCCGGCTTCATCGCCCGCACGACCTTGGGCAGGTCACGCGAGAGGGCGGCCTTGTTCTTCACGAAGAGCTGCACCCAGTCGAACTTCCCCTTCAGGCTCGACGCTAGCGTTGCATCGGCCGGCAGCGGCTTGAGCTTGCTCAAGTAGCCTGCCGGGGCACCAAGCACGGCCGCCCGCGTTCCGGGTTTGAGCTTCAGCTTCTTTCCCAGGGCACTCTCGCTCACACTTCCACCTCCCGATTCCGTTCATGCATAACATCGTCCCGGCGTGAGGCGGCGGCCTCGACCGCCGCTGAGTCTGCTAGCTGCGTGCCGCCAGCCTCATCGCCTGGCGGATGTCCTCGGCGATCATGCGCCGCTTGCTCTTCTCGATGAAGAAGCTGGGGCCTGCCTGCAGGTAGGAGGGAAAGGCCCTCGTACCGCGAAAGGTGTAGACCTGCCCGCGGATCTTGTAAGTCGACCCGGCCGCGATGACGCGCGGCTCCCCGGCACGCTTGGCGATCAGGTTGACCGCCTTGATGGCCACGTCGCCCATCAGCAAAACGGCGCGCACGTTCGGGAAGAACGCCAGTTCCTTCTCCAGCAGGTGCGAGCAGGCCAGGATCGTGTCCGGCGATAGGCCGTACGACTTCTTGGCGCACTTAACGGCCGTGGTCAGGTAGACCCCGCGGGCCAGGATGTCCGCCATGCGGTCCACCTCCACGTCGGCATCACGGAACGCCTGTACGGTGGTCTGTTGGAAGAGGGGCTCGCCGCGGGCATAGTAGTAGTCGGCCGGGTCCGCCGGCGCCGCCTCCGAGATCAGCACGACCGACACGTGTTGGGGGTCGACCTCGATTCCGGGGATGACGTATGCGGCATGGTCGACGTCTTTGCAGGGGAAGTGCTGGCAGCGGATTCGGCGTGAGGGGCGCATAACGCAAGTCCAGCCGGGGTCGCGGGCCGACCCTTGCAGGCCATTCTAAGCCCGCCGGGCGCCGCCCGTGGCCCGGATTGACCGGCCATCCAGCGGGAGGTAGAATCCGGGCGAGACTGTGCTGGACCGGTGAGCAGATGCCACTCTACGAATACGCCTGTCTGGATTGCGGGGAGCGGTTCGACACGCTGCGGCCGATGGCCGACGCCGATCGACCGATCGCCTGCACCGCCTGCGCCAGCCAGCATACCTCGCGCTTGATCTCCTTGTTCGCCGCGCATAGCGACGGCCGAGTCGTGGCCGGGAGTGACGGCGGCGGCGGTTGCGCCGGGTGCTCGGGCGGCTCCTGCGCCACCTGCCATTAGCCCCTGCGGCCCACCGAATCAAGCGGCGCCGGCAAACCGGCGCCGTCTGCATTGTGGGGCGCAAGCCTCGCTTTCGCCTACCAGCGCACCCGGAAGTCGTTGAACTCGCCGCTGGGTTCCTCGGCGGTCATCTGCACCTCGTCCACTTGCGCGGCCGGCGGTCCCTGGCGGCACCAGCCCAGCATGGCCTCGACCGCCTCCGCCTCGCCTTCGAAGGTCGCCTCGACGCGCCCGTCGTGCAGGTTGCGTACCCAGCCGGTCAGGCCCAAGCGCTGCGCCTGCTCGCGCGTGTAGTGGCGAAAGTTAACCCCCTGCACCAGGCCCGTGATCCAGACGTGCGCGCGCTCGGCCATGGGCCAGCCCTTTATGTCATTGCGAGGCCCCGCTCCGCGGGGCCGTGGCAATCGCACGCCAGAGTGAGACCTCTGGTGGATGCGATTGCTTCCTCGGCCTTCGGCCTCCTCGCAATGACACCTCCTCGCCGCTCACGGCACCCCAGCCATCAGGCCGCTACTGGCGATCAACGCCAGCACGGGACCGGGCAGCAACCCAAGCAGCACGGTCGCCGCGGCGGCCAGGCCAATGCTCGCCTTGAGCCAGCCGTCCGCCTCGGCCGCCGGCTCACCCGGACGCATGTACATCACCACGACGACGCGCAGGTAGAAGGCCGCCGAGATCAAGGACGTCACCACCCCGACGATCGCCAGCCAGAGCAGCCCGGCGTCGATCGCCGATTGAAACAGGACGAACTTGCCGACGAAACCGGCCGTCGGCGGGACACCGGTCAACGAGAGCATGAAAACGGCCATCGCCAATGCCAGCGCCGGATGTCGCGAGCCCAAGCCGGCGTAGTCGTCGATTGAGAGGCCCTTGCTTTCGGCCTTCTCCAGCGCCGCCACGACGCCCCACGCGCCCAGGCTGGTGATCGCGTAGGTCAGCAGGTAGAAGAGCGCCGCCCGCACCGCCGGCTCCGCTACCGCGCCTTGCGCCGACGCCAGGGCCATCAGGACGTAGCCGGCATGGGCGATGCTCGAGTAGGCCAGCAGGCGCTTGATGTTGTTCTGCGCCAGGGCGGCGACGTTTCCCCACACCATCGTTGCGGCGGCGACCCAGGCTGCCGCCGGCCCCCAGGCCGGCGCCAGGTCGGGAAAGGCGGTCACGAACACCCGCAGCAGCGCGGCGAAGCCGCCCAGCTTTGCGCCGACCGTCATGAACGCGACGACCGAGGTCGGGGAGCCCTGGTAGACGTCGGGCGTCCACATGTGAAACGGAACCGCCGCCACCTTGAACCCCAGACCGACCAGGATCAGACCGATGCCGGCCAGCAGCACGCCCGGATCCTCTAGCGCCGGCACGGCTCCGAGCACCTCAACCAGATTGGTCGAGCCGGTGGCACCGAAGGTCAGCGCGATGCCGAAGATCAGGAACCCGGTGGCAAAGGTCCCCAGCAGGAAGTACTTCAGGGCTGATTCTTCGGATTCGAGGCGTGGGTGCGCGATGCCGGAGAGCACGTACAGGGGGATGGAAAGCAGCTCCAACGCCAGAAAGACGACGATCAGATCGGCGGCGTGCGACATGAGCAGCATGCCCGAGACGCTGAAGAGCAGCAGCGGGTAGTACTCGGTCCGCTCCAATTGCATGCGCTGAAGATACCCATGCGCCACAGCGATGCTCACCAGACCGCTGACCAGGAAGACGACGTTCAGGAACGTGGCGAAACCGTCGCGGGCGATCATCCCGCCGAACGCCAGCCCGCTCCGGTCCGCCCAGGCGATCTCGAGGACGAGCGCGGCCAATAGTCCGGCGGCGGCCAGCGCTGCCTTCAAGGCCTTGCGCCGGCGCGGGAGGAACGCCTCGGCCAGGAGCATCAGGCAGCCCCATCCCACCAGAAAGACGAGCGGGAGTATCTGGAGGAGATCTTGAGAAGGCATGCCCTATCTCACGGCCAGCGCCGCGGCCTGCAATACGTCCGTCAACCGCTCGACGGACGGAGCCATCAGTTCGAAAAACGGGCGCGGGTAGAGCCCGATCCAGAAGATGAGCACCAGCAGCGGAAGCAGAGTGGCGATCTCGCGTGCGCTCAAGTCCTTCAGGCTCTGATTCTCGGCCTTGTCCGCTGGGCCGAGGAACATCTTCTGGAACATGTACAGCATGTAGACCGCCGCCAGGATTACCCCCAGCGCCGCCAGACCGGCGAACCACGGCGATCCAATTGCCTGCGACCCGAAGGCGCCGAGCAAGATGGTGAACTCACCCACGAAGCCATTCAGCCCGGGCAGCCCCATGGAGGACAGCACCACGATCAGTGTCAACGCCCCGTAGATGGGCATGATCTTCCACAAGCCGCCGAAGGCGTCCAGCTCACGCGTGTGGCGGCGCTCGTAGATCATGCCCACGATCAGGAACAGCGCGCCCGTGCTCAACCCATGATTGACCATCTGCAGGATGCCGCCCTGGATACCCTGCGGGTTGAGGGCGAACAGGCCGAGCATGACGAAGCCCAGGTGGCTGACCGACGAGAAGGCGACCAGCTTCTTGACGTCACGCTGCGCGAACGAGACGGCCGCCCCGTACAGGATTCCGATCACCGCCAAGAGCGCCATCCAGGGCGCGAAACGCACAGCCGCCTCGGGGAAGAGCGGCAGGTTGAAGCGCAGGAAGCCGTAGGTGCCCATCTTCAGGAGCACGCCGGCCAGGATGACCGACCCGGCCGTCGGCGCCTCGACGTGCGCGTCGGGCAGCCACGAGTGCAGCGGCCACATGGGCACCTTGATGGCGAATGCGGCGGCGAAGGCCAGGAACAACCAGGTCTGTATCTCCCCCGGGATGCCGCCCTGCGCGATCAGATCGGGCACCGAGAACGTGCCGGACCGCAGTCCGAGCCACAGGATCGCCAACAGCATCAAGATCGAGCCGGCCATGGTGTACAGGAAGAACTTCAGCGCGGCGTAGATGCGGCGCGCCCCTCCCCAGATGCCGATCAGGAAGTACATCGGCACGAGCGTGAACTCCCAGAAGATGTAGAACAGGAACAGATCCTGCGCCAGGAAGACGCCCACCATCCCCATCTCGAGCAGCAGGAAGAAGACCATGAACTCCTTGACCCGTTCTTCGACGGCGCTCCAGGTCGAGAGGATCGATATCGGCGTCAAGAGAGTCGTCAACAGGACGAGCAGCACGCTCAATCCGTCGACCCCCAGGTGATAGTCGATATCCCACCCGGCCACGCGGATCCAGGGCAGGCGGGTGACGAGCTGCAGGCCCGGCTCGGCGGCATCAAAGCGGGCCAGCATCACCAGGGAGATCGCGAAAGTCAGAAGGGAAGTGACCAACGCAGTCCAGCGCAGCGCGGCAGCCCGCTGGCCGGGGATGAGCAGCAGAGCCGCCACGCCTGCAAGCGGGAAGAAGGTCACCAGGGTCAACAGCATCGGGTCAAAGGAGTCCATCGTCAGTCCTCGTCAGCACGATCACCCGAACAACAGCAGGCCCAGCACAACGACCGCGCCGCCCAACAGTGCCAGCGCATAGTTGCGCGCGTAACCGGTCTGCAGCCGGCGCAGCCCGGCGGCCGCCTGGCCGATCAGCCGCGCCAGGCCGTTGAAGAAGCCGTCGACGACCGGCAGATCGAATCCGTACGAAAGCCAGCTCGTCGACCGGCGGAATCCCTGCGCCAGGACCGAGTCGTGGAACCAATCGTGCCAGAAGCGTCCGTCGACCGATTCGGCCAGGAAGCGGGACAGGCTCACGTAGCGGCGTACGATCAGCCAGTCATACAGCTCGTCGACCTTCCACTTGTTCTGCATGCCGACGAACACCGGCCCGAGCAGCCGCCGCAGAGGATCGGGTTGACCCTCCGCCAGCGGGCTGCGCCCATACAGCAACCACGCCAGCCCAATCGCCAGGGCCGCCAGCCCGACCGAGACGAGCGCAACGGCCGGGTTGAACTCGGCGGCCTCGAGCGTGCCCAGTGTGTGCTCGAGCCAGTGGCCGAGTGTGTGGATCCCGGGCAGGTTGAGCGCACCGCCGAGCAGCGAGAGCAGCGCCAGCCCGGCCAGCGGCGCGGTCATCACCAGCGGGCTCTCCACTGCCCCCTCAGCCGCTTGTGAGCGCGGCCGGCCGAAGAACACCATCCAGATCTGACGGCCCATGTAGAACGCGGTCAGGAACGCCGCCGCGGAGAGCAGAACGTAGACGGCAGGATTCTGGCGGCTGGCCTCGGCCAGGATCTCATCCTTGGAGAAGAAGCCGGCCAGGGGCGGGATGCCCGCCAGCGCCACGGCGCCGACCAGGTACACGAAGAAAGTCACGCGCATGCGCCCGGCCAGCCCGCCCATGCCGCACATGTCGTTCGGATCGAAGGGCGCCCCCGCCGGTGGGGCGTGACCATGAGCGGCATGGTGATGCCCGCGCTCGACCCCCTGGATGACCGACCCGGCCGAGAGGAATAGCAGCGCCTTGAAGAAGGCGTGGGTGATCAGGTGGAACATACCGGCCACGTAGGCGCCCAGCCCGACGGCGGCGACCATGAAGCCCAGCTGGCTGATCGTCGAGTAGGCCAGCACCTTCTTGATATCGTACTGGCCGACGGCGATCGTCGCCGCGAACAGCGCCGTCGCCGCCCCGACCCAGGCCACCATGCCCGACGAAAAGGGAGCCAGCTCGAACAGGACATGGTTGCGGGTGATCATGTAGATCCCGGCCGTGACCATCGTGGCGGCATGGATCAATGCCGAGACCGGCGTCGGTCCGGCCATGGCGTCGGGCAGCCACACGTACAACGGGATCTGCGCCGACTTGCCCGTCGCGCCGACCAGCAGGAACAGCGTGATCGCCGTCAGCACTCCGGCGCCCGCCGGGCCGAGCGCCTCCGCCCGTTCGAAGACCTCGTCGAACTGCAGGCTTCCGAAAGCCCAGAAGGCCAGGAACATGGCGATCAGGAAGCCGAAGTCGCCGATACGATTGACGATGAAGGCCTTCTTGCCCGCCAGCGCGTTGCCGATTCCGCCCCCGCCCTTCTCGTACCAGAATCCGATCAGCAGGTACGAGCACAATCCCACGCCTTCCCAGCCCACGAAGAGCGTCAGGAAGCTGTCGCCGGTCACCAGGACCATCATCGCCGCGACAAACAGGTTGAAGTAGATGAAGAAGCGCGTGTAGCGGCCGGGATCGCCCTGGAAGCGGACATCCTCGTGCATATAGCCGACGGCGTAGATGTGAATCAGCGCGCTCACGCCGCTGACCATCAGCATCATCGTCACCGACAGGCTGTCGATCTTGAAGGCCCAGGGGATCGACAGCGAATCGATGGCGATCCAGTCGGCCACCATCACCCGCGCACCTTCGGGCTGCGCCCGCAGCGCCAGGAACTGCACCACGGCCACGACAAAAGCCAGCGCCACCGCGCCGCTGGCCACTATCCCGACGAACCGCTCGCCCAGCCGGCGCCCGACCAGCAGGTTGGCGACCAGGCCCACGATCGGAAACAAGATGATCAGCGGCGCGTAGGCGAACAACCCCGCGGCCGTTCCAGTCTCCAGCGCGTGCATCACATCCATGGACCTAGCCCTTCAGGCTGCTCATCTGGTCGATGTCGATGCTGTGCTTGGTGCGGAAGATCGCCACGACCAGAGCCAGCCCGACGGCCACCTCGGCCGCCGCCACGGCGATGGTGAAGAATACGAACACCTGCCCGGCCGTCGACAGGAGCTCGCGCGCGAAGGCGATGAACGCCAGGTTGCCGGCGTTGGTCATCAGCTCGATCGACATGAAGACGATAATGGCGTTGCGCCGCAGCAGCACCCCGATCACGCCGATCGAGAAGAGCACCGCCGCCAGCATCAGCAGGTAAGCAGTGGGGACGTTCATTCTGGCTTGCCCTTCTCGGGGCGGGTCAGCACGATCGCGCCGACCATCGAGACCAGCAGCAAGACCGAGGCGATTTCGATCGGCACCAGGTAGCGGCGAAACAGCTCGCTCCCCACCACGGCCGGGCTGCCGAAGTCAGCCGTCACCGCCGGCAGGCTGACTGCGCCCGCCGGTCGGAACAGGAGCATGTACCCGAGGACGGCCAGCAGCGCCGCACCGAAGATCAGCGCCAGCGGAAGCTGCCATTTCGTGCTCGGCTTACCCGAGATCTGCTCCCCGCCCAGCAGCATGACCACAAACAGGAACAGCACCATGATCGCCCCGGCATAGACCGTGACCTGCACCATGGCGATGAAAGCCGCGTTCAGCAGCAGGTACAGGACCGCTACGACCAGGAAGTTGAACACCAGGAACAGCGCCGAGTAGACCGCGTTGCGGCTGAAGAGCATCGCCAGCGCGCTGCCGACCGCCAGGACGGCGATCAGCGCGAACAGGATCAGGTCGGGCGTCATCGGGCGCTCTCCCGCCGGGCGCTCATTCGGGATCCTTCATGGCCGGTATCGATCGCTCGAAGCTCCCCGGGGTAACGCGCATGGGGGTCGGCTCGCCGCCGGCCGGCACGGGCACCAGGAGAAGGTCCTTGGTGTAGATCGACTGGCGCCGCTCGGTGAAGGACAGTTCGTATTGGTGCTCCAGGACGATCGCCTCGGTCGGGCAGGCGTCTTCGCAGTAGCCGCAGAAGATGCAGCGCAGCATGTTGATCTCGTACGTGCTGGCGTAGCGTTCGCCCGGGGAGTAGCGCGCCTGGTCGGTGTTCTCGGCCGCCTCGACGAAGATGGCGTCGGCCGGGCAAGCAGCCGCGCACAGCGAACAACCGATGCACTTCTCCAGGCCGTTCTCGTAGCGCTTCAGCTCGTGCCGGCCGTGGAAGCGCTCGTGCACCGGCCGCTTGACCTCCGGATACTCGAAGGTCACCGGCTTCTCGAACATGCTGCGGAAGGTGATCCACAGCCCGCGCAGGATCTCCAACAACTTCATCAGCCGTCTCTCCTACCGAATCGCCACAACCAGGATCGCCGTGGTGACCACGTTGAGTAGGGCGGCCGGGAGCAGGATCTTCCACCCGAACGCCATCAAACGGTCGTAGCGGAAGCGCGGCAGCGTCGCGCGCACCCACAGCTGGAAGAACACCAGCCCGAGCACCTTGACGAACAGGTACAGCGGCCCCAGGAGCGGCCAGCGATCGACGAACGGTCCCCAGTAGCCGCCCAGGAACAGCGTCGCGCCGATCACGCTGACCGCGATCATCTTCACGTACTCGGCCATGAAGAACAGGGCGAACTTCATCCCCGAGTACTCGACATGGTAGCCGGCGGTCAACTCCTGCTCCGCCTCGGGCATGTCGAACGGAGCGCGGTTGACCTCGGCCAGGGAAGCGATCACCCACACGGCGAAACCGATCGGCTGCACAACGGCGTACCAGAGCTGACGCTGGCCGGCCACGATGTCGTTGACGCTCATCGATCCGGCCATCAGAATCGGCCCGACCAGGCTCAGTCCAAGCGCCAGCTCGTAGCTGATCATCTGCGCCGCCGAACGCAGGCCGCCCATCAGCGCGTACTTATTGTTCGAAGCCCAGCCGGCGATGGTGATGCCGTAGATGGCCACCGAGGTGACGGCCGAGATGTACAGGACCCCGACGTTCACATCGCCGGCCAGCCCCAGTTCGATCTCCCGCCCGAATAGCTGGATGGTCGGGCCGATGGGGATGACAGCCAGAATGATCAGCGCCGGAATCACGGTCACGATCGGGGCGAGAATGAACAAGGCCCTGTCGGCGCCGGAGGGGATGACCTCCTCTTTGAAGATCAGTTTCAACCCGTCGGCCATCGGCTGCAGTAAGCCCCACGGGCCGGCCCGGTTCGGGCCGATGCGCACCTGCATGCGCGCCAGGACGCGCCGCTCGAAGAGGGTCAGGTACATGAATCCCACCAGCGACCCGGCCAGGATGGCCGCCGACTTGACCGTCCACTCCAACAAGAGCGCCCAGTCCATGCCTACGCTCGCTCCCTGACCGCAGCCACCCGCCCGGCAGCCGGCGCGTCGAGGGGCACCCCGACGCTGCGTGGGATCAGAACGCACCCTGCCGGTACGCCGTCCGAGACAACCACGGCCAGACGGGCACTCCGCCCTTTCCAGGCGGCTTCAACCTCGTCCCCATCGGCCACGCCCCAAGCGTCGGCATCGGATCTGCTCAGCATGGCCTGGGGGCGGGCTCGGCGCGGATCCAGCTCTCTCGTCGGCAGCAGGGTCGTTCCGCTGTCCAGCAGGCGCTCGACCGGGACGAGCAGCACCTTCCCACCCGACGGCGCCTCGGCCGGCGCGATCCAGTGCACCGCTGCCGTCGGTCCCTGCTCGGCCAGAGCCGGGAGCTTGATGCCCAGCCCCTGCTCATTGCGGTAGGCGGTCCCGCCGTAATAGAGGTCATCGCCTCCAACGATCGGCCACTGCGATTCGACGTGGGCCAGCGCCCGGTAGGAGAGCCCGGCGAAGCTCGGCACATCGGCAGCCATCGCCTCGAACAGCGCCGAGGCCGAACCATTCTCCAGGCTGAGACCCACCTGCGCACCCAGGTCGGCCAGGATGCGCCAATCGGGCCGGGTCCCCGCCAGCGGCGGTACCGCCGGATAGGCTCGTTGCACCCGCCGCTCGCCGGAGGTGTACGTTCCCTCTCGCTCGGTGAAGGCCTGGGCCGGGAAGACCACGTCGGCCCGCCGGGCCGTCTCGGTCAGGAAGAGCTCCTGGACGACGACGAACCCGCACCGATCGACCGCTTCCCCCAGTGCAGGATCGTCGCCGGCCGGGTCGGCGGCGACGATCACCGCTGCGCCGGCGCCGGCCAGCATGCTGTGCAGCCCGCCGGGCGGTGGTCTCAGGCCGATCTCCCAGGCGCCCTGGGTGTTGGCCTTCGGCCACACGGCGATCAAACCGCTGCCGGGCCTGCCAGCATGGCCGCTGGCAACCAGCAGTTCGGCGCTGGCGCACGCCAGCGCTTGAGTGCCAGCCTCGTCCAATCCTTCTCGTCCGAACAGGACTGCCAGCTCGCGTGCCTCTCTGATGAACTTGGCCGCCTGGCGGACACCTTCATCGCCCCTGAAGCGCGCCAGATCTCTCGTTCCCCGCAGCGCGTGAAGCAGGCCGAGTGCGGTCTGGACCGCGTGGCCCGGCGGGTGTCTCAGGACCTGAGCTGCGTGCCCCTCGAGCCGCGTCGGTCGAGCGCCGGCGACGAGCACGGCCGCGCCGCGGTCGGCCGCCTGCTTGATCCGCAGCCACCACAGCGGTGCCTCCTCCTGCAGATCAGAGGCCAGCACCAGAATCGCGTCTCCGGCGCCCAGCCGGCCGAAGTCGAATTGGCTCCCGGCGCCGAACTGTTGGATCAGGTCGCCTCCGGCCATCCACTCCGCCAGGGCAGCGCTTCCTCCCAGCCGCTCAATCAGCGTGCGCAGCTGGTACAGGTCCTCATTCGCCGCCCGTCCGCCCCCCAGGCCGACGATGCGGCCCTGCGCCCGCCGCAGCCCATCGCCTGCGGCTGCCAGGGCCTCTTCCCAGCTGACCTCGACCAATCCCTCCCCCCGGCGCACAAGCGGCGCGGCCAGCCGCTCGGGGCTGGAGGCGAAGTGATGACCGAAGCGTCCCTTGTCGCAGATCCAGATCTCGTTGACCGCCTCATTCTGGCGCGGCATGACGCGCTGCACCTGGATCTGCCCGCGTGCGTTCGGCTGGCGGCGGACGTTGAGCGTCAGGTTGCAGCCGACCGGGCAGTGGCTGCAGATCGATGCGGCGGCGCGCAGCTCCCACGGCCGCGCTTCGAAGCGGAAGTCGGCCGTCGTCAGCGCGCCGACCGGGCAGATGTCGGTCGTGTTTCCGGAGAAGACCGAATCGAATCCGGGCTCGGAGAAGGTGACGATCTCCATCTTGCGGCCGCGCTCGGTGAAGCCGATGACCGGTTCGCCGACGATCTCTTCTTGAAAGCGAACGCAGCGACCGCACTGGATGCAGCGCTCCCGATCCAGGACGATCAGATCCCCCAGCGGCACTCGCTTGGCCAGGTGCATCTTCTCGTCGTACGCAAAGCGACTCTTGCCCGGCCCGTGTGCAATGGTCAGATTCTGCAGGGGGCACTCCCCGCCCTTGTCGCACACCGGACAGTCGAGGGGGTGCGAGGTCAGGAGGAACTCGAGCACCTCGCGGCGCCCGGCGCGCGCGTTCTCAGTCAAGCCGCGCACCACCCAGCCCTCCCCGACCGGAGTGGTACAGGCGGTTTCGAGCTTGGGGCCGAAGTCAACAACCGGCCGCCCGTCGGCACCCAGGACGGGCGCCCCCGTGGCCCGATCGCGCCGCGGCCGCCCGATTTCGACCAGGCACATGCGGCACATGCCGACCGGCT
>Ga0105095_10000872_pt1 | contig 15222 bp, 12 predicted proteins | sample PPLLak2March2015_2_FD_79180 | JGI IMG/M metagenome (GOLD analysis project Ga0105095, IMG submission 79180) | Freshwater sediment microbial communities from Prairie Pothole Lake near Jamestown, North Dakota, USA - PPLs Lake P8 Core (3) Depth... | ecosystem: Environmental > Aquatic > Freshwater >... | reverse complement strand
CATGCTTGTAATTGCCTGTAATTCAAATGATAAATCAGACAGATCCCGTAAGGAGAAAATATCCGTCCGGAAAATATACAGCCGTTCGGGTGTACTGGTTTCGGAGATCAGTATTAAGGACAGTGTAAAGCATGGTCCGTCAAAAAACTACTATGAAAGCGGTAAGGTTCAGTCCATTTTGAACTTTGAAAACGGGAAACAGCAGGGTGAATCAATCTGGTATTATGAGAACGGTATACCCTACCAGGTGACCCAGTATGTTAACGGAGAGGAGGAAGGTATTCAGAAAAAATTTTACAAGTCGGGAAAGCTCCTTGCGGTAGTCCCGTTTCATAAAGGTCAACAGCTGACGGGAATGAAAGAATATACCGAGACAGGTGACCTGATCACGGATTACCCGGAAATTGTTTTTGACAAACCTGTCAAAGCGACCAGCTCTGGTCAATTTATCCTGAAAATGCATTTGTCTGATAATTCAAAGGAAGTGGTTTTTGAGCAGGTTGTAGTAAGTGCAACCGGTGATACAATCCTGGCTGCTGTCGACACCAGGGAAGGTATTGGTGAAATTCCCTTCTTTGTGGATAAAGGCAAATCCGTTGCTGCACAAATACAGATTAAGGCTAAGACAAGGACAAGACTGAAAAACATTTTCATAACAGAGAGGCAATACTACGTGAAGATTAAAAACTAATGACTAAAATTTTAGCTCATTCTAAATTTCTTATTATGCAAAGTCGACTCTACGTTATCAGAAACACCATTATCGCCGCCCTCGGGGGATTTTTGTTCGGATTTGATACTGCTGTGATTTCGGGAGTGGAGGGATCGCTTGAAACGATATTTGGACTGACCCGTTTCTGGCTCGGATTCACTGTTGCTATTGCACTTGCAGGGACAGCGGTAGGTGCTCTTTTTATCAGTCGTCCGGGTGATTATTTCGGACGTAAAAAAGTCATGATTGGTCTTGCTGTGTTATATACATTATCGGCGCTGGGAAGCGCTTTATCGCAAAGCTGGATCAGCCTGCTTATTTTCAGATTTATCGGGGGGCTTGCAGTAGGAGGTTCATCAGTGATGGCACCAATGTACATCGCTGAAATATCTCCGGCCGCTATACGGGGAAGGCTTGTGGCGGTTTTCCAGTTTAATGTGGTGACCGGGATCCTGGTTGCATTTTTGTCCAACTGGCTGATAGATACTTATGCGGCAAATTATTCCTGGAGGTGGATGCTGGGAATAATGGCAATCCCCTCTTTGATCTATTTTGCATTGCTTTTCTTTGTCCCGAATAGTCCAAGATGGCTTGTATCGAAGAAAAGAACAGATGAGGCTGAAGAGGTTCTCAGGAGATGCGGATCTGCGGATGTCAGGGCTGAAATAAATGATATCGTCGAATCATTGAAAATTGAGATCGATGGGGTAAAGGAAAAGTTTTTTACCAGAAAATACAGGATCCCGATTATTGCGGCTGTTATGCTGGCAATTTTCAACCAGATGACCGGCATCAATGCTGTTATGTATTATGCACCAAGAATATTTGAGATGGCCGAGGTATCAAGAAATATAGCCCTCCTTCAATCGGTGGCGATTGGTTTTACCAACATGGTTTTCACACTTATTGCCATGAGTATTATAGACAGGTATGGCAGGAAGTCCCTGTTATTAATCGGATCCGTAGGTATGACATTTTTCCTGGGGATGGTGGCGCGTTCATTTTATATCCAGGATTTTGAAGGTTATGCAGTACTGATATACCTGCTGGGTTATATAGCTTTTTTTGCCTTTTCACAGGGAGCTGTTATCTGGGTATTTATTTCAGAGATTTTTCCGAATAAAGTCAGGGCAAAGGGACAGTCACTCGGAAGCTTTACCCACTGGGCGATGGCAGCGATAGTATCCCTGACCTTTCCGATACTGGCTAAATCAATCGGAGGAGGCAATTCCTTTATGTTTTTTTCCGTAATGATGGTTTTGCAGTTCTTTTATGTCTGGAGGTTCTTACCGGAGACAAAGGGAAAGACACTCGAGGAAATACAGAAGCAACTAAAGATAGAATAGGGCAAAGGGCTAAGGGCTGAGAGCATTAATACATAAATAAAATTAATATGAAACAATGTATTGCTTTAGTTTTGATTATTCTGCTGGCGGCGTGCGGGGGACAGGTGAAGGATAAGAAGAAGGCGGAGTCACCACTGGAGGATCTGCCAGTTCATATCAGGCAGATTACGCATTTTGGGGAACGGGCAGACTGGTCGCATGACGGTAAAAAGTTACTGTTCCTTGAACGGACATTCGGGGATGTCTATGAGGTGGAACTTGAGACAGGGATCATTAACCTTCTGACACGGCATTATTTTCATGAGGGCTATACCAGGGCGCTTTATCTGAGTAACGGAGATATCCTGCTGTCAGGTTCTGCAACATTTGATACATCTGATCCATGGGCAAGCAGGGGGGAGGCGAAGGCGGAACTATGGGTCTTAAAGAAGGATTTTTTATCACCTGCAATTCCTTTAGGTGAACATTGCAGTGAAGGACCTGCAGCTTCAAGGAAGGAAATGAAAATTGCCTGGACATACGGCAATGCATTTTATATGGCTGAAATTGCAGACAGCTCGGGAGTTCCGTTGTTAAAATCAAAAAGGAAAATACTGGATGCAAATGATCTGCCTTTTCAATGCTACCTGGAAACACAGAATTTCCGCCCGCCTGATGAGAAAGAACTGATATTCAGTGCTTATGAATACCAGGGATCAGAGGTTATTGGCCTGAATATTGAAACAGGAGAAATAATCAACTATTCAAATGCCCCTGATCAATACGATGAACCGGAAGGGATATTCCCTGATGGCAGGTTTACCCTTACCGAATGTGATAAACATGTCCCACAGGGTATCCAGGTTATTGATATTTATAAACTTGCATTGGACGGAACTGGTACGACTGAACGGCTGACCTATTTTGCTGATTATCCTGGTTACAAAGCAAGTAATCCTGTAGTGAGCGATGATGGTAAATTCATGGCGTTCCAGGTCGCAAAACTGGGCGACCAGGCAGGGGTGGGGAGGGGGATACTGGTGTTTGATTTCGGGAAGTTAAAATCGTCAAAAAAACCGAAACACTAAAAACTAAACTCTAAAGAAACCGAAAACTGATAACTGAAAACCGATAACTCAATAGACCTCAGATTTTCGTACTTTTATTACATGTTGAAGGATGAATAATGTTGCAAAACGACACATATCATAAATTTCTAAAATCATAAATCATGAATAAAACGCTTCTTCTGATCCTGCTTGTTCTGGCAGTTTCATGTCAGCCAAAAACCGGTGACTATCCCGGAATGGTAAAACAGGAAAATTTTCAGTCAACTTATAAAGAGCTGAAAACTGATTTGTATACTATTAAAAATAATAATGGTGTTGTGATGCAGGTCACCAATTACGGTGCCAAAATCGTGACTCTGTTTATTCCTGACAAAAAGGGGAACTTTGATGATATTGTTTTCGGATATAAAAAAATTCAGGATTACCTGGATGGTGATAAATATTTTGGTGCAGTGGTCGGCAGATATGCCAACAGGATCGCCGGTGGAAAATTCACTTTGGACGGAACTGAATACCAGGTTCCTGTGAATAATGGCGTTAATTCATTACACGGAGGTGATTCAGGTTTTGACGATGCAGTATGGACTGGTGAAATAACAGAAACCCTTGAAGGTGAGTCTGTAAAGCTTACTCTTTACAGCAAGGACGGAGACCAGGGTTATCCGGGAAATCTGTATGTGGAGGTTTTATATACGCTTACTGATGATAATGAACTGATTGTTGATTATAATGCTGTTACTGATAAACCCACCATAATCAATCTTTCGCAGCATACCTATTTTAATCTTAATGGACATGATTCCGGCCCGATACTTAATCATGAAATGGTAATAAATGCTGACAAATTCACGCCTGTGGATCAGGGTTTAATTCCGACAGGTGAGCTCAGGCCTGTCGAGGGCACAGCATTTGATTTCAAAATGCCTCACCTTATCGGGGAAAGGATTGCAAATACTGAGGAACAAATTGCCCTGGGGGGTGGTTATGATCATAATTTTATTTTGAATAAGGAAAGGGCGGGAGAACTTACATTCGCTGCATCAGTTTACGACATGCTTTCAGGAAGATTTTTGGAAGTTTATACAACTCATCCGGCGTTACAGTTTTATACCGGTAATTTTCTGGATGGGACTGCGATTGGCAAGGGCGGGAAGCCATATGTATACCGGTCAGGTTTTTGCCTGGAGACACAGTATTATCCGGATTCTCCGAATCATCCTGACTTCCCCTCTACAGTGCTCAGGTCTGGTGAGCAATATAAGCACCGGACGGTGTTCAGATTTTCGGTGAAGCAGGGCCCACGCTGAAGGCCAATCGGTTGAAGAATAAATCAATTTCACGCCACATGAATCGCGTATTAATTTTAATTGTACTGGTTATTATTGCAGGATCGTGCCAGAATAAGCCGGAAGTCGCTGCATGGAAACCGGCGGAAGGACTGCTTATGACCCGATGGGCTGAAGAGGTGAATCCTGCATCGGTGCTGCCTGAATACCCCAGGCCTCAGATGATAAGGGATGAATGGCTGAATCTTAATGGTTTATGGGATTATGCAATAATCCCTTTATCAGGCGAAAAACCAAAGAAATTTGACGGGAAAATACTGGTCCCGTTCTGTCCTGAGTCTTCTTTATCGGGTGTCGGGAAAAGTGTTGGCCCGGAAAACCGGTTATGGTATCACCGGACTTTTGAATTGCCCGGATTCTGGTCCGGAAGTCAGATTTTGCTGAATTTCGGAGCTTCTGACTGGGAGACAAAGGTATGGGTGAACGGAACCGAAGTTGGTACTCACAAGGGTGGATATGATGCATTTACCTTAAATATTACAGGAGCACTGAAGAAAAAAGGACACCAGGAGTTAGTTGTCGCAGTGTGGGATCCCGTGGATGAAGGCACACAGCCCCGCGGAAAACAGGTCATGAAACCGGAGGGTATATGGTATACTTCGGTTACAGGAATCTGGCAAACTGTATGGCTCGAACCTGTAGCTAAAGATCATATCAGGTCGGTCAGCATTATCACTGATATTGATTACAACCTGGTCACCATCACAGCCGATCTGTCAATGGAGGAATTTAAAGGATGTGCTCTTGAGGCTTTAATATCAACCGATGATCAATTAATAGCGGAAGAATTTTCAGAACTAAATAATGTTGTTTTATCAATCAGCGATCCTATCTACTGGACTCCGGAATATCCATTCCTTTATGATTTCATTCTGGTCCTTGTTAAGGATGGTGTGAGAACCGACAGTATTGAAGGTTATTTCGGTATGAGAAAGATATCGCTCGGGAAAGATGAGAAAGGATTTACACGGATGATGCTGAATAACGACTTTGTATTCCAGTTCGGCCCGCTGGACCAGGGATGGTGGCCTGACGGACTTTATACTGCGCCAACTGATGAGGCCCTGAAATATGATATTGAGGTGACAAAGCAACTTGGTTTCAATATGGCAAGAAAGCATGTCAAAGCAGAACCTGACAGGTGGTATTACTGGTGCGATAAACTTGGATTGCTTGTCTGGCAGGATATGCCTAGCGGTGATAAATATATCGGGGGGAACGATCCCGATATTATAAGGACGGAAGAATCTGAAAATCAGTACCGGCTTGAGCTCAGTGAAATGATACATGAACGTTATAATCATCCTTCCATCGTTGTCTGGGTACCTTTTAATGAAGGCTGGGGACAGTTTAAAACAGGTGAGATAGTGGAGTTTATCAGGGACCTTGACAATACCCGTCTTATCAATCCCACAAGCGGATGGACCGACAGGAATGTTGGGGATATCAGGGATATACACGCCTATCCTGGCCCAGCAATGCCTGAACCTAAAGCAAACAGGGCAATAGTTCTTGGAGAGTTTGGCGGACTTGGTCTGCCTCTTGAAGGACATACCTGGCAGGAGAAGGACAACTGGGGATACAGGAGCTATAATAATCAGGATGAATTGGTGAGCGCATATTCAGCTCTGATCAGAGAACTGATGCCAATGGTTGGGAAAGGTTTGTCTGCTGCTGTTTATACGCAAACCACTGATGTTGAAATAGAAGTTAACGGACTGATGACTTATGACAGAGCTGTGATAAAGATGGATTTTAATAAGCTGAAATAAATAAAACTTACTAACAATAAATAAAAAAAAGATGATACATTTTTCTCCCTGTCTCGAAATTTTTTTCAACGATCTTTCTTTTCCGGAAAGGATAAGGAAAATCTCAGAAATTGGTTATAAATACTCTTCAGTCCTTAAATCTATTCTGAAACACTCAGCACTCAGCACTCAGCTCTTAGCTAGAAAGTCATTGTAAATACGGTCTCCTTTTCAGGAATAGAATGAGCAGAGATTGTACCATTATGAAGACGGAGGATCTGGCGGGAAAGGCTCAGTCCGATACCGGAACCGCTCTGTTTGGTAGTAAAAAATGGTATAAAGACTTTATCCAGTACTTCCGGAAGAATACCTGTCCCGTTGTCGGTGACCTGCATGGTGACGCGTCCTCTTTTATTATTAAATGCCTTTAGTTCAATTGTAGGATTATTCCGGTTTTCAAGTGCATGGATGGAATTCCTGATCAGGTTAATGACCACCTGTTCTATGAGTTGTTCATCAGCGGAGACCATAAGATTTTCAGGATCAATTTTTGTGACAAAGTTTATTTTGCTTTCTGCCAGTTCTTCCTCCATTAGAAGGTAGATATTCTTAAAAAGTCCCTGGACAGGAAATATCCTGAAGTTAGGTTTGGGTATCCTGGTCAGATTCCTGTAAGTGTTCACGAAATGGAGCAATCCGGTGCTTCGTTTGTTAATGGTCTGAAGTGCCTGCAATATCTCCATAACAGTATTTATATCCAGCTCTTCCTTGACATTCCCGTTTTCGGTGATGCCTTTCAGCATGATTTCAAGTGTTGAGGAGAGGGATGCTATGGGAGTGATGGAATTCATGATCTCATGAGTGAGAACCCTTATAAGTTTTTGCCAGGCCTCGGTCTCCTGTTCTTCCAGGACATTCTGTATATTGTTTATTGTAGACAGGATAATAAGTTTGTCCTTAATTTTAAATTCAGTGGAGTAAACAGCCAGCTGAAGGATATCATCCTGATCCTGGACCTTAACCAGGGCATTTTCACCCGGATTGATATGCAGGAGGGTATTTACCAGTTCGAGGCTAAGCTGTTCCAATCCTTTGATGTTTTTCAGGCTGTGGATCTGGAAAAGCTTTTTTGCGGCTTTATTTATCATCTCCACTGTGCCATCCTTACGGTATGCTAAAATTGCCACATCAATATTCTGAACAATACTCTGAAGATAGTGGAAATGTTCTTCCTTTTCAGACCGCACTTTCTGAAAATCGCTGATTACATCATTGAATGCCCTGTTAAGCTCATCAAAAGAACTGCCCATTCCTTCGATCTTAAATGACCGGGTAAACTCCGCAAACCTTATAGATTCAAGGAAGCTTGTCAGATCCCGGTTTGTCCTGTCGACATAACGGATAAGAGTAAACACTTCAATCAGGATCGCTGCACCGACAAGAAAAGGAGTTACGTGAAAATCAGTATCCAGCGCAATGAAGAAAAGGAAAACAGTGGCAGCAAGGATAATAACTCTGACGATAATATTTATTCTGAAATTCTTATAGATCATATTTTTCCATCCTTCTGTACAGTGATGTTCTTGTCAATCCCAGTTCAGTAGCTGCCTGGGTAATATTACCCTGGAATTGCTTCAGAACTTTCATAATGATTGTTTTTTCAATATCATCAAGATTGAAAGATTCCAGATCCAGTCCTTCAACCTTTTGACTTTGAGTTGACAGGAGGAAATCATCAGCCTCGAGCAAATCTGTATCGCTCATGATGATAGCCCGTTCAATAGCATGCTGGAGTTCCCTGACATTCCCGGGCCAGTGGTACAGGGTAAGTCTTCTCATCCCTTCAGGATGGACTCCCCTGATATTTTTTTTATATTTTTTTGAATAGATTCTAAGAAAATGGTCAACGAGCAGGGGAATATCTGTCACACGGTCACGCAGAGGGGGCAGATGGATTTCAACAGTATTTACCCGGTATAATAAATCCTGGCGGAACCTGTTCTCAATCACCATATCCTTGATATTGACGTTGGTGGCACAAATAAGCCTCACGTCTACAGGGGTCGGTTTATTATTCCCTACACGTGTCACTTCCTTCCTTTCAATTGCGGTCAGAAGCTTTGTCTGCATGGAAGTTGAAAGATTGCCGATTTCATCAAGAAAAAGTGTTCCCTTATCAGCAATTTCAAAGCGGCCTGGTTTGGTTTTAATAGCATCGGTAAATGCACCCTTTTCATGCCCGAATAATTCGCTTTCGAAGAGTGTCTCAGCAATGGATCCGAGGTCAACATTGATAAAGACTTCATCCTTACGAAGGGAATTCCTGTGCAACGCCCTGGCCACAAGCTCCTTGCCAGTACCGTTTTCTCCCAGGATCAGAACATTGGCGTCAGTTGTGGCAACCTTATTAATAGTCCTGAAGACCTGGTTCATCTCAGTCGAATCGCCGATGAATTCATGAAACGGCTGGTCTAGTACCGCACTGATTTCCTGTTGCTTTGATCTTAATCCTTTAGCTTCCATCCTTGATTTATGCAGCTTAATTGAGGCTGAAATCGTTGCGAGGAGTTTTTCATTTTGCCAGGGTTTCAGGATAAAATCCGTTGCCCCTGATTTAATTGCTTTAACAGCTTTTTCAGCATCTCCGTAAGCTGTTATGAACACGACAACTGCATCGGGAATAATTTCCAGTATTTTTGCCAGCCAGTCAAATCCTTCCTGTCCACTGATAGCGTCTTTAGTAAAATTCATATCCAGAAGGATAACATCCCAATCTTCCTGTGGAAGCAATGATGGGATCTGTTCTGGATTATTCGCTGTTGCAATAAGTTCAACATGCTGTTTTAGCAATAATTTAATTGCGAACAGAATGTCCTCATTATCATCTACTGCAAGGATTTTTCCTACTTTAGTAACCATATTTAAAGGATAAGAAAATGATTAAGACCGGCAACGGTTGTAAATTTAATACAATTTTTATGATTGTCCGGAATCGTACTATTATTGTTGCATAATTGAACAGTGGAAATGGTGATTATCCGATTTTCATTATTAGTTAATATATTGTCAGACAGTTGTTTACGGAATTTGGCATAATAAATGAATAATTAAATTAAATCTTATTCTATCTCCCAATGGATGGTATGGATCGCAAAATCGATAAGAAGTTCAAATTCTTCAGCAAAAAAACTCTGTGGATATCACTGGGGGCTATTGCCATTTTATTTGTGGTGTTTAAACTGATATTTGGTGATAAAAGTTCCAAACTAAATGTTGAGACTGACAAAATCACTATTGCTGAAATCATAAAGGATGTATTCCAGGACTATATTGCCGTAATCGGAACGGTTGAACCGATACAGACAATATATATTGATGCGATAGAAAGCGGCAGGGTTGAGGATATACTTCTCGAAGAGGGAAGTATGCTTAAAAAAGGTGATATTATTCTTCGGCTGAGCAACAACAATCTTATCCTTGAGATCTCCAATGTGGAAGCTCAGATTGTACAGGCAGTAAATCAGCAGAGGACCGCGCAACTCACAATGGTGCAGCAACAGCTTAATTCAGAAACGCAGCTTATAGAAACAGTCAGGCAACTGGCGCAGCATGAGAGAGCTTATAAGAATAATTTACAGCTCTATGAAGGACGGCATATATCAAAGGAAGAGTTTGATCAGTCAAAAGAGATGTATGAAGCCACTAAGAAAAGAATGGATCTATTAAAGGAAATCGGATACCAGGATTCAATTTTCAGAAAAGTTCAGATTGAATCAATGGAAGCTTCAGTTATCAGCCTGAACAAGAATCTTGAAATCATAAAGAGCCGGCTGGATGGCCTGAATATCAGGGCTCATGTTGATGGTGAACTGGCCACTTTAAATCCCGAAATAGGAGAGGTGGTTACCTTTGGCTCGAGGATCGGAACTATCAATATTCTTGATTCCTATAAATTAAGAGTTGAAATTGATGAGCATTATATAGCCCGTGTAAACAGGGGATTAACCGGTGAATGTGATTTTGCAAGTACTCCATATCCGGGCAAAATCATCAAGATCTATCCTGAAGTGCAGGGTGGAAGGTTTTATGTAGATATGGAATTCACGGCCGGAATTCCTCCGCAAATCAAGATTGGTCAGACTTCAAGGATAAAACTTGAGCTGGGCGAATCAAAAGAAGCTCTTCTGATACCCAGGGGAGGATTTTACCAGAGCACAGGGGGACAGTGGGTATATGTGGTCAATGAAGACGAAGGCTATGCCTATAAAAGAGATATCAGTATTGGCAGACAGAATCCAAGGTTTTATGAAGTTCTTGGAGGACTTGAAGTGGGAGAAAAGGTCATAGTATCAGGGTATGATAACTTTGGAGATGTTGATAAACTGATGCTGAAGGATAAAGGAAATGCCTCAAATGTCTCAAATGACTTAAAAGTCTCAAAACATAAAGGTTCTGGAAGAAGAGGGAAGAAATGACTAAAATAGTAAATAAGTATTTATAAAAATTTAATATCGAAGAAAATGTTAAAAACAGAGGAATTAACAAAAATTTTCCGGACCGATGAGGTTGAAACCACAGCCCTTAACAAAGTCACTATGGAAGTGCACAATGGTGATTTTGTTGCGATCATGGGGCCATCCGGATGCGGTAAGTCCACACTATTAAACATAGTCGGATTACTGGATAATCCTTCAAGCGGCATGTTGTATTTTGATGGTGTTGAGGTATCCAGGTTCAGGGAAAGGCAGAGAACTAACCTGCGCAAGGGGAATATTGGTTTTGTATTTCAGAGCTTTAATCTTATTGATGAGTTGACGGTTTATGAAAATGTCGAACTGCCTCTGCTTTATATGAAGGTCTCATCCGCAGAGCGCAAGAAGAAAGTCAATGATGTCCTTGACAGGATGAAAATTGCGCACCGGAAAAAACATTTCCCGCAGCAGCTTTCAGGAGGTCAGCAGCAAAGGGTAGCCATCTCAAGAGCAGTCGTTACAAAACCGAAACTTATCCTGGCTGATGAACCAACCGGTAATCTTGATTCAGCAAATGGTGAAGAGGTGATGAACCTTTTATCTGAACTGAACAAGGATGGCACAACGGTCGTAATGGTTACCCACTCACCAACAGATGCTGAAAAAGCCCACAGGATCATTCACCTGTTTGACGGGCATATTGTTACGGAAAACATTAAACACGTCCTATAAAGAAATGACTAAAATTTTGAATGACTAAAATTTAAAATTTTAGTCATTTTAGGCATTTGTAATTTTAGTCATTTTCAGGGAAGTTAGAATAAACATACAATAAAGATGAATCGTCAGTCTAAAAACATACTAAGATGAAAGACTTATGTGTTCCTATCCCGAATTTCGGTGAAGATCAGATTGCAAGCATCCTTCTCAAGGTAGGTGATGAAGAGATTGAATATAATTTCAGGGTGGTATCATTTCCATGGGAGGTGAACGATGAACTTACCAGAGTGAATGATGATGTTCATAATTCCCTGGCAAGGATATCCAGGCTGAAAAAGTCAATAGAAAGCTATGATAAGGAGTGGGAAATAATGCAGATATACACTCCGCTTGAAAATGCAAAATATATTCAGGTCCTTTACCGGAGAAGGAGGAGAAAGTAGTTATATATGTGGTTTGTCAATAAAATATCCTGGCGATGATTACTTATAGGTCAGCAGTAGTTTTTTTATGCCTGGTTCTTCCTGCATGGATTTTAAGTGCACAGAAACAATGGACGCTTGAAGACTGTATAAATTATGCGCATGAGAATAACCTTCAGGTCCAGAGGCAAAAATTGGCTGTGCGCTCGGCAGAGAGCAACCTGCTGACTGCCCGGTCTCAAACCCTGCCGACTGCGAATGCTTTCGGCAACTACACATTTAACAAGGGACGTGCTCCGAATTTTGATACGTATGAATATGTTGACCAGGCTTTTGAGGACGGCAATATTGGTATTGAAAGCCGCCTTAATTTATTTGCCGGATTATCAACCTATTATTCCATCCGGCAGAATCGATTTAACCTGATGGCAAGTCTTGAAGACATTGAAGACCTGAAAAATAATATTACAATTTCAATTGGAGGTTCATACCTGCAGATACTTCTTAATACAGAATTATTAAAGATCGCAGAGGATCAGCTTGCAATAACCCGGCAACAGGTGGAGAAAAACCAGAGCCTGGTGGATGTGGGGAATCTTTCAAGGGGAGATCTGTATGAAATTCAGGCCCAGGCAGCCAGAGAATCAGCTAATGCAGTAACTGCGAGGAATGATCTGAAAATTTCTTACCTGAATCTTGCACAGTTTATGGACCTTAAGCCGGCAGAGTTAGAGAGGTTTTCAATCATAATGCCTGAACTGACTATTGAAGATGCCAGTGAACTTCGTCCGGTTGACAGCATATTCAATGATGCCCTTAAGGTTATGCCAATGGTGAAAAGTGCAGAATATGAACTGCTGGGTTTTAAAAAAGGTCTTTCTGCGGCAAGAGGAGGAAGGTATCCTTCTCTTTCAGCCAGATATCTTTATTATACTTTATACAGTGACATATCTGTAAGTCCTGAAGACCCGACGGCCCCTTACCGATGGCAGGACCAGCTTCAGGATAAAGGTTATCAGCAGCTTTCCTTTTCACTTGATGTCCCGTTGTTCAACAGGTTTAACGCTCAGAACAGAATAAGTCTGGCGAAAGTTTCAATGCTTGATGCCGAAGTTAATCTTGAACAGACGAAACAGACTATGTTTAAAAGCATTCAGCAGGCATATGCTGATGCTCATGCTGCGCTTGAAAATTATGATGCTAATCTGGAAACAGTCAGATTCATGGAAGAGGCATTCAATCATACCCAACAGAAGTATAATGTTGGAATGATCAGTACTGTGGATTATAATCTATCCAAGAACAATCTTACCAAAGCACAATCTGATCTTCTGCAGGCGAAATACCAGTATATTTTCTACACGAAGATCCTCGATTTCTGGGCGGGCAAGCCTATTAGGTTGTAGCATCTTATCTCTGGGAAGAAGGAAATACTTGTTCGCCTCCTAAGAAGGTCAATCGAATTTTAACGTTTGGGATCTCGTGTGCGGGGATGGTCATAAGGTCGGTGTAGGTGACGATGAAGTCGGCAAATTTGCCGGGTTCGATGCTTCCTTTTTCATTTTCTTCGAAAGCGGCTTTTGCAGCCCAGATAGTCATAGCTTTAAGTGCATCTTCCCTGGTAAGTCTTTGTTCAGGCATGAATCCGCCTTCAGGATATCCTTCAAGATCCTGACGGGTAACTGCGGCATAAAATCCATAAACTGGATTAATAGATTCGACAGGGAAATCACTGCCATTTGGGATCCAGTCATTTTGTCCAAGCAGTTCCTTAAATGCATATGCTCCTGTCAGTCGCTTTTCACCAAGCCTTTCATCAGCCCAGTACATATCGGAAGTAGCGTGGGTGAACTGAACGGATGGTATAATATTATATTTTCCGAATATCTTGAAATCATCAGTATGAACTACCTGGGCATGTTCTATGCGCCATCTCCTGTCATTTTCTCCTTTAAGGATATCGCCATAAATATGAAGGATCATACGGTTTGCACTGTCACCTATGCAATGCGTATTTACCTGGTAACCAAATTGATATGCTTCTTTACAGTTGTTTATTAACCTTTCAGTATCAGTTGTAAGAAGTCCGTAGTTCCCCGGGTCATCAGTATAAGGTTCCAGAAGAAGTGCCCCGCGTGAACCCAGAGCACCATCGGCATATAATTTCAGGGATCTTACATTAAGATGATCTGTTTTATAGATCCCCTTATACAAGTATTCTTCAAAATTTTTCCTGCCGGGCTCTAACATACCATAGATCCTCATTTTAAGCACTCCTGCTTTTTGAAGAGAATCGATCAGATTCAGATCTTCATATCCGAGCCCTGCATCATGGACACCAGTTATTCCCATAGCAAAACAGTTTTCCTGGGCTTTAAGAAGTCCTGCTGTCTTTTCTGCCCGGTCAGGTTCCGGGATTATTTTACTCACCAGTCCAATAGCATTATCCACAAGAAGACCGATGAGTTTTCCATTTCTGGTTATAATAGTCCCGCCAGTCACCTCCATTCCCGCAGAGATCCCTGCTCTCATCAGGGCTTCTGAACTTGCCAGTGCGGCATGTCCGTCTATTCGGGTTATCAGAACAGGTTTTCCCGGGAATAATTCATCAAGTTTTTCATTGGATGGGAATTCTTTGATCTCCCAGTCATTCTGATCCCATCCTCGTCCAATGATCCATTCTGCCTGAAATTTTCGGGAATGTTCCTGAAGTATTTCCAGTATTTCGCTGAAAGATTTTGTCCCGGTAAGGTCGGCAGTTTGTAAGTCAAGACCGTATTCGAAAAAATGGCAATGCACATCAATTAATCCGGGATAGACATAATGTCCCAGAAGATCGATTTCCTTTTCTGCCTCGAATTTATCCATGATTTCCAGGTTTTTCCCGACAGCAAGGATTCTTCCGTCCTTTATTGCAATTGCTTCTGCCTGTGAAAAGTTATCATCAACGGTATATACTTTAGCATTATAAACGATCAGGTCGGCTTTATTGGATGTGCATTTTGACATTAGAAAAAGTATTGACAGAACAGCCAGGGACATGAAAACTTTCTTCATAATGAATTAAAAAAAAACTCTTGAATTATTCGAGGATCAATTTTCCACGATAAATATACTCACCAAGTACCTCAACAGAGTAATACCCTGCATTCAGGTTACCACGCTCGATTGTTACTTTGTCTTCTGTAATATTATTTAATATCAGAACCATTTTGCCTGTCAGATCTCTTACAAAAAGTTGATATTCAACTTGTGCGGGATTTGAAAATCTGATTGTTACATAATCAGCAGCAGGATTTGGATAGATGGTTAATTCTCCAGCGGTTTTAAGTTTATTCAATCCTGTCTGGAACCGGTTATCCTCTATATTTGACATGGACTGACTGTAGGGGCCGGAATCGGCT
>Ga0105095_10000871_pt1 | contig 15224 bp, 10 predicted proteins | sample PPLLak2March2015_2_FD_79180 | JGI IMG/M metagenome (GOLD analysis project Ga0105095, IMG submission 79180) | Freshwater sediment microbial communities from Prairie Pothole Lake near Jamestown, North Dakota, USA - PPLs Lake P8 Core (3) Depth... | ecosystem: Environmental > Aquatic > Freshwater >... | reverse complement strand
TTCATGGGCCTCACCTCGGCGGCGCTGAAGCGTCTGCCGATCACTTCGGCCATTGTCTATTTGGCGGTGGGATTGCTGGTCGGTCCCACCGTGCTCAATCTGTTTCACTTCAATCCGCTGCAACAATCGGCACTATTGCAAGTCCTCACCGAAGTGGCCGTGCTGATATCCCTATTTTCCGCCGGGGTCAAAATGCCGGTACCGGTCAGCCTTGCCCGCTGGCGCACGCCGATGCTGCTGGCAACGCTATCGATGGCCATCAGCGTCGGCCTGGTTGCGGCTTTCGCGTACTACTTCCTCGATCTGCCGCTGGGCGCAGGTGTCCTGCTGGGGGCGATTCTCGCGCCCACCGATCCGGTGCTGGCAACCGATGTGCAAACGCGTCACCCCGATGACCGCGATCAACTCCGTTTCACCTTGACCTGCGAGGCCGGCATGAACGACGGCAGCGCATTTCCCTTCGTGATGCTGGGCCTGGGCATGCTGGGCCTGCACGAGCTCGGCGAATTCGGGCTGCAATGGGTGCTATGGGATGTGCTGTGGGCGACCGTCGCCGGGGTCGCGATCGGCATCGCAGCGGGCGTCGTCTTGGCCCATCTCAGCTGGAAGCTGCGCGGCGCCTCGCCCAGGAGCGAGCTGATCTACGATTTTCTCGGTCTGGGGCTGATTGCGGTGGTGTATGGCCTCAGTGTCATGGCGCACGCCTGGGGATTTCTCGCCGTATTTTTTGCGGCCGTCGCCTTGCGCCAAACCGAGCTCAAATTTGCCGAAGCGGTCGCCATGCCGGCCGCGATGCCGGCCGAGAAGGGCGCCAATGCATCTTCACTGGATGGCGCCACGCCGCCGACGGTCAGCGAAGGGGCATTGGTATTCAAGGAACATCTCGAACGGCTGTCCGAAGTGGTGCTGATTCTGCTGATCGGCGGCATGCTGTTCATCGATTCCTGGAGCTGGCGCGCCATCGCGCTGGCGCTGTTTTTATTTTTGATCGCGCGTCCGATCAGCGTCCTGCTGGTCATGTTGCGCACCCGCGCGGTCTGGCGCATGCGCGGTCTGGTGGCCTGGTTCGGCGTGCGCGGCATCGGCTCGCTGTACTACCTGATGTACGCCATCCAGCAGGGCTTGCCCGAGGCGCTGGCCTTGGAGCTGATTCAATTCACGCTCATCGTGGTGACGCTGTCCATTCTGATCCACGGCGTCAGCGTCAAGCCGCTGATGTACCGCTTCTGGCGCGATCGCCAACGGCCTGGCGAATAGGCAATGATCCTAGAAAAATCAGTTGTCCACGAAAAACACGAAATGGGGTAAGCAGACATTTCGCCATCGGGCGAAAGCTCGCAAAATCACGAAAGTGTTCAATGGAATATCAATCTGGGGATGGCTACCCATAGGGTGAGCGGATTTTCAATCCAAGGGTGTTGATCTATTTCGTGCTTTTCGTGTTTTTTGTGGACCGACTTCTGTTTTTAGGATGATTACTTCGAAGGATGGAATCCCGCCTTATGTGCGCTAGCGCACAGCGCACCTTGGAATAAAAACATAAATTACTACAATGAGTATTCATCCTCATCGAAACCTATAGGAGAAAGCAGTCATGGAACAAACAGTCGACGAATTCAATCGGACCAAAGGCAAAGTGGTCGACGATTTCAAAACCATCGTCAACGATGCGGAAGCCCTGCTACAAGCAACGGCGCAAGTTTCCGGAGAAGGATTTGCCGCGGAGCGCGCCAAATTCGCCGAGAAGCTGAGGTACGCCAAGACCCGTTTGGCGGAGGCGGAGCATCGCGTGGTCGAAAAGGCCAAGCAGGCAGCCACCGCAACCGATCACTACGTGCACGAAAATCCCTGGACAGCCGTGGGGGTGGCGGCCGCGGTCGGCATGCTCATCGGATTCCTGGCCGCAAGGCGTTGATTGATTCCTGGAGATCGGCCCGTGGAACCTGACACCGATTCTACCCGGGCAGCGCCGGGCGGCGTGTTCGACTCGGCCAAGCATCTGCTGGCTAGCCTCATCGCGCATTTGCATAGCCGGCTGGCCCTGTTTTCAACCGAGTTCGCCGAAGAAAAGCTGCGGCTGACCACACTGCTGTACAGCGCCTTGACGGCGCTGTTTTTCTTTTTTGTGACGCTGCTGCTGGCCCTGCTGTTCGTCATCGCGGTCTATTGGGATACCCCTTACCGCCTGCATGCCATCGGCGGACTCGCGTTGTTGTTCTTGATCGGCGCCGGCGTTGCCGGGAACAGCGTGCGTGCCCAGCTTCGGTCCAGGCCGCGCTTATTCGAGGCAAGCCTGGCCGAGTTGTACAAGGATCGGCAACAGTTGGATTCGCAGCGATGAAGGAAGATGCAGACGCCTTGAGGCAGAGGCGCATCGCGCTCATCGCGCAAATCGCCGCCGAGCGCGACGCGCTCGCACAACAGGGCGCCGCGTTGCGTCCCGCCGCGCGAATGATCGATAAGGTCGGCGCGGGCATTCGCTTCATCCGGCATCATCCCGACGTATTGGTGCTGCCCATCACCATCCTGGCGCTGTGGCGTCCGCGACGCTTGCTGTCGTTCGCGCTGCGTGGTTATGGCGTATGGCGGCTGGTGCAGTTGGGACGGCAGCGGCTTCGGCGCTGACGCGCGCAATGCATCACATAACCCCTTGAGGAGACTCCCCTGATGAATATCAGCATCCGACAAATTATTGCCGTGACGGTCAGCGTTGCCGTTGTGCTGTTTCTGCTGTTTGAAGCCGGCGCAATGACCGCGACGAACGTCAGCGGCGATATGGCAATCAGCAATGTCCTAAGTGAAAGCCGCTGGATCTGGGTTATTCCGACATTAATGATTTTTGGACTGGGTTTTTTGCTTGCCTGGTTATTGCTCGTCGAAGATAAAGCGTCGTAGGCGATGCATTTTTTCTGCCGGATGAATCCTGCGTAGCCCGGCGAACGTATTGATCAAGCTGAAAGTAAGCCCGGTCAAGCTTCCAATATCCTGACGCAATGCACCGGCAGCCGATTACTTTCAAGACCGACAGGCTGCTCGGCCCTGCCTGCAACCGGCCAGCCTGGACGGAAATACGCCTCTAAATGAAAACCAGCGAGATTCGTTTCTTCCATTATTTGCACCAATTGCGGTCGCACTTGCGCGACGGCGACATCCCCCTCAAGCACGTCTTCGACGAGCCGCCGCTGCGCTCGGAATTGTTCAGCGCCGATCAGATGGAGCAGCATGGCAAGCGGCTCGCGGCCATGCACCGGTTGACGCTGGAGCGTCCGCAGGATCAGCTGTTGTCGCGCTTGGCGGCGAATGAAGCGGTCTTGCTCGGCGTCTGCGGCCGGCTGACGGCGGCCTTAAAGGCGAATCAGCAGATTACGCCCGCCAGCGAATGGCTGCTCGATAACTTCTATTTGATCGAAGAACAGATCCGTACCGCCAAGCGCCACTTCCCCAAGGGCTATAGCCGGGAATTGCCGCGCTTGTCGCATGGCCCTTCGGCTGATTTGCCGCGTGTGTACGATATCGCGCTGGAGATCATTTCGCACGGCGATGGGCGGGTAGACCCGGAAAGCCTGAGCCGTTTCGTCGCGGCCTATCAGACGGTCAGCGTGCTCAAATTGGGCGAGCTATGGGCCATTCCCATCATGCTGCGGCTGGCCTTGATCGAGAATCTGCGGCGCGTGGCCATCCGTATCGCCGCCGGCCGCGTGGATCGCGACCTTGCGACCGCGTGGGCCGAGCAGATGATGGCGGTGGCGGAGAAAGATCCGAAAAGCCTGGTGCTGGTGATCGCGGACATGGCGCGCTCGCAGCCGCCGATGTCGACTCCTTTTGTCTCGGAATTTGTGCGCCGCTTGCAAGGCCATAGTCTCGCCTTGGCTTTGCCGCTTACCTGGATCGAGCAAGTGCTGGCCGAGTCGAGTCTGACCATCGAGCAGTTGGTGCAATCGGGAAACCAGCAGCAGGCCGCCGATCAGGTATCCATCAGCAACAGCATCGGCAGCCTGCGCGCCCTGGGCGTGATGGATTGGCGCGAGTTCGTCGAGAGCATGAGCATCGTCGAGCATACCTTGCGCGAGGATCCGGCCGGCGCCTACGCCGGGATGGATTTCGCCACCCGCGACCGTTATCGTCACGCGATCGAGAAGCTGGCGAAAGCCAGCCCCTTGTCCGAAGCCGAAGTGGCGCGCAGCGCGATCCAGCTCGCGCAGAAGGCCCAAACGGCGCAGCCGGTCCAGGCGGCGCAGCCAGTCCAGGCGGCGCAGCCAGTTCAGACAAGTAGCGGCGCGCGCGCGGCGCATGTCGGCTTCTATCTGATCGATCAGGGCTTGCACGTGCTCGAAACCCAGGCGCAGGTGCGCTTTTCCCTGGCGGAATCGCTCGCGAGAATCGGCGCGCGACGCCCATTGGGCTGGTATCTCGGCGCGATCGCGCTGCTCACGCTTTTGTTCAGCGCGGGCCTGTTGACGATGACCCACGGCGTATCCGGCGCGGTGTGGGTGGCGATCGCTGTGCTCGCGCTGCTGTCCACCAGCCAGTTGGCGCTGGCCTTGGTGAATTGGCTGGTGACCTTACTGGTACGCCCGCAGCCACTGCCGCGCATGGATTTTTCCGCCGGCATTCCAGAGCACTCGCGCACACTGGTGATTGTACCGACCATGCTCAGCGGCGCGGATGACATCGACGATCTGGCCGAGGCGCTGGAAGTGCGATTCCTGGCGAATCGGGACGCCAATCTGTATTTCGGCCTGTTGACCGACTTTCGCGACGCGCAAGCGGAAACGCTCGCCGCGGACGAGCCGCTGCTGCAACAGGCGGCGGCGCGCATTGCGGCGCTGAATGCAAAATACCGCGTGGCGGGCCAGGACATTTTTTTCCTGTTCCACCGCCCGCGCCGCTGGAATCCGCAAGAGCGGCTGTGGATGGGTTACGAGCGTAAGCGCGGCAAGCTGTCGGATTTGAATGCGCTCCTGCGCGGCCATGCCGGCGAGCGTTTCTCCTGCATTGTCGGCGATATGACTGGCCTCGCGAATATCCAGTACGTCATCACCTTGGACACGGATACGCAGTTGCCGCGTGACGTCGCGCGGCAGTTCGTGGGCGCCATGGGGCACCCGCTCAATCGTGCGCACTACGATGCGGCGCGGCAACGGGTCAGCGCGGGCTACGGCATTCTACAGCCGCGGGTGAGCGTGAGCCTGGAAGGCGCCAACCGTTCGCGCTATGCGAAATTGCATGGCTTCGATTCCGGCATCGACCCCTATACCCGCGCCATCTCCGACATCTACCAGGACCTGTTCAGCGAGGGCTCGTTCATCGGCAAGGGCATCTATGCGGTGGATACCTTCGAGCAGGCCTTGAACGAGCGCTTTCCCGAAAACCGGATTCTCAGTCACGATTTGCTGGAAGGGTGTTATGCGCGCGCCGGCCTGTTGAGCGATGTGCATTTGTACGAGGATTATCCCGCGCACTACAGCGCCGACGTGAGCCGACGCCAGCGCTGGATACGCGGCGATTGGCAGTTGCTGGGGTGGCTGTTGCCGCGCGTGCCCGGTTCCCCCAATGGCCGCCGGCAGAAAAATCCGCTGTCCTGGCTGTCACAATGGAAACTCTTCGACAACTTGCGGCGCAGTCTGGTGCCCCTGGGCATGACGCTGCTGTTGCTGCTGGGTTGGACCGTGCTGGCATCGCCCGTGTTTTGGACCGGTGCGGTGCTCGGCATCATCCTGATCCCGTCCTTGATTGCCTCGATCCTGGATTTAGTGCACAAACCGCGCGAGGTGCTGTACCGGCAGCATTTTGCCGCCGCACGCGATGCCGCCGTGCAACGCCTGGCGCAAGCCGCCTTTCATCTGGCCTGCCTGCCGCATGAGGCCTACTACAGTCTGGATGCGATCCTGCGCACGCTGGGGCGCATGTGGTTCACGCACCATCGGCTGCTCGAGTGGAACCCTTCGGGCGAAGCGGCGCGCAACAGTCGCACCGACCTGGCCGGCTCGCTGCGCGCGATGTGGATCGCGCCGCTGATCGCCGTTGCCGCCACGCTCTATCTTCTGCTATTCAAGCCCGCGGTGCTCGCCGTGGCCGCGCCCATCCTCTTGCTGTGGCTGGCTTCACCGGCGATTGCGTGGTGGATCAGCCAACCGCTCGCGCGCCGCGAAGCGCGGCTGACGCTCACCCAGCTCACTTTCCTGCGCAAGCTTTCGCGCAAGACCTGGGCCTTCTTCGAATCTTTTGTCGGCCCGGAAGACCATTGGCTGCCGCCGGACAACTATCAGGAGTATCGCGGCGCGGCGGTGGCGCACCGCACCTCGCCGACCAATATCGGCATGGCGCTACTCGCCAATTTGGCCGCCTACGATTTCGGCTACATTCCGGCCGGTCAACTCATTGCGCGCAGCGCCAACACCCTGCGCACCCTGGAGGGCATGGAACGCTACCGCGGCCACTTCTACAACTGGTACGACACCCTATCCCTGAAACCGCTGCACCCGAAATATGTCTCGACGGTGGACAGCGGCAACCTCGCGGGCCATCTGCTGACCTTGCGGCCGGGCCTGCAAGCGCTGCCCGATGCCCCGATCCTGGGCGCGCGCTGGCTGGACGGCCTCCAGGACACGCTGGGCATTATGCTGGAGGCTAGCGCGCCGTCGGCTGCGCTCGCGCAATTGCAGGCGGATTTCGAAGCGGCCGGGGTTTCCCGGCCCAGCACGCTGACGCAAGCTTGGCAGTGCCTGGGCCGGCTGACGAGCAGCGCGGCGAAGTTTGCCTACAATCTCGATACTGCCGCCATGGCGGCGCAAAAAAGCGCTGAAATGTACATCGATGTCGATGACGATTCCACGCACCACCCGACCCTGGATCATGCCAGCGCGGTGCGCTCCGAGACGGCATCCGAGAGCGATGCGAATTGGTGGGCGCGTGCGCTGGTGTGGCAATGCCAGAACGCGCTGGATGAGTTGACGTTTCTCGCGCCGTGGCTGTTGCTGCCGGCCGCACCCGTCGGACTCGGCGACTATCCGGGTGGCGGCGCCATCCCCACGCTGCGCGAATTGGCCAGTCTCGAAGCGGCGGCGCTAGCGGTCGCCGAGCCGGCGCAGGGCAGTGCGGAACGTCAATGGCTGCATGATTACAGGCGCAGCATTGCGACCGCCGGCTATCGCGCCACGGAGCGCATCGCCGAAATCGAGCGGCTGGCCTTGCAGGCCGGCGCATTCGCGTGCATGGAGTATGGCTTCCTGTACGACAAGGCCTCGCGCCTGTTGGCGATCGGCTTCAACGTGGATGAGTTGCGGCGCGACGCGAGCTACTACGACCTGCTGGCGTCCGAAGCGCGGCTGATCAACTTCGTCTCGATTGCGCAGGGACAGGTGCCGCAGGAGAGCTGGTTTGCCCTGGGACGGCTGCTCACCAGCGCCGGCGGCAAGCCGATTCTGTTGTCGTGGAGCGGCTCGATGTTCGAGTACCTGATGCCGCTGCTGGTGATGCCGACTTTCGAAAACACGCTGCTCGATCAGACCTATCAGGCGGCGGTGGAGCGGCAGATCGAGTATGGGCGGCAGCGCGGCGTGCCGTGGGGCATGTCGGAATCCGGCTACAACCTGGTCGATGTCCATCTCAATTACCAGTACCGCGCCTTTGGTGTGCCCGGCCTGGGGCTCAAGCGCGGGCTTGCCGATGACCTGGTGATTGCGCCCTACGCCTCGGTGCTGGCCCTGATGGTGGCGCCCGAGGCGGCATGTCTGAATCTGCAGCGACTCGCGCAGGCAGGTCTGGCCGGAAAATTCGGCATGTATGAAGCCATCGATTACACCCCGTCGCGGCAGCGCCGCGGGGAATCGAGCACCGTGGTGCGCTCCTACATGGCGCATCACCAGGGCATGAGCCTGCTCTCGCTGGCCTATCTGCTGCTGGGCCGTCCGATGCAGCAGCGCTTCGCAGCGGATCCGCTGTTCCAGGCGACCGCGCTGCTGCTGCAGGAGCGCATTCCCCGGGCCACGGCCTTGTTTCCGCACACCGCCCAATTCTCCGACATTCGGCCGGCATCGGCTGTCGCGGGAGCGCCGATACGCTTCTTCAACAGCCCCGACACGCCGACGCCGGAAGTGCAGTTGCTGTCCAACGGCCGCTACCACGTGATGGTCACCAACGCCGGCGGCGGCTATAGCCGCTGGAAGGATCTCGCCGTCACGCGCTGGCGTGAAGACACGACCTGCGACCCCTGGGGCACGTTCTGCTATCTGCACGACGTGAGCAGCGGCGAAACCTGGTCGACCGCGTATCAGCCGACGCAGAAAAAACCACGGCATTATGAAGCGATCTTTTCCGAGGGACGCGCCGAGTTTCGCCGTCGCGATGCCGTGGGCGATGGCGATTTCGAGACGCATACCGAAATCGTGGTGTCGCCGGAAGACGATATCGAACTGCGCCGCGTCCACCTCACCAACCGCACCCGCACCCGCCGCAGCGTCACGGTGACGAGTTACGCCGAAGTCGTGCTGGCCGTGCCCATCGCGGACGCGCTGCACCCGGCCTTCAGCAATCTGTTCGTGCAGACCGAGATCATCGCGCAACGCCAGGCGATTCTCTGCACGCGCCGGCCGCGCTCGCGCACCGAGCTCGTGCCGTGGATGTTGCACCTGATGGCGGTATACGGGGCGGACATCGAGACGGTCAGCTACGAGACGGATCGCATGCAATTCATCGGCCGCGGCCGTACCGCCGCCGACCCGCAAGCCTTAAGCAGTGCGCCTGCGCCGCTTTCCGGCAGCCAGGGCTCGGTGCTGGATCCGATTGTCGCCATCCGCTATAACATCACGCTCGATCCGGAACAAACCGCCATCATCGACATGGTGAGCGGCATGGGTGAAACCCGCGACGCGGTGATGGGCCTGGTCGAAAAATATCATGATCGACGCCTGGCGGATCGCGTGTTCGAGATGGCGTGGACGCACGCCCAAGTGGTGTTGCGCCAGATCAATGCCAGCGAGGCCGATGCGCAACTCTACGGCCGCCTCGCCAATGCCGTGGTCTATGCCAATGCCGCGCTGCGCGCCGACGCCGGCATTCTGATGCAGAATCGCCGTGGCCAATCCGGCCTATGGGGCTATGCCATTTCCGGCGACTTGCCCATCGTGCTGTTGCAGATTGGCGACGCGGCCAATATCGAACTGGTGCGGCAACTGGTGCAGGCGCATGCCTACTGGCGCTTGAAGGGGCTGGTGGTGGATCTCGTGATCTGGAACGAAGACCGCGCCGGTTACCGGCAACTGCTCCAGGATCAAATTATCGGCTTGATTGCCGCAGGGGTCGAAGCGCATGTGATCGACCGGCCCGGCGGCATTTTCGTGCGTTCGGCGGAACAGATATCGAATGAAGACCGCATTCTGTTCCAATCGGTCGCGCGCGCCATTCTCAGCGACAGCCGCGGCACCTTGGCGGAACAGCTCAATCGCCGCAGCCTGCGCGAAGTGCGGGTGCCGCGCTTGCAGCCGACCCGCAACCACCGCGTCGATCCGCCGACAGAACTTGCCGTGCGGCGCGACCTCATCCTGCACAACGGCCTGGGCGGCTTCACGCCGGACGGGCACGAGTACGTCATCACCACCACGGCCGCGCAAGTGACGCCGGCGCCGTGGGTGAATGTGCTGGCGAACGCGCATTTCGGCACGGTCGTTTCCGAGAATGGCCAGTCCTATACCTGGAGCGAGAACGCGCATGAGTTCCGGCTCACGCCCTGGCACAACGATCCGGTGTCGGATGCGAGCGGCGAAGCGTTCTATCTGCGCGACGAAGAGAGCGGTCATTTCTGGTCGCCCACGCCGCTGCCCAGCCGCGGCGCGAATCCTTATATCAGCCGCCACGGCTTCGGCTACAGCGTGTTCGAATACAGCGAAGGCGGCATCAGCTCCGAGCTATGGGTATACGTGGCCCTGGATGCGGCGGTCAAGTTCTCGGTGCTGAAAGTGCGCAATCATTCAGGCCGGCTGCGCCAGTTGTCCGCGACCGGCTATGTGGAATGGGTGCTGGGCGATTTGCGGCCGAAATCGACCATGCACGTGACCACCGAAGTGGATGCCGACAGCGGCGCGCTGTTGGCGCGCAACCCTTACAACACGGAATTCGCCGACCGCATTGCCTTCTTCGATGTGGATGACGCCGGCCGCACGATCAGCTGCGACCGCGCGGAGTTCATCGGCCGCAACGGCTCGCTCAACAATCCGGCGGCGATGGCGCGCGCGCGGCTATCCGGCAAGGTGGGGGCGGGGCTGGATCCCTGCGCCGCGATCCAGGTGGGCTTCGATTTGGCCGATGGGCAGGAACGCGAGATCGTGTTCCGCCTGGGCCAGGCCGGCAGGCGCGGCGCCGATGAGGCACGCAAGCTGGTGCGCCGCTGGCGCGGATCGCTTACCGCGCACGCGGCGCTCGACGCGGTGCACCAATACTGGAACCGCACCCTGGGCGCGGTGCAAGTGGAATCGCCCGACGCCTCGCTCAATGTGCTGGTCAACGGCTGGCTCGTGTACCAGACGCTGGCCTGCCGGCTGTGGGCGCGCAGCGGCTATTATCAATCGGGCGGCGCCTTCGGTTTCCGCGACCAGTTGCAGGACGTGATGGCGCTGATTCACGCCGAGCCGCAACGCGTGCGCGAGCAGTTGCTGCTGGCCGCGGCGCATCAGTTTGTCGAAGGCGATGTGCAGCACTGGTGGCATCCGCCGACCAACCGCGGCGTGCGCACGCATTGCTCCGACGATTATCTGTGGCTGCCGCTGGCGGTGTGCCGCTATGTGCAGTGCACCGGCGATACCGGGGTGCTGGATGAAGCCAGCACCTTCCTCGAAGGTCGCGCCGTCGGCCCCGAGGAAGACTCGTATTACGACCTGCCAGGGCACTCCAGCGAGAGCGCCAGCCTGTACCAGCACTGTGTGCGCGCCATCCGCCATGGTCTGAATTTTGGCGAGCATGGCCTGCCGCTGATCGGTTCCGGCGACTGGAACGACGGCATGAACCTGGTGGGCCTGCACGGCAAGGGCGAAAGCGTCTGGCTCGGATTTTTCTTGTATGAAGTGCTTACGCGCTTTACCGAATTGGCTCAGCGCATGGGCGACGCGGCCTTTGCCGGGCAATGTCGCAGCGAGGCCGCGCAATTGCGCCTGCGCATCGAGGCCAATGCCTGGGATGGCGCGTGGTACCGCCGCGCTTACTTCGACGACGGCAGCCCGCTGGGCTCGGCCGACAACATCGAGTGCCAGATCGACTCCATTTCGCAAAGCTGGTCGGTGCTCTCCGGCGCCGGCGATGCCGCGCGTGCGCGTAGCGGCATGGAGGCCGCCTATGCGCGCCTGGTGCGGCACGATGCCGCGCTGATCCAGCTCCTGGACCCACCATTCGACACGGCGGATATGGATCCGGGTTACATCAAGGGCTACGTCCCCGGCGTGCGCGAGAATGGCGGGCAATACACCCATGCCGCCGTCTGGACCGTGATGGCGTTCGCCGCCTTGGGCGACAGCGCGCGCGCGTGGGAGTTGTTGGCCATGATCAATCCCGTGAATCATGCCAAAACGGCGGCGGGCGTGGCGATCTACAAGGTCGAGCCGTATGTCGTCACCGCCGATGTCTACGGCGTCGCGCCGCATGCCGGGCGCGGCGGCTGGAGCTGGTACACGGGCTCGGCCGGCTGGATGTACCGGCTGATGTTGGAATCCCTGCTGGGCCTGCGATTGGAAGTGGACAAGCTGCATTTCGCGCCTTGCCTGCCGGCGGATTGGCAAGCCTTCAAGCTGCACTACCGCTATCGGGAGACGGTCTACCACATCGCCGTGACGCAAACCGAGACTGAAGACGCCACGCCGCGCGGCGCGATGCGCGTGACGGTGGATGGCATCGAACGTCCCGACCAAATCATTCCACTGATCGACGACCGCCAGGAGCACGCGGTCGAAGTGAGAATAATGGTACTACCCCCAGTAATTCACTCATAACCCAGGAGATAAACATGAACATCACGTTAAGCCTCGCCCCGATAATTTCACTGATCGCCGGTATCCTGATTCTGGTGGTGCCGCGTCTGCTAAGCTACATCGTCGCCATCTATTTGATCGTGATCGGCTTGATCGGCTTGTTCGGCGGCGGCGATTTCCGTTTTCGCTAGCAGCCAGTCGGGGCAGGGCGCGAAAGCGACCCTGCCTGTTCTTTTTTAAGCGGGTGCCAGGCGCGCTTAGCGCCGTAACAGGCGGTTTCGCTATGTGTGCTATCGCACGGAATCCGGCGCCACCCTCTGGCAGCCTATCGCAAATTGGGGCAAGGAGTTCTGCAAATGGCCGAAATGGAAATTCTGGGCATCGTGGGCAGTCTGCGCAAAGACTCCTACAACCGCGCTGCGCTCAAGGCGGCACAGGCGCTCATGCCGAAGGGCGCGGTGCTGAACCTGATTGAACTGCATGACATACCCGTTTTTGATCAGGACAACGAGTTGGCGATGCCCGCGGCCGTGCTTGAATTCAAGCGCCGGATTCTGGCCGCCGATGCCATCCTGTTCGCCACGCCGGAGTATAACTATTCGCTTCCGGGCGGCCTTAAGAACGCCATCGATTGGGCCTCGAGGCCCTATGGGGAAAGCGCCTGGCTGGGCAAACCGGCGGCGGTGATGGGGGCTTCGACCGGCAGCCTGGGAACAGCCCGGGCCCAATATCATCTGCGGCAAATCCTGGTCGCGCAGAACATGCCTATAATCAATCAACCGGAAGTCATGATCAGCAATGCCGTACAGTGCTTTGACCCGGACGGCAAGCTGACCGATGCGTTAACCAGGCTTGACATTCAGCGGCTCATGGATGCGCTGGTGCAGCTTGTAAAAATCCGTCCGGCGAGCAACAGCCCAGCCGGTTGAGGATCATTCACTTAAACTTAAAGGAGATTTCATGATGAAACAGGAAAACCCATCCCGCAGGACAGTGCTTCGCGGCGCACTGGCGCTTGGTTGTACTTTGTTGGCGCCCATGAGCCTTTCAGGTTGCGATTCCAAAAAAGGCGAGGGCACCAGCAGTCCAGCGCCAAGCAGTCCAGCGCCAAGCAGTACACCGGACAGCAGCATGACGCCGGCCGCTCCGGCCGCGACCAGTAAAATGACGCAAGCAAGCGTGCAGTACCAGGCGCAGCCGAAGGGCGATCAGCGCTGCGCCAACTGCCTGCATTTCATCCCCGAGTCGAATACCTGCAAGTTGGTAGAAGGCCAGGTCAGCCCCGAGGGCTGGTGCATCGTGTGGGCCAAGCAGGCCTGAGTAGCGACGGGGGGGTGGTTTCCGGGGACTCAACGCTGGCCTGGTGTTCATTAAACGCTGACCGTTATCCGTGTCAAAATAAAACCGACGATGAGCGACCTCAAAACCAAGGGAATTGCTGCGCAAATCACGAATGACTGGGGTTCGCGCAGCCACGTTCATACGCTCTTACTGATGGCGGTGACCGTCGTCGGCATTTATCTGTGTTACCGGCTGGTCGCACCATTCTTACCGGCGTTCGCTTGGGCCTTGGCGCTAGCGGTCTTGTTCGCGCCTCTGCATCGATGGCTTACGTCGAAACTAAAACACCCCAACTTGGCGGCCACCATTTGCGTTCTGGTGGCCGCGCTGATCGTGGTCCTGCCGGCGCTGTTCGTGGCTGAGCGGATCATTGGCGAAGCCGCCAGAAGTGCGGAAACCATCAACACCTTGGTCGAATCTGGTGAATGGCGCCGTACCTTCGAAGCCCATCCACGCATTGCGCCTGTCGGCCATTGGATCGAGCGGCAGTTCGATCTGCCGGAAATGGTCAATACCGCTACCGCATGGCTGACTAGCGTCGCCGCTGCATTCGTCCAGGGATCCATACAGCAGTTGATTGGCGTTGTTCTGACCTTTTACATATTTTTCTATTTCCTGCGCGATCGGGTCGTGGCGCTCGCATGGCTTCGGTCCCTATCGCCACTCACGGCGGTGGACATGAACCGGATGTTTGTCGGTGTCACAGATACCGTTCATGCGACCGTCTACGGTACGCTTGCCGTCGCCGTTGTGCAGGGCACCCTGGGCGGACTGATGTTTTGGTGGCTAGGCTTGCCGGCGCCATTGCTCTGGGGAATGGTCATGGCGCTGCTTGCCGTGGTGCCGGTGCTAGGCGCCTTCATCATTTGGATTCCTGCGGCCATCTTTTTGGTTTTGGATGGCAGCGGAGGGAAAGCGCTGCTACTCACCCTGTGGGGCACGATCGTGGTCGGCGGAATCGACAACTTGCTGTATCCAGTGTTGGTTGGAAGGCGCTTGAAAATGCACACCGTCCTCGCGTTTATTTCCCTCGTGGGCGGGCTGATTGTTTTCGGTCCATCCGGCCTGATCCTGGGCCCCGTGGTATTCACCGTCACCAAGTTGCTTCTGGAAATCTGGAGCAGTCAGAATAAAGCCGAGCAAGTAACAGGCAAGGCTGGGTAGGAACAGTCTCCCACACCAGAGACCCCAGAGACCGCACAGGGTCTAAACTAAGGACGAGTACATGAATCAAGAACAATCCCATGCCATGAAACCAGCGAAGCATCTGTCGATGATCCGCGGCTTCCATCTCGCGGACTGGTTTACCTTGGGCAATGCAGCCTGCGGCGTCGGCGCCTTGTTTTCCGTGATGAGCTATTTGCAAAATCCGGAGGTGCTGCACCTGTATTTTGCCTGCGGCCTGGTTGCGCTGGCGTTTATCTTCGATGTCCTCGATGGCAATATTGCGCGCTGGCGCCAGCAAACTTCCTTGCTGGGGCGCGAGCTGGATTCCCTGGCCGATGTGATTTCCTTCGGCGTTGCGCCGGCGGCCATCGCCTATGGGATCGGCATGGACGGTCTCTGGGATCGCGTGATTTTGATTTACTTCGTGGTGTGCGGGGTGAGCCGCCTGGCGCGCTACAACATCACCGCCGAGACCCTGGCGCAAGGCAGCGATAAGGTGAAATATTTCGAGGGCACGCCGATCCCCAGCTCACTGGCGCTGGTGATCGTCATCGCCATCGCCGCGGTGAACGGTGCGATCGGCGACCAGCTCTGGTTTGGGGTGATCCACCTCGGTCCATGGCAACTCCACCCGCTGGTGTTGCTGTTCGCGCTTTCCGGTTCCTTGATGATCAGCCGCACCCTGCACATTCCGAAGCTCTGAGATCTTTGCTGTCTCGATTCAACTGACGACGGCAACTCAGCCAGCCGGACAGATAGGCA
>Ga0105095_10000869_pt1 | contig 15230 bp, 13 predicted proteins | sample PPLLak2March2015_2_FD_79180 | JGI IMG/M metagenome (GOLD analysis project Ga0105095, IMG submission 79180) | Freshwater sediment microbial communities from Prairie Pothole Lake near Jamestown, North Dakota, USA - PPLs Lake P8 Core (3) Depth... | ecosystem: Environmental > Aquatic > Freshwater >... | reverse complement strand
GCAACAACTATTGAATGAACCGGTGCATTTTTGTGTCCAAGTATCTGCTGAACAGCTTTTCCTTCCTGGACAAGTAAAACCGTATCACCAATTCCTGCATCAACAACATCAATAGCAACCACATCATTTTTCCCGATGTAGTTATCGTCCAGATCAATTGGATGCACGAGCAATAATTTCTGCCCGACAAGGTAAGAATTTTTCTGAGTTGAAACCAGATTCCCCTTAACTTTTGCCAGAATCAATTTCGTTGTCCTGAGCTTGTTCTTTCTCTGCTCTTTTTCTTGAAAAGATAGATAGAGGAAAAATGATTATATAAGCAATGAACAAAAGTATTGGAGAGATTACTAACGATGAGAAACTATTCCAAGGTCCGATGTTCATAAAATAAAATCCAATAACTGTTACCAACAACCCGAGTGCAAGCAAGTAGTAATTTTTTTTCTCCCAGTAGATATTGAAAGGGGAAACTGAAGTTTTCTTTGTTTGCTTGATAGTTTTCTTTTTAATCTTCGTCGCCATAATTACTCCTTACTTAAAAAAATAAAAAGCCCAGCGATGGGGGACCACTGGGCTCGACTCTGTTACATCAAAGGGCAGGGGAGAACCCTTTGAAAGAGTCGTTTGAAATATATATACGATAAGTGTTATTTGTCAAGTATTTACTATTTACTTATTTGATAAACAATTTTTCTGATTGTATCAAACTGAAGATACGGATATTCTTCCCGGATTGCATCAATAGCATCGCCGGCACTTATCTTACCAGCTCTCAGGCTTTTGAATTTTTTACGAATCTGATAATCGCGAACCGCTTTCTCGTCAATAAGTCCATGAGCTTCTAGCAGCTCAAAGATCTCGTCACTGATTAATTCAGACAGAGGATTGTCAATTTTTGCTTTTATTTGGTTCATCTCAGCTTTCCTTTCTTTTTGTTTATAATTATCACTGCATTGTTATAGTATCGAATGTTTAGAATAATTCCTCCGAATTTTGTTCCTTTTAATTTAAAACTAAAAAACCGACCAGAGCTATTCCCTAAAATCGGCGTAAATCTGCTACTCTGGTAAAAAAACGAACCTATTAAATGTTAATTATCAAAAAAGTAGCAAATCGATCAATAAATTAAAATTTTCCTCAATTGTTGTTTCAAATATAAAAAAGAAATCAAACAAATCAACAATGTTTTTTTGCCAAAATCGTAGCAAAAAGCTCTGTTTGTATGATAGAAGAGGTTCCAAAGAGGAAATGATCATCACTTGACATTGGAAATTATTTTTACTTGTTTTGTTTATGAATAAACTCAGATTATTCAAGTGCCCTAATATTTCAAAAATATTAGGCTAATTTTTTCGGGGATCATTATGAAAAAAATATTTTACTCGATTATCATTTCCATATTTTTACAATTAGTTATTTACTCATAACAAGGATGGCAATTAATTTATTTTTTTCCTGAAGATGCGGCTGCTATTTGTTTTATAGATAACAATATTGGCTTTGCTGGTTCCGGCTTCAATACATCGACAAAAAGGATCATGAAAACAACTGATTCAGGAAATAGCTGGAATGATTTAATTATAACAAATAACGCAATCACCAGAATTTATTTTTACAATTATACTTTAGGTTTTGCGATAGGTGAAAATGGAACATTTTACAAAACCACAGATAGTGGAGTTAGTTGGAATTTGATACAATTAGGTGAAACTGAAACTTGTAGAGGCATTTATTTTTTTAATGAACAAATAGGTTGGGTATGTATTGGGCCTGATAAAATTCTTAGAACAACTGATGGTGGAAATAATTGGGAAAGTAGTTTTACTAATGGTGCAATAGCGAATTATGATATTCAATTTGTAAATGAGTTTATTGGATTTGCTGTGGGAGTCTATGCTAAAATGTACAAGTCAACAGATGGTGGTGTTAATTGGTATGATATAACAGCTCCTTTAGCTGCTTCAATATTTGATATTGAATTTTTTAATCAGAGTATTGGTTTAGTTGTTGGCGGAACTGGAATGGCCAAAACTATTGATGGTGGAAATACCTGGTCAATGGTGCTAAATTCGGGCGGAACACAATTGAATTCCATAAGTTCGTTTGGTAATAAATTCGCTTGGGCAGTAGGTCAAGATAAAATTTACTATTCTTCAAATAGCGGTGACATCTGGGCATCTCAAAGCTTTACTCCTTATTCGTATTTACAACAGGTAAGCTGTGTGGATTCGGTTACTCTTTGGGTACTAGGCGATCGTAAATTATATGGAACAACATCAGGGGGAGTAAAGGATGTTGATAATGAAACAACTTTCTATCCAGAAAAATTTCTACTCAGTCAAAATTTTCCCAACCCATTCAACCCGGTTATAACTATAAGTTATCATTTACCACAGAGAGAATTTGTTACACTAAAAGTGTATGACATTCTCGGAAGAGAAGTTGCAACATTAGTAAACGAAGAAAAGCAAGCAGGAAGTAATGAAGTGGAATTTAACAGTCATTCCAGCTAAGGCCGATCCGCCGATGGCGGACTGACGAGCGGAATTTATCTCTACCAACTTAAAGTTTACCCCGCAAACAGCGGGACCGGTAATTATGCCCAAACATAGAAGATGATTCTAATCAAATAAAAATTGAGTAATTTATGAAATTAACATTTTTTGGTTATGCGAAAGCTCTCTATTTCAAATTTATTGATTTACTTCATTTTCCATTTGTTAAGAAAGGTTCAAATGACCCTTATCATATTACTCATAATCAGTTTCTTTCAATAGGAAATGCGATTCCATCTACTTCGGTGTTGGAAATAGGTTCTAGAAATGTAACTGGAATAACGCGTAGAAATATCTTTCCAAATTGTAAGGAATATATTGGGTTTGATATTCTTCCTGGTGAAGGAGTGGATGTAGTGGGAGATGTCCATAAACTTTCAGATTACTTTACTTCAGAACGTTTTGATATTGTCTATTGCATTTCCGTTTTTGAACACCTATTATTTCCTTGGAAAGCTGTTCTCGAAATTAATAAGGTGATGAAGACGGGGGGTTATCTTCATATCACAACTCATCCTGTTTGGCCCGAGCACGAAATGCCCTGGGATTTTTGGCGTTTTCCAAAAAATGGATTTTATGCTCTTTTCAATAAATACACCGGTTTTGAAATAGTATCTCTAACTGAAGGGTTACCTTGCAAGGCATATTCTCTTGTTGATGATCCTCCTACTCGTGGTATTTGGTTTCGGACAATCAATCAAGGAGTTTCGATTATAGTCAAGAAAGTTGGTAGTTATCAATCTGATTTATTGAAATGGGATATAGATATTCACGAAGTTGTTGATAATATGTATCCAGATAAAAAGAATTAGCTGACAAAAAAAGAATTATAAAACCAACGATGTTTTTCTATTTTCTTTCTGTTTTTCTTATTTCAACCAGAGATTTTGCGGTCATTATACCCACCAATGAAAATCACTCTCTTAGAATGAATGTAGAATATTAGAAGTTCATAAAATTAACATTGCGATATAATGCGGAAATATGTTAATTTTTACATTCACTAATAACAAAATCCATATTTACCAGAATGACTGAACCCACAAAGCAACCATCAAAATTTAGCGATTATATCTACGTACTTTATAAATGGAAAAAATTCCTTATAATTAACCTGTTTATAGTTATAGTCTTAGCTGCAATTTATGCTTTAACACTTCCTTTAGAATATAAAGCCATAGCAACTATAACCATTCCACCCAGTGAACAAATGGGATTGGGAGGTTTAACTAATATGCTTGGAGGTAAATCATCAATTGCTTCTATGGGTTCAAGATTATTCGGGGTTACTAATCAATCCGAGGATATAATAATAGGTCTTTTGAATAGCAGAAGTGCTTTGACTAAGATAATAAAAAAATTCGATTTAATGAGTTATTATGAAATTGATGATAACAATATGGACAAGGTAATTAAAGCATTCAGAAAAGACATTTCATCCGATCCTAACGAATATGGAATGGTTGATTTTAGTGTAGTTAATAAAAACCCTAAACTTAGTGCCGAAATAGCAAACTATATGGTCCATCTTACAGATAGTATGAATATTCATCTTAATATTGAGCAGGCAAGAAATAACAGGATATTCATTGAACAAAGGTACCAAAAAAATATCAGTGACTTAAAGATTGCTGAAGATTCGCTCTACAGATTTCAAAGAAAATATGGTATTGTTTCTGTGCCTGAACAACTTGATGTGACCGTTAAAGCAGCCGCAGAAGTTGAATCCATGTTAATGAAAAAAGAAATGGAAGCATATCTAATGAAACAAGTGTACGGAGATGATTCGCCACAATACCAGGGTGTGTTAGCTGAACAAAACTTACTAAAATCAAAAGTACAGGAATTGAAAAGTTCACAAAACTTAAGTGCTTCATCTAACGTTCTGTTCGCTTTTAAAGAAATGCCAGCTATGGCAATTCAATATTTAAGAACTTCCAGAGAAGTTCAAATTCAGCAGACAATTATGGAATTTGTACTGCCTCTGTACGAGCAGGCAAAAGTTGAAGAACAAAAAAGCATACCCACACTTATCATTATAGATGAAGCAATTCCGCCCGAATTAAAATATAGTCCGAAGAGATCGGTAATAATTCTCGGGCTGTTTTTACTTTTTACCTTTCTATTTATACCTTTTATTTTCTGGGGAGAAAAAGTTTTGAATAGAGAAAAACCGGAAAATCCACTCCAGGTTAAAGAATCAAATTTCTTTACAAGAATCGTAAAGATTTATAGAATAAAGTTTTAAATGTCGCTGTTAATAATTTTCGTCATTTCTTTCCTGGGAATTGTACTAGGTAAATTTCTTTTTAGAAAGTGGTTAAACCATCTTACATTGTATTGCTTCTTTTTTGGCAGTTCGGTTTTTTTATATGAATTAAAATTACTTCCTTATGTCAATATAACCCCGTTTACCTGGTTTGTTGTCATCACATCATTTTTATCTTTTTTATTAGGGATAATAACAATTATAGGTGCCAGAAATTTATACAAAGAGAACCCAACCTTTATAGAGAAATCAGATATTTCATTTAAAATTTTTAGTGATGATGGAAAAACTTTAAAGTATGCTATTATTTTATTCAGTCTAATAAGTGTCTATTCTGCAATTGAATTCTGGATGGTTCTAATAAAGCAATTTGGCAGCATTCCCGGCGTAATAATAAATGCGCAAATAATTTATCGCTTGACTATTAGTGGGGAATTAAAAGGAGCTACGCCTTATATTTCTATTTTCGGATTTGTAGCGGTATTTTTTGCCGGAATTTATACGGCATATAATAGAAAATTTACACTTTTATCATTTGTTCCTCTTGTAAGTATTATTATCAGAGAAGTAGGTGGAGCAGGAAGAGCTGCAATGTCAGTAGCTTTAGTAGAGTTCGTATTATCTTTCTTTCTATTCAGATATCTGTTAAATAATGACTCTTTTAAGAGATTCAAATTTTCTAAAATGAGCGCAGTAGTTGCCTCAACTATATTGATTACTATTTTTATTGTGGGTGTTTCATTAGTTAAAATTTCAAGGGCTTCTGAAACTTCCGAAAAATTTTCAGGTGCAAGCAGAGAACTTCTTCAAACCAAAGAAAATATTTTTCTGTCTCCCTCTGTTTATCTGTATGCTAGCAGCAACGTTGGTGTATTAAGCAAGTATCTGAGTTCAAAAGGTGAAAATATCGGTTTTGGACAAAACACTTTTCAAACATTTTATCTTATTCTAGCCAAGCTTGGAATAATAGAAAGACCGTATGAATTCCCAAAGGGTTACTTTATACCAATGTGGACAAATAGTGCAACATATCTACGTGATCTGCATGCTGATTTTGGAATCGCTGGTGTATTATTAGGTCCATATTTGCTTGGATTATTACTCACCTGGCTCTGGTTCAAATTTTATGAACGAAAAAACATGATAGCTTTTACATTCTTAGTCTATTTTTATCTTGTAGTTGTATTCGCCTGTTTGGGAATAGTTACAAGATTTCATTTTTGGACTTTGGCTTTACTTTTTATTGTGCTATTTATTCCTGTTTTGGAAAAAATATCCACTCTCGTTTCTAGAAAAACTCTTTAAAGAAAATTGGAAGAAGCTGAAATTTTAAGTATAAACTTTAGCGGAAGCTCAATAGCTAAAAATACCTTTTACAATTTATTAGGGAACATTATCCCCTCATTATTTGCTTTAGTTTTTATTCCGCTTTTAATAAAAGGGTTAGGAACTGAAAGATTTGGTATTTTAACTATTGCCTGGATGATAATAGGATATTTTAGCTTTTTTGATTTTGGAATAGGTAAAGGGCTAACAAAGATCATAGCAGAAAAAATAGGCTCAAATCAAACTGACCAGATATCTAAAATTTTCTGGACTTCATTGTTTTTAATGGTATCTGTTAGTCTGCTTGCTTCAATTATTATATCATTTTTTGTTCCTTCCCTTGTAAACATTTTTAACATTTCTAAAAATCTTCGGCAGGAGACTACGAGTATCTTTTATATTCTTGCTATTGCAATTCCGATTGTCACTACCATGGCAGGTTTGCGTGGATTATTAGAAGCCCATCAGAAGTTTGTAATAATAAATGTAATGAGAGGGTTTCTTGGGATATTTACTTTTTTGGGTCCACTGTTGGTTTTAATAATTACTAACAGCCTTTTCTGGATAATTGTCTTTTTAGTATTTATAAGAATTGTAATGTGGATATTATATTTATTGCAATGTTTAAAAGTTCAGAAAAGAATTAGAAATGAAATAAAAATTGATTTCAAATCAATAACACCGGTGTTGAAATTTAGTATTTGGATTACTCTTGGAAACATTATTACACCAATAATTCTTTACTCTGATAGATTTCTTATAGGGGCATTGATCTCGGTTGTTGCTATAACCTATTATGTAACACCTTATGAATTAGTAACGAGGCTGATGATGATTCCGGTAGCTCTGACAGGAGTTTTGTTTCCAATATTCTCAGCAAGCTTTATAAGTAACCCAGATACTACAAAAAAAATATTTTTTAGTGGTGTGAAATTTGTTTTTTTAACCATGTACCCTTTTATCCTACTAATAATAACCTTTTCTTACGAGGGGATGGAATTATGGCTGGGGAAGGAATTTGCAATCAATAGTTCTTTTATCTTACAATTATTAGCAGTTGGAATTTTGATGAATAGTTTATCTCTGATTCCGAATAATTTTTTTCAGGGAATTGGCAAACCAAAAATTCCCACCCTTATTAATTTAATAGAGTTTCCGTTTTATATCTTGATAATGTGGTTCTCAATAAAAATTAATGGGATAAAAGGTGCAGCTTTAGCCTTTATGATAATGGCGAGTATTGATGCTACAATTATGTATATCGCTGCTTATAAAATGTCAATGATCAAACTTAGTTCTAAATTTAACATCTTATCATTTGTTTTTATGATGATTTTATTAATAATTCCCTTTTTAATCAGTGGTGTTCTTTTTAAGATAATTTTTATAGTAGGATTCTTATTAATTTTTATAATTGTAACATGGAAATATTTCTTCACACATGAAGAAAAATTATTTTTTGTACAAAATATTAAAAGGTACAACTTTTTATCAAACTAATTCTGACTTAAAAATACAACAAAAAGAGAAAAACCAGCTCAACTTCATTATGGATATTAATATTAAGAATAATGTTTGCAGAATATGCAATACAGGAAATAATGTCAAAGAATATGTACTAAAAGAAATGATGTTCGGATTACTGGATGAGTTTGAATACTTTAAATGTTCGAATTGTGGTTGCTTGCAGATTAAACAATTTCCGGAAAATATTGAGAAATATTATCCTTTCGATTATTTATCTTACCCGGAACCAGCAGTGCCAGTATTAAAGAAATTTCTTGGAAAAAAAAGAGAAAATTCCTTTTTATCAGGTAAAGGAATAATCGGGAGATTATTATTGTATTTTTTTGGATTTAATGACCCGGACTTATTATGGTTTTCAGAAGCACACCTTAAAAAAGGTGATTACATTTTAGAAGTTGGATGTGGTCAGGGCAAGTTATTAAAAAAGCTATATGATTCCGGGTTTAATAATTTATTAGGTGTGGATCCTTTTATAAGTGAAGATATTATTTGCAAAAAGAACTTAAAAATAATAAAAAAGGAATTTCTTCAAATTGAAAATATGGAATTTGACTGGATAATGTTTCACCATTCATTTGAGCATTTAAAAGATCCCGCTGCAACATTCATAAAACTGAATAAATTAATTAAAAAAAATGGTAATATATTAATTCGGATTCCGGTTATTGACAGCTATGCGTGGGATCACTATGGAACCGACTGGGTTCAGCTTGATCCCCCCCGGCATTACTTCCTTCACACTGTAAAAAGTATAGAATATTTATCTAATAAGTTTAATTTCAAAATTAAGAATATAATTTATGACTCAACATCGTTTCAGTTCCTTGGAAGCGAGCAGTATAAAAAACAAATTCCGTTGATGAATCCTAAATCTTTTTTTAAAAACCCGAATAATTCAATATTTACAGAGGAAGATGTGAGTTACTATACTGAAAAAGCAAAAGAATTAAACACGAATAAAAAAGGAGATACTGCCTGCTTTTTCTTACAGCGTATTAACTAAATTATCTAAAGAATCTGAATGCATAAATAAATGTCAAAAATTGCAGCTGTAGTTATTCTTTATAATCCCGAGTCAAGTATTGAAAAAAATATCAGCTCATATCTTAACCAAGTTGATAAGTTATATGTAGTTGATAATTCTGAAAAACTAAACAATTCTTTAATCGAAAAAATAAAAACCTTAGACAAAGTAGAATACATTCCAAACAAAACTAATATTGGCATAGCCGCTGCGTTAAACATTGGAGCAAATAAAGCTATTGAAGAAGGGTTTAATTACTTATTAACAATGGATCAGGATAGTGAAGCTCTTCCTGCGATGGTTTCGACCTTATTGGAATGTTTTTCACAGGATTTTAAAATTGCATTAGTATCTCCACTTCTTCAACATTCCTCCGGAAGAAACATTATTAAGGAAACAGAAAAATCCTGCGAGCAAGTTTTTACTGCCTGGACCTCTGGCAATCTTCTGGATTTAAACATCTTTAAAGAAACCGGTGGGTTCAAAGAAGAATTATTTATAGACTATGTTGATCACGAATTTTGTTTGCGGTTAAATAAAATGGGATTTAAAATTTATATTTGTAATAAAACATTTTTAAAGCATAATCTCGGGAAGATTAAAGAGATAAACCTTATTTTTAGAAAAGTATATACAACAAATCATTCAGCAATCAGGCTTTATTATAGAGTAAGAAACCGTTTTTATGTGAAGCATATTTATAAAAAAATTATCCCGGCCTTTTTTAAGCAGGATAATAAAGATTTTTGGAAGAGTGCTATAAAAATTATGCTGTTTGAAAAAAGCAGGATGAAAAAAATCATTTTCATGTTAAAAGGATATAACGATTTCAGAAAGAATATCTTTGGTAAATACAGTGATAAAATAGTCGTTTTAATCATCTTTTTCTTTACCCTCTATAATTAAATAATGAACCAGCCATTAGTGTACATCGTCATTCTAAATTGGAATGGTTTCAAAGACACTTCTGAACTTCTTGAATCATTATCTGAAGTAACTTATCGAAATTACAAAGTAGTTATTATTGACAATAACTCCTTGAAGTATGAAGTTGAACAGCTAGATAAAAATTACGGAGATAAAACTCATATTATTTATTGTGAGGAAAATTTGGGTTTTTCTGGTGGGAATAATGTGGGTATTAAATATTCTTTGGAATCAAATGCAGACTATATTTTACTACTTAATAACGATGTTATTGTAGAACCAAATTTTTTAGAAATATTGCTGAATAAATTTAATACGGATAGTAAGTCTGGCGTAGTTGCTCCACGGATAAATTATTTTAACGAGCCAAATAAAATTTGGACTGAAGGAGGAAAAATAAGCAGGATAAGGGGCTCAGGTTTTGCAGTTTCGGATAAATTGGAGACTGAAATACCTCAAACAGATAGAAATGTAAATTTTGTTTCCGGATGTTGTATGTTGATTAAAAGAGAAGTGTTTCGGAATGTTGGTCTATTTGACGAAAGGTATTTCCTGTATGTTGAAGACACTGATTTTTGCTATAGGCTTAATAAAGCGGGATATAAAATTTATGTAACTCCACGTTCAAAGATTTATCATAAAGTCAACCGTTCAGCGATCAAGAATTTTTCAGAACTTCCATTATATTATACAACAAGGAACAGGTTATATTTTGCCAAAAAAAACTTTCCAGCATTTTTTCCCTTAACAAGTTTATATATATATACGGTAATGGTCGTAAAAAGTTGTATCTGGATTTTTACTGACAAATTTAAAAAAATTTCTACTGTACGTAAGGCTTTTAAAGATTTCCGCTTAGAAAAAATGGGCAAGACTGATTTTAATATTAAATAAAATAATTAGATGAAAATTGGAATTGACGTCAGAGTTTTAGAAAACAAAATGACCGGTATTGGACGTTACTTATCAGATATTCTCAAGAGCGTTCCTCTCTACGATACTAAAAATAAGTACACACTTTTTTCAACAAGAGAAATTAATTCTTTAAAGAAAAACGATTTCGACACTATTCATTTTGAATCAATTAATTCCGGCAGTAAAGCGATACCAAATAAACTTTATTCTCCTTATTGGTTAAATTTTGTTTTGCCAGCCCTGGTTGAAAAAAATGAAATAGATATTTTCTTCTCTCCCAATAATTTGCTTCCGATTCAAAAACTGAAATGTAAGTCTGTAATTACTGTACACGATGTTTTTCACCTGATAGATAAAAAGTATCATCCATTTTTTTATAGAAATTATTTGAATTTCCAGTTACCTTTTTCAATTAAGAATAGCGATGCAATCATTACAATATCAGAAAATTCAAAAAATGACTTATTAAGGTTCTTCCAGATTGATCCTGATAAAATTAAAGTAATTCATCGTGCTGCTGACCCTAAATTCATACCTCTTGAAATATCAGATGAAGAAATAAACAAATTAAAGAAGAGATTTGACTTGCCGCAAAAGTTTATATTGTTTGTTGGTGTCATAGAAAACAGAAAAAATATTACCGGAATTTTAAAGATTGCGGATATTGTTTTCAAAAAGAGACCGGATTTAAAATTTTTATTAGTTGGAAAACCTGGTCACGGCTTTAATAAAATTCGCGTGGAAATAAATAAAAGGGAAAACGTTATCTATAAAAATTATATTGAAGATGAATATATAACCGCAATTTATAACCTGGCTTTTTTATTTTTATTTCCTTCCTTTTACGAAGGATTCGGCTTGCCCCCACTTGAAGCAATGCAATGCGGAATTCCAGTGGTTTGTTCTGATATTCCGGTATTAAAAGAGGTTGTTGGGAATAACGGGATATTAAGGGATCCAGAGAATTATGCTGGTTTTGCAGAAGATATTTTAGAATTAGCGACAAATCATGAATTATATTCTGAAATGAAAAAGCGTTCAGTTAAACAATCTAAAAATTTCTCATTCAAAGAATCTATATTAAAATTATTAAGAGTTTTTGAAGAATTACAAAATTAACTTTTTGATAAAATCCTAATATCGTTTTCAGATTAATGTTCACACGATTATAAATGACAAAACTTTTTTTATCGTTTCGAGTAGAGATGAGATATGCTATCCAACACTTTCTCAGGATAAATATATTGCATACAATTATTTGAACAAACCGGTGTGTAATAACAGTCGCATTCAAATTCTGGTTCTAGAATAATCCCTCGGTTGTAAAGATAAAATTCATTCTTATTAAAAATATTATTAAAGATGATAGTCTTCTTTTTTAAACCCATTGCGATGTGCATAGCCATTGTTACGGCGGTTACAACTAAATCACATTCGTTAACCAGTGAAATAAATTTATCCAGAGTAAAATGACCAAAATATTTTCCTCCGCTTTTTTTAGACAACATTAAATTTTTTTCGTGCTCTTGTTCACCACCAAGAAAAATTACTTCGTAACCATCCTTTAATAGATTCGAAGCAAGTTCAATCCAGTACTCATTTGGCCATAAGCGGGAAGTCCACCTTCCACCGCAGCCAGTATTCAGTCCAATTATTTTTTTTGATTTATCAATACTCCATCCAGTCTTATCATCTTTTAGCTCCAGAATGTATTCCTCATTATTAAAATCAAATCCACATATTTCAAATATTTCCTGAACGTAGTGTTTTGTATTTTGTTTACTAATATCATTAAATATTCCTGTCAGCCATTTATGTTCTTCAGCTTTGTTCGAAATAGGATGTGCATTTCCAAAATTATCCATCGTAAAGCCAGATTTTTTATCAGCAATAATACTCTTTGTTAATGCTACGGCAATTTTATCTTTATCGAGGTTTATTACCCAATTAAAATCAATTGCTTTAATTATTTCCAGATTTTCCGGGCTAACTTGTACTATATTATCAACCCAGTCAAAGGAAAGAATTGCGGGAGAATATGTAAGCCAGTAAATGTTTGCGTCAGGATGAACTGCTCTTAACTTTCGAAGGAGTGGGGTAGTTCTGATAACATCGCCAATTGCCCCCAGTTTAATTATTAAAATGTTTAATGATGTTTTTTTGTAATGAGTGCAATCTTCACAATGAACACCTAATTCCTTATGTGGTTTGCAGGGAATATCACCTTTGTATAACCTGCAATCAGTCTTTATTATCATTGCATACTTTCATTATATATTTTGATAAATTTGCAGGCAAATATATTAAAATTGCTTTGACGTATCCATTCGTCTGTAGTGAAAAATAATTAATCAGATTATTAACAGCAATCAAAGAAATTTGAACATACTAATAATAACCCCCCGAATCCCATATCCACCATATCGGGGAGATAAGCTTAAGATTTTTAATATTGGTAAACAACTAATTAAAAATAACTCTATAACCATTGTTACGTTTCTCAGAAATAAAGCGCAAGTAAAAGAAATTGATGGATTAAAAAAATTCGGCTTTAATGTTATTTCTATTAAAATATCTTTTCTTGAATCAACTCTAAATGTACTCAAAGCTGTATTTACAAAATTGCCTTTTCAGATTGCCTGGTATAAATCAAGAAAAATGACTGAGCAGATAGATAGGTTAATGCTGTCAGGTAATTATGATATCGCATATTTCCACTTGATCAGAACTGCCCAATATCTACCCGCAAAAAAAAATAATGCTTCAATTCTTAGAATAATCGACTTTACGGATGCAGTTTCACTGTATCTTGATCGCTTTTACAGCATTGAGAAAAATCCAATTAAAAAATATTTATTGGGGATAGAAAAAAGCAGAATTGAAAAGTATGAAAGCATCGCTAATGAATTTGACATGGTTTTTATCTGTTCAGAAGTGGATCGTGACCATCTAAAGAAAAAGGGAGTACAAGCTAAAATTAACATTATGAGGAACGGTGTAGATATTCATCAATTTACACCCGAAAAAATTGGCTTTGATAAAAACAGAATTATCTTCACCGGTAATATGCCCTATTATGCCAACTATGATGCAGCAATTTATTTTGCAAAAGAAATATTTCCATTGGTTCTGAAGGAGATTCCTGAAGCCAAATTCTATATTGTTGGTCAGAATCCACCATACAGAGTTCGTTCACTCGTTGGCAATAATATTAAAGTCACGGGTTTTGTTGAGGATATAAAGGCGGAGTATCTTAAGAGTGCCATAAATGTTGCTCCAATGAGATTCGGTGCAGGAACTTTAAATAAAATAATAGAATCGTTAGTGTTAGGTATACCGGTTATCGCTACACCTATTGCGATCGAAGGATTTCCAGATAAACTGAAGGAGATGATTAGTGTGGCATCTGATTCAAAAGAATTTGCAAAACAAGTAATAAAGTTCTTGAAATTCCCGGCTCTTAGAGAAGAGTTTATGCAATTGGATAAGTCAGTAATAAAAGAAATGCTGAGCTGGGAAAATATTGTGAGTCAATTTGAAAAGGATCTAATTATTGAATTTCGAAAACTCAAATAGTATATATTTCAACCAAGAAAACTTATCGATTAGTCTCTAGCCAATGCAGCAAACCACATAAGTCTCAAGTAATGTTTACTACATTTTTGAATGCAAAGAAATTGTGGTGTTTATACAATTTCTCGAATTGAATTTTATTACTAGGAAATTAAGATTTATAGGAAGGTTTTAGTTATTAAACTTTTTATGATCGTGGATAGCAGGCTCCTAAACTCCTCTGCTTTTTCCAACAATCATTTGCCATACGGTTTGGAAAATAATCTGAATGTCAAGCCAGAATGACCAATTCTCGATGTACCATAAGTCAAAATCAATTCTTTGTTGGGTTCTCTTCTGGTTTTCCTCATTATCAGTTACATCGCCTCTTAAACCATGTATCTGAGCCCAACCGGTAATACCGGGTTTTACATTTTGTCTCAACCTTATTTCATCAACAAATTTACTGTAGAGATCGTTATAAGAAATTGCGTGTGGTCTCGGTCCAACAACTGACATCTCTCCTATCAAAACATTAATAAACTGTGGTAGCTCATCTAAATTATATTTTCTTAGAAACTTACCAACCTTTGTTATTCGGGGATCGTTTTCGACTACAGGATTAAATTCATCAACTTTAATTTTTTCATATCTCATAGTCCGGAACTTGATGCATTTAAATTTCTTGTTTTTTGATCCAAGCCTGTCCTGAATGAAAAACACAGGTCCTCTATCGAATATTAATGAGATGATAAATATTATCGGAAATAACCATGAAAAAATAAATATCACTACCAGAAACGAAAAGAATAAATCAAATATTCTCTTCAGCATTCTCCACTGAACTTCATTTAATGGTTCTCTCCTAGCTGTAATTATAGGAAAACCACCGAATGAACTTAATTGGAATCTTTTTGAAACCAAATTGTAATAGTCAGGAATGATGTGAACTTTGACAGCATATTTATCACAGATTTTAATTATTCCTTCTAGTAGATGTCTGGATTCTACCGGGATAGCAATGACAGCTTCATCCAGTTTCATTTCTGAAAAAGTTTTTTCCACATTCACAAAAAATTGTTCGCCTGTTCTCTGATTATCTCTTGCATTTTCTGATATAAAACCTTTGAAGTTG
>Ga0105095_10000866_pt1 | contig 15268 bp, 11 predicted proteins | sample PPLLak2March2015_2_FD_79180 | JGI IMG/M metagenome (GOLD analysis project Ga0105095, IMG submission 79180) | Freshwater sediment microbial communities from Prairie Pothole Lake near Jamestown, North Dakota, USA - PPLs Lake P8 Core (3) Depth... | ecosystem: Environmental > Aquatic > Freshwater >... | reverse complement strand
CAGTTAATACAGGATGTTTTGCTGCAACCGGATAAAGCCCGTGAGGTGCTTGCTTTTAATCTCTTTCTGAAAGATTTTTTGAAACCTGTAAAGCAGGACATCATTCAGCACAATCAGCGGGTCATTCAGGAGAGGTATTCGGTTGAAAGGTATGGACAACAATTACATGGAATATATCAAAAACTTTCTGGCAGGGCTTGAGCCCCTGACTCCTGATCCCACCGGACTGGCTCCCGAACTTCACGGGCGTCATTCACTGAAAGCATTTGTGTTTGATGTATATGGTACATTGCTGATATCAGATTCAGGTGATATTGATGAGTCAGTAATCTCGTCCGGTAATTTGAAACGGGCTATGGAATTCTCCAATATTAGCGTGATGGGTGATGCCAGGCTGCAGGAACAGACACTCAATGCCATGCTGGATGAATTTGTTGATGAGATCAAAGACTTTCACAACCGTTACCGGACAATGGAAAGGCCTTATCCTGAAATTGACATTGAACACATCTGGGAAACCATCGTTAAGCGGAATCATTCCAGGGGCAATATTCAGATGGACGGGAACAGGTGTATCAAATGCATGACCTTTATTTTTGAAATACTCAGCAATCCGCTTTATCCGATGCCGGGAATGAGGGAGGTAATGAAAGAACTTTCCGGCCGGAAGATTCCCCTGGGGATCATTTCCAATGCGCAGTTTTACACGCCGGTTGTGCTGAATTATTTTCTTTCAGACCGTCTGGCAGAAGATGATGTTGTGGATTACTTTGATCCGGATCTGACTATATTCTCATACAAATACAAACGTTCAAAACCTGATCTTTTCCTGTTTCAGCTGCTGGCTGCTGCCCTTGAGAAGAAATATGGCCTGCAGCCTGATGAGGTCCTCTTTGTCGGCAACGATATGCAAAAAGATGTTTATGCCGGACACATTACCGGATTTAGGACGGCCCTGTTTGCCGGTGACCGGAAATCACTCAGACTCAGGGAAGATATCAGCCCGGTACGAAATACCCGGCCCGATTACATCATTACCGATTTACGACAACTATTAACCCTGAAGCATTAAATGGAAATATCACACTTTAACATAGGGATACTGCATTCCCTCATTGGTAAAAACGATGGTGTTTCCATTGTCATTGACCAGACTGTGCGTTCCATGGTCAGTGACCTGAATATGGAGCTGGGGAATATCTTTTTCCTTGCTGCACATTCATCGCCCCGGTTTAATGCTGAAACCGACGAAGTTTTCTGGCACAAGAATGAGGCTCATAAATCGGTTATCCGTTATTTTTCGCAGGAGGCTCCCGAATGGCTTGATAGCATGATCCATGAAAATGCCCTGCGGGTAAAGTCTATCATAGCCAACTTCATCAGGAAGCATTCCATCGACCTGCTGATCGCACATAACACCTCCCATCCCTATAATTTTATTACCGCAGTCGGTTTGGGATATTATTTTGAAGAAATCCGGAAAGAGGGCATCGTATGGCCAAAGATACTGGTGTGGTGGCATGATTCTTATTTTGAAAGGGAACAATTCAGTCATCCCAATCCGGTCATCCGAAAATACCTGAAATACCTGCCCGGGACATACATTGACGGCATTGTATTCATCAACAGGGCGCAGATTGAATTAGCCAGGAGGCTGTTCAAGAAATACAACGAACACCTGGAAGACACTTTTTTCCGCGATCGTGCCGTGCTGATACCAAACACCTGCAGCATTGACTGGAAGTGGACTGAAAGAGACTGGGACAGTTCAGTTGCTGTAAGACCGCCGCTGGATAGTTATAATGAAAGTTTCCTGAAGGATATTGGCGTTTCCGAGATCATTGAATCCTCGGGATTCACCATGGATGACACGCTGTTCTTATTACAGCATACCCGTATTGTCCCCCGGAAAAAAATTGAGATCGCCATTGATTTTGCTTTTGAACTCGAAAAAGAGTTTTTAAAGGATCAGCGGAAAAAATGCATCATTTTGCTGGTCAGCGGACATTCGGGTGATGAGCAGTTTAAATACAAGGAATTCCTTACCGATTATTTTCTGATAAAAAAAGAAGCTTACCCTCAGTCAAATGTTTTCCTGATATTCGGTGAAAACCGGATATTGTCCCACCGGGATATCATCGTGGACAAGAAATACTACAATTTCTACGAGATTCCTTCTGTTATTGCCTCTTATGGAGGAGTCGGGACCTATTTCAGCGAGGTGGAAGGATTTGGCAATAATCTGCTGGAAATGATATCAGCCGGACTGCCTGTGCTGATAAACCGCTATGAAGTTTACAAGTCCGATATTGAGTCCTACGGATTTAATCTTCCTTATATCGATGATGTCATGCTTAACAAGGAATTGGTTAATAAGGCCTACGACATATTCAATAACCCGTCGGTGCGAAACAAGATGGTTCAGCATAATCTTGAAATACTCGAAGGCAAGCTGGGGCACAGGGTTATTGCAGAAAAGCTGGAACCGCTTATCAGAAATATGTTTACCAGGAGACTTTTGTAAAAAAGGGACAAGGGACAAGGAACAAGGGACGGGAAGAAGCGGCGGAAGACAGCGGCAGCGCAGACAGGTCAACAAATCAATAAATGGTATTGTCTGATCACATTGCCAATAAAATTGCCAATCACCTTCAGAAAATTTACAGGGAAAAATTTTCTGAAGGTGTTGTTAATGAAATTTATAAGATCATCCATGAAAATAATCCTGCAGAATCCGGCGAGGCATCTTTATGGTCGCAGCATGATATCATGCTGATTACCTATGGTGATTCGATTATAGCCGGTAATAAACCACCCCTGAAGGCATTGCATGATTTTCTCAGGGAATTTATCGGTCACACGATTTCCTGTATACATATCCTTCCCTTTTTTCCATATTCGTCGGATGACGGATTCTCCGTCATGGACTATTTGAAGGTTAATCCTGACCTTGGAGAATGGACTGATATCAGGACTATTGCCCGGGATTATGATCTGATGGCTGACCTGGTGATCAATCATGTTTCACGGCATCATCCGTGGTTCATCAATTACCTTAACAATGCTGATCCGGGCAGGGACTATTTTATCGCCTTCGGCCCGCATACGGATCTGTCATCTGTTGTTCGTCCCCGAAGCACTTCGCTGCTTACGGGCTATGTGTCGGTTGACGGGATGCGGCATATCTGGACCACCTTCAGTGATGATCAGGTTGACCTTGACTTCACCAATCCGGCTGTTCTGATTGAAATGATCAGGATATTATTGTTTTATCTGCGGCAGGGGATCAGGATCATCCGTCTCGATGCCATTGCCTTTCTCTGGAAAAAGGCCGGAACCTCCTGCCTGCATTTACCGGAGACGCATGAGGTTGTGAAACTATTGCGAACGATAGGCACAGCCATTAATCCAGGCTTTCTGCTGCTCACGGAGACCAACGTCCCCAACAAGGAAAACCTGAGTTATTTTGGTGACGGCGATGAGGCCCATATAGTCTATCAGTTCAGCCTTCCTCCCTTGTTGCTCTATACCTTGTTTTCCGGCAATGCCGGATACCTGATGAGCTGGCTTGCTTCCCTGCCTGAACCCGGAAGAAATTGTACTTTTCTGAATTTTACCGCTTCGCATGATGGCATTGGAGTGAGGCCGCTGGAAGGATTGCTTCCATCTGCTGAATTAAACAGCATGCTGGAAAGCATGCACCAATTCGGAGGCAGGTTAAGTCATAAAAAAAATCCGGATAATACCGAGAGTGTATATGAGATTAATATCACCTATTTTGACGCGCTGAAAGGTACTTTGGAAGGTGTGGATAGCATGCAGACAATGCGTTTCCTGTGCAGTCAGATAATCATGATGGGACTGAAAGGAATACCGGCATTTTATATCCATAGCCTGCTGGCAACGGCAAATGATTATTCGGGTGTGGAGAAAACCGGAAGGCCGCGTTCCATTAACAGGCGGAAATATACCGATACGGAAATTGCCAGGCTATTGAACAGCGAGAATGACAGTCATTATATTTTCTTTGAACTGAAGAGAATAATGGAAGTTCGTAAAACACAGAAGGCTTTTCACCCCGACAGTTCGCAGGTAATTCACAGTGTTGACAGTTGTTTTGTTGCATTTACGCGCAACTACCCGGAAACCAGGGAAGAAATTCATTGTATTTCAAATATATCGGGAAGCCCGGCGGAATTTGATACCCAGAGCCTGTTTGAAGAGGATATTGTACTTTTTGATTTAATAAATAACCGGGCTGTGGATAATAAGGAGGGAATAATTACCCTTGATCCTTATCAGACTATGTGGCTAACCTTGCTTACATGATGGTGACTTGCCATACGTTTATCGTGGACCATTTAAATATCAATATAATATGAATTACGAACAAGGAACATTGAACGCTGAATAACGAAGATAGGACAGTGAACCTATTATCTTCATTATTCGATATTCGGCGTTCCTTGTTCAATATTCAAATTCGTCATTTCATTATTTTTCCAGTTTGCTGGATGGGGCCTTGCAATGTCATGGTCATGAATAAAAAAATCCGCGCGTCCTGCTTTTTAACCCAACAACCGGACGGGCGGATAACCCGATCTTATATTTTACCGGCCTTAATTCGTCATGGCCATATCCTGCAGGTTCCTGCTGAGTACCAGATTGTTTTTCCTGGCGTTTTCTTCACTTAACATATACCTTAGCTTGTTATCTGCAACAACAAAGTCAATGGTTGAGCCAGAACTTATCATTCCCTGTTGTTCCGTTACGATCAGGCTTGATTTGTTTTGCATTTTACCCAATACTTCATTGAACTGGGGAAGTTTATTATTAGAAATGAAAATAATATGACAGGTTGTTATTTCCCTTGGATCCCTGAAAAATTTTACTACAATGGGTTGTGTTCCAACTTTCTTGCCGGTGGTAATGGCAACAAGGTTATTATACACTTCCTGGTTCCCGAAAACTCCGAAAACAAAATCACTCTGACCGGTTGATTCAGGCCATTTTATCAGTCTTGAAAAATTGTACAGGAACATGGCCTGTGCATTGGTGATTTGAGAAAATCCCGGAAATGAAATGGTAAAAATAAAAAGCGATGCAATAATTAATCGTTTCATAAAATTGTTTTTACTGGCTAGGTTTACGGAAGTTGCATCCACTGGTTAAGTCAAAACGGGGTGATGTATATCACCGGTTCTCGATGATTTTGAACAGTGCATATTCATATTATCTGTAAGACAATGCATTTCAAGGATGTTTGTTTTTCATGTTATCATAAATCAGACAGGTAAAAAGCAAAGGAAATAAGTTATAATTTTAACAGAAATCAGTTTTAGGAACTATGCGCATATTAATTTGTCCCGATTCCTTTAAAGAATGTCTGCCGGCAAGGGAGGTGGCTGAGCATATCGCATCTGGGATACTGAAAGTTATGCCGGGGGCAGCGATAAAGATCGTACCCATGGCTGACGGGGGAGAAGGTACGGTGGCTTCATTGGTGGATGCTACAGGAGGTAGGATAATTAGGTTAAAGGTACATGATCCCCTGATGCGGATTACGGATTCTTTTATCGGGATATTGGGGACCGGAGAATCGGCAGTGATTGAAATGGCTGCAGCATCAGGGCTGGAATTACTCAAGCCGCATGAAAAGGATCCCTGGATAACCTCGACTTTCGGTACGGGTGAATTAATAAAATATGCACTGAATAAAGGCTGCAGGAAAATAATCGTGGGCATGGGAGGCAGTGCGACTAATGATGGTGGCATGGGAGTGGCGGCAGCGCTGGGGATTAAATTCCTTGATAAAAACGGACAGGAGCTTCCGCAGGGTGGCGGTTCCCTGGGCAATCTGGAACATATTGATATGACAGATCTCGATAAGCGGATAGTTGACTGCAACATATTGCTGGCCTGTGATGTTACCAATCCGTTAACCGGCAAAAACGGGGCTTCAAAAGTTTATGGAATACAGAAGGGAGCTGATCCGGCCATGGCCGAAAAACTGGACCGGCATTTGCACCATTTTGCCGGCCAGATAAAAAAGCACCTGGGCAGGGAGGTGGAACAGATATCGGGAAGCGGCGCTGCCGGAGGCCTTGCAGGGGGTATGATGGCCTTCTTCGATGCCGGGATCCGGCCGGGATTCGAGCTGGTAAGTGAGATAACCGATCTGAGTACCTGGATTGACTGGGCTGATATAGTTATAACCGGGGAAGGCAAAATGGATTTCCAGACACAATTCGGGAAGACGCCTTTTGGTGTTGCCTCCCTGGCAAAACGATACAATAAGCCTGTGATAGCCATTGCAGGAGCCCTGGAAAAGGGTTATGAGGTACTCTATGAAAAGGGAATTCATGCCCTGGTTGCCGTTACAGACAAACCAATGTCGCTGGAACTGGCCATAAAAGATGCGGGTGCTTTACTCGAGAAAGCGGCAGAAAGAATATTCCGGTTATTGAAATTGGGATTTGATCTGAAGGAAATAAAGCCCGATACCCCTGGTTAAAACCAGGGGCAATGGATAATGCCTTTACTACCCCTCTTGATACCCCTGGTTAAAACCAGGGGCAATGGATAATGCCTTTGCTACCCTCTTGTCCCTGGTCCCTTGTCCCTTCTTCAATCGTCCCTTCCTCCCGCAAATAACATCAGGTAATAAAACAACATTGCCAGCGAAGACAATGCGGCTACCACATAAGTGTAGGCGGCCCATTTCAATGCATCTTTGGCCTGCTCATGAGTCTGTCCGGTGGTAATGTTACTGTTGTTAAGCCATGCAAGTGCCCTTTTGCTGGCGTTGATCTCGACCGGCAGCGTGACCAGGGCAAACAGGGAAAACATGCCATAACAGGCAATGATTATGATCAGGGCAATATTCCAGCTGATCAGGTTCTGAAATAAAACTGCCCCAAAGAACAGGGCATAGAAAATGATGTTCATTATTTTGCTGCTTATGTTTTGCAATGGCACCAACGTTGTGCGGAATTGCAGAAAAGAATAAGCCTGGTCGTGCTGTATGGCATGCCCGCATTCATGTGCGGCAACTGCTGCTGCGGCGACACTATTGCTGGAATAAACCGACTGGCTTAAATTAAGCGTCTTATTGGTCGGATTGTAGTTATCCGTAAGTTCTCCCTGAATGGAAACAACTTTTACATCGTGAATATCGTTGTCACGGAGCATTTTTTCGGCTACGTCTTTACCGGTTAAACCGGAACCAGCCGGAATCTGCGAATACTTTTTGAACCTGGATTTAAGCTGGGCTCCGATGATCCAGCTAAGCAACATAAAAACTCCAAGAATAATCAACTGACCTGGTAATATCATGGGTTTAAATTTTTAATAGTCTGCAAATATATAACAAATACCTTACCACATTTGTTAAAAGGTCAAAATGACACCCTGACAGGGTAGGGGTACCCTGTCAGGGTGTCTTAAAATACTGAACAAAATCATGGGGCCGTTTAATGATATTCAATAAATTCGCAACAGATATAATTAATTCATATCATTATGAAAACTTCCGGACCATATTCTCATTTAATATTTGCATTCTTGATTATGACAGCATGTACCAGTTCTACAAAACGGATGGAAAATAAAGCCAGTGATTTTCTTCGTTCACTGGAGAAGGAAATAGCACCGGTTTACACCGAATGGAATAAATCCTATTTTGAAGCTACCATTTCCGGGAAAGATGAAGATTACAGCAAGGTATCTGAAAATGAGCTGGCGTACTCAAGAATACTGGCTGATAAGGCCAGGTTTGAGCAGGTTAAGCAATACCGGGAAGAACCGGCCATAAAGGATTCATTGATCAGGCGGGAACTGGATGTACTATACAACACCATGATCCGCTATCAGATTGATACATTAAAGCTTAAGAAACTGATTGACGCCCAGGTTGCGATTGAAAAGAAATTTTCAACCTTCAGGGTTAACATTGACCGAAAAGCTTTGTCGGATAATGAAATTGACAGTATGCTGGTGAATTCAAAGAATTCAGCTGAGCTTGAGAAAGTCTGGACAGCCAGCAAAGAGATTGGTGTTGCCGTGGCAGAAGATGTAAAAAGCCTGGTGGTGCTGCGCAATGAAATAGCCCATGACCTGGGTTACAGCAATTATCATGAAATGGCGCTTAAAACATCCGATCAGAACCCTGCTGAAATCCTGAAGCTTTTTGATGAGCTCGATGATCTCACCCGGGATGCATTTATCAATCTGAAAAATTTGATGGATATGGCGTTAGCGCAACAGCTTAAGATCAGCGCTGAAAAACTCATGCCCTGGCATTACCAGAACCGGTTTTTCCAGGAAGCCCCCAAAATATACGAGGCTGACCTTGATAAATACTATGCTGACAAAGACATTCTTGTTGTGGTAAAGAACTATTATGAAGGGATCGGCCTTGAAGTTCAGGATATACTGGATAAAAGTGACCTGTATGAAAAGCCTGGCAAGTATCAGCATGCCTATTGCACATCCATTGACAGGGCCGGTGATGTAAGGGTGGTTGCCAATTGCCGCAATAATCAGCAATGGATGAATACCATGCTGCATGAACTGGGTCATGCCGTATATGATAAATATATTGACAACACCCTGCCCTTTGCCTTACGAGAACCAGCTCATTCCTTTACCACGGAGGCCATTGCCAACTTTTTCGGGAATCTTGCCTCGAATGCCACATGGATGAATAGAAACCTGGGGCTGTCAACGGAAGAAACCGATAAGATTGCCGGTGATGCCAGATTATATGCCCGTCTTGAAAAGCTGGTTTTCAGCCGCTGGTGCCAGGTGATGTTCCGGTTTGAAAAGAGCATGTATGAAAATCCCGGTCAGGATCTCAATGCTTTGTGGTGGGATCTGGTTGAACAATATCAACTCTTAAAAAGGCCTGAGGGAAGGGATAATCCTGATTGGGCTTCAAAAATTCATGTGGCCTCATATCCCTGTTATTATCATAATTATATGCTGGGGGATTTACTGGCTGCCCAGTTAAACGCTTTTATGGAAGAAAACATCCTGGGTGAAAAGGATCCCGGCTATACCGGACATACTGAAATCGGGGCTTACCTTAGGGAAAATGTATTCAAACCCGGATCACGGTATTACTGGAATGAAATGATAGAAAGGGCTACGGGGGAAAAACTCACGGCAAGGCATTATGCCGGGCAGTATGTGAAAAAATAACAGCGTTTACAGATAAAAGGGCATCTATAAAATTCTTGCCAAAGCAATTTATTTGTTAGCATAAGAATTGTGCACCGGTCCCATAAATTTCCTGAAGGCGTTACTTTGCATCGCTTGAAAGATAATGATCAGGAATTGAATCGTCGTGTATATATTTTATTATATTCATGCCTGATTTTAATTGTAATATGATTTGTCAAGATGGTTTTTAGCAGCACCTTCTTCCTGTTTTATTTTCTGCCCATTTTTCTGATTGTATATTATCTCATGCCACATTCGTGGCGTAACTATTGGACGTTATTTTGCAGTTTGATATTCTATGCATGGGGTGCCCCGAAATATGTTTTTATACTGATGGGATCCACCATAGCAAACTACTATATCGTTAGCATGATTCATAAGGCAGAAAAAGAAAACATCAAAAGGCAGTGGTTAGCCCTGTCGATCGTTCTTAGTCTTGGATTACTCGTTATATTCAAGTATACAAACTTTTTGTTATCCAATATAAATACCCTTTTATCAAAGCTTCAGACAGGTATCATATCCTGGCATGAGATAGCGTTGCCAATAGGGATTTCTTTCTGTACATTTCATTCAATTTCCTATTCGGTTGATGTCTACAGAAAAATAAGACCGCCCTGTGAACGTGTAACAGATTATATGATGTATATCTTCCTTTTCCCGCAGCTTGTTGCGGGGCCGATCATTCGTTTTAATGTGCTTGCTGATGAAATCAGAGACCGGAAGAAAAATGAAACGGCTGAAAATATTATAAAAGGTCTTTTACGGTTTATTATTGGTTTAAGCAAAAAAGTATTGATTGCCAATGTCTTAGGCTACTATGCCGACCTGATTTACAATGCCCCGGCAGATGCGAATGATTCTCTTTCCATCATATTGGGTACCATTGCTTACAGTTTCCAGATTTATTTCGATTTTGCAGGATATTCCGACATGGCAATCGGTTTGGGAAGGATGATCGGATTCCATTTCCCTGAAAATTTCAATGCCCCCTACATTTCAAAAAATATAACCGAGTTCTGGCGCAGATGGCATATCACCCTGATGACATTTATGCGCGATTATTTATATGTTCCTCTTTGTGTCGGAGGAATCCGTGCCAATACCAAATTTCTGCTGTTGTTTAACCTTTGGCTGGTATTCCTGATCTCCGGTTTCTGGCATGGTGCAAACTGGACATTCCTTGCCTGGGGAGCATACCATGGAACCTTTCTGGTCCTTGACAGGTTGTTTTATAAGAAATTGTCGGCGAAACTGGGCTTCCTTAGTGTCATTATTAATTATATGGTTGTACTTTTCTCCTGGATGATATTCCGGTCAGAGAATATTCAATTCATCGGTGATATTATGGAAAGGACCTTTGGATTTACAGCGAACACAAACACAGTTTTTTTTACAGCAAAGTTTTGGATTATTCTTGGGTGCAGTATTTTCATTTCGTTTTCACCGCTAAATTCAACGATCCGAAAATTTATGGAAGAAATGCACGATGTTTCTTTTTCCTTCAGCAGGATTCTTATTCTATCATGTGTATGTATCGTATTGTTACTGTTGAGTGTCAGTTCTCTTATTACATCAGGTTTTAATCCGTTTATTTATTTCAGGTTCTGAAATGAAAAGAATTACCGCCATATTCCTTATCATTCCTTTTGCTCTTATTATGCTGCTTCCCGGAATACAAAAGGAGTTAAAAATGATTAAGGTTGAGCCCCTGTATGGAGCATATGACAGGACAAGAATGTTGGATATTACGGGTGAGAACTGGTTTTCAGGTGAATTTCAAAGGCATTTTGAAGTCTATTTGAGGGATAATATCGGGCTGCATCCTGTTTTTGTCAGAATTTTCAATCAGTACAGTTTTACACTGTTTAACATGTCCAATTACTTCGGAGTTGCAATAGGTAAAAACAGGGTACTTTACCAACCCGGATACCTTGAAACATACAAAGGAGAGGATTTTATCGGAAGTGCACGGATAGATGCCTTTGCCTGTAAGCTGAAAGTGGTGCAGGATGAATTGCAGCGAAGGGATAAGTTTTTTTTATTTATTATAGCCCCCGGCAAGGTCAATATCTATCCTGAAATAATCCCTGACAGAATCGGATTGGAGAGGGCTGATACCACAAACCTTGAGGTGATCAAAAGATGTTTTGATCAATACCATATAAATTATATCGATTTCACTGATTATTTCATCAGCATCAAGGATTCCATCCGTTATCCTTTGTTCCCGAAATACGGGACACATTGGAGCGGTTACGCATCGGGCCTGGTATTGGATTCAATATTGAGAAGGATTGAAACGGAAACCAGGGAAAAAATTATCAATTATACAAAGTTGCCAGGTCATGCTACCACTAAAGATATAAGGTTTACGGATAATGACCTGGGGAAGCTTTTAAATCTGCTGTTACCCTTGAAGCCGGATACAGTGTATTATCCGATATATAACTTTAATGAAGCAAAGCAGAAACCGGAAAAGAAATTGCTGATTGTCGGAGATAGTTTTTGTCAGAGTTTCTGGGGTTTCGATAATGTATTCCCCATGGTTTTTTCTGACAGCTCTATGTTCTGGGGGTACTACAGGCACAAGGAATGGCCGGCTAATCCATCACTGGCCTTGCCTATAAACTATATATTCCTGGATGAATATATAAGCAAAATTGATATTATTCTGTTGGAGTCCGTTGATGAAAACCTTGAATTACTGGGTTATGAATTTGTTGATGATCTTTATTATCTGTTCACCCATCCGGGCTCTTCAGAAGAATATTTGGCCGGGAGACTTAGAGAGAACATAATTTTTCATGCTAAACGAAACAAAGACCAATACGTTGTTCAAAAAATGGCCAATGATATGCAAATTTCGGTTGATTCTGCTTATCAGGTCTTTGCCTATCAGACACAGAAGAAAATATATGAGACCAGGCAGGTATTTTATTAGCAATAAGCTGTTTTAAAAGCCCGGGGCTTCAAAAATGGTACGTTTTTGATCTGATTCTTTTCGATTATCCCACGTCGTCATCAATCTTTTATACTTTCAGGAATATTTTCTTTTTGTATAAAATATATAGCAAAATCCATTCACAGAGTATATAACATATGGAACTTATAAGAGGCTGAACCGGTTCAGAAAAGAGGCTGATCACGCCCGGGAAAAAGTATTGATTGATAGCCTGGAAATTGATAATTCCTGAAACGAGCATGTAGATGGTAATCGAATTCAGGCCGATCACCACGAAGGGGAATGACCAGCGACGGATTTTCCAGACATCAATGACCAGGTAAAATACAGCCAGCAGTATAAGGCTCCAGCCTCCGGCAAATAAAACAAAGGAGCTTGACCAGATATTTTTGATGATGGGAAATACAAGGCTCCATGATTTCCCGGCAACCAGCAAAATCAAACCACTGCCCAGCATGATCAATCCTTTTTTCAGTCCGCTGAGCTTGGCGTTTTCCGAGATCAGAAAATGGCCTGTAAGGGCCCCCAGCAGTGCGGTACAAATAGCAGGGAGGGTAGAAAGAATACCTTCGTTATCGCCATACTTATAACAGCAGAAGGAGCCGGGGAGCAATTGCTGATCGATGTATGCGCATAAATTGCCTTCCGGTGTAAGAACACCGGCTCCGAATCCCGGCACCGGGATTAATTTCATCATGGCCCAGTAAGAAAGCAGGATACCGGTAAACCAGACAATCTGCCAACGGATGTTAGCGTTCAACACAATCAGGGCAGCAAAAAACCAGGCCAGGCCGATGCGTCCAAGCACACTTGCCCAACGCTGATTTTCAAAATCAAAGTGGAGCAGACCGTTATATATCCAACCCAATAAAAGGAGCAGGAATAGCCTTTTAAACAGATGCCGGTATATGCTTTTCATGCTTTCGCCGCGCTTTTTTCTTTTAACGATGGAAAAGGGCATGGAGACACCGGCAATAAAAAGAAAAAGCGGGAATATCATATCATAGAATACAAAGCCCTCCCAGGGGACATGTTCCATCTGTGTTGCTGCCCAGTTGAAGACAGGCCATCCGGTGAGGGCGGCAAGACTGAAAATAAGGCCTTCACCACCCGTGATCCACAACATATCAAAGCCCCGCAGGGCATCGAGGGATACAAGGCGCTCGGTTTTCTCAGGTTGTTTCTTCATGGGATTATGTGTTAACTACAAAGACATAATAGCATCAAATTTAAAATTATCTACTGCAATTACCTGTTTTCTTCCTTTTTCTGAATGCCGAACAAGGAATGACGAATAATGAATGATGAAGATAATACATTGAACGCATTATCTTCATTACTCGATATTCAGTGTTCTCCAGATGGATCGGGACAGGCTTTGTTCGATATTCGAATCTAAAATCATTAAAAAAAAATCAAACCTGTTCAGTGCTCCGCAATATATCAGCAGCCAGCCGGGCCGCACCCACAAATCCTGCTTTTTCTCCCAGCTCCGCCCTGGTTATGTTGACGCCGGATAAAATAGATTCAAAGACATTTTTTTCAATGGAGTGCATTACCGATTCGCGCATCAATTCCCATGCATTGGCAATGCCACCTCCAACGATAATACAGGTAACCCCGGTTAAATTGATCACATTGCTGATGGCAATGCCCAATGCTTCGCCGGCTTCACGGAACACATTAATGGCCAGTGCATCTCCCCGGGCGGCAGTCATGGCTATTTCCTGCGGGGTGATGTTGTTAATTTCTAACTTCAACAGTGAAGAGTCAGGGTAACCGGACATGAATTTTCTTACCAGCCGGTGAAATCCGTGTTTGCTGACAAAAGTTTCAAGGCATCCATTTCTGCCGCAGGTGCAGGCGGCTCCTGATCTTTCAATGATCATATGGCCAAATTCCCCGGCTGAAGGATGAAGCCGGAAAACTTTCCCGTTGGCCAGCAAAGCTCCTCCAATGCCTGATCCCAGCGTTACCATGAAGAGATTTTCAGCTTTCCGTCCTGCCCCGAGCCAATGTTCTCCCAATGCGGCAAGATTCGCATCATTCTCAATAAAAACAGGAACCTTTAACCGTCTGTTGAGTTCATTTACGATAGGGTAATGTTGCCACCCCGGCAGGTTGGAGGCTTCAAGGATACATCCGTTTTCAACATCCAGCAGACCCGGCATGCCAACGCCTATACCCTTGCAGTGATCATTTTGCCGGCTTGCTGAAAGCATCTGCTGCAAGGCAAGAGTAATTTGCTCTATAGCATTTTCAGGCCCTTTCTCCGGTTCTGTTTTGATCATGGTTTCAGCAACAATCTTTTGGTCTTCCGAAACCAGTCCCATGTTAATATTGGTTCCGCCGATATCAATGCCGACAAATGCTTTCATTTACAGGTTTACAGATTTACAGGTTGACAAATTTCAAGATTTTCTGTGGACTCATTAGTTTGATGATTTTATTGTATACAGGTTGCAATTCCCCTCTTGGGAGGGGCAGGGGTGGGTCCTTCATATTGACAGATTGACAAGTTTACAAGTTAACAGATTTATGGAAGCATCTCAATTTCTTTTTTCAGTTCAATTTGAGCTGATGAAGGGCCGACCAGAATGGTGAATTTACCCGGTTCGGCAAACCATTCCTTCCTTTCAGGGCTCCAGTAAGAGAAATCCGATTCATTCAGGATGATCACGACCTTTTTTGATTCCCCGGGATTGAGGCTGAACTTTTCAAAGCCTTTGAGTTCCTTTACCGGCCGCGGGATTTTTGATTCCTGATCGGAGATATACAACTGTGCCGTTTCGCAACCAGTTGTTTTGCCTGTGTTTGTTACCGTAAAAGTGACAGTCAGTGGCTCATCGGCGCGGAACGACCTCGATGACACCTGCAGGTTGCTGTAGATGAAAGATGTGAAGGATAATCCAAAGCCGAAAGGATACAGGGGTTCGATAGCCTTCTTTTCATACCAGCGGTAGCCTACAAAAACACCTTCCTGATAAGATACATCAAACACCGGATGCAGTTTTTCAGCCTCTTCATTCCAGTCGTTATACAAGGCTTCCCCTGCGGGCAAATATCCATAGCCGGGGGAGT
>Ga0105095_10000864_pt1 | contig 15294 bp, 20 predicted proteins | sample PPLLak2March2015_2_FD_79180 | JGI IMG/M metagenome (GOLD analysis project Ga0105095, IMG submission 79180) | Freshwater sediment microbial communities from Prairie Pothole Lake near Jamestown, North Dakota, USA - PPLs Lake P8 Core (3) Depth... | ecosystem: Environmental > Aquatic > Freshwater >... | reverse complement strand
GCGAGGTAGTGCTGGCCGAGGCCGCTCTCGCGGTCGATGAAGCCGATCACCAGCTCGCCGCCGGGCCTCAGGACGCGAAGCGCTTCCGCGAGCATGGCGGCCGCGTCGTCCACGAAGCAGATGGTGGTGACGATGAGCGCGTAGTCGAACGCGGCCGGGCCGAAGGGCAGCGCCTCGGCTACGGCGCGCACCACGCGTATGCCCCGATCCCGCGCATATTCGAGCATCTCGCCCGCCGGGTCGATGCCGAACTCGACGCCCAGGGGTGCGGCGAAGCGCCCGCTACCGACGCCGATTTCGAGGCCCCGACCGCTCCACGGCAGCAGCGCGCGCACGGCGAGGAGCTCCGAGAGGTAAGCGGCGCGATGGCGCTCGAACCAGTCGTCGTAGCGGCGGTGATGACGGACGAAGGGCTCGACGCCGGCGCGCTCCATGGCTCAGGGCTCGAGCGCGAGCTTGACCGCCAGCATGAGCGCGACGCCCGCGGCGAAGGCGGCGAAATGGACGGCGTTTGCCTTCGCCTCGGCGTGCGCCTTCACCTCGGGGATCAGGTCGGCGGCGCCGATGTAGATGAAGTTGCCGGCGGCGAACGGCACGAGGAACGCCAGGTCGAGCCGGAAGGACGCCGCGTAGGCGATCAGGCCGCCGGCGAGGAAGGTGAGCGCCGAGAACATGTTGTAGAGCAGTGCGCGGCGCTTCTCCCAGCCGCCGTGCACCAGCACGCCGAAGTCGCCCAGCTCCTGCGGCACCTCGTGCGCCGCGGCCGCGAGCCAGGTGACGATGCCCAGGCGGATGTCGATCAGGAAAGTTCCGGCTACCGCCAGCCCGCCAAGGAAGTTGTGCAGGCCGTCGCCGATCAGGATCAGGTAGGTGAGCGGCTTCTTGCAGGAGGCCTCGGCGCGGTGGCAGTGGTGCCAGTGCAGGAACTGCTCGAGGCCGAAGAACACCGCGAAGCCGGCCAGCACGAGCGAGTACACCGCGACATCGCTCATGCCGGCCTCGAGCCCGACGGGCAGCATGTGGAAGAACGCCCCGCCGAGCAGCGACCCGGCGGCGAAGGCCACCAGCGGCAGGAGGATCCGCTGCAGCGCGCGCTCGGAGAGCACGAGCGTCGCGCTTCCCACCATCGCGATCGCGCTCATGAGCACGCCGCTCGCGACGATCCACGCGAGTACCGGGTCCATGATCCCGGTCAACGCACCAGCAGGACGGGAACGCTCGAGCGCCTCGCCACGGCGTCGGCCATGCTGCCGAGGAGCAGGCGCTCCACGCCGCCGTGGCCGCGCGTGCCGAGGACCAGAAGGTCGGCGCGCCAGGATGCCGCGTCCTCGACGAGCGCGGCGGCAAGCCGCTGCGTGGGGGTGGTCGTCTCGACGAGGCGCGATTCGGCGGCCACGCCGGCCCGGCGCGCCGCCTCGGCCGCTTCGCCGAGCACCTTCTCGCCTTCGGCGCGCCGTGCCGCGGCGACCTTCGCGACGTCCAATCCGAGCTCGGGGGCGACGGGCAGCCAGCTCATGTCCACCACGTGGACGATGCGCAGCGCCGCGCCCAGGGCGTTCGCGAGAGCGATCGCGTGGCGCAGGGCATCTTCGGCGTACGCGCTGCCGTCCACGGCCGCGACGATGCGCTTGTACATCAGCTTCGGCTGCCGCGCCGGCGCAGCAAGGCGTGCTGCTTGGTCGGGCCTGCATCGCCGACGTCGATTCCCCCGATCAGGCCGTCGAGCGCGAGCAGGATCCGCTGAAGCAGGGCGTCATTTCCGCCCGGCATGCCTTCCTCCGTCGCCACCTCTTCCTCCGCGACGTCGTACTCCCACAACCTCAGGATCTCGATCTTCTGCTCGCGCGTCAGGCTCGCGTGCGCCGCGACCTCCTCTGGCGTGGCGAACACGGACGCCGGGTCCTGGAAGGCTTGTTCCAGGTTTACGCCGGGCGGTCTCATGGAAAAAGGTTAGCCGCCCCCCGTGGCGCAGGCTTGACGCAGATCAACGCCGCGGTGACCTCGCCGAAGCGCTTGGCGAGGTGCGCCACCTGGATCGCCGCGCTCACAGCAGCTCGCCCAGCGCCGCGATGAAGCGCGCGTTGTCCTCCGGCAGCGCCGTGGTAACTCGCATGTAGCCCGGCCCGAGCCGCGCATCGCCGAGCGCGGCTTTTACCAGGATGCCGTGCCGCTCGGGCACGCCGAGCTGGGCGGCGATCAGCCGGCGCAGCGGCGCCGAATGCGGCTCGGTGTAGTAGTTCGCGCGCGGCAGCTCGGCCTGCGCCGCGGCGATCGCTTCCTCGAGCGGCGGCAGCGGGTTCTCGCACGGCAGCAGCTTGATGCCGGCGAAGCTGCCGCCGCCTTTTTCCTGTCGCGAGCTCATCGGTGCCCCTGGACCTTGCGCTCGGGCAAGCGCACGGCAACGCTCTGCCGCGCCGGCTCATGGGTGCCGATGATGGCCTTGACCGGCAGGTGGTCGGAAGCCTGCACCGCGAGCGGCGAGCGGTGCGCGCCGAAGGCGAGCAGCGCGTGGCGCGGCCGCACCCATACCCGGTCGAGGGCGAAGAGCGGCCAGCGCGACGGGAAGGTGCGCTCGGCGGGCGAGTGCCCGAAGAGCTCGTGCAGCCAGCGCAGCGGCCGGCCGAGCGGCAGCCATTCGTTGATGTCGCCGAGCACGACGACCCGCTCGGTCGCCGGCGTTTCCTTCAACAAGGACAATATCTTCTTGACCTGGTAGCGGCGCTCCGCGGGCTTCAGTCCGAGATGGGTGACGATGACGCGCACCGTCTCGCCTTCCACGTCGAGGTCGACGTCGAGCGCGGTGCGCGGCTCGTGCCGCGGCCAGCTGTAGTCGTGCGTGCGCACGGCGAGCACCTTGCGGCGCGTGAGCAGCGCGTTGCCCACGTGGCGGTCGTGCCACAGGTGGTCCGGCCCCGCGATCGCCGTCATGTTCAGCGCTTCGCGCAGCGTCCCGAGCCCGAAGACCTCCTGCAGCCCGATGGTGTCGCAGCCGAGCTCCGCGATCACCCCGGCGATGCGTTGGGCATCGCGCGCGCCGTCGTGGCCAACGCAGCCGTGCAGGTTGTAGCTCGCGATGCGCAGGCACTCGGGCCCGAGCTGCTCCTCGAGCGCGCGCCAGTTAGCGAGGCTCGCCGAGCGCTTCACGCCCCGCCATCCTGCCGAACCAGCGCCTGACGTACCAGGTGCCGGCGGCGAGCGCCAGCACGGCGGCGCCGACGATGCGCCAGTCGAAGCTGCCGCCGGAGAGCGCCGACTCGAGCTCGCTGCCGAAGAGCGTGGTGGTGAGCGTGCCGGGGAGCATGCCGATCGCGGTGCCGACGACGAGATGGCGCAGCTTCAGGCCAACGGCGCCGGCGACGATGCCCTCGACGGCGAAGGGCGCGAGCGGCACGAGGCGCAGCAGCGTCAGGGCGAGCAGGCCGTGCTTCTTCAGCACCTCGACCATGCGGTCCAGCTGCGGGCCGGCCAGCCGGCGCACGGTGTCGCGGCGCATGCGCTTGCCGGCGTAGTAGGTGACGATCGCCGAGAGCACGATCCCGGCCAGGGCGTAGGCGAAGCCCAGCCATGGGCTGAAGGCGACCACCGCGGCGAGCGTGATGAGCGGCCGCGGGAACATGACGAAGCAGGCGGGCGTATAGGCGGCCATGACGACGAGCGGCGCCCACCACTGGCTGCCGAAGGCGTGCGCCCAGCCGATGACCTTCTGAGCGGTGACGATCTCGCTGAGGGGCGTAAAACGCCAGGCCGCCGCGAGCAGGGCGAAGCCGAGCGCGATCAGCGCGAGCCGGCCCCAGTCCGGGCGCTCAGGGAGCAGCGCCGACGCAGCTTCGCCGTACGCCGGCCCGGCCTTAAGCACGTCGAGCGCGATCGGCTCTTCCGGGTCGGCGACCGCGGCGAGGCTGACGATGGCTTCCGGCCACTCCTTCATGTGGTCGAGCACGCGCAGCGAGCGCTGATCGCTCTGCAGCGCGGCGATGGCACCGTGCAGCGAGCCTGCCTTAGCCAGCGCTCGCCCGAACGTCTCCACGGTTACCCCCAGGTGCTCGGCGAGCAGGCGATCGCGGAAGCCGCCGATCGCCGCCGCGACCCGCGCTTCGCCGCGCGACTCGATCAGCACGTCGCACTCGGTGTCCATGCCCATCGAGCGGTTGCAAAGGTTGGCCGAGCCGACGCGCAGGTAGCGGTCATCGACCACCATGACCTTGGAGTGCACGTCGAGGCACCAGCCCTCCGGCAGGCCGGGCATGTGAGGGTAATAGACGTGAAAGCGCGCATGCCGGTCGGCGTCCCTGAGCTGCCGGATCAGGCCACTGCGCAGCACGTGCATGGTGTGCTCCTCGAGCCAGCCGTGGCTGAGCAGGCGCAGCACCAGTACCACCTCCGGGCCTTCGGGCTCGGCGAGGCGCTTTTCCAGGGCGGCCGCGATGCGCGGCGAGGTGAAGTACTGGTTCTCGACGTAGATCTCGCGCCGCGCGGCGGCGATCATGTCAAGGTAGAGGTGCTCGACCTCGCGTACCGCGGGCCGCTCGCCGCGCGCCGGCATGGTGCGCGCGATGCCGACGTCCACGGCCGTCAGGTCCGGCGCCAGCGCCGGGGGCCACGGATCGTCGTCCGCATGCACCGGCTTCAGCTCGTCGCCGGTGGCGAGCCGCCAGCGCTCGCGCGCGATGGCGGCGAGCGCGCGCGCCGCTTCGCCGTCGAGCGCCACCATCAAGTCGTGGACCGGCGGGTAGGGCTTGCCGTAGGCCGTGCGGCGCGGATCGTGCGGCGCGTGCGCCGGGTTGTCCCAGCGGTTCGCCGCGAAGTCGATGCCGCCGACGAAGGCGACGGCGTCGTCGATGAGCGCGATCTTCTGGTGCTGCGAGCCGCCCAGCGGATGGGTATCGTCGTAGCGCAGGTGCACGCGCCGCGAGGGCTTCCAGCCGAAGCCGTACAGCGGCGGGAACTCCCGGTCGGTGCCGAACACCATCGGGTAGTCCCAGTTGAGCACGTTCACGTGCAGGCCGCGGCGCCGCGCCAGGTGGTTGAGGAACTCGCCAATCAGCGCAGGCGGAGCGCCTTCGGGGACTGGGTCGAAGTGCAGCTGCGTGCGGCTGTTGAAGTCCCAGGCGAGGATGGTGATGGAGCGCCTGGCGTGCAGCGCCGCCTGGTAGAACGCCCTGAAATACGCTTCGGCGTCGACCAGCAGCGCGACGCGCCCGGCGCGCGCCACCGCGCAGCAGTTGTGGCCCACGCGCAGCAGGCTTTCCGCGGGCGCGTTGAATGCGGGCTTGCTCACGATAGGGTCGGCGGCGCTCACTGGCGGCATGCTCCAAGCCTCGATTGTTCAGGAAGGGGCGGACGGCGCTGTTGACATGGGTCAAAGAGGCGCGGCGCGAGCGCGTCTAGCATCCGCGCGTGAACGTCGTCGTCGCCCGCGATCTCAGCAAGACCTACCAGAACGGCTTCAACCTGATCCCGGTGCTCTACCGCATCATCGCGCTGATGAAGTAGATGCGCGACGAGTCCGGCAGCGCGTATGGATCCGATCACTGCCCTGCGACATGTATAGGAGACGCGTCATGAAATGGCTATTCGCCTTGATGCTCGCGACCGCAGCGCCGGCGTGGGCCGGCGAGGCGCGCATCGCAGTTGCCGCCGACGCGGCGCACGCCGAGGCGCGGGTCAGCCCCGTCGCCGCGCGGGCACCGCATATCCTTATATTCGACGCCGCCGGGGCGATGGTGGAGTGGCATCCGAACCCGGCGGCGGCGAATCCCGGCGGCGCCGGGCCGGCGCTTGCGCGCTGGCTCGCGGAGAAAAACGTCGGGACGCTGATCGCCGGCGATTTCGGCGCCAAGATCGCGCCGGCGCTGGAAGAGCGCAAGATCCGCGCGGTGAAGGCAAGCGGCGCTGCCGTGCAGGCAGCCAAGGAGACGCGGCGATGAGATACCTCGCGGCGCTGGTACTCGCCCTGGCTCCTATCCCACTCTCGCCGTGTCGTCCGCCGCTTCGCGCACGGCTTGACGAAGATCAATATTGCGTCGACCCGCCCCCCACACACTGTTTTCATGCGAAGACTCTATTTCCTGGTGCCCGACATTCCCTCCGGCAAGAAGGTCGTCGACGAGCTGCTGCTCGCGCGCATCGAGTGGAAGCACATCCACGTGATCGCCAAGCGCGGCACGCCGCTCGAGGACATGCCCGAGGCGTCGCACTGGCAGAAAAGCGACGTCGTCCCGGCGCTGCAGCGCGCGATTCCGGTGGGAGGCGCGACCGGGCTGCTGTGCGGGCTGGTCGGCCTCGCGCTGGAGCCGCACCTCATCGTCGCCGGCGGCGGCATCCTGCTCGCCACCTCGCTCGCCGGGGTCGGCGTCGGCGCCTACCTCGGCGGCATGGTCGGCCTGAACGTCGGCAACACGCGGCTCAAGGCGTTCGAGCAGGCCGTCGAGGCCGGAAAGCTTCTCTTCATCGTCGATGTGCCGCTCCAGCGCGTCCAGGAGATCACCGAGCGCTTGCGCAGGACTCATCCCGAGGTCGATCCGCAAGGCACCGACCCGCGCGTATTTCCATAGGGATAGGGCCGGCCCTGCCCAGACTGGGAGCCTGCGCGGAGTAACATCTTGCCGCGCGCCCGGCCGGCAAGCCTGCCGGCGCGATTTGCCTGCCCGTAGGCGCGCACCTACCGAGGAGGGAACATGGCGAGCAAAATGACGGACCAGTATCTGGCCAACAACAAGCAGTACGCAGGGGGGCAGGCGGTGCACAAGCCCGCCCACCCCGGCAAGCAGCCGATCAACCCGGCCAAGCACGTGGCGGTCGTGGCGTGCATGGACGCGCGGATCGACGTCGAAGACCTGCTCGGCCTGCAGACCGGCGACGCGCACATCATCCGCAACGCCGGGGGCGTGGTGACTGACGACGCGATCCGCTGCCTCATCATCTCGCACCATCTGCTCAATACCAACGAGATCATCCTGATCCACCACACGCGCTGCGGCATGCTCGCCTTCACCGACGACCTGCTCAAGGCCGGCCTGGAAGGCGACCCGGCGGCCGAGAAGCTGCTGCAGCAGGCGACGTCGCGCCCGTTCACGAGTTGCAGGAAGTGCGCGTCGACGCCGTCGCAGTTTCACGCCTTCCGCGGTCCGCTCGAGCCGCTCGACGCGCCGCGCAGCGCGAAGCAGACGGAGCGCCTCGAGTGGGACGTGCGCCGCGGAATGTCCGCGATCCTCAACCACCCCTGGATCCCCACCAGCGGGCCCGACGCGGTGACCGTGCGCGGGTTCATCTACGACGTCGACACCGGCAAGCTCGAGGAGGTGAGCTATCCGGGACTGATGGGATCGATCGGCTGACGCACGGGAGGCGAGCGATGGCCGTAGCGTGGACGCCACGGTCCCGCCGCAGAAAGCCGCCAGCGCTCGCGCGCGATGACGGCGAGCGCGCGTAGTACCTGTTTTCCGGTACCGCCGCGCCGCCCGTCTGCGCTAGCATGTGCGGCACGGAGCTGCGTTGTCAGGGGGCGAAACGCGCCGTCCGCGGCTGCGTATCGCCGCTGAAAGGATCGATCGATGGTCGTCCGCGTCGCCCTCGTGGAGGACCAGCGCCTCGTGCGCCAGGCGCTGGGCGCGCTGCTCGCGCACGAGCCGGGAATCGAGGTCGTCGGCGAGGCCGCGAACGGGCGCGAAGCAATCGCGCTTGCGCAGGCGAAGCGGCCGGACGTGATGCTGCTCGACATCAGCCTGCCGGAGATCGATGGCATCGAGGTCGCGCGCACCCTGCGCCGGCAGCTGCCCGAAGTGAAGATCATTGCCCTGTCGATGCACAACGAGCAGCGCGTCGTGCAGGCGATGCTCGCCGCCGGTGCCATCGGCTACGTCGACAAGTCCTCCGCCTACGAAGAGCTGCCGCGCGCCGTCCGCGCGGTCATGCAGGGCCAGATCTATCTCTCGCCCGAGGTCACGCGCAGCGCGCTCGCCCCGGTCGCCGCCGCGCGCAAGGCCTCGATCAGCCAGCGCGAGCGCGAGGTGCTGGCATTGCTCGCGGCGGGCAAGCGCTCGCGGCAGATCGCCGAGCATCTGCACCTGTCGACGGCCACCGTGGAGGTGCATCGCCGGAACATCATGCGCAAGCTCGGCTTGCGCACGGTCGCCGAGCTCACGCACTACGCCATCCGCGAAGGCCTGGTTTCGCTCTGAGAGACGTACCGGTTCACCGGTACGCGATTCATCGGCTCTGTGGATTTTGCGCGTGAACGCCAGGCGCTATCGTCGCCTCCGGGGTAAATGGTGATGCCGAGCTTGGCGGGAACGCTGGCCATCGATGAGCGCGGCGAGGTGAGGATGTGCAGCGACTCGCTCGCGCGGCTGCTCGGCCGGCCGGCTGCCAGCGCGGTGTGGACCCTGCTGCCCGGGTGGGACCCTTTCCGGTCGAGCTCGCTTGCCACATGCTGCACCTGCCGGGCGGGGCGCTGTTCCTCGTCGAAGTGCTACGGGTGCACCGGAGACGCGCATGCATGAGTGGGTCGGGACGCTGAGGCAGGGATCGCGCCGCGTGAAGGGTGGCGGGGCGCTCTTTCGCTCCGGGGACGAGTTCACGTCGCTGTACGCGGTATACGCCGGCCTGTTCAAGACCGAGATCCTCGACCGCGCGGGCCGCGAGCAGGTCACCGGCTTCTTCATGCCCGGCGAGCTGCTCGGGCTGGAGGGCATGGCGGCGGCGCGGCACGAGGTCACGGCGGTCGCGCTCGAGGACAGCAGCGTCGCCGTGATTCCCTACGCCGAAGCGTCGAGCCTGCAGCGCGAGTTCCACGCCGCGCTCGCCATGCAGATTGTGCGCGAGCACGAAATGATGCTGCTGCTCGGCTCGATGCGCGCCGAGCAGCGCCTGGCGGCCTTCCTGTGCGATCTCTCCTCGCGCCTGCGGCAGCGCGGCTACTCGGGATCGGAGTTCCTCGTGCGCATGACGCGCGAGGACATCGGCAGCTACCTCGGCATGACGCTGGAAACGGTGAGCCGCCTTTTCTCGAGGTTCCGTGCCCAGGGCCTTCTCGACGTCCGCCAGAGACAAGTCCGGCTGCTCGACCTCGAGGGCCTCAGGAGGCTTGCAGCGCGCGATTGCGCGGCGGCGTGGCGTACTTCTCCGCCGGGACGCCCGCGCGGTCCGCGGTGAGGCGGCAGCGCGGCTGGCTGTTCGCGATGTCGTAGCCGTTCTGCCAGTGGAACGGCCGCACGTTCTCGGCGGTCTCGCCGCTGCCTGCCGACACCCTTTGCATCTTCCAGCCGAAATCGCCCTCGCGCCCGTATTGCTCGTGCCGCATCCAGGCGCCGCAGGCGTCCTGGCGCCAATGCGCAGGATCGGCCTCCGGCATGACCCTGCCGTGCTGCCACGCGGCCTCGATGAGCTGCCGCTCGCGCGGGCTCATTCCGCTGACGCGAGCGCGTAGTCGGGGATGCGCACGGCCCGCAGCTGCGGTGCGGACACGAGCGGCGCGCGCTCGCGCGCTTCGCGTTCGACGCCCGTGCGGACCGCGGAGGCGAGCTCCGCCATCTCGTGGGCGACCGCGCCGAGCACGTCGTCGAGCGACACGACGCCGTAGACCCGGCCGCCTTCACCCGACACGAGCAGGCGCCGCACGCCCCGCTCCTTCATCAGGCTGATCGCCTGATCGACGCCGGCGCTGGCCGGCACGGCGGCCAGCTTGCCGTCGGTGAACCGCCCGACGTCGGTCTGGGTGACGTCCAGGCCGCGCGCCACCGCCTCGACCACGACGTCGCGGTCGGTGACGATGCCGACGACCTGCAGGCCGTCGGCGGCGCTGCTCGTGACGAGCAGCGTGCCGACGTGATGCTCGCGCATCAGCGAAGCCGCCTGCTGCAGGCTGTCGCCTCGGTCGGCGAAAACGACTTCGCGGGTGCAAATATCTGCGATGTTCATGAAATCCTCCAGAAAAACCAGGTCAAGCGCGGGCGTAGATGAGCGTCTTCGCCTCGGCGGTCGGCCGCGTCGCGCCGTCGGGGTCGAACCAGTCCAGGTTGACCGCCTGGTCGACGCGGGCCTGCAGCTCGCGGCGCCAGCGGCCGCCATTGGCCACCCACACGGCGAGCGCCTCCTCGCTGTCGGCCGAGGGCTGGAGTTCCGCGAGCAGCTCGATCGCCTCCTCCGGCGCCGCTGTGGCGACCATCCAGACGCGCTGGATATCGGGATTGGCTGCGGCCCAATCGGCGATCGCCGCGCTCAGCGGCCTGCCGCGGCCGTCGGAGCTCGAGGTGAGACGCATGGGGCGGTCCCTAACCCAGGCGCTTGAAGTACTGCACCGCCCGCTCGTGCTTCAGCGCCGCGGCCCGCGTGCTGAACGTTCCGAGATTGCGGCGCTTGCCGGTCGTCGGATTCTTGCTGCGCGAATACAGCCGGTATTGCCCGGAGGGAAGCTTTCGAATCATGGCGTGAATTTAGCGCCACCATCGGCGGCCATGTTGACGAGAATCAAGCCGCACGCAACCGGAAGACGGCGCGGCAGCCCGGCCAGGGCTCGAACGGCCCGGGCGGCGGCGGCAGCCGCTCGTGCACGCCGATGGCGAGGGCGCCGCCGGAGCGAAGGCGGCTGGCGATGCGCTCGAGCGCTACCCGCTGGAACTGCGGGTCGAAGTAAGTGAAGGCGAGGTTGCGGCAGAGCACGAGGTCGAACTGCCGCCGCGGCAGCTCGGCGAGCAGATCCTGGCGCTCGAGCTCGACATCCTGGTGGAAGCTGTCGCGCAGGCACAGCAGGCGGCCGCGACGCTCGAAGGCCTGCTCGATCCAGGCCGGGGGCAGGGCATCGAGGCTGCTCGTTCTGTAGCAGGCCGCCCGCGCGCGCTCGATGAGGGTCGCATCGACGTCGGTGCCCAGCACGCGCAGCGCGAGCTGGGGAAAGCGCCCGGCCAGCGCCAGGCGCCACTGGATGGCGAGCGTATAAGGCTCCTCGCCCGAGCAGCAGCCCGCGCTCCAGCACTCCAGGTGCGTCCTGCCGCGCAGCGCCGCCGCGCCGGCGAGGTCCGGAAGCACGATCGCGCCCAGGCAGTCGAACACCTCCCGGTCGCGGTAGAAGCGCGAGATCGACACCGTGCACAGCGCCGCCAGCGCCGGCCACTCTTCCCGCTGCGACTCGAGGCGGTGGCGGTACGCCGCGACGTCGGGCAGCCCGAGCGCGCGGATGCGGCCCGCGATGCGGTTGCAGACCTGGCGGCGCACCTTGCGAAAGCCCGGCCAGCGCAGGCCGAGCTGCGGCAGCGCCCACTGCAGCAGGTCGACGCAGTCGGCGTCCTTCATGCGCCCGGATAGCCGACCGTCTGTGCAACGATGATGTGCTCGTGGTCGGTGAGGCCCAGCGCCTCGGACAGTGCGGGGCGGTCGAACCAGCCGCGCACCACGGTGGCCAGGCCGGCCGAGGCGCAGTAAAGGTAAACGTTCTGCGCGATCGCTCCCGCGGTAACCGCCGAGTAAGCCTGGCGCTCGCTTGACGGCATCGCGCCCACCATATGGGCGTGGTCGGCGACGTAGACGAGATCGAGCGGCGCTGCGTCGACGAAGTCCTGGTAGCCGGTGACCTTGCGCGCATCGACCGGGGCCACGAGAGACAGGCTGTGTGCGAAGGGGTCGTAGATGTAGAGGCCGCCGGGGAGCGCCGCGTAGATGTCGATCTCCTGAGCGTCGAGGGCCGACGGCGCGGTGCGGCCGTTGTCCTTGGGGCGGTTGATGCCGAACGCCGCCCACAGCAGGTTCGAGAGAACCACGTGAGGTAGCGGGGTGGCGGAGAACGCGCGGCCGGACCGGCGCATCGCCAGGGCCTGCATGAGCGCCATGCCGCCCAGGGTGTCCGGCCGGGGCAGGGCGATCGAGGGTGCGATCGCGCGTGTCCTCACCCGGTCGGGCTTGAGCCGGCCGATGAAGCTGAGCGCGACCTTCGTCAGTGTGCCCAAGTGCGTGCCATCCACGCCACGATCTGCGGCCAGAGCAGCGCGTGCGCGTTGCGCCCGACGAGGGGGCCGAGGTGCTGCAGCGCCACCCCGACGTCGCCTTCGTAGCGCAGCACCGTCTTGTCCGCGCTCGCCGCCGCCTCCACGAACGGCATCACGGCGCCCGGCGGAACCAGCCGGCAGCGCGGATCGAGCACGCACAGAAGCGGCGCCGTCACGCTCGCCGGCGCGGCGCGGTGTCCCTCGATCTCGAGCGTGCCGGCGACGAAGCGGTCCTCGCGCACGATCTGCGTCGCCAGCTCCGCGACGAGCCGGCGCGGCAGGGCGAACTCGTCCAGCGCCCAGCGCTCCACCAGCAGGTGGGTGCGAAGGCGCGCCGGATCGCCGGCGCTGAGCAGCGCGTCCATCAGCCGCTCGGCGGCGAAGACGTCGGGGGCGGCGTTGGCGCTCGCCGCGCTGAGGAACGAGCCCGGCAGCGACTCGGGAAGATCGCCGGCGTCGAGCTGCGCCACCATCGCGTTGAACACCGGGGTCTCGGCGCCGAAATGCAGCGGCGCGGCGAGCAGGGCGAGGCCCTGCACCCGCTCGGGATGCAGCGCCGCGAAGATCGCGGCAAACAGCCCGCCGAGCGAGTGCGCGAGCAGCACCGCGCGCTCGACGCGCGCCGCGTCGAGGCAGGCGAGGATCAGGCGGCCGGCATAGTCGGCGAGGCCGAACTGCGGCGGCGCGGGCCGCCAGTCGGCGAGGTAGACGCGCGAGCCGTGCTCGCGGCAGCGGCGCACCGCGCTCACGTCGGGTGCAAGGTCCCAGATGTAGGAGCGCTTGATCGGCGCGGGCACGATCAGCACGGGCGCTCCCGTCTCGTCGCCCTCGCCCAGGTAGCGGCGCAAGGTCAGGCCTGGCTGCCGGTGAATCTCCCGGTAGGGCAGCTCCGCGGGCCCGAGGCCGATGGCATCGAGCGCGCTGCCCTGCATGCGCCGCAGGGCGTCGAGCTGCTCGAACAGCGCCCAATCCATCGCAGCATTGTGGGGGCGCGGCGCCCCGCCGGCTTGACTGCGGTCAAGCCGCCTGCAGGCCGCGCTGCGGCGCCGCCAGGCGCTCGATGAGCTCTTCCCACAGGCGGGTGGTGTCGGGCTGGAAGAACAGCGCCGCGTCCGCGTCGCCGACGTGCCAGTAGCCCGCCTCGATCTCCTTTTCGAGCTCGCCGGGCTCCCAGCCGACGAAGCCGGCGAAGTAGCGCGCGTGGTTCGGCGTCTGGCCGATGACCCGGTCGATCGCATCGGCGCTCGCCGCGAGGTACAGGCCGCCGAAGAGCGGCAACGAGCCCTCGCCCGGATCGCCGCGCACCACGGCGAAGATCGCATCCGCCATCTCGGGGCCGCCGAAGTGCACCGGGTCGATCACCTTCGCCGCGGGCGCGTGCCCGGGGAAGAGCGCCGAGAGCTTGATGTCCGTGGCGCGGTTGACGATGAAGCCGATGTAAGCGTTGCCGACCGGGACCGCGACGAGCGTGGTGTGCCGGTACGGCCCCTGCAGCCCGGGGGCGGCGGCGAGCACGAGGGGCCGCGCGGCGTCCTGCGCCTGCGCGAGGCCGGCAGCGAGGGCGAAAAGGCAAACGAGGAGCGCGCGTTTCACGGACGCTCCTTTCAGTGCAGGGTGCGCGCGAAGGTCCGCCCGCGCAGCAGCTCGAGCGCGGCGGGATCCTCGTCGACGAAGTCGAGCAGCGCGACCGAGACCTCGCCCAGGAGCTCGTAGGGCTGCAGGCTCCAGGGCTGCGTCTCCATCTCGGTGAGCACCAGCTCGCCCGCGTCCTCGACGGAGAACCCCACCAGGCCGGGCCAGCGGCGGAAAATCCTCTGCACCAGGGCCTCGAGCTGCGCTTCGGTGTGCCGCGCTTTCATGCCGACAAGCTACGCCCGCGGCCGCCGCGCGCCCATCGGCGCACTCCCATTTGGAGGGGAGGAGGCGCCTGATTTTCCCCGTAGGACGATTCCGGGTGTCGCTTTGCGCCAGATCAAAGGGCGCAGGGTGGCCGGGGTAGCATGGGCGTACACAGCGACGGCGAGGAGTGGGCCATGGGCGCAACAGAACCGTTGTCCCGGCCGGTCGAGGCCGAAGCCGGCCGCCGCCAGGTCGGCCGCCTGGCGCGCAGCGCCTACGCGATGGTGCTGGCGGGCGGGCGCGGCAGCCGCCTGCGCGAGCTCACCGACTGGCGCTGCAAGCCGGCGGTGCCTTTCGGCGGCAAGTACCGCATCATCGACTTCACGCTGTCGAACTGCGTCAACTCCGGCGTGCGCCGCATCGGCGTCGCGACGCAGTACAAGTCCTACAGCCTGATCCGCCACCTGCAGCGCGGCTGGAGCTTCCTCGATGGGCGCATCGGCGAGCACGTCGACATCCTGCCGGCGCAGCAGCAGATCGAGGAGAGCTGGTACCGCGGCACGGCGGACGCGGTGTTCCAGAACCTGAACGTGCTGCGCCGCGACGGCTGCCGCCACGTCCTCGTGCTCTCCGGCGACCACGTATACAAGATGGACTACGGGCAGCTGCTGGAAGACCACGCGGCGCGCGAGGCGGATGCCACGGTGGTGTGCGTGGAGGTGCCGCTCGCGGAGGCGAGCGCCTTCGGCGTGGTGAGCGTCGATACCTCGGGTCGCGTCACCGGATTCGACGAGAAGCCGGCCGCGCCGACGCCGATGCCCGGCTCGGCCGACCGCGTGCTCGCCAGCATGGGCGTCTACGTCTTCAACGCCGCCTTCCTGTTCGAGCAGCTGATCCGCGACGCCGACGACGCCCGCTCGGCGCACGATTTCGGCAGGAACGTGATCCCGCACATCATCGAGCGCTACCGCGTGCACGCGCACCGCTTCGCGGAGAGCTGCGTCGGCATGCCGGACCGCGAGCCCTACTGGCGCGACGTCGGCACGCTCGACGCCTACTGGGAGGCGAACATGGAGCTCGCCAAGGTCACGCCGCAGCTCAACCTGTACGACCGCGACTGGCCGGTGTGGACCTACCAGGAGCAGCTCCCGCCCGCCAAGTTCGTGTTCGATTCCGACGGTCGACGCGGCACGGCGCTCGACTCCATGGTCTCGGGCGGCTGCATCGTGAGCGGCGCCACGGTGCGCCGCTCGGTGCTGTTCTCCAACGTGAGCGTCCACGACGGCGCGCTGCTCGAGGATTGCGTGGTGCTGCCCGATGTGGTGGTCGGCCCCGGGGTGCGGCTCTCGCGCGCGATCGTCGACCGCCACTGCCGGCTCGACGCGGCGGCGCTCGGCGATGCCAGCCGCTTTCGCGTCACCGACAAGGGCCTGACGCTGATCACGCCGGAGATGCTCGGCCAGCCGGTCCACCAGCT
>Ga0105095_10000860_pt1 | contig 15334 bp, 11 predicted proteins | sample PPLLak2March2015_2_FD_79180 | JGI IMG/M metagenome (GOLD analysis project Ga0105095, IMG submission 79180) | Freshwater sediment microbial communities from Prairie Pothole Lake near Jamestown, North Dakota, USA - PPLs Lake P8 Core (3) Depth... | ecosystem: Environmental > Aquatic > Freshwater >... | reverse complement strand
TTGGCACCATTTTCAAAACGGTCGGCATGACCGTTTTGAAAATGGTGCCAATATCCTTGTCGCTGACCTCAGGCATTTTGTTCATGACTGCCTTAAACCCGCGATCCATGTTGGCGCCGTGGTCGGCATCGCCGATCGCAGCGTCAAGTTGCGTCAGATACGTACTGTTTTCGCTAAGAACGCTGGCAATCGCCTTGACCCAGTTCAGTGTATCGTCACGTGTAATGGACATATCCTGGCTCCGTTGGCACTTGGGGCGGCTTTGCGACGCTGGCACCGTGAGGTGAGCGAACCGCCCCAACCGGGAATATTGAGAAGTTTACACGCCCCAGCGCAGACCGGGGGTCTTGACTGGCGCGTCCCACAACTTGATCATATCATCATCCATTTTGAGCATGGTAATGGATGTACCAGCCATCTCGAGGCTGGTGATGTAGGGACCGATCAAGTTGCGCACAACTTTGAGTCCATTTTTTTCTGCGATTTGATAGGCCTTGCGGTAGATGATATAGAGCTCGATGAGCGGCGTCCCTCCCATGCCATTGACAAACAGGAGCACCTCATCACCCTGCTTGTAGGGAATATCGTTGATGATGGGCTCCATGAGCATTTCAACGATCTCATCGGCGGGCTTGAGGGGCATGCGCGTGCGACCTGGCTCACCATGGATTCCGATGCCAATTTCTATCTCGTCTTCCGGCAGATCGAAGGTTGGTTTGCCCGCATGAGGGACGATGCAGGAAGTCAGCGCCATACCCATACTGCGCCCCAGCTCCTTGGCTTTGCGACAAACATCCGCGACTTCTTTGAGCGATCGTCGCTGCTCGGCCGCGGCTCCACACAGTTTCTCAGCCAGTACGGTAACGCCAACGCCGCGCCGCCCGGCTGTATAGAGGCTGTCTTTGACTGCCACATCATCATCGGTTACCACCGCCTCCACCTCAATCCCTTCCGCACGCCCCAGGTCAGCTGCCATTTCAAAGTTCATGATATCGCCGGTGTAGTTCTTGACTATATGTAGCACACCGATGCCACCATTAACAGCCTTGGTTGCTTCAAGCATCTGATCTGGTGTCGGGGAGGTGAATACAGCTCCCGGACAGGCAGCGTCAAGCATACCCATGCCGACGAAACCGCCGTGCATAGGCTCATGGCCAGAGCCACCGCCTGAGATAACGCCTACTTTGCCCTGGACAGGTGCGTCGGCGCGCACGATGAAATTGGGATCGTAATGTACTTTCACCAGGTCCGCGTGGGCAAGGGCAATGCCTTCGAGTTCCTCTCGGACCACATCTTCCGGTTTATTGATTAACTTTTTCAAGGGAGCACCTCCGATAACATTCAAAGGCAAACAGCGCCCGGCTTATTTCTGGGGGAGATTGGCGCTGACAAGCCAGTCATACACATAGATGCCCACGACTCCGCCGATCACCGGCACAATGAGCGGGATCAACCAGTAGCCGCCGTCCCACAGTCCCTGCGTGCCGACCAGGGTCCCAAACAGACGCGGCCCAAAGTCACGGGCAGGATTGATGGCATAGCCGCTGGGGCCGCCCAGGCTCAGACCAACCGCCAGCACGGTACCGCCCACCAGGAAGGGTCCCAAATTGTGCATCAAACCGGTATTCTTGGAATCGCCGCTTGCCAACACACCCCACAGCAGAACGGCTGTGCCAAACAACTCGGTCAGACTTGCGGTGGTGAGACTATACGCGCCAGTAGCTCCCGCGCCAGTAGCACCCCAGAACGCCTGAGCAAAGACAGAGCCAGGGCCCGTGCACCATACATTTGGCACACCAGCGCTGACCAGGCCGTCGCGATAGGTCAGGTAAACGCCGAGGGCACCCAGGAAAGCGCCAACCATTTGGGCAATGATATACGGAACAACTCTGCTCCATGGAAAGTCGCGCTTCATCGCCAGCGCAATCGTTACCGCAGGGTTGATGTGAGCGCCAGAAACGCCGGCGGAAACATAGACTGCCACGATCACCGCGAAGGCCCATCCGAGGGTGATCGTGTTCCAGTCATAGGCGGGAGCAGCAAGACGCGGTGCCAGACCCACGTTTGCCACCACTCCATCACCTAGCAAGATGAGGATGAAGGTCCCAAATACTTCGCCAATCAATGGTCCTAGCATGGTTATCTCCTTATATATTGAAATTTTGGATTTTGTAGATATTGGCGTAAATGGATGGTCTATATCTGCGAGCCCAGCTTCCTCCTTTCTCAACATGTCAGATCGCCACTGCGATGGCCAAAGGACCAGTGCGCATGTTTCAGCATAGAGCAAAAGGCCCAGACAATTTTGGGCCCCAGCTGTCCTATTGATTAGAATTTCCTTAGAGTGAACTAAAGTATTATTGCATAATGCGAGGCTGAAGGGAATCAGGGGAGCGACCCAGCTCGATGAGGAAAATTCCTCAACATTTTGGACGAATGGAGCAATGCCATACTCCATTGGCGTAATATGATGCGCCAATGGAGTATGCTTAGCGTGATGCTATCTGATTTATATATTTAGAACGGACTTTTTACCTGTTTTACCGCCCTTTGCCATCCATCGTAAAGTTCCTCACGGCGTTCCTCGGTAAGCTGGGGCTCAAAGTAACGATCCCTCTTCCAACAGGCTGTGACTTCCTCAACTGTCGACCAATAGCCCACGGCTAATCCTGCCAAATAGCCTGCGCCCAGAGCAGCTGTATTGGTGAATATCGGCCGTTCCACTGTAATCCCTAAGATGTCTGCCTGGAATTGAAGGAGAAAATCGCTTTTGGCGATGTTACCGTCCGCTCGCAATACATGAGGCATGGGACCCGGCTCTCGCTTCTTGATCACCTCGACAAAATCACGCGTTTGGTAAGCCAGAGCCTCAAGAGCAGCCCGCACAATATGATGCTTGGTGACGCCCCGCGTAACACCGAGGATCGCGCCGCGACTGTAAGAACCGCCACCGGTGCGAACCATATCTGATCCGGCAAAAGGTGGCACAAAGTAGACGCCTTGCGTATCGGTTACCTGGCTAGCCATCCCATCTGCGTCATCAACCTCGCGCAAGATACCCAACCCCTCCTGCAGCCAAAGGATAAGATCTCCGGAGACATCTGCTTTACCCTCCAATCCATAAACGACTTTCTCGCCAATGGTCCACAGCACAGGTGAAAAGATACCACCCGCCGGTGGAAGGTAGCGACTGCCCGTATTGAACAGGACAAAAGAGCCAGTACTGTAGGTATTCTTTGCCATCCCTGCTTCAATGCAGGCTTGGCCAAAGACCGCGACTTGTTGATCGCCACCTGCCCCCCCAATGGGCACTCTGACGCCAAAGAACGCCTTTGGATCGGTATAAGCATAAATCTCGCTGGAGCGACGTAATTCGGGCAAGATTTCGCGCGGGATCCCCAACTCATTTAGAATCTGATCATCATACGTCAACGAGCTGGCATTGAGCAGGAGGGTCAAGGAGGCGTTGGAATGGTCGGTCGCATGGACCGCGCCGCCGGAAAGCTTCCAGATGAGCCAGCTATCAATCGTTCCACACAGCAATTCGCCGCGGGCGATTCCCTTTTGGATCGCTTGGTCGTTATCCATGAGCCAGCGGATCTTGGCGGCGGTAATGTCCGGCACGATGACCATGCCAGTTCTGGTTTCGATGTTGGTTTTGTCTTTGAGAATTAGCTCTTCACAAATCGGTCGCGTGCGCTGATCTTGCCACCCAATCGCCCGGCCCACAGGCTCGCCGGTCTTTTTATTCCAAAACACGGTTGTATCTCGCTGATTGGTCACGCCGATTGCGCTGATCTGCTCCGGTGCGATGCGGCCATTCCGCAAGGCTTCCTCCACCACTTTCAGACTCACCTTCCAAATCTCATCAGCATCGTGCTCCACCCATCCCAATTGCGGAAAATGCTGCGTGATCTCGGCGAATGCGGATGCCACGACATTGGCATTACGGTCAAGGATCACTGCCCATGTGCCGACGGTTCTCTGGTGAATACTTAAAATGTAACTGGTCATTTGGAGTACATCATTTTTCCGCCAACGAGGCCAAGCTCGAGGCTGATACGCACGAGACTAGCCAGATTATCCACCTCAAGCTTGCGCATGGCATCACGGCGCTGTTTCTCCACAGTCTTGACGCTGGTATGCAAGCTTTCGGCAATTCGACGTGTTGAATGGCCTTCCACGATACATCTAACTACCTCGCGCTCGCGTGGCGAAAGGCGATCAAGCAGGGTGTTGTGACTCTCGGCGAAAAAGTTGTTGGCGATGACTCCGGAGATTCCTGAACTCAAATAGATGCTGCCACTCCTGGCTGCTCGCACGGCCGCGATCAACTCATCGGCCACCGACTGCTTGATGACATATCCAACGGCTCCGCCCTGCAGCGCCTGTCGGATCATGCCGGGATCAGCATGCATGGAAAGGATCACAACGTGAGGTTTGGGTTTGATGTCCCGAATCTCGGCTAGGGCTTCAAATCCATCGATCTGCGGCATGGCAATATCGAGAATGATGACATCGGGGGACAGCGATTTAGCCAATAGGATGGCCTGCGCTCCATCACCTGCTTCCCCCACAACTTCCAAATCGCCAGCACTTTCGAGCAATTTTATTATACCCTGCCGAACCAGATGATGATCCTCAGCAACCAGAATGCGTATCATTGTTATGCCTCACAATCACTTTTGTGAAATTTATGTTAACCTGCTAGGATTCGAGATTGGCAAGGAACCATACAGCCGTGTTCCTTTTCCGAGCGTCGATTCGATGTCGAAGCTGCCGCCTAAAGCAAGAAAACGTTCCCGCAGCCCATCCAGGCCTATGCCATAACTCGCTCTCTGGCTGATATCAAATCCTTGCCCATCATCCTCCAGCGAAACATTGACCTCGCCGTCGACATACTCCAAATTGATCCAGACCGAGGTGGCTTTCGCATGCTTCAGCACGTTGTTTATGCCCTCCTGCACCAGGCGATAAAGAGTGATTGCCTGGGCGTTGGAGAGGGGGGGTAGCTGCTCCTGACTGCTGAAAACCACACGCAGACTGGTGGATAGAGACATGGAAGAACATAGATCTTCAATGACTTTGACGAAGGGGGTCGCGCCAAATGAAGGTGGACGGAGCTCATAGAGCACCTGGCGGACATGTCGCATCATGTCCTCGACCACGCGGATCGTCCCCCTGATTTGCTCCCTTGCTTCCTGGCGGCCGGATGCGACCGCACCGTCGATTGCTTTGAGATTCAGGATGAGTGCCGTCATACTCTGACCGATGTCATCATGTAGATCCTGAGCAATTCGGCGACGTTCATCCTCCTGGTCGGTAAGCAGCTGAAGGCTCACCAATTTGAGTCGTTCTTCCGCGTTAATCTGCCGGGTGATGTCATGTGTATATGTAGCAACTTCTTCGATCTTACCACCCGGTCCTGAGATAGGATAGATTAGTACTTCAACCCATTGTTCTCCCCAACGGTCCGTGAATTTAACAGGCAAGGCTGTGTTCACTGCTTGATTGATAATAGTCTTGCGATGTGCCGCCTGTGATAATGGATACAAGCTCCAAATATTACTACCCAGCAACTCGCCAGGAGATTTAGCATGTCGCTGAGCGGCAACCTTGTTGACATAGCGGATCACACCATCCAAATCAAACAGTTCGACGGCAACAGGATAAGCCTCTAAAAGCTCCCAAAACAGATCCTGCCCAACGGCTCTAGTAATCGTATGTGGTCTATGAAGATTCATGAAGGATCACTTTTGTAAAGCTGCCAGTGATGTTGCAACAGTCTCTAATCGTCGGTCGAAATAATCAGCTAAACGGTGGACTTTGAGAAAGATGTGCCTCGCTGAGATATCGGAACAAAGAACTCGCGCATAAGAATTATTGTCCTGAAATTACTGGACGAAATGCTCCGTTCCCACCACATGCACCGGCATACGTTCCGCTACTGCCAATCCAAAAGAGGATGTTCCAATCAATTCCTCAGAAAGAATACTACCGACTCCACATCCCCACCCACACATGATTTTGAGGATTTCATCATCTCCCACCATGTCCAGTACACACACAATGCTATTGGTTAAAATTATGGCCGTCCCTGATTTTTGAACACACTGATAAACATCTTCCATCACTGGTCGAGCAATGGCCATTAAATCGAAGCTGGCGGTTCGTGATGCCCGTAAATGTTCTCTTCCCATGCGGGTGAATTCCACAGCCTTGTTGGGATTGACACGTCCCCGCGATCGCCGCCAGGACGCGGCAATCAAAGGAGGCACAATCGGATCCAATTGCTGGTTGGCCGTAAATCTCTGCCACGCCTCCAGCATGGCCCGCTGATAATCCTTAGGCGTGTTTAAAACATCGGGCTGGATCGTTCCGGCTGGCTGCTCCATAGGAAAGTACTACCTGTTTGATGCGACTTCTATTTTACTTCCTTATGTGCGTTAATGCATCAGCAGGTAGCATCCAATCGGACAGAAAAGACTCCTAGTAGAGGTTCGAATCCTTTGCCCCCGGCCTCAACTAGAGGCAGTAATTGCAGAAACACTCCAGATTTATGTGCAAAAAGAGCCCTTCGACGCCGAGGGCTCTTTTTACTTTTGCCTTGTTTATGGAACAGCCATCAGGCCCGGGTTCCCTGTGAGATTGGCAACAGAGGCGATGCCGGGCCTCCGGGCAGGGACAACTTGCGCCATATTCGTCGGAGTACTCGTGACGGGTCGATAGGTAATATGGAGAGTTTCGTAGTCAAGTTTGGCGTCACCGGTTGAGTTGCTCGACTGCAACCTGATGCGGATCTCACGGGCAGCTGAAACGTAGCGGGAAATATTACTAATGGGAAAGAGGAGCGTATTCCATTGATTCGCCTGGGTGCCGACCGAATCGCCGAGTTTGATCCACATCCTCGTCTTCCAGTTGTAAATAGACCATGTCCATCTTTGTGTGGACGAAGCGGGGCCCTTGAAATTGATCTGCAACAAGGTCGTTGAGATCATCGAGGGCTGAACATCGCTCGGGAGGATAAACGATCGGTAGCCCATGTAAACGGATCCCGGCGTCTTGAAGATAACATACGTGGTCGGGTTGTCTTCCGTTCCGCTTTGCTGCAACAGGCCCAGACTGGCAAGTGAACCGCTGGTCGATCCGCGCTGGGTGGAGAGGGATTGGGATGTCAGAACCTTTGACTGCATGGAGGAGGCTGTGTTCGTTGGCTGAGCGGTCGAGTTCGTGGTAGCAGTGCCCGTGGGCGTTGAGGTGGAAGTTGGCGTCCGCGAAGGCGTAGCCGTTGCAGTTGGCAGAACCGGCGTGTTGGTTGGCGTGCTGGTTGCAGGAACGGATGTATTCGTAGAAGTGGCGGTGGCCGTCTGCGTAGCGGTCGGTGTGGATGTAAAGGTGTGAGTGGCGATGGGTGTGGAGGTATGGGTTCCTGTGGTTGTGCTGGTCGGCGTATTTGCCGGAGTGGATGTAGATGTTGCAGTGGCCGTGAAGGTGGATGTTTGCGTCGCGGTGGAAGTACTCGTAGACGCGACCTGAGCGTTCGTGGGCGTGGATGTAGCCGTACTGGGAATAGAGGTAGAAGTTGGCGTGGCGGTAGTAGTAGGAGAAGTCCCGAGGCTGTTGAACGCGGCGAGCAGGTCGAGCCGGCCGTATCCAAACGTATTGTCCGGGCCGACGATCGTGCCAAGATCCACTGCGGAATTGATCAGCGCGTTTTCCTGTTCGGCCGCGGTCAGGTCAGGATAGGCTGAGAGCAGGAGCGCCAGTCCTCCTGCAACGTGTGGCCCCGCGAGGGATGTGCCGGTGGGATTGTAATAGCCGCCAAATAAATCTGTTGTGCGGATCGTGACACCCGGCGCAACAATCTTTGGGTATGGTCCTGTCCAACCGGAGCAGGACGAGGGACCGCGACTGCTCGTGCTATAAATGTTTGTATTGTTATCGTTCAGATTCCCGACCGGAAAGGCGGACGGATTGTTCGCGGGACTCCGGCTGGTATTGCTGAATGGCCCGTAATTGCCCGCGGCAAAAACCGGCAGGATGCCCGCCGCGCGCAGCGATTGCAAGTCAGGCTCAAAATCGAGGTTGCAGCCGGAGGTGGCCAACGTCCAGGAATTATTGACGACGTCAGGGGCATCATCCGTGTCCGGATTCCCGTCCGGGTCAAGCAGCCATTGGAACCCCTGATGGATGGCGGTCGCTGTCGATCCGCCCGAATCATTGAATATCTTGACCGCGATCCACTGTGCATCCGGGGCCACGCCGACAGTTGTCCCGCCTGCATCACCGCCGACCATCGTCCCCATCGTCCACGTGCCATGACCGTTCAGGTCGGTCGGCGTGGTGGGATGCTGTCCGTATGGATCGAACCAACTGTTCGCGCCGCCCCGCCACCGGGTGGAAAGCTCCGGGTGGTTCACGTCCACGCCGCTATCCATATTGGCGACCACGATGCCCTGACCCGTGTATCCCATATTCCAGAGGGCGGGCGCGTTGATGTTGGTGATGTTGATTTCCGGCGTGGCAAATGCAGGGACGATCTCGAGATCATCGGGTGTAATGCTCAGTACATATGGGTTTTGCGCAAGCTCGTCGATGACAGCAGTTGTCGTGGTCACGGAAAAACCATTCGTGATCCACAACGATTCGAATTTCTGGACTCGGCCCTGGTTCCGGCGAGTCTGGAGCAATCTCCTCAGGGGACCCTGTGTACTACTGGCTGTGAGTTTGAGCGCGCGGACCAGGTTCCGCCGGCGCTCCCTGCGATTGTTTCCATTGATGCGTGACAGATCAGCCCGCTGACGCAGGGTCACGATCACAGTGGCCGGTTCGTCCGCCTGAAGTCTGTTCAAAGATTCCTGCAAGGCCGGGTCGATTTTGTTTGGGGCTGAATCCACGGTTTTCCAAAGCGCTGTACTGGCGCGCGCGGGCTTCCATTCCCCCAGGAAGGAAGCCAGGAGGCAAAGTATCGTTATTAAGAAAAGGCTCTTTTTTACTCGAACATCTGCCATGACATTACCTGACTGTGACAGGCGCCACACGGATCGGCCCAAAGACCAGGCTTACTTCCGCGCCGGGTTGAATCGTCTCGTTTTGGGTCGGGAAAAATATGAAGTGGATTTTGTCGCGTTTCACGGAGCCGTGATGATGCTGGTGTGGGGCCAATATCAAAACCTGCTGGTCCACCAAAAGGGCAGCTTGATTCTTAAGCAGGAGGCTGGCTTTCTCCGGGTCGACGACTTTCAGGCGTACATCAATAATGCTGTCCAACATCGAATTGGCCACGAGCGCCACCTGTACCCCATACAGCTTCTCCAATGCCGCAAATGATGTTAATGGTGTGCTGCATACATCGTCCAGTGAACCGACATGATGCCCGTAATCCCGGATCACCGCAACATCCCATTGATACGCAACGGCGCTGATGGATGCCATGATGAACAGACCTGCGACGGGAAGGATGTAGCGGAGTCGAGAATTCGCAGAAGCTGATGGATCACCCGCCTCCATTCTCCAGGGGTGTAAAATATATAGGAGGATGAAAATATTCTCCACCGACATGGCCATGATCCCATACGGAGCCAGCCATTCCTCCACCTGCATGCCGGGCATACCGGATGTCCGGCTCCAGATGTAACCGGCGATGGAACCGGCAGAGATCAGGAGTCCGAGGAGCCAGCCCCAGGACTGTTTGTGATAAATCCCCAGAGCCGCGATCAGCGAGCCAAAGAAATTCGCCGCGAACAGATATCCCATATAGGCTGCTTCTTCGTATTCAGCCTGCGCCGTGAGGATGTGAAGCAATCCCACTTCAAGGATCAGGATAATGGCAAACCAGTGGATGAGTTTTGATTTCATAGCCTTGTTCTTTACATGTATTACTCTGCCAAAAGGATCCTCAAATCAGAGGCGATATCCTCAGGGAGGGATTCCGAGTCGATCTTCAGTCGCAAGTTGCCTCCCTTATCGACGACGTAAGTGAAGCTGGAATGAGTCTCGCCCCCATCCATCACCTCGATCCCATAATTGCTCCAGACTTCCGTCAATTCGTCTACCGTTCCGGGGATGCCCAAAAACGCCGGGTTGAATTTGCCGAGGAAATCCTGTAAGGCCTGGGGTGTGTCACGCACCGGGTCGGTGCTTACCAGCAGAACCTGAACATCCTGGGCCTTATCTTCCAGCATTTCCAGCGCCAGTTTCAGGTGGGCCATGGTCAATGGACATTCGTCCACACAGTTTGTAAAACCAAAAAATATCAAAACTAATTTTCCGCGCATTTCACTCAGCCGGACGATGTTGCCGTTATGGTCAGGCAGATCGATCTCTGCCGCAGGCTGGGATGGTTCGATGCGCGTACCGTGAAAGTACGCATTTTGTGCGCAGCCGGACACAATGAATAGCAGCAGGGAAATCAATGTGATTTTCGACAGGATGGTTTTCGCTCTCATACTGCGGGTCTCTCCTATTTCGCGTTAATAGGTTCAAGTGCTATATCGCCGAACAGAATTGTCACAGGAGTCCCCTGTTTGACTGTATTGCCAGCATTCGAGAACATCATGAACAGATTGCCATTGTTCTCCAACTCCACTCCCCGTTCCTTTGCTTCCTGTGAAACGTTCAGGCTGACGTTATCAACAAACAACGATGGAAAGCTCTGCGGATCCTGCAGCAGGGACTTCGCCTTTTCCTTATCCAAAATTTTCAGGCGGACATCTACAAAGCCACCCGCGGCAGTCACCGCAACCAGATTCACGCGCACGCCGTATTTCCCTTCCAGTATGGTGTGCGATATCGTGACTGTCCCCTGTAAATAGTTATTTTCCTGCGAGGCCCTGTAGATATTAAAGGCATACCAGCCGACCGATACCAGTACGATCAGGATCAGAATAGGAATCGATGATCTATTCGAGAATGGATTGATCGAGCCGCGGTTGAGCTTCATAATCTGCATGGTGATGTGGCTCCCGAATTGCGGTGGGAAGCCCTGAAGAAAACAATAATAAGGAACCAGGGCTTCCCACCAATAAAAAGGAGAAGATGAGCTGGAGGCCCCGCCAAGTAGGGCCCTCAGCCATTTTCTTGTTACGAACTATGGTAGATCGAACGCGTCCACGTCGTGATTGGCATTGGTCAGGCCGTGGGCTGTCCCATTGAAGTACACCGACCAGACGCCCGCGTTGTAGTACAGCACGTCTTCATCCTGGACGGCTCCCAGGACCGGCACGGTTGTATCGACGCTGTATGAAATGTAGAAGTGTGTCGCGTCTACCCAGACGAAACCGTCGACATTGGTGGTCGACCAACCGAGAGCCGACGCATCATAGATGCGGGTGTATGAACTGCCACCGTTCCATCTGTAGATATCGGCATCGTCACCGGTCCCGCCTGCACCGGGCGGTACGCTGGCATTATCGGTCGAGAAGTAGATATTGCCAGGTCCACCGGCGCCGACAACGCTGATTGCGTCCAGGTCAAAGCTGGCGCTTGTGAGCCCGTTGGCACTGCCATCGAAGTAGAGCGTCCAGGCACCGCCATTGAAGAACACAATATCTTCATCCTGCACGGCAAGATTTGGGCCAGGGATGGAAATTGTGGTGGCAGCATTGAATGACATATAGAACGAGGTCGCGCTTACCCGGTCGAAGCCGTCGGCATTGGCGATGCCCGGCACCCCGAACGCCGTGGCATCGAATGGCCGGCTGAAGACAGAGCTGTTCCAGAAGTAGATGTCGGCATTATCTGCGGTTCCACCTAAGCCGGGCGGGTTGGTGTTTCCAAAGGTCGAGAAGTACAGGTTATCGCTGACGGCTGAGATGGTGTACGCCTGGCCAACGAAAGGCAGACCGGTACTGGTCATCGCGTTTCCAGCCACATCCTTGATGTTGGTCGCAGAGGTCAGGTTGAGTCCCAGCGTGCCCGCGCCGGTACCGGTCGAGACCGTTACGGTCCGAGCCGCACCGGTGCCTGTAACCGACGTGATCGATGCACCGGTCAGGCTGCCGGTTGTCGCGAGCCCGAAGTTGCTGCTTGTGACTCCGGTAACACTCTCAGAGAAGGTGACGAGGAAATCCACACTGGCTGCAGTGGTTGGGTCGGGATTGACCCGGTTAATACTGGTGATGGTTGGCGGGGTTCTGTCAATGACCAGCGTGACGGAGAACATCGAACCCCAGTTGCCGGCTGAATCCTTGCCATGGACGTAAATGGTGTGGTTTCCGGATGTAAGCGAATTCACAACAGCGAGAGGAATATCCGAATAGCCGCTTTCACCAAGACTGTTGAACACACCGTCCGTTGCAATGAAGGCGGCGCCAGTCCCCGATGTTCCGATGGTATCGATGAATAGTTCAGCGGCAGCGATATTGGAAGCCAGATCAGTGAATGTGCCGGTGACACGGACCGCCTGCACGCTGGAACTCAGTGGATTCGTACCATTGTTTGGGTTGGGAGCGGCGGTCGCGATGGCGGAGGGCCCGGTCTTGTCAACGTTCAACACAATAACGGAAGTTGGGCCCCAGTTGCCAAGTGCATCCTGGCTGTGAACATACACATTGTGTGCGCCATCGCTCACCGCATTGATCGTTGCTGCCGAAATTGTGGCGCTTACGCTGGCAGTAGGTGAGGCGATGTTCACCGACATGGCAGCGCCGGAACCATTTGCGCCAATAGAGTCGATGAAGTATTCCGCGGCAGTAATATTGCTATTGCCGGTGGAAGTATCGTTCCCGGTGCCGCTCAAGGAGGCGTTTACCGTCCCGTTGCTTGAGTTGGGGGAAAGGCCGAGTGTTGTCGTATTGGGTCCGGTGTCGTCGATTTTCAGGACACCCAGCGCAAACGGTCCCCAGTTACCGGCTGAGTCCTGACCGTGTACGTAAACGGTATGGTTGCCGGTGGAAAGAGTCCCTACCACTCCAGATGGAATGGTGGCGGTAACGGAAACAGGTCCGGGCGAACCGAAGGATCCGCTCATCGCAGCGCCGGATCCATTTGCTCCGGTCGTATCGACAAAGTACTCTGCAGCCGTTACATTCGAGTTTCCGGTCGAGACATCGCTCACGGAAGCGGATAACCCAACGTTCACCGCGCCGGCCACTGCGCCAGAGGGCAGTGATACGCTGCTTGTCGATGGACCGGTCGTGTCCGGTCCCGGTCCGGAGGATGTGCCCACATCCATGAATGTGAGCATGCCTCCAAAACCTGCGAACGTGTTCAGCCCGGTGTTGTTGCGCAGCATCAGACTGGCATCATATAAGGCAAATCTGCTTCCACCGGCGATCGATACGGGAATGCTGACAATGGCGTCCAGGGTTGCTCCTGGGGCGATCGTCTCGGATGCAATTGAATACGAGTATCCAAAGAGGTTGCCGTCCGTTGCCACAGCCCTCTGGGAGAAACCCAAAAGACTCATCGAGTGACTCTGCAATCCTGCATTGACATATCGCAGCAAAAGATCATTGCCGGCCGTAGCGGGGATGGAGCTTGTTCCCGGATACGCCTTGCCGTTGATCAGGAAGTACTTCGGTTTGTAATTGCGCATATCGAACGTGGTGGGATTGGCAGCCAGCGTTGTGTCGAATTCACTGAGCATGACCACCGCTTCTTCATCGAAGGCAGTGGAAGCGCTGTTGTATGCCTGACCTGCCGTTGCAGGCCTCACGATCAGAGCGCCGTACATACCCATTGCCACCTGGTGCTGACCATTGGGCGTCAGGCCCGCTTCGTAGAGGAAGGTTCCTGGATTGCCGGCGGTGAAGCTATAAGACTGCGTGCCGCCCGCACTCACACCTGCTGTATCCGGAGCCAGACTCTGTCCCTGGAAAAGCAGGGCCGTGGAGCCGGGGATGTTCACGTTATGCAGGTTAACTCCCACACAATCTCCCTGAGCGACATCCAACACAGGGCCAGGAATACTGGCCGTGCCACCAGAGGTTGAGGAATAGCCCCAGATGGTTACTGTTGTAGCGCCAAAGAGAGTTGCCGAGCCCGTCTTTGCGTACAGGTCAAATGTAACTGTAGGAGTGCAGGCTGCGTACGCCACCGATTGATTAAGGCCCAGACCCAACATGGCCGTGATCAGCAGGAGGGCTACAGTCAGTTTTACAAACATGTTATGCATAATTGTTCGCATGGTAATCTCCTTGCTCAGCCTATGGGCAATTGTTGGGCAGTGGCGGGTCGATCCGTAGATAGGTGATCGGGCCCGACATGGGCTGGCCCCAGGCATCCAGTTGGAAGAGGGCATGGTTGTGCGAGATGATGTAGTACTCTCCACATTGGTTCAGGGTGGTACTGCCCGGGGGTAACGTTGCCAGCTCGCCCAGGTAGGGGCTGCCGCCATAGAATTCTCCCAATGCCACATTGACCAGATCGGGCACAGTGATCGGGACGGGATTGGACGGGCTGTAATTCTCCGCGTCGTACCACTGGAAGAGTACGTCCCAGGTCTGACCGGGGCCGATGTTGACGGCAAATTTCTCAAAGGCGAGATCCTCACCGCCCGGACCTTCCAGCGGGTTGCCATCGCGGCCGATCACCAGGCCGTTTTGTCCATGCGGGTGGAAGGGATAATCCTCAGTGCCCACGTTGATAAAGCGTTCGACAGCCGGTAATGGGTGGCTGGCCGAATTTGGATAGATGTGCGCCAGGGCCCCGTACGGCTGGCCAGGGAGCCACGAAGCATTATTATCGGCGATGCTATCCGGGAAACCTCGACCATTGATCATCCAATAGCGGGCGCGATAGTTGTTCATATTGAAGTTCAATCCCTGTTCGGTAGCCTGGTGCAGATATGGATCGATCTCCGAAAGGATCGCAATGAACTCTTCCGAGGCTGTGAACTGGCTGTCGCTGCGGTTATAGACATGATCCGCTCCGAGAGCGGGGCGCACGACCAACGCGCCGAACAAACCCATGGCTACCTGCCTCTTCGTATCGGTACCACTCTCGTAAATAAAGGTGCCGGGTTTATTGGCCACGAAACTGTAGGTGACACTGCTGCCGGCAGGGGCGCTCGTGGTCAATGAACTTAGCGTACCTCCAGCCCCGTTGAATTCCGGCTGGGCAAGCACGCCATTGGCCATCACGTTTTCCTGCCCGGGGAAGATGATCGAGACCGGCACATTGAGATAGTTTTGCAGGGTGACCGTGACCGTATCGCCCTCGTTGACGCACAATACGGGACCCGGGTGCTGGAAGCCTCCACCGACCAGGCCATAGCTCCACATGAACATCGTGGTCATGTCTGGCATCATGATGTGACCGGATTCGGCGGTCAGCAGGAAGGTCGGGTTAGGGCTGGCAGCCGTGGTGCAAAGCATACCCACCTGGGGAGGGG
>Ga0105095_10000859_pt1 | contig 15339 bp, 11 predicted proteins | sample PPLLak2March2015_2_FD_79180 | JGI IMG/M metagenome (GOLD analysis project Ga0105095, IMG submission 79180) | Freshwater sediment microbial communities from Prairie Pothole Lake near Jamestown, North Dakota, USA - PPLs Lake P8 Core (3) Depth... | ecosystem: Environmental > Aquatic > Freshwater >... | reverse complement strand
CAAAAGTCTCCTGGGTGTGCAAACCGTTCCATCGTCTCCCTCGGTATTGGTTTGCATCCAGTTTACTCCAATTCCTAACAACATCCAAGAGGGAGACTATCGATTAATTGATAAATCCAATACCTGATTATACTGGCAAAAGATATCTGGCATATCATAAGCCAGGTACAAAAACCCAGGTGGATCGCCTGAAGGACAATCCAGGCGAAGTATATCCCCCATTCTTTAAAATATTGTGAAATTTGGTTAAGAATGCCGTTTGAACAATGCAGGATGAGACACAATAATAGACCGGATTTATTTTCGGGCTGCGAACGTCTATTCGCTTTTCTCGGTAACCTCACGGGTTTCGTGCTCAAGGTACAGGTACAAATCGATATCATGCTGCCGGGGCTGTGATGGGCGGGACTGGTCCCCGACTGTCTTGACGATCATAAAATACCCCCAGCCGCGCGGCAGATCGGCCGCGGCTCGCAACTCTATCTCCTTTTGGGAGACAGGTGCCGATTCGATGGCGGCACCCCCAAGCTCATTGGCCAGCCAGTCCATGGCGTTCTGACTCGCCTGAATGCGTACAAACAGCTGAGAAATGGGAGCCATGGCTGTCCTGGATTCCACCTCTCCGAAGGCAGCCTGGGCAATATCTGCCAGCAGACCGTGCCTCCGCTTTAATGGTATACCCAGGTTGCGAATGACCACGCTGGTCAACTCCGCAACCCGGTGGTCATAACCCGCGTCGGCGGGCAGGCGTATCTCAGCCAGCGTTTGCCAATGAGTGCCCAGACTCAATAAATCCTTGCGTCTCGATACGTGACTCAAGGTCTGGCCTCCTTTCACTGATCCACTGCAGTGTCACCAAGGTCATGTCATCTTCTTGCTCCCTCCCCATTCCATTGAAGTCCCGCCACTCTGCCAGCAAGTTGTCGATCACTCCAGATTGGTTGTGTATCTTGCATAGGAGCTGCTTCAGCCGGGGCACACCGAACATTTCATACCCGGCATTATGCGCCTCCACCAACCCATCACTGTAGAAGACTACACACTCTCCAGGCTGAATGGATACCTGTTTTTCCTCATAATCCATTTCTGGGAGCAACCCCAGGGGCATACCGGTGGCGCGCAGCTCAATGACTTCGCCATTGGTTATCAAGCAGGGCAGGTTGTGCCCGGCGTTGGCATAGCGTATAAGCCCGCTCTCAGGATCCACCAGGGCGTATAAACAGGTGACAAACATACCGTTGGGCATAGTTGGGAGCAGCAGCTCATTCACTTTACGCAGAACATCGCTCGGTGATGTAAGCTGCAAAGCCATTGCCCGCACCATACTGCGCGCCGACGCCATCACCAGCGCGGCTGGTACTCCGTGGCCGGTTGCATCTCCAATTACGACCCCTAACGTACCATTCTCAAAACGGACAAAATCAAAGAAATCGCCACCCACCGCTTGGGCAGGTTGGTAGTGACCGAAGATTTTCCATCCAGCTATCTCGGGAAGCTGCTTCGGCAGCAGCATATGCTGGATAAAGCGCGCCACACGCAGCTCATGATCCAGGCGCTGCCGATCTTGGGCTTCAATTTGCTGCTGGTGCACAAGGTGTGCAACTCTGAGAGCAGGAGCAGCCTGTCCGGAGATCGCCCCCAATAACTGGATATCGCTGTTCGTGTAATACTGGTCACCGAGGCGGGGGCCCAGATTAAGCAGCCCGACGAGCTCACCCTGGCTGACCAGGGGGACGATCAGCTTTGCCCCACTGGCCTTCAGCCTGTCCAATCCAGGAGAATCTAACACGATCTCATCGACATCGATGACCTGCTGCGCGGCGAGCAATACCTTCCAGAATGGATCATCCTCTGCCACCACCGCCCGCAGACCAGAATGATCTTCCTCGTGGCTCAGCAGCAGTGTATGCGCTGGTTGGACGGTCTCTTGAATAATACCGATCAGTTTTTGCGACAACCGTTCCAGGTCCACTTCCCGGCGCAAAGCCGTGCTGAAGGCTGCCAGGGCCTGTGCAGCTTCGTATTTCCTGCGGAAAAAACGCTGGTCGATTACATTCTGAACGCGCCGCCGGAGCGGGTTGAACACCACAGCAATGACCAATGTAGAAAGGGCGATGGTGAATGGGGAGCTCTCACCGGTGATGCTGATGAAGACCGTCTGCAGGAAGATAATGCTGCCGAGATAAATTCCCCCCAAGAGCAATGTCAAGGCGCCATATACCAAAGTCCGGTTGATCAGCAAGTCAATATCCCACAACCTGAAGCGTAGGATGGCAACACAGATCGAAAGCGGGAAGAACAGCAAGAACGGCAAGAACAGCACCGTATTAAACGGCAGCAGCACCCCAACCATCGGCGCCAGAAGGAATATACCGATGGGGACAAACGCTACCAGGCTCCCGATAAGGATTACCCAGATCTGCTGGCGTGCCAGGCGAGAAGAGGCTGTTCTCAGCCGATAGAGCATGATACCCAGGAAGAGGACAATCCCAAATGCGGCGTAGTAATAGCTCATGCGCCAGGAAGTCACATATGCCCAGGGTCTCCCGATATCGTATAAAACAGCCAATCCCCAAATCGTCAGGCCGGTCGAAAGCAGGTAGGGCAGGTAGCGTAGCCATCGCAAACCCCGGGCAGGAATCCAGTCTTCCGGGAATCGCAGAGCCAGGTTCGTCAGTGCGCTGCCCTGTTGGGTGATCGCCAGAAACCACAAAAAAGTGGCGTTATGGGTCGTGGTCAGGTCAAAGAGCAGAGCACTCGACAATGCTGCACTCATTGAAAAATATGAGAACGCCCGGCTGGAGGGTGAATAACCCCGCACGCGGAACACCCATGCACCCATGATAAAGAACGCCAGACCCACAAGGTATGGGATCCAATACAAACGCAACAGGTCAACTTCAGGAAAATCGATCAGCTGAACAGCCGGATAAAAACCCCTCTCGCCATCCGGATAAATTGCATGGATAGCAATCTCATCTCCGGGTGCAAAAGTAGACAATGCCTTCAGGAATTCGTCAGGGGTGCTGACCGCTCGATCTTCGAGTGAGATCACTCGCTGGGGATAATTCATACCCAGGCTGCGCCCGCTCCAACCCTCACCGCCGTAATCGGCAACCACCAGGGTCTGTTCGACGACAAATCCGGGGAACGGCTTAGCGGCCCAGGAGTAAGCCCAAAAAGGCGCCAGGATGAACACCAGCCCCTCGATCAAAAACATCAGGAACATGAACCAGCCGGTGCCCGTCGAGCGAGAGCGCAGTCTTCCCAAAGAGAACGATCCTTGCATGGCCTCTACCATTAGTGATGTGCTATTCCCAACATACAGAATAAGATCTGCTTGATATCAATCAGAAGCACTCCCGGAGGATGCACTGCGCTCCCACTCGGCATGGGGCTTTTCTAATGCGTGCCATTCGGCAGCCAATGGCATGACCCCGAGCTTGCGCACGACCTGCCGGGCTGCCAGCCCAACAACCGCAGTATACGTAGGATATGCCAGCTCAAGCTCCGCCAATTGTTCGACCCACATATCGGCTGCCATACCCCCTGCTACGAGCTGGATCGATTCGAGCGCCTGCTCGCCTACAATGTGCGCGCCTAGTATGCGATGTGTCTCTTGGGAGACGATCAGCTTGCACATGCCATCGGTATGCCCATCGATCACGGCCCGGTCCAGGTTAGAATAACTGATCTCGGCGGTGAGATAATCGATATTTGCCTCGCGGGCTCTCTTCTCCGTCAGTCCCACACTGCCGTATTCCGGATCTGTAAATCCGCCGTGCGGCACGATATTGTGCTTATACGATTGACCCACGCCCAGCACTGCATTCTCCGCGGCGATGCGCCCATCATAGCTGCCGCTCTGCACCAGCATCATACGTCCGGTGATATCCCCCGCTGCAAAGATATGCGGAACCGAGCTGCGCAGATAATCATCCACGATCACGTAGCTGCGCTCAGTGACTACGCCTGCGGCCTCAAGATTGAGCGGTTCAACATTACCAACCCAACCCACTGCCAGGATCACCGCCTCAACATCCAGGCTAAGCCGTTCTCCAAGACGGTTGTACCAGAGTCGCAGACCAGTCTCAAAAGGCTCAATGCTCTCCACCCCCCCGATCGAATTGATAATCTGGATGCCACGGCGCTGGAACACCGCTGAAATCTCTTTGGAGATCGATTCGTCCTCGATCGCCAGGATGTTCTGGTTGACCTCCAGAATATGCGCCTGCGTTCCAAAATCGTTGAAAATGGATGCCAGCTGGCAGCCTGTGGCTGCGCCGCCGACAATTGCTACGGAGCCTGGCAGCGACTTTAACGACCAAATATCGCTGTGTGTCAGGGCGTACTCGCTCCCAGGAAATGTAAATCGGCGGGCGTGCCCCCCTGTACAGATGATGAATTTATCCCCACGCAGCGTATCGGCTGAGGCGAATGCCAGGGTATGTGGACCAGTAAAGTGCGCGTCACCCACTCCGGCAAATACATCCACCCCCGCCTGGGAGAGATTTTCCAGCAATTGTTTCTTTTCATGCACGCGGTACACCATACGCTGTGTGCGGGCAATCACGCCACCGAAATCCGCTTTAGGCGGATCGCTGATCAAGCCATAATCGGCATGCTGACGGGCATCGCGTGCTAGCCTGGCGGCATGCGCCAGGACGCGCGTCGGCACACAGCCATCATTTGTGCAGGTACCGCCCATCCGGCCGCGCTCCACAAGGGCCACGCGCGCCCCCAATTCACGCCCGCGCAATGCCGCTGTCACACCTGCTGGACCGCCGCCGATAACTATTACGTCGTAATTCTCCATATTGACTCCTCCTTGCTCCAAAACCATTAAATACAACCAGCGGGCTAATTACCTGCGCAATGTATTCCCGCCAACGAGAAATGGCACAAGATTCACCGGATATACCACCCCTGGACTACTGTCTCCAGCAGTCCAGGTTATTGTTACACCATTTATTGTTCATAGGGTATCATCCAGCCATACAACCACTGGTACAATTCCTCATACAGCGAAAGAGACGCTCTTAACCAAATTGGTGAAAAATCTCACCACTCACAGATGAGAGTGTAGTAGAATCAGTATAACATAAATAAGATGATCAAGGTCCGAATATCGAGACTCGGGAGGTCAAACCAGATATGAGCAATCTCCAAACAACATTGACGGGCTTTTCTAGGTACAGGGGCGGCGAAGGTCACTATAGTTTCATCCTGCACAGGCTGACCGGCTTAGGAACCCTGCTATTTCTCACGATTCACATCCTGGATACCGCCACTGTCTACTTTTTCCCCTCGCTCTACGAACACGCGATCGACATCTATCGCAGCACGCCATTTATGATCGGAGAGATTTTCCTGGTCTTCGCCGTTATTTATCACGGCGTGAACGGAGCGCGCATTGCCTTGTTCGATCTTTATTTCACCAAACGGTGGATGGCAAAAAGCCAGCGACCATCTGCAATCTGGACTTTAATTATTGCGGTGGTGCTGTGGCTGCCAGCAGCTTTTCTCATGCTGCGAAGCTTACTCGTACACAACTTTAATCTCTAGACGAGAGCATATAGCATGGAACGGACCATTGAGAAAACCAATCTAAATATTAATTACGATGCGGTTGCCTGGAAATGGATGCGCTACAGCGGCTTGCTGCTTATTCCCCTGGCATGGGGGCATGTTTTGATCCAGGATGTGCTGGTGGGAGTGCACCAGATCGACATCGATTATGTTGCCATGCGCTGGGCCACACTCGGCTGGCGCGTGTACGATTTTCTGCTGCTGGCGTTTGCTTTCGCACACGGTGTGAACGGGCTGCGCCAGGTACTCCATGATTATGTCCAAAAAGAGAAGAGCATGCGCACCATTTCCCGGCTGCTGCTGGTTCTCTGGTTCCTGGTTGCGGCTATCGGGGCACTTGCCATCGTCGGCGGCGTCCGCATGCCCTGAAGGCAGTGGCGGTTGATCCTGAGCACTGCCAGTCAATCAATCCCGGTTGGCTGCGGTCGATCTGAACATATGCCACAAGTTATAATTGGGGAATTATAGGCATCACCCGGTGAAAGGTAGATACCGATGCTTTTATTAAGGAACGTAAACCACAGCAGGCACATACTTGAGGAGGTTGGAGGAGCAGCTGCATGAATTCACACCAACATGAGGTTCTCGTGGTAGGGGCGGGGGGAGCCGGCTTGATGGCGGCTTTATACGCATCAAAAACTGCCAACACAGCCGTACTGAGCAAGTTGTACCCCACGCGTTCCCACACCGGAGCAGCTCAGGGAGGCGTAGGCGCTGCCCTGGGAAATATAGAGGAAGACCACCCTGAGTGGCACACCTACGATACAGTCAAAGGCAGCGACTACCTGGGCGACCAGGATGCAATTGAGTTCATGTGCAGCGAAGCTGTGCCAGCAGTCTACGAGCTGGAACATATGGGCCTGCCATTCTCACGCACCCCGGATGGTCGTATTGCGCAGCGACCGTTCGGCGGGCATACAAATAACAAGACAGGCAAGCCGGTACGCAGGGCGTGCTATGCCGCCGATCGTACCGGTCACATGATCTTGCAGACCCTGTACCAGCAATGTATTAAAAATCAGGTCAACTTTTTTGACGAATTCCAGGTAATTGACCTGATCCTGTCCAACGGCGCCGCTGCAGGTGTGGTTGCGATCCAGCTTTCCACCGGCGAGCTGCACACTTTCCACGCCAAATCGGTCATCTTTGCCACCGGTGGGCATGGACGCATCTGGGAGATCACATCGAACGCTTACGCCTACAGCGGCGACGGGATTGCCATTACGCTGCGGCGCGGCATCCCCGCTCAGGATATGGAGTTCTTCCAGTTCCATCCGACCGGCATTTACAAGTTGGGCATTTTGATCACTGAGGGTGTGCGCGGTGAGGGTGGCGTGCTGATCAACGATTCCGGTGAGCGATTCATGACCCATTACGCGCCCAATGTGAAAGATCTGGCCTCCCGCGACGTTATCAGCCGGGCAATGTACCTAGAGATGAGTCAGGGGCACGGCATTGGAGGTCAGCGCTACTTACTGTTAGACGTACGACCAGAGACGGTCAACAAATACGCTGCCGAAGATGGTCGCAAGCGCCCAGACGGCTCTCCATACGTGGTCACTGCGGAAGAGGTCCTGGGCAAGCTGCCGGATATCATTGATTTCTGCCGCACGTACCTTGGCGTCGATCCGGTCACACAGCCCATGCCGGTGCAGCCCACGGCGCACTATGCCATGGGCGGCATCCCGACCAACAAGTTTGGCGAGGCAGTCATCGATGAAAAAAATACGGTGCTGCCGGGACTGTTTGCAGCTGGAGAAGCGGCCTGTGTATCGGTGCATGGGGCGAACCGCCTGGGAACGAACTCACTCCTGGACTTACTGGTCTTTGGGAAGCATTCCGGTCTGCGAGCGGCAGAATATGCTAAGGGCGCCGCATTCCAGCCGCTGCCTTCTGATGCAACCGATTTCGCGCGCGCCCAATTCGACGCGATGCTGAACAACGATGGTAGCGAGAGTGCCGCGGATATTGGCGGCGAAATGAAGAGCATAATGATGGACCATGTCAGCGTATTTCGCACCGAGGAAGGGATGCGACTCGCCGTAGACAAGGTCTGCGAGCTGAAGGAGCGTTTCAAGCACGTGCGCGTGGGCGACCGGGGAAAGATCTTCAATACCGACCTGCTCAATACCTGGGAGCTGGGCAATTTGCTAGACCTGGCAGAAGTGACTGCCGTGTCGGCGCTGGCGCGCCAGGAGAGCCGCGGCGCTCATGCTCGTGAGGATTTTTCCAAGCGCGATGACGCAAACTGGATGAGGCATACACTCGCCTGGCGCCGTGACAACCGTATCGAGCTGAGCTACAAACCGGTTGTAAAGACCAAATACGAGCCAAAGGAACGGGTGTATTAGGACAGGTAATCATCATGGATGTCACTATCAAGATATTTCGCTTCAATCCTGAGATCGATAAACAACCTCACTTCGAGACATACTCCGTGCAGGCCCAGGAGACCGACCGCGTCCTTGATCTGCTGGAATATATCAAGGGGCATATCGATGGTACGCTTTCCTTCCGGCGCTCCTGCGCCCACGGGGTGTGCGGATCCGACGCCATGCGCATCAACGGTCGCAACCGGCTGGCATGCAAAGTACTGGTGAAAGAGCTGGGCAGCAAGATCACCGTAGAACCCATCCTGGGCCTGCGCGTGATCAAGGACATGATCGTGGACATGGAGCCTTTCTTCGAGCATTTTCGCTCTGTGCTGCCCTACTTTATCAACGATGAGCCGGCGCCGACAACGGAGCGCCTGCAAAGCATCGAAGACCGGGAACGCTTCGATGACACCACCAAGTGCATCTTGTGCGCCGCCTGCACCACTTCCTGCCCGTCGTTTTGGGCGAACCAGCGCTACGTCGGGCCGGCAGCGATTGTCAATGCCCACCGCTTCATTTTCGACAGCCGCGATCGAGCCGCGGCAGAGCGGCTGCGCATCCTCAACGACCAGTTCGGCGTCTACCGCTGCCATACGATCTTCAACTGCACCGACGCCTGCCCGCGCGACATTCAGGTCACCCAGGCGATTGGCGAGGTGAAGAAAGCCATCGCCACGGGGAGAATTGAGTAGCCTCCTTGCTCTCCGTTTTCGTGAATGATATAATGACCACACTTGCCCCAGTAGCTCAAAGGATAGAGCGAGGCTCTCCTACAAATGTGGGCCTCATGGGAGAAATCTCATGAGTGAAAGTGGCCAAAGTCGGGGAAGCCTAAAGGGATAGGAAGCCATGATCAAACTCCCAATGGCAATTGGGACATAGGGCTACCAGATTATCCGTTGCATTCACCACGGACATTTGGGTATCGTCTGGAAAGTCCTGGATTGGTTTGATGTGGCAGACCTCGAAGTGCTTTGAATACCCGCAAACCCTGCAGCACTGAGGACTATCCGAGTTATTGTAGGATCTCCTGGCGAGCTTGCGAATCCAGGCATTGGCCTGGTAGCGGGCGCGAGAGCGAATTTCTGCAATTGTGACAGACCTGAAATCTTGAGGTTTCGTAGGATCACAATTATTGCAGTAGCTCCGCCGATATCCGGTCTCCGCTCCGCAGCTCTTGCAATAGAAACGCTGCCGTTGTCTCTTCGGGTATATACGATTGTTGAACTGGGCAGCGCAGGAAGTGCTACAAAACTTTGGATTGTTGGTCTCATTGTTGCAATTCAAGCATTTCATGGTTTATCTCCAAGGTAATCCCGAGCCAAGCTCAACTCGAATGCTAGAGTTTGAAAAATTATAAACTTACTAGTTCGAGTTGTGAAGGTGTAGAGACTAGACGGCCACCACCTAAAGCGGTAAACGACGCCAGGGTGAAGGGATAGTCCAGGGAGCCGGTAAACCGGCGCAAACCTGAAGGCCGAGGTTGTGGGTTCGACTCCCGCCTGGGGCACCAGATAAGAGCCATCTCGAACCGTGCTCTATGCCGGTTGAGCAGTTTCTAGCCATGCTGCGCTTTGAACAGCGCAATAAGCTGGCAGAACTGCCCGGCAAGATACTGGAGAGCGGTCGAGATGAGTTCGTTTAATTGCAATATCTCCCCTTTACAGAATTCAGAAGGAATTCTCTTAGACAAATTTATAACCGTTCAAGCTGCAGCTGAGGTCACGGGCTATTGCAGCCAGTACCTGCGCCGCTTACTTCGCACCAGGAAACTGGATGGCATCAAAGTCGGCCAGGTGTGGCTGATCAAGATGGCTTCACTGGGCGCTCACCTGAAGCAGACTGAGGCCACTGGTGACCATCGTTGCGGGCCTCGAAAAGCCCAAATAGATAAGGCGTCTACAAGCGTAAACGGACCCTGTATACGAGCGTATACACCTGGAGAGATGGAGGTCTTAGATGAGCGTGATGGTCCTTGATGCCGGGAACAGCATCATTAAAGCCAAGATTGCACGGCGGGAACAGGGTGAGGTTGCATTTCCTCACGCCCTGAAACCGCTTACAGAGGCTGAATTTCGGTCGATTCTTTCAAGGGTGGGGAAAGCCAGCCTATCGTTGGATTATTTACGAATTAACGGCCAACCTTTCGCAGTTGGTGAGAGCGCCGAACGGCATGGTATCACCGTCCAACGATCCGGGGCTGCTCGCTATACGCGAGATTATTATGGCATCCTTGCCGCTGCTGCACTGGCAAGATTGTACGAGCGGGGAGGAGAGATCATGGTCTTCGGCAGCCACCCACCGGGCGACGTCAATTTCCGCCAGGACCTGATGAAATCCGTAATCGGAGATTGGCATATCGAAACGAATGGCAGCGAGCGTCACTTCCGGGTGAGTTATGCCAACACCTTCGATGAGCCGGTGGGCGGATTGATGAATGTGCTCCTGACTGAAGATGGACAACATTACCAGCGGTCCGACTTGAACAGCGGGCGCTCTTTGGTCATCGACATTGGCGGATTCACCACCGACTACATCGCTGTCAATCCGGGTGGGGAAGTGGATTACAGCCTGGCGCGCAGCGTGCCGATTGGCATCCAGAATGTAGTCGTCGATTTCGAAGAAAGCTTCCGGGCGAGCAATCTGCAGGCGGTCAAGGATACCCCGGCGCTGCCGCCAGAGCGTATCCATATGGCAATTGTTACGGGTGTCTTCGAGGGCGGCGGGAGGAAATACCCTTGCGAGAAGGAAGCGAGGGAAGCGACAAACCTGCTGCTCAACCGGATTGCGGATACCTATCAGCGTATTGCTGGTGGGGCATTAGGATGGGATGCGATCATCCTGACCGGTGGTGGTAGTGGCTTGCTTTACCAGCGGCTTCTGCCGGTACTGGAGCATGAGCGTGTCATCCTGGCAGATGGGCTGGAGAGCATCCATTTGGCGAATGTGCGCGGTGGTTTGAAGCTGTGGCGGTTGTATGAGGCGCTGAAGGTGCTATGAGCGAAGTAATTAGCTTTCGACTCTCTGAAAGTAATCCTCGTGAGGCGCAGGCACTTAATGTTTTAAACACTTGGTTGAGTAAAGGCTTTAGCGTCCGCGATATCATCACTCAAGCACTGATAGCGTATGAAGTATCTGACCAACAACTAATAAAACAGACTTCTCCTGCTAATTTGGAAGCGGTTCTTAGCAAAGTAAATCAACTACTTGAACGTATTGCGAATAGCAATATTACCGAAAACCCAGAATCTCTGGTTAACCATAATCTATCGAACACTTTTATCTTATCGGTAAAGAAAGCAAAACAACCAGGTTTAAAAGTCGAATGATTGATGTTTTTCTTCGATGGGGGATAGAATAATGATTCCACATCGAATGTATAATAGTGAGTAAGGTTTGGGTTAGCCTTTGCTGTTGTACCCAGCTTCGAACGTTTCAACGAATCATTATCTGGATTAAGCACCACTTTTTGGGAGGTTTCTTCTTGCCCAAATTAACCCTTCAGCAGCTTGAAACCCACCTGTTTAAAGCCGCCGATATCTTGCGCGGCAAGATGGACGCCTCCGAGTATAAAGAGTACATCTTCGGCATGCTGTTCCTCAAGCGCGTCTCCGACCAGTTCGAGGTGCAGCAGCGGCAGATTTACGAGCAGTGGTTGGGCGCCGGATATCCGCCCGAGGAGGCCGCCGAGTTCGCCGAAGACCCCAACATGTACGGCGAGATCTTCTTCGTCCCCAAGCGGGCGCGCTGGCGAGCGAATGCGTTGAACCAGGCTACGGACGGTGTAGCTTTTCTCATCGATCTAAAAACAGACGTGGGCAATCAGTTAAATAAAGCCCTGGCAGCCTTGGAAGACGCAAGCCCCGAGCTGGACGGTGTGCTCAAGCGCAATATCGATTTCAACGCCGTCAAAGGCAAAACCAAACTTAAAGACTCACAGCTTGTTGATCTGATACACCATTTTGACAAATACTCCCTTACTAATGAGGACTTCGAGTTCCCGGACCTGCTGGGCGCGGCTTATGAGTATCTGATCAAAGATTTCGCCGACAGCGCCGGTAAAAAGGGTGGCGAATTCTACACACCGTCGCGGGTGGTGAGACTACTGGTTAACTTGATCGAGCCGCAAGAAGGCAAGACCGTCTACGACCCAACCTGCGGCTCTGGCGGTATGCTCATCCAGTCCCGCCAGTTCGTCGAGGAGCAAGGTCAGAACCCGCGCAACCTGGCGCTCTACGGGCAGGACAACAACGGTACGGTCTGGTCGATCTGCAAGATGAACATGATCCTGCATAACATCACTGACGCCCATATCGAGAACGAAGACACCCTCGAAAATCCCATGTTCGTCGAAGAGGGCTATATCAAGCACTTTGACCGGGTGATCGCCAATCCGCCATTCTCCCAAAACTACTCGCGGGCGAACATGCAGTATAAGCCGCGCTTCGGCTACGGTTTCACCCCGGAGTCCGGCAAGAAAGCCGACCTGATGTTCATGCAGCATATGATCGCCAGTTTGAAGCCCGGCGGGCGGATGGCGACCATTATGCCGCACGGCGTGCTCTTCCGCGGCGGGGCGGAGAAGATCGTCCGGGAGGGCATCGTCAAAGATGGCCTGGTCGAAGCCATCATCGGCCTGCCCCAAAAACTCTTCTACAATACCGGCATCGCCGCCTGTGTGTTCGTAATCAATAAGCGCAAGCCACCCGAGCTAAAAGACAAAATCCTGTTCATCAACGTCGAGGGCGAGTACGGCGAGGGGCGCAACCAGAACTACCTGCGCCCCGAGGACTTAGAGAAAATCACCCACGTCTTCCACCACAGGCGCGAAATCCCGCGCTACTCCCGCCTGGTGAGCCTGGAGGAGATTGCCGCCAACGACTATAACCTGAACATCCGCCGCTATGTGGACAACTCCCCCGATCCGGAGATCGAGGACGTGCACGCCCACCTGGTGGGCGGCGTGCCCAAGCGAGAGGTTGCGCTGTATGCCGAGCAGTTCGCCCGATACGCTTTAGATCACAGCGTAGTTTTCATTGACCGGGAAGCTGATTACCTGGATTTCCGTCCTGAGATCGAGAACAAGCGCCAGATACGCGCCATCATCGAGAACCATCCGGAAGTACAGCGCATCAACCAGGAGATGAGCGCCCGACTGGGTGCCTGGTGGGGAGACGCGGCGCAAGAGATTGCACAATTCCCCGGAAATAACCACCTGCCGTATTTCAAGCGCGAATACCAGCAGCGCTTGCTGGAATGTTTGCTTCCGGTGGGCGTGCTCGACGAATTTCAGATCGCCGGAGTGTTCGTCAACTGGTGGGAGGCGGTGCGCTACGACCTGAAAGCTGTCGTCGCCACCGGCTGGAGCGCCAACCTGATCCCGGATGAATACATCCTGGAGCGGTTTTTCCAAAAGGAGCGTGAGGAAATCGAAAGTCTGGAAGCGCAGGTCGCCAAGCGCGAGGGGGAGCTAGAAGTAGCTTTGGATGAAGTTGAGATGGGTGAGGAGGCTGGCGAGGGGGAAGAAGCGCCGAAGGTAATTGCTGCGTCAGTGAAGAAATATATTAAAAGCCAGATCGATGACCTGAAAGGCCTGTGGCAGAGCGTGGAGGTGCAGAAAGAGGTTAAAGCGCTTCAGACAGCGCTGGATAACATTGTGCAGCGGGAGCGGGCGCAGCGCGACACCCGTCGGGCGTTGAATAAGGCTAAAAAAGAATTCGGCCAAAAAATTGAGGGGAAGAGAGATGTCTTAACTGAGCTAGAAGCAGAGGGATTGATTTTGCTGAAATTTAATGATTTTATGAGTGACACACTTCACCATTACCTGACCACAGAAGAGAGAGAATTAGTAAGTACTTTTGAAAACTTATGGGATAAATATAAAATACCACTTTCTACTCTTATAACAAGGCACGAAGACAAAGTAATGCTACTAAACGTATTTCTTGAAAAATTGGGTTATCAAAGCTAAACAACCTCTAATTCTTGAGTGTTTGTTAGGAATGTTCGATAATCTTTGCCAATTGGATAACGGATTTATGTGGAAAGAATATTCTCTGAAAGATATAGCTAAGAAAGACAAATTCGCTATAGTTGACGGCCCATTTGGTACTCAGCTACATGCAGATGAGTATACTGATTATGGTGTACCGGTAGTCCGAATAGAAAATTTATCGTACGAGGGGAGATTCAATTGCGAAAGGATGGCATACATCTCGCCTAAAAAAGCTTCTTCCTTAAGCAGGAGTAGAGTTGTTGCTAATGACATAATCATAGCAAAAACTGGAGCAACGATCGGCAAGTCTGGTATGTTCCCGGATTGTTATAAGAGTGGAATTATTGCGTCAAGTTGCTTGAAGGTCACCTGCGATCCTTCACTTGTCGATCCGCGATTCCTCGCATACCTTGTTGCTTCAGAGAACGGGCAAAGGATGATCATCGATGGATCTACAGGAACAACCAGATCTACAATTAATATCTCACCTTTTTCGGAAATTCGGTTTTCAATACCGGATACCCTAGATGAACAGCGCCAAATCGCTGCCATCCTGATCGCCATCGACAACGCCATAGAGCAAACCAAGGTGCTCATCGCGAAGCACCGGCGTATCAAGCAGGGATTGATGCGGGATTTGCTCACCCGCGGGGTGGATGAGAATGGGGAATTGCGACCATCATACGCGACTTCTCTAGGGTGCTACAAGTTAACCCAATTGGGATGGATTCCAAAAGAATGGAATATTGTTAAATTAAGCGATTTGTCGCAGTCAATTACAAGCGGTTCTCGAGGGTGGGCGAAATATTACTCGGAGGAAGGAGCATTGTTCTTGAGAATCGGGAATCTGACACGGGAACATATCAATTTGCGTTTCGATGACATCCAACGAGTAAAGCCACCACAGGATATTGAAGGACGTAGAACTCGTGTAGAAGTGGATGATCTCCTCATCTCGATCACAGCAGACCTGGGAATAATCGGAGTGGTACCTAAGGAACTAGAAGAATCATATGTCAATCAACATATTGCCCTTATTCGATTAAAGCGCGAGGAGACTAATCCGAGGTGGATTGGACATTTCCTAGCGGGAAACGCAGGGCGACGGCAATTTATTCAATTGAATGAAAGTGGAGCAAAGGCTGGTTTGAATTTGCCTACTGTAAGTTCAATCTACTTTCCAAATCCCAAAAAAAGGGAGAGAGATCGAATTGTAGAAATCCTAGACAACTGTGATCAAATAATTGAATCCATAAAAACTTTACTTTCCGCTAACTGAACGAGCGGATTAAAGGGGCAATGGGCCCCAAACATGGTAAGCTTGTTTTGACCAAACATCCAACCATGAGGTGAGCCCATTACCGCTATCGATCATACCAT
>Ga0105095_10000858_pt1 | contig 15339 bp, 7 predicted proteins | sample PPLLak2March2015_2_FD_79180 | JGI IMG/M metagenome (GOLD analysis project Ga0105095, IMG submission 79180) | Freshwater sediment microbial communities from Prairie Pothole Lake near Jamestown, North Dakota, USA - PPLs Lake P8 Core (3) Depth... | ecosystem: Environmental > Aquatic > Freshwater >... | reverse complement strand
TCACCATCTCAGGCGAATTCCTCACGCTGCCGTTCACGTCCGAAGTCAAGATGGCGATCTCCGGATGCGCGATCGTCTCGAGATTGAGCAGGCGTGCCTCCAGGCGATTCAGCTCGTCCAGGTGGCGCGCGACATAGCGCCGCGAGCCCCGCAGCCCGGCCTCCTCGCTGCCAAAGGATACAAAGCGGATCTCCGCGTCAGCCGGAATGGAGGAGGGGTCCTTCACCAGGAACCTGCACAAGGCCACCGCGACAGCGCTGGCCGACAGGTTATCCGCCGCTCCCGGCACGGTGCCGCCGCCCTTCTTTCCCCTGGTGAGGAACAATGCATAGACCATCGAGGGAACAATGGGGTAGACCAGGAGCGCCCATCCCAGCGTCCCCGCATGAACAATCGCCTCACGGCCCAGGATCAATCCCGCCAGCTGGATGAGGCACAGGATCACCAGGGCAGCCATCCCGATGGCGAAAGTTGCGGAGAGGACGTAGAAGCCGTACCCAGTGAAACGAAGCCAGGTATTCTCGGGGGCGCTGTCGTGGTGGCCGCTCAGGATGAGCAGGCGCTTCACCTTCCCGGCTTCAGCCTTGCGCAGCCTTCCCACGACATTGACGGATTGCTTCTTCGGGAAGAACCGGTCGGTCACCTCAAGGGACAGAACGAACTCGAGAACGAACAGCAGCGGCATGATGATCGAGAAGACCAGGGCCGCAATCGAGGTCACCCAGGGTGAGACCCCGGGGATGCGCCCTGTAGAGATGTTCAGCAGGACGGCCAGCAGCATGCATACCACGGTCGGGAAGGATGTCAGGAAAGCCTCCGGCGCAAGCGTGAATTCCTCCATGGACACGTCCCCGGCGTCCAGGTGCGCCCGCAACTCCCTCTGGATGATGGCCGCGCGCTCCCGCTCCTGGGGAGTCGCCGGCAGCCCGGGCCCAACCTCGGCGCAGATCCGCTTGACGACATCCAAAGCGTATTGAGCGTCCTGTGCAGTTATTCCGGTCGCCATCGGACAGCACTCCTCTCAGCCCTCGTGCACCTCGCCCAGCCCGTGCGCGCTCTCGATCAGCTCTACCAGCCGGCGCACAAACCGGGTTGCCGGCCCGCCGTCGAGGATGTCGTGGTCAAACGACACGGTCAGGTTGAGGATCTCGCGCGGCTCGATCCTCCCCTCGACGACGGCGGGCTTCCAGGCGATGCCGCCCACCACAAGGCCGAGCGACTGGAAGGTGGGGCTGAGACCCCAGCCGCTGTGGCCGCCCCCGAACAGTCCGACCGATGTGACCTCCACCGTGCCGCCCATGGCCACGGATATGGTTGGGTCGCGCCGGCCGTTCATGCGCAGCAGGCCGATCACCAGCTTGGAGAGGGGCCACGGCAGCAACATGATCGATCGGAACCACTTGGGCATCCCTCGACCCGGCGGCACCGGCTCCGACTGAACCTTGCGTATCTCGTCGTGAATCTCCCGGTAGGTCTTGCGGTTCGCCGCCTGAACAACATGTCCCATCAGGGCGCGCTTCTCACCCACCTGTCGCTCGATCATCAACCCGACATTCACATCCTCAAACAGGACGAGTTGCTTGTCGCCCTTCCGGCGCGCTTGAAGCGACTTGTCCTCGTCCACGGCGCGGGCCAGACAGTAGGTCAAGTAGCCGGCGAAGGAGAGTGTCTCCCCGGTGTGCTCCTTGTGTTCGGCGATCAGCCTGCGCGCGAGCGTGACGTCCACTTCCAGCAGGCCGTACATGGTGTGAGCCGGCCAGGACAACTCCAGGGCGTTCACCCACACGCGGCGTCCCGGCGGGAGCTCGACCACCTGATACGGTCCAATGCTTGTGTTCATCGTTGGCTGCCTCCCTGTGTACCGGGAACTCGGAAGATCCGGGTGTTCAGCCTCGTTCGGCGGCGAGCCCCCCGGCTTGGGATGGGGAGGCTGCACCCTTCCTCGGCGGTCGCAGGACCAGCCCGGTTCGCAGGAAGCTCCATACGAACGAGAAGCTGCCGCACAGCCTGACGATCCAGGAAAGATCCGGCATGTACAGGCGCATGAATTGGAGCAGCCCGCTGGAGTGGAGATACGCCAGGAGGGCGGCGAGTGAGAGGTTCGGGATCAGGGGAAGCAGGATGTGCTGCCCCCACAGGCGAACACCGCCGGGGCGAAGTGCCGGGTTGTGTCGCCAGCGGCGCAAGCGCCGCAGCGTGGCGATGACCCCCGCCATTTGGAGGAGCGGGATCAGCGGCAGACCGCGCATCACCCAGGGAAGGAAACCAAGCCGGATCGGCGGAGGCTGCTCGCCGGCCAGCAGCGCCGCCACGCCATCCCCAACCTCCGGCAGGACGAAGGGCAATCCATAGTGGTTCGCGTTGACGAGCAGGACGACCCCCATCTTCCGCTCGGGCAGGACCGCCATATAGGAGGAGAAGTCGGGCACGCTGCCGCCATGTGAGACGACCTGCGTCCGCCCGATCGTTTCGACCCACCATCCCATGCCGTACATGGCCACCGACGCACCCATCACCCGTTGTTCCGCCACGCCCCGGTGCATCTCATCGATGCCGGCGCTCGAGAGAACCTGCACCTCCCCGTAGCGACCCCCGTTCAGATGGGCGATCAGGTAGTGCGCCATGTCCTCCGAGCAGGAGATGAGCTGACCCGACGCAAGGGAACCGCGCGGCAGAGGCAGATCCGGTATGGCGACGGGCTGTGCGAACCAGTATCGATGGCCCACCGCCAGGCCGTCCCGCTTCGCCGCAGCCTGCGCGGTGTAGCTGTGCTTCATTTCCAGCGGCTCAAAGACATGGCGCTGGATATAGTCCGCGTAGGTTTCGCCGCTGGCGGCCTCGACGACAAGCCCGAGCAAGTTGTAGTTCAGGTTGCTGTACTCGAAGGCAGCCCCGACGGGGCGCGAGAGTTTGAGTGTGGACATGGCCCGCGCCTGCCTCTCGGCGGCAGCGGGACGATCGTCCAGGTCAGCCAGGTTCGCCATCCCCGCCACCGCGGGCAAGCCGCTGGTCTGGTTCAAGAGGTGGCGCAGCGTGATCCGGCGAGACGCCTTCGGGTCTGCCACCCGGAACCAAGGCAGGTAGCGCTGGACGGGCGCATCCAAGTCGACTTTGCTGGCTTCGACCAGCTGCATCACGGCCAGCGCGGTGATGGACTTGGTTGTGGATCCCAGGACAAAGGGCGTCTGCGGGCTTGGCGCCTCACCCCCCGGCCGGACCCGCCCAAAGCCGCGCAAGTGCACGATTCGGTCGCCTTCGACGATTGCCAGAGACACGCCGGGCATCTTCAGGCGATGCATTTGCTCTAGGACGTAAGCGTCGATCGCATCATAAGAAGTGCGTTTGGCGGCCGGTCGGGCCGATGCGGGCCTGGCGGATCGCCGAAGGGCTAGCGCCAGTGCGGTGCCGACGAGCAGTGATGGGAAGATGAGTCGCTTGATATTCATCGCTGGAATCCCCAAATCAGAACAGCTTGCTGCTGCGGCTCCAGGTACCCAGTAACAGGGCTGACCACGGAATGATCGCGGCGCCGACGCTCCCCAGGCCAGAAGCAGGTGCCTTGGCTCCGCCAGCAAAGCAGGGATAAACGACCTTCGTTCGTCACGCACCCAGTCTATGCGTGAGCCATGCGGGTTGTCATGGCGCCAAAGGGGTATTCAGGAGCGGTACATTCCGAGGATACCGGTAGCACTTTGTTCCGAAGCCCTCGGTACCAGGTGGTTCGGGAAGCCAGCCGCGGCCGCAGGCGGCACCGAAGGACAAAACGCGTTGTGGGTGTCCACACCGCCATTCGGAACAAGCCGATGCCGAGCGGGGACTGTGGTCTGAAGGTTGTGTCCGGCAGCCGCAACATGCGGCCCACTTGCGCCGCGCCTACGCCCCACACCTAGGCAATGGCAAAGGCGAGGACAAACGCGCCCATGACTCTCCAACCGAGGTGTCGATCGCCACGGCCCTCCAACTTCATCGACCTCTGGCTCAGGGTTGCCGACGCCCTCCGGGCATGACCGCCTTAGGCCGTTCTCTCGGCGATCATCCGGATGAATCCCATATAGCGCCCGCCGTCGGCTTCAAGCACCCGGATGTCGCTCTGCAGCGCCGCACTTTCATCGCCGGCCGCGCGGCGCGCTCTCTTCCACTGAAGCCATAGCTTCCACCCCTCGGGCAAGGTGTCCGCCCGTTCGACAATCACCAGGCCGGTGCGGGCTATCACCTGGGGCTCCAGCGACTGCTTAGGGGGCATGCAGATGACGCTTGAACAGGCTTCCATCGTAGTAGAGGGCTTCTTTCGTGATCTTGTCTCCACTCATCTCCAGCAGCGAGGCGATGGGAACCGAAGCCGGTTCGCCGCTCCGGGCACTGTCGCTGTAGATTCCCTGGAGGGCGGCGAACCTGCCGTCGGCCGAGATGAAGGAAGAGTGGATCACGAAGCGGAATCCCGTTCTGCGGAAGGAGGAGGCGAGTTCCTCCCGCAATTGGCTGATCTTGGCGTGGATCTGGACTGCGTAGTCGATGTAGTCGGCTTCCTTCGAGAAGAGAGAAAGGTAGGCGCGCGCATCCTTGGTTCGGTAGGCCGAGATGTATTCGCCGACAAGGGACTCTGCAACGCTCAAAGCGGATTGAGATTCCATCGGGTTCATCGCCGTCTCCTTGAACTCTATGCGTGAGTCTCGCCCTCGGTGCTGCGGGCAGCCTGGCCGTGTGAGTTCGGCAAACCTCCAGCGGGGGAGCAATTCGCGGACCATGGGTCGAAGAAGGCGCGGCGGCTACATCGCCGCCGCGCCGCGGGCGCTGAAGATGCGGGCACCTCACGTGAGCAGCCCTTGAGTGAGAGGCGCGACGGTGATCGCGGGCGATCTGGCGCGCCCTCTGCTTAGTGGGGCGCCCCACCGCGCCCCAGATCCGGATTGTCTGTTGGCCGGTCGGGATGGACACGCCAGCGCCCGTCTGACCTCTGATGCGCCACACCTCACTTGAACCCGAACTCGCGCATGTCCTTCAGAAGCGCTTCCAGGCTGCTCCTGACGGCGCCCTGGGCGGCCTCGGGCTGGTCGTCGGTCTGGGCCTCACGCGCCAGTTGCGTGAGAGCCTGGAGGAACCTCTGCCAGCGGTCGTCTCGGCGCTCGCGTATATTGGCTTCCATGGATGCCCCTTTCCCTGTTCGAATCCTCGCGCCGGCTGCCGAGAGAGCAGCCAGGCTGACGTGCGACCGCCCCGAGGCTCTCAGGTCTGCCGAGGCGGCCATGCGACCAGGCGGTTCAACCCATGCGGACTTGCACGCGGTGCGGTTGGCCGTCGTCGATCAGGGGGATGCGCCCATCGGGGAGCTTGGCGCCGTCGAGCTCGACTTCACGGACTCCGCGCGACACGCCGTCCGGATTGCGCACGTCGATGCTGCAGACGCTGCTCCCGAACCGATACTCCACCCGATACCCGGGCCAGTTAGCTGGGATGCACGGATCGGTCTGAAGGGCAGCGCCCATCCGGCGGAGACCGAGGATGCGCTCCACGCCCAGCCGGTACATCCAGGCAGCTGAACCGGTGTACCAGGTCCAGCCGCCTTCCCCGGCATGCCCGGGCTGGGCGGAGATGTCGCCGGCGACGACATATGGCTCGACCCGGTAGTGCTCGCTCTTCTCGGGCGTGTCGGAGCGAAGCACGGGGTTGAGCATGCAAAACAAGGCGTAGGCCTCCTCGCCCCAGCCTAGATCGGCGCAGGCCCAGGCGACCCACATGGCAGCGTGCATGTACGCGCCGCCGTTCTCACGCACCCCCGGCGGGTAGCCTCTGAGGTAGCCGGGATTGCGCGGCGTCCGGTCGAACGGCGGCGCCGCCAGCAGCACCAGCCCGTCGGCCGGCCGCACCAGCCGCTCCATGACCTCGCGCATCGCCTGCTCGGCGCGCGTTCGATCGCCCGCTCCTGACAGCACCGCCCAGGACTGCGCCACCGAGTCGATCTGCCATTCGTCGTTCTGCGCCGCGCCTATGGGCTCACCCTCGTCATCGTAGGCCCGCCGATACCATGCCCCATCCCAACCGGCCGATTCCATCGCCGACCTCACCGCACCGGCACGCTGCCGATATCCGCTCGCTTCCTCCGCCCGGCCGGAGCGCTGGCACAGGTCCGCATAGCGGCTCAACGTCGCGTGCAGGAACCAGCCCAGCCAGACACTCTCCCCCTGCCCGCCGGCGCCAACGCGGTTCATGCCGTCGTTCCAGTCGCCGCTCCCGATCAGCGGTAGTCCGTGAGCGCCTGACGTCGAACCCCTTGCCAGCGCCCGGCGGCAGTGCTCATGCAGCGGGTAGGCTTCCACGGTCTGGCCGAACAGGCCGTAACGCTCGTGCTCCTCGGGCTTGAGTACGTCACCGGTCAGGAACGGAACCCGCTCGGTCAACAGGCTCTCATCCCCGGTAGCCTCAACGTAGTGCGCCACGACGAACGGCAGCCAAAGCATGTCATCCGATACGCGCGTGCGCACGCCTCGCCCCGCCGGCGGATGCCACCAGTGCAACACGTCGCCTTCCTCGAATTGATGCCGGGCGGCCAACAGGATGTGTTCCCGCGCGACGGCCGGGGCGGCATGCAGCAGAGCCATGCAGTCCTGCAACTGATCACGGAACCCGAACGCACCGCTCGGCTGATAGAGCGCCGAGCGCCCCCACACGCGGCATGACAGCGCCTGGTACAGCAGCCAGCGGTTGAGCATCCGATCCATGGCCGGGTCGGGCGTGGCCACCTTCAGCACGCCCAAAGCGTCATCCCAGAAGGACTTTGCCGCCCGCCAGGCCGCCTCGATCACCTGCGCCTGCCCGAACTGACGCGCCAGACTCAGGGCCTCGTCGCGGTCGGCGCCCTGGCCGAGAAGGAAGTAGACCTCCTTGGCCTGGCCGGGCTCCAATTCGACGTGCAGCTGGATCGCCGCGCACGGATCCAGCCCGGCTCGCACCGTTCCCTCCAGACCGACGCGGTCGAGCGCCGCCGGCCTGCGCGGATCTCCCATGCGGCCGAGGAACTCCGTCCGATCGGCGGTCAGGCCGTGAGGCGCCTGACTGGCGGCCAGGAACGCAGTGCACCCGGCGAATTCGGCGTTGTATGGATTGTGAGCCAGGAGGGCGAATCCGTCCGGCTCATAGGCTGAGACGACATACGCTGCGGTCGTCTCGCGGCTCACCCCCAGGACCCACGGCGCGAAGTAGGTCGCCGTCAGCCGCCGCACGCGCTGCCAGTGGTTCTCCAGGCGCAGCGCGATCACTTTCACCGGCGAGTCCGGCGCCACGAACAGCCGAAGGTGCTGCCGGAGTCCGTGACTGTGATGCTCGAAGATGCTGTAGCCGGCGCCGTGACGGACCAGGTAGGGGGCGGCAGCGGGGGCAGGTCCCGGTGTGGGCGACCAGATCTGGGCGGTCTCCTCGTCGCGCAGGTAGAGCGCCTCCCCCGCTGGATCGCTCAACGGGTCGTTCGACCAAGGCGTCAGCCGGTTCTCGGCGCTGTTGTCGGCCCAGGTCGATCCGGCGCCCGCCTCAGACACGATGCAGCCCAGCCGCGGATTGGCGATCACGTTGATCCATGGCCGCGGCGTCCGCTCTCCGGGCTTCAGGTAGATCTGGTACTCGCGCCCATCGGGACTGAAGCCGCCCAGCCCGTTGTCGTGGAGCATCCCGGCCGGGCGCGCCAGCTCCGCTGTCGGCTCAGGGTCCTCAGGCTGACTGAGCGTCGGGACGAAGGCCGGCAGCCGAACCGCCTCGGCACTCGGCTCGGCCAGCTGCGCCGCGAGCGTCCCGCGCGCGCCGTCCAGGACGACGCGAGCCGCGCTCTCCAGCAGGACGCGGTCATCGGCCGCCATCTGATCCGAGCTCAACAGGTAGATGCCGCCGCGCTGGTTCAGGCAACCGTCGCATCCCATACGGACAATCAACCGGTACAGCTCGCCCTGCAGCTCCTGGCCGTAGCCCGTCTCCTTATCGATGCGGATGACGACATCAACCTTGATGCCGCGCCGGCGCCAGTAGGCATGCGCGCGCAGCACATCGCTCACCAGCGAGGTCTCTTCTTCGCTCTTGAGACGCACCAGGAGGATGGGGTAGTCGCCGGAGATGCCGAAACCCCACAGGCCGTGCTGTCCTTTGCGATTGCTGGCTAGCGTCTCCGCCGGAGCCCGCAGCCTTTCATTCGGGTAGAGCAGGGCCGAAAGCAGCCCATCGAGCGACTCCAGGTCCTGCGTGTTCAGCTCCTGCTCCCGCAGCTCACGTTCGGCCGTGAGGCGTGCATGCCCGAAAGCCCGGTCGATCACGGCCCGGCTCTGGTAGCGGCGCGCCGCAGCCAGCACTTCAGAGCGCTCCGCTCCTGCAATCGTCAGATAGTCCACTCGGGCTGTTATGCCCGGCGCCACATCCAGGTCGAGCCCCAACGACAGGATCGGGTCCAACGTGGCCCCGGTCGTTCCGGCCGGGCGCGGCCCGGCCTCGATCAAGGACCGCGGCCGGCGCAGCGTGCCGCCGCGGTCGAGGAAGCGGGCGCGATCGCTCTCGTAAAAGATCGTGCGCCGCGCCGCCGAGTTCGCCACCAGCATGTGGACCAGGAAGACCGGTTCCTCATTCGTAGCGCGGAGCCGGCGGTGGAAGACCAGCGCGTTGAGCTCGGGCACAAACTCGCTTTCGATGAACAGCTTGTTGAAGGCCGGATGACGTTGGTCGGCCTCCTGAGGCGCCAGGACCACCTCGCCATAGCTGGTCAGCCTGAGCCGCCGGGGGCGTTGGCCGTGATTGGTCAAGGTCACGTGGCGGATCTCGACGTCGTCGTCCGCGGCTACGGCCACCTCCAGTTTGAGAGTCAGGTCGTCATCCCGGCGGTGGAACTCCGCTTTGTAGGGATAGAAGAACGTCTGCGGGTCACCCGAAGGCGCGGCGGTCGGTTGGTATGTCGCCGAGGTCAGCCGCCCGCTCTCCCGGTCCTGAAGATACAGCCAGGTGCCCGCCTCCTCCAACGTCGCATCGGCGCGCCAGCGCGTGAGCGCCAGGTCCTGCCACTGGCTGTACCCGCTGCCGGCGCTGGTGATCATGACACCATAGCGGCCATTCGAGAGGAAGTGGGCGCGCGGCGTGGCCGCCTGTGCCGGCTCACGCCAGGGCGTCATGCTTACCTGGGCGCGCAGCTCCGGCGCACTGGTCACCGCCGCCGGCGGCACTTCGGCGATCGGCGCGCCGGCCGGCAGCTGCTCCTGCAACAAGAGCTCGACTGTCTGCAGGCGCGGATCGGCATGGAATCGCCGGACCATCACGTCGTCCTGCAGGGCATTCACCATGGCTACCATGCTCATGCCGTGATGATGGGCCATGTACGATCGAACGCGGGCATGCGACTGGCCCGCGGGCAGACGCGACGGCGTGCGGTCCAGCGCCTCATACGGCCCGTACAGGCCGATCATTCCTAGAGCCTGGAAGCGCTGGTAGTTGGCCAGGACCTCGTTGGCGGCCATCGGCAGGGCCAGAAGCGAGGCGTAGGGCGCCACCACCAGGTCCTCCCCCAGGCCGCGCTTGATCCCCAACCCGGGCACCCCGAAGGCTCGGTACTGATAGTTCTGCCCGGCGTCAAAGGCGTAGTAGCCGGACTCGGAGATGCCCCAGGGCACGCCCCGGATTCGGCCATACTCCATCTGTCGTCGCACCGCTACACGGCAGCTCTGTTCGAGCAGTGTTCCGGTCAGGCTGCGTGTGAGCAGCAGGGGCATCAGGTACTCGAACATCGTCCCGCTCCACGAGAGGAGCGCCAACGAACCGTTCACCCGCGTCAGCGGCCGCGCCAGGTGAAGCCAGTGCGAGAGCGGGACATCCCGTTTGGCGATGGCCACCAGGCTGGCCAGGCGCGCTTCGGAAGCCAACAGGTCGTAGTGGTTGTCGTCCAGCTTGCCTGCGTCGAGGTTGAAGCCGATGCGGAACACCTGCCGGCGCCGATCGAACAGGAAGCCGAAGTCCATCGCCTGGACCAGCGCCTCGCTGCGCTGGCTGATCCGACGGTAGCCGATCAGAAGGCTCCCGGCTGCCAGGCGAGCCGACTGCAACGCCTCAGCCAGTTGCGCGCACCAGGCCGTTGCTTCCTCGAGCCGGGAGGGAGTCTCGGGGGTGGAGAGGGCGCCTCGGTCCACTTCGGTCAGCAGGCCCCGCAGGGCCTCCAGTCTGGCCTCAGCGGCGCGGCCCATGTCGGGGATCTCCCCCAGGCGGGCCGTCACGGGCAAAGCCTGCATCAGCTCGCACCACGCCTGTCGGAGTGGCGCCTCAGCCTCAGGGCTCGCCAACAGCGCCGGCGGACGGTCGATCAGGGGAGCATAAGGGACAAGCAGCTCGACCTCTCTGCGCATGCTGGTCACATGGTGTCGCAGGCGCTCCGAACACAAGCGCAGCGCATCCAGCGTCTCCGGAGAAAGCGCGTGCGGCCGGACCTCGACCACCTGCATCAGCAGGCGTTCGATCTCGGGCAGGTCCCTGGAGGACACCTGCTCCAGGACCTTCACCCAGCGCTGCGGCTCATGCTGCACTCCCAGGATTTCTCGCCGGACCTCGGCCAGTTCGGCGTGAAGAGGCGAAGCGCCGGAATTGCCCTCGGAGGCCGGCAGGCCTTCTCCCAGCAGCGCCAGCGTATCCAACAGGCCCTGCCAACGCTGCCATCGGAAGGGGCGTACGTCGGGCATGGCCAGGCAGCCTTGGGTCAGGGCGATCAGGCAGCCGGCCAAGTTTCCGCTATCGACGGTCGAGACATAGCGCGGCGGAAGCGGCGCCAGCGTACGGGTGTCATACCAGTTCAAGTAGTGGCCGCGATGCCGTTCGAGGACGTCCAGGGTGTCCAGCGTCGAGTTCAGCCGTAATGCCAGGCCGAGCAAGCCGACATAACCCAGATCGCCGGCCGCCAAACCCGAGAGCAACAGGAACCCGATGTTCGTGGGGGAAGTGTGGTGAGCAGTCTGGCCGCGCGGCCACTCCTGGAAGTGATCCGGGGGCAGCCAATGGTCCTCCGGGCCGACGAAGCGCTCATAGAAGAGCCAGGTGCGGCGGGCGATCGCCCCCAGGCGCCCCGCCTGCTCCGCCGTCAGCGGAGGTTGAGCTCTGCGAATGGGGCGGCTGATCCACTGGGCTGCCTGCGGCGAGATCAGCCAGGCGATCAACACCGTCGCCGCGGCCGAGGACGACGAAGGGCGGACCAGCAACACGAGAGTGCCTACCGCAAGGGCGATGACCGGTGCCGCGATCATCCGTTTCCAGGTCATGCCGCGTGAGGCGCGCTTGCCCAGCGCTCGGCTGAACTGGGCAGCCGGAGTCCATTCCAGCAGCCGTCGGCGGGTAAGCAGCAGGCGGACGAGGGTGACCCCAATGGCATCCAGCGCCAGCAGGGCCTCGAACGGCAGGAACACGAACACGAGCACCCAGCGGACGAGATCCATCCACAACGGGCGCAGCCGCTCGAAGAGGGGCGCGACCGGCCAGCGGACGCGAAAGCCCAGCGCCAGGCCGGCCAGTATCGAAGCCGCCGGAGTCAGAACGGCGACGCTGGTCCAGAACAGCGCCGGTCCGGGGAGGCACAGCCACCCGGCAATCAGAAGCGCCAGGAGCGATGGCGCCAGCAAGCTGCGGCGCAAGTTGTCCAGGATCTTCCAGCGATCGAGAGTCGAAAGATCGTTAGGGATCGTGCCGCCCTTCTCGGTCGGCACCCGTAGCAGGAGCCAGGGCAGGAGCTGCCAGTCGCCGCGCATCCAGCGATGCTGGCGCTCGGTCGAGGCCAGGTAATGGTCCGGGTAGTTTTCCAGGACCACCACGTCAGACACCAGCGCCGCGCGCCCGACGATGCCTTCGAACAAGTCATGGCTGAGCAGGGCATTCTCGGGCACGCGGCCGGCCAGGCTGCGGCGAAACGCGGACACATCCATGATGCCCTTGCCGACGTAGATCCCTTCCTGGAAGAGGTCCTGGTACACATCTGAGACGGCCAGCGTGTACAGGTCCAGGCCGCGCTCCCCGGCGAACAGTCGGGTCAGGATCGTTCGGTTGACGCTGCCGGGTTTGACGCGCACCCGCGGCTGGAGCACGGTGTAGCCAGCGATCAACGCGCCCGTCCGCCGATCGAACGCGGCTTGATTCAGCGGGTGGGCAAGGGTGGCGACCAGCCGCCGCGCCCCGCCGCGGGTCAGCAGAGAGTCGGCATCCAGCGTGATGACATAGCGGATGTGCGGCAGGGGAACGCCCGGATCGGCCAGCACGTAGGACGAGGTGGTCGCACCGCTCAGCCAGTCGCTGAGCTCCACCAGCTTGCCGCGTTTGCGCTCCCAGCCCATCCACACGCCTTCGCTTGGGTTCCACTCGCGCTTGCGGTGAAGTAGATGGAAGGGGGTGCTCCGGCCCGCTCCGTGTTTCTCGTTCAGCAGGCGCACGCCTTCGCGCGCCTGGGTCAACAACGCCTCATCCCCGGGCATGTGTTCAACCGGCGCGTCGGGGAAATCGGTAAGCAAGGCAAACAGCAAGTTGTCGTCGAGCGTGCTCAGGTAGTGCTGTTCGAGCTGCTTGAGCAGGGCCCGGACCTCATCCGCACTGCTGAGCAGCGCCGGGATGGCCACCAGCGTCGTGCACTCACGCGGGATGCCGTCCTGAAACTCCATCTTGGGGAGCAAGTGAGGAGGCACCAGGCGCGGGACGGCCGTGTGCACCAGTCCGACCGCGACGGAGACGGCTGGCACGGCACCGACCAGGATCGCCAGCAAGGTGTGCGGGAGGCTCCCGCCCCAGGCGACCGTCAGGGCCGCCATGCTGCTCAGCCCGAGCAGGGTCAGGACGAAGATGCTGCCCAGGTAGACCCACAGCACTCGCGTCTCAAGCCAACGGCGCAGGCGCAAGCCGGCCGGCGGGATATACCGCAGCCGGCCCTCGAGCGCCGCCAGCCCGCGGTCGAGAAGGTAGAAGCCGACGTGCCCCGTGCGCTCGCCGAACAGCGTCGCCGCTTCGGCCTGCGCTTCTTCCGTCCGCGCGCCTTGAGAGTCAGACGCCGACCGCCCGCGCGGCCCCTTACCGGCCGGACGCAGATGCGACTTGGGGCGCTGCGGGGCCATGGGCTGGAATCCCTCAGCCCGCAGCTGGCTGTCGCCGACCGCCAGATCGATGGCCTGCTGCGCCACGGCCTCTTCGGGGACATCTGCGGCTCGAGCCAATTGCTCGATGACCTTGCGGTAGCGATCGCGCGTCTCGAAGTCCATGCGGGCGTAGACCTGGGCCGGGTCCTGGCGCAGGATCTGCTCGACGCGGCTGATGTCCTCGAAAACCGTCTTCCAGTCCTCGATATCGATGGCGCGCAGGTCGAGAATGCAGGCGGCGATGGGCGGAAGCTCGGCCCCACCGGATCGACGCGCGTTCTCGTCTGGGGCCCCACCCGGGATCGGCGGGGGAGCGAGCAAGACAGTCGCCGCTTGCCCAAGCCGGTCAAGGACGGCCAGTCGCAGCACCGCCGGCAGCGCCCACAGCTCGCCGATGGTCAGCGCAGACACGGTCTGATAGGCGGTGAGGAAACGCCGGGCGGCATCCGGATCGAGGTGGAACTCAGTGGCCGTTGTCAACGCGGAGGCCAGGGCATATATACGCGGCAGGCCGGCGAGCGCTCCCCCGGTCAGGATCGGAAGCTGCCGATAGAACCCTTCCGGCAAGTCCTGCCGCACCTGGCGGACGACCTGCTGGATCAGGTAGAAGTTGTCCAGCAGCCACTCGGCGCCGGAGGGCACTTCCCGTTTCTGCTCGGCCAGGCCGGCAAAGTGGCGTTGGGCGCGGACCAGGAGACTGTCCAGGTCGCCCAGCCAGCGCGGGAGGCTGACCCCGACCGCGCCGCTGCCCACCACGGCCTCAGCCGCGAGACGGCGCGCCAGGTCTTCCAGCCCGCTTGGTAGGCTGGTATCCGGCCCTGCGCGCGCTGGCTCGGAAGTTGGGGTCAACTGGCGCGGGCTCCGCGGGAAGCGCTAATGGCGGCCGAACTCCCTGGCGGCCAGCTCCGCCGCGGTGGGCTCGAACGCCTGCCGGGGAAGATCCTGGACAATCACCAGCGGCTTGTCGCCATACAGAATGAAGGAGGTCGGGAGGCTGCCATACGGCCAGCGTGTGCCGCCCGAGTGTCCATGGGCGCTGAGCAGGACCAGGTCGATCTTCTCCTCTTGTGCCAGCTGCTGCAGTGCGGCGGCCACGTGCTCCTCGATCGGCAGGCGCACCTCCGCCGGTAGCGACAGCCGGGCGCGCAGGTCCTCCAGGTAGCGGCTGGCCTCCTGGCGGTTGCGCTCGGTGAGGGCATCGGCCAACTCCTGGTCCTCGCGTGACGGCGGGGCCCGGCGCGGAAGTTCGGGCTTGCGGACAACATGCGCCAGCAGGATGTGTGAGTGATGTTGGGCGGCCAGCGCTCCCACCAGCGGCAGGACGCACTCGGCCCGCTGCGATCCATCCAGCGGAACGAGCAGGCGCTCGTAACGCAGGGCAACGACCTCGGCCGCCGCAGGATGGTAGGCCGGGATCAGCAGGATCGAGGTATGGGCCCGGGCCAGGATCTTCTGCACGACGCTGCTCACGTTCCAGCCGCTGAGACCGCTGCGACCATGCGAGCTGAGCACGACGAGATCCACATGCTCTGTCTTGGCGTAATCGACTACCCGCTCGGCCGGGTCGCCCTGCAACAGGACCTGAGCGGCAGTCACGCCCGCAGGACGCAGCCGTCCGGCAACGCCCTGAAGGTAGGCCCCGGCTTCGGCCTCGCTGTACTGCCATTCCAGCGGGTCGATGACGCGGGTTCTCCCGCCAGATGGTCCCTGCTCGACCACCTGCAGGAGGGTAACCCTGGCGTTAAGCGCCTTGGCCATGGCCAGCACGTGCGGCAGGACGCACTCCGCCAGTGACGAGCCGTCCAGAGGGATCAGGAGATGCTCGAACATGGTGCCCTCCTCTGAGAAGAGCCGATCGGCGCCGATACAGGCGGCTGCGTGGGGGAGGAGGCACGCGGCCGAGGCGGGGAACGAGGCTGCGCTGCGGCGCGCCGATGACGGCCGCGGGCAAGGCTAAGCCAGTGTGCTCGCCATACTCATAGTACCACCGTGCGATGCCATCGTAGACCCACGCGCTGCCGACACATGGGAGGTCGCCATCCACGCGTCGGAGGCGGCAGCAAGGGGATCATCTCGGCCCAGGCGCGCTTGGGTGCAAAGGCCGGCCGGCGCCCCCAGGCTCAGGCAAGCGACCTCCCGAACGGGAAGCCGCCTCAGGCGCGCCTGGCCGCCGGACGTTTCGATCGATCGCGCCCGGCAGCGCTCGGCCTGCGCAGAACTCCGCCCGGCC
>Ga0105095_10000857_pt1 | contig 15342 bp, 10 predicted proteins | sample PPLLak2March2015_2_FD_79180 | JGI IMG/M metagenome (GOLD analysis project Ga0105095, IMG submission 79180) | Freshwater sediment microbial communities from Prairie Pothole Lake near Jamestown, North Dakota, USA - PPLs Lake P8 Core (3) Depth... | ecosystem: Environmental > Aquatic > Freshwater >... | reverse complement strand
GAAGGGCGGACAACGGTTGGTGAACCACCCCAGATAAAGTTCTGATCCGATGAAGTATTTCGGATTACAGGGTCAGATCAGGAAGAACAATACGAACTCGGTATTGCTTCTGATCCTGTTTCCCCTGGTGTTTTTTGGCCTGACATGGCTTTTCTTCTTCCTGACGTCGGTCTTCATGAAGGATTCGACCAGGACGCTGTATGACGTAAATACCAGTTTTTTGCACACGATCCCCTGGATAACAATCGGCGTAATAATCTGGTTTTTAATTGCATGGTTCTCCCACACTACGATCATCAACAATGCAACCCATTCAAAACCGCTTGAAAGGAAAGAAAACAAGAGGATATACAACCTGGTTGAAAACCTCTGTATTTCAGTCGGGATGCCAATGCCGCAGGTAAACATAATTGAAGATGATTCACTGAATGCTTTTGCGAGCGGTATTAACGATAAAACTTATACAGTTTCGCTGTCGCGAGGAATTATTGACAAGCTTGAAGACGATGAGCTCGAAGCAGTTATAGCCCACGAACTGACTCATATAAGGAACAGGGATGTACGGCTGCTTATCATTTCAATTGTCTTTGTCGGAATTTTCGGTTTTGTTGCGGAGATGCTGTTCAGGTCGCTGAGGTTTGGAAGGATTGGACGCGGAAAGAAGGAGGGTGGCTGGATTATAATTGCCCTGCTGCTGGCGCTTGTTGGTTACCTTCTGGCTTCATTGTTCAGGTTTGCTCTTTCGAGGAGGCGTGAATTCCTGGCCGACGCTGGTTCCGCCGAGCTTACCAGGAGGCCTCTGGCTCTCGCATCGGCACTGAGGAAGGTATCGGCCGATCCGACTATTGAAGCGGTCAGGCGTAAAGATGTTGCACAGATGTTCATTGAGAATCCGCAAAAAGGCGGGGAAAAAACCTCATTCTCGTTTGCAAACCTGTTTTCGACTCATCCGCCTATAGAGAAGAGAATTCAACTATTAGAGCAATATTAACCTCTACTCCCTGCTCCCTTTTCCCCTGAGGAAGAGTCTAAAAGTCCGCTTCAGGGGATTTTGGGGCTTTTTTGTAAATCAGCTTCGATTCCTCTCCTTTCAGAAGCCTTGAAATATTTTTCCTGTGAGTAATTATAAGCCCGATTGCTACTATAACAGAGAATATTTTAAACAGGAGCGAAGGGGTATCAAAAAATAGAAGCAGGAATAGCGGGAACGAAATCCCCGCACTCATTGATCCAAGCGAAACATATCCTGAAATCAGGAAAACGCACAGAAAAATTCCCAGGCATGATATTGTCACCAGGGGATGAACCGCGAGCAACACTCCGAAAATGGTAGCAACGCCTTTCCCGCCCCTGAAGCCCGCAAAAACCGGGAATATATGACCTGTTATCGCCATGATACCTGAAAGTATCTGAAGATTTGTCAGCAAAGCTGTTCGGGGTTCTGCCAGATAGAAAAATACCGGCAGCATTGCAGCAAGCCAGCCTTTTAATACATCAATGAGCAGAACGGGAATCCCGGTCTTCCATCCCAGCACCCTGATTACATTTGTTGCGCCGGCATTTCCGCTTCCATGTTCCCTCACATCTATATGATGGAATGCCCTTCCTGCCCATACGGCAGTCGCAAAGGATCCGAGCAGGTAGGAGAGCAGTAAAGTGATTATTAGTTTAACGACACTCATCCCTATGTAAAAGATCAGATCCGCGGTCCGTATTCGGCAAGCTGCAGGGTCTCTTCATTGGATGAAAACTTGCTGAAGTTATTAATGAATTTCAATGCCAGGTCTGTGGCAGCGATGTGCCATTTTACAGGCGAGCTCCATGCCCTTGCCGGGTCGAGGATAGTACTGTCGACACCCTCGATCCTGGTCGGGATGCTCAGATTAAAGACAGGAATGGTTGTAAATTCGCTTTTGTTAATCGATCCGTCAAGGACAGCATTGATAATCTTCCGCGTGGAGGGCAGGTCAATCCTGCTACCGGTGCTGTAGGGTCCACCCGTCCATCCCGTGTTTACAAGCCATACCTCGGCATTGTGAAGCTTTATTTTTCTTGTAAGCTCGTTTGCATAAATGATCGGATCGAGCATGAGAAAAGCAGCTCCAAAGCATGCTGAGAAGGAAGGAACAGGTTCAATGATACCTCTTTCAGTGCCCGCTACCTTGGCAGTATAACCGCTCAGGAAGTAGTATTTAGTTTGTTCTTCCGTAAGGCGGCTCACAGGAGGCAGAACACCAAAGGTGTCGGCAGAAAGAAAAATAACCTTCTTTGCATGACCTGCCTTCGAAACCGGTTTTACAATATTGTTAATATGATAGATAGGGTAGGAGACTCTTGTGTTTTCAGTTTTTGAGTCATCGTCAAAATCAATTGAGCCGTCCGACCCGACCACAAGGTTTTCAAGAAGTGCATCACGCCTGATTGCATTATAGATATCGGGTTCATTCTTTTTGTTCAGTTTTATGCATTTTGCATAACAGCCGCCTTCGAAATTAAAGATGCCTTCATCATCCCATCCATGCTCGTCATCACCTATCAACGCCCTGTCGGGATCGGTTGAGAGGGTTGTTTTTCCGGTCCCTGAAAGCCCGAAAAATATTGCAACATCCCCGTTCTTACCTACGTTTGCAGAGCAGTGCATGGAAGCTATCCCTTTCAGCGGGAGGTAATAATTCATTATAGAGAATATGCCCTTTTTCATTTCTCCGCCGTACCATGTTCCCCCTATCACTGCCATACCGGCCCTGAGGTTGAAGATCACAAAGTTTTCGGAATTTAATCCCTGTTTTTCCCAGTCGGGATTGGTGGTTTTTGAAGCCATAAGGACCACAAACCGGGGGACGAATTCTTCAAGCTCCTCCGGTTCGGGCCGGATGAACATATTCCTGACAAAGTGTGCCTGCCATGCAACTTCAAGGACGAACCTGACCGCCAGGCGTGTATTTTTATTGGCTCCGCAGAAACAATCGACAACAAAAAGACGTTTGCCGGAAAGCTGTTTTGCAGAAAGGTTTTTGCAATGTTCCCATATCCCGGATGTTACCGGCTTATTGTCGGAAACTTTTGCTTTTTCCGACTTCCACCATACAGTATCTTTTGTTGTTTCATCATAAACGACATATTTGTCTTTTGGTGACCGTCCGGTAAAAACACCCGTATCAACTGAAACGGCTCCAGATTTTGTAATTATTCCCTTTTCATACCCGTTCAACCCGGGTTTTATCTCTTCAGCAAAGAGGAGGTTATACGACGGATTATATTCTACTTCATTTACATTTTCAATTCCGTAGTTCTTTAATTCATCAACTGAAAACATCGTTAGAGTATTTTTTATGTATGCCATGTTGTGCCAAAGGTATCAATTATCCGAAATAAATCTTAAAAAGTTGGAAAATCTTAATTCAACCTGATTAAGTTTTACATGGGCAACCCGCAACCTGCAACCTGCAACCCCCAACAAATTTTTACAAAATGAATAGGGTATTGTTGTTCGGAAAGGTCTTATATATGGTTTAGTTTTCATAGTTGATTAAAGGTAAGCACGGAAAGAAAAAGGGCAACCAAATGGCTGCCCTTTTAATTTATGAAAATCCTTGTCTATTTTCCAAATTTGACTGCTGCCTGAGCCGCTGCCAGTCTTGCGATTGGCACCCTGAAAGGGGAACAGCTTACATAAGTCAGACCTGTCTTGAAACAGAACTCAACCGAAGCCGGATCGCCGCCCTGTTCGCCGCAGATTCCTACTTTAAGGTTTGGTCTCGTGGCACGTCCTTTTTCAACCGACATTTTGATCAGCTGTCCCACACCTTCCTGGTCAATAGTCTGGAATGGATCAGCGGCCAGCATTTTCTTATCAAGATAGTCATTCAGAAATCCGCCGATATCATCGCGGCTGAATCCGAACGTCATCTGGGTAAGGTCGTTTGTCCCGAAGGAAAAGAACTCAGCGCTTTTTGCCATCTGGTCGGAGAGGAGAGTTGCACGAGGAATTTCGATCATTGTACCATATTTGTAATCGATCTTTTTAAGGCCTGATTTTTTAAGGATCTCGGCATACATCTCGTCAACCACTTTTTTGGTAACATCAAGTTCTGAAACATCGCAGGTTACAGGAACCATCAGTTCAGGTTTCGGATCCTTCTTCTCCTTCAGAAGTTCTGCTGTGGCTTCGAACATCGCCCGAACCTGCATTTCAGTAATCTCCGGATAAGTTATCCCGAGGCGGACACCACGGTGACCCATCATCGGGTTACTTTCGTGAAGCGCTTCACCACGTTTTGCCACATCTGATTTTTTTATACCCAGCGCTTTGGCAAGTTCAGCCTGCTTTTCTGCACCCTGCGGAACAAACTCATGAAGAGGGGGATCCATCAGGCGGAATGTAACAGGCAAACCATCCATCGCTGCCAGGGTGGCTTTCATATCCTTCTTTACATATTTATATAATTCATTGAGCGCTTTACGGCGTTCAGCTTCATTTGCACTGAGAATCATTTTACGGAGGAGGAACAAAGGCTGTTCCGAGCCCTTGCCGTAAAACATATGTTCAATCCGGAAGAGGCCGATCCCTTCAGCTCCGAATTCACGTGCCACTTTTGCATCTTCTGCGGTATCAGCATTTGTGCGGACTCCCATTGTCCGGTATTTGTCGACAATCTTCATAAATGCCTTGAAGCGTGGATTTTCTGAAGCATCCATCAGCTTTATCGAACCTGTGTAAACATTTCCTTTTGTCCCGTTGATGGTGATCACATCACCTTCTTTGAGGACTATATCGGTTCCGGCAACCTTTATTTTCTTTGCCGAGGCATCTACATGAAGTCCCCCTGCACCTACAATACAACACTTACCCCAGCCGCGTGCAACAAGTGCAGCGTGAGAAGTCATTCCTCCGCGGGCGGTAAGGATACCTTCTGCCGCGCGCATACCTTCGACATCCTCCGGATTGGTTTCTTCACGGACCATGATGACTTTTTCTCCCCTGCGGTTCCATGCAACTGCATCTTCAGCGGTGAAGACGATTTTACCAACCGCGGCGCCGGGTCCGGCAGGTAATCCTTTAACAACCGGTTTGACTTTTTTCTCGGCATCCGGATCACAGATCGGGTGAAGCAGCTCATCAAGCTGGGCTGGTTCAACACGTGTAACGACTGCCTTTTCCTCAATAAGTTTTTCCTTCAGCATGTCCATTGCCATATTCAGGGCAGCTGTGCCAGTTCTCTTGCCAACGCGGCACTGCAGCATATACAGGGTGTTTTCCTGGATTGTAAATTCAATATCAAGCATGTCATGGAATGCCTTTTCAAGAATATTGCGGATATCGACAAGTTCCTTGTATGTCTTTGGCATTACCTCCTGCATGCTTTTCAGGTGTTTATTCTGTTCGTTCCTGGTCTCATTGTTCAGAGGGCTCGGGGTGCGGATACCTGCAACAACATCCTCACCCTGCGCATTTACCAGCCATTCGCCGTAGAACTGATTTTCTCCCGTTGCCGGGTTACGTGTGAAAGCAACACCTGTGGCTGATGAATCACCCATGTTGCCGAATACCATAGCCTGTACGTTTACAGCAGTTCCCCAGTTGTCAGGAATTCCTTCAATACGACGGTACGATACAGCTTTCTTGCCGTTCCAGCTTTTAAACACGGCTTTGATACTGCCTTCGAGCTGTTCTTTTGCATCATCCGGGAACGGTTTACCAAGCACCTGTTTTACTTTTTTCTTGAATTTTTCTGAAAGATCCCTGAGCTCATCAGCGGTAATCTCAGTGTCTGACTTATATCCTTTTTTCTTCTTAAATTCATCAAGCATTTCATCAAGCTGCTTACGTATACTTTTTCCTTCGCCAAGTTCGAGTCCTTCAGCTTTTTCCATCACTACGTCGGCATACATCATGATAAGACGACGATATGAATCCCAGACAAATCGCGGATTGTTTGTTTTCTTAAGGAAACCGGGGATGGTTTCTGAGCAGAGTCCGATATTCAGGACTGTATCCATCATTCCGGGCATGGATTTCCGGGCTCCGGAACGGCATGAAACGAGAAGGGCGTTTTTGGGATCGCCATACTTCATTCCCATCGTCTCTTCAGTTTTTTTCATGGCTGCCCATACTTCAGGCATCAGATCCTTCGGAAGTGTCAGTTTGTTCTGGTAATATTCATTACACGCATCGGTGGTGATAGTAAAACCGGCAGGTACAGGTAATCCAAGGAGACACATTTCTGCAAGGTTGGCACCTTTACCCCCGAGAAGGTTCTTCATATCTGCTTTACCCTCTGCAGTCTTCCTGCCAAAGGAATAAACTCTTTTAACTTTTGACATACTTTTATGAATTTGAGATAAACTATTTGTGGATTATCAAATTTATTCTTGTTTTTCAAAATAAGTTGCAAAGTTAATATATTAAATCGAATTTCAGAAACCAAAACGCACTTACGAGCGGGGATGGAACATAACCAGCGTATCCCTGAGGTAACTCCTGTCTATATGAGTATAGATCTCGGTAGTGATTATCGATTCATGACCAAGCATTTCCTGCACTGCCCTGAGATCGGCACCGGCTTCAACCATATGAGTGGCAAATGAGTGGCGAAAGGTATGGGGACTGATATTTTTGATAATACCGGCCTTCCCGGCAAGGTCCTTTATGATAGTGAAAATCATGGCTCTTGTCAGCTTTTTGCCCCTGCGGTTAAGGAAGACGATATTGTCATCATGAATAACACTCAGCCTGTTCCTGTCGATCCTGTAGAGATCGATCTCCTTCAGGGCTTTTCTGCCTATTGGTACAAGCCTCTGTTTGTTGCCCTTCCCGGTAACACTTACAAATCCTTCTCCATAATGAATATCAGTCAGGCGGAGATTCACAAGCTCGGAAACCCTCAATCCGCAGCTGTAAAGAGTCTCGATTATTGCCTTGTTCCTGTGGCCCTCAGGTTTGCTGAGATCTATTGCTTCGACAATCCGGTCGATTTCGGCCACACTCAGAACATTGGGCAGCTTTAGTCCGGTCCTTGGAGATTCTATGAGCGAGGAAGGATTCTCACTGATCTCACCGTCGATCAGCAGAAATTTAAAGAATGCTCTGATCCCTGAGAGTACCCTCGACTGGGTCCTGGTGTTCGGATTGCCTGCCCCAAACCAGTTAAGGAACTCCTTAAGGTCGGAATAAGTCACGATGGCCGGGGTCAGGTCCTTCCCGCATTCAATGGTGAAGGATTCAAGCTTCTTCACATCATTCAGATACGCTTCAATACTGTTCTCTGACAATGATTTTTCAAGCCTCAGATAATTTTCGAAATTCTTGAATGATTTTTTCCAGGTCAGGCTCATATATGACTGATGTAATTGCGGTCAAAAATAAACCTTTATCCCCGATCTTCCTCTCTCCTCACATTTTTTAGTTATTTTTACCTTATTATTTAAAGTCAAACCTGGTTGAATGAAAATTCAGATAATTAACGGGCCGAACCTGAACCTCCTGGGGAAAAGAGAACCCGGGAAATACGGAAATAAGTCCTTTGAAGAGTATCTGACTCTTCTGAGGTCGTTATATCCACTGATAGAATTTGACTATTATCAGTCGAATATCGAAGGTGAGCTTATAAACAAGATTCACGAAACCGGCTTTTCATTGAACGGGATAGTGCTCAATCCGGGCGGTTATACCCATACTTCGGTCGCATTGGCCGATGCAGTGTCTTCGGTAAAAACGCCCGTGGTGGAGGTCCACATCACGAATGTTGCCGGCCGTGAAGAATTCCGGCATAACAGCCTCGTTGGCAGGTATTGTGCGGGGAGTATCATTGGATTTGGTCTTGACGGTTACAGGCTGGCTGTTGAAGCACTTGCAGAAATCAATAAACATTCAGAAAAAACAGGATGACAAAAAAGAGGACAAAAATTGTTGCCACCATTTCTGACAAAAAGTGCGAGAAGGAATTTATAAGGGAACTTTATGAAGCGGGGATGGATGTTATCAGGATAAACTCTGCACACCTCGATATTGAAGGAGCCTTAAAGATCATTAACAGTGCCAGGGAAGTGTCGGATAAGATTGCCATCCTGCTCGACACAAAGGGTCCGGAAATCAGGACCACAAAATGCGATTCGCCGATCAGCCTGAAGAAAGGGTCAACCATACTTATGGCAGGTGATCAGGAAAAAAATAGTACGGGCCGGATCATTTACGTCAGCTACAGGGAATTCTCGAATGACGTACCGCCGGGAACAGCAATCCTGATTGACGATGGTGAGATTGAACTCAAGGCAGTAAGGAAAGAGGGCGAATTCCTCGAGTGCCTCATTGAAAACGACGGGATACTCGGCTCCAGGAAAAGCGTCAATCTGCCCGGCATAAGGATCTGCCTTCCTTCACTTACAGACAAGGACCGGATATTCCTCAAAATGGCAGCTGAGACCGGAGTTGATTTTGTTGCTCACTCTTTTGTAAGGTCCAAACAGGATGTTCTTGATGTTCAGGCTGTTCTTGATGAATACAAAAGCGATATCAAGATAATTGCAAAGATAGAAAATGAAGAAGGCGTTGAAAATATCGACGAAATCCTGGATGTTGTATATGGAATTATGGTAGCCAGGGGTGATCTGGCGATCGAAGTACCATATGAAAAAATTCCCGGTCTTCAGAAAATGATAATCTCAAAATGCATACGCAGCCGCAAACCCGTAATTGTGGCAACCCAGATGCTTCATTCGATGATAACCAATCCCAGGCCGACACGTGCGGAAGTAAGCGATGTTGCGAATGCCATCTATTCCCAGACTGATGCCATGATGCTTAGCGGAGAAACGGCAAGCGGGAGGTACCCGGTCGAAGCCGTGAAGACAATGACAAAGATTGCTCTTGAGATTGAAAACAATAAAGAGATGTTCCTCGACATTCCGGCTGTGAATATCAGGGGTGAAATCTCCGCCTATCTTGCAAAGGTGGCAGTCAAGACATCGGTAAGGATCGGGGCAAAAGGGATCATTGCTGATACCATCGGCGGAAGAACGATCAGGGATATGGCAGCTTACAGGGGGGTCAACCTTGTCCTGGCTCAATGCTACTCCACGCGTACCATGAGGGAACTGGCCCTGTCGTACGGGGTTTATGCCAGTTACCAGGAAAAGAAGAAATCGGTTGATGACTTTATTAATATAGCCCTGAAGGATCTCATTGCCCGGCATAATCTGGAGCCAAATGACATAATTGTTGTACTTGCAGGGAACTTTTCGGGAGGTTCAGGGTTTTCATTTATTGAAGTAGGCACGGTTGAATATCTGAAAAGTCGCGTTGATATTATAGACTGAGTTTATATTGTTGGTCTGATTTTTGCGGAAAAAGAATGGTTCAAAAACCGGTAGTACATGATAAAATTAATATTTCTTTCCATATGGTTTATCATCCATCCGGTTCATGTTTCGCTATTGAGCATCGACTACGCTCCGGATCAGAATAGTCTGAATGTGTTCATTAAAATATACTACGATGATTTTCTCACTGACTCAGGTATTGGGGAAAAGGAAACAGGCTCAATGAAATTTCCCGACAGCAGTTCGTTCACGGGTGATCATATCGGGAAATATATCAATGAGAAAGTCAGGATAATTGTCAATGGCAGGCAGCTGGAAGGAAAACTTGGGGATTTCAATCTTGCGGACAATGAATTAACCATGAACCTCTCATATGGTTCCGTTAATAATATTTCAACGATTACCGTGAAGAACCTCATAATGACGGGTCTTTATGCCGATATGGCAAATATGCTCATTATCAGGGTGCATGATTTTGAAAAGGGGGTTAGAATGACCCCGGAAGAAACGGAACAGACATTTAATATTAAATAACCAGGGATTGTGATTAAATTAAATATGGTTCAGGGATCGATGAAGAAATTTACTGCAATTGCGTTCATTTTGTTCTGTTTCTTAAATCTGAACGCGACTCATAACAGGGCGGGTGAGATCACCTATGTACAAATATCGGATCTTACCTATGAGATTACAATAACGACATTCACCTACACGCTCAGCCTTGCTGACAGGCCCAGCCTGACAGTGGAATGGGGCGACAATTCCTCGTCCGTGGCGCAAAGGTCAGATATCCTTTTTCTTCCTAACTTTTATAAAAGGAATATATACAAGATCACTCACACTTACCCCGGTCCGGGCGTTTACAAGATCGTCGTGCAGGATCCCAACAGGAATGATGGTGTTCAGAATATTCCGAATTCGGTCAATGTCGTATTTTCGATCTCCACCATCCTTATTGTCAATCCGGCAATAGGCAGGAACAGCACTCCCGTATTGCTTAATCCACCGTACGACAAGGCAGCCCGTGGTTACGTCTTTATCCATAACCCGGGTGCGTTTGATCCTGACGGCGACAGCCTTTCCTATAAGCTCACTGTTTGTACGAGGGAGGATGGAAAGCCGATTGAAAACTACAAATTGCCTCCTGCAACCAACTTTTTCCGCCTCGATTCCATAACAGGCGATCTGATCTGGAGCACTCCTGCCGACACAGGGGCATATAATGTCGCGATGGAAATCCAGGAGTGGCGCAACGGGGTTAAAATTGGCGTGGTAGTCAGGGACATGCAGATTAATGTTTATGATGCCCAGAACAAACCGCCCGTTAACGCGCCTCTGACCGATTTGTGTGTTGAGGTTGGCGATGTGGTTGATTTCACTGTTTCGGCAGTTGACCCCGATAATGATCTTGTCGGTCTGAGGGCAGCTTCGGGAGTTTTCACCATCGCCGGTTGCCGGGCACAATTTACCAAAGTCGATTCTGTTCCCGGCTTTGCCTCGTCCCGGTTCCATTGGATACCCTGTCATGAGGCGGTAAGGAACCTGGCTTATGACCTGCTCATTAAAGCCGACGATTACAGCGCCGAACTTAAGCTTTCCGACATAGATGTCATGCACATAAAGGTCCTCGGGCCATCACCGGTTCTGCTTAATGCTGCTCCTGAGGGAAAATTCATCCACCTTACCTGGGAAAATTACGGAACTGATGTAATTGCAGGCTTCAGTGTCTACAGGCGTGAAGGGGTGTCTGACTTTGATCCCGATTCATGTACAGCAGGAATTCCTCCTTCAGCCGGATTCACTAAAGTCGGATTCATCGAAGGAAGCTCAACTGTATCATTCATTGATACAAATAATGGAGAAGGACTTGATTTCGGGAAGGAATACAATTACAGAATTGTGGCCGTATATCCCAACGGTACCGAAAGCAAGTCTTCGAATGAGATCGCTGCAACCCTGGTCTCAGGTGTGCCGGTTATTACACATGTGAGCGTCAGGAATACCTCAGTAACCAACGGTTCGATATATGTCAGCTGGCGGAAACCCGACAGACTCGACACAATTCCCGCCAATGGGCCGTATGAGTACCTTATCTACAGGGCACCCGGAATAACCGGGACAGATTTCCAGCAGGTTACTTCGATTCAAACCGTTAACCTCAATGATACGGTTTTTATCGATACACTTTTAAATACCCAGGCGAACGGATATATCTATAAAATAGAATTATACAACAATGCTCCCGGAAGCAGGTTCCTTGTAGGTGAACCGGGATATGCCTCATCGGTGTATCTTAACGCAAACCCCGGAGACAGAAAAGTTCGCTTTAATATATTCAGGAATGTACCCTGGATAAATACAAGGTACGATTTCTTCAGGCTGAATGAGACCACAATGGCATATGATTCGATCGGATCGACAAACCAGCTGACCTTTACCGACAATGGACTTGTTAACGGAGAGGAGTACTGCTACAGAGTGCGGTCTGTGGGCGGTTATACCAATGTAGGCCTGCCAAGGAACCTTGTCAATTTCTCGGAGATCATCTGTGCCACGCCAGTCGACAATGAACCTCCGTGTATTCCCGAAATAACTGTTTCAAGCCAGTGCGACAGTCTCTATAATATCGTTGTCTGGAGCTTCACTGATCCGCTTTGCATCGATGATGTTGCAGGTTACAAGGTCTACTATAAGCTGACAACTGAGGAAGACCTGTCGCTCTTAACAACAATTAACGACAAGAACACTTTCTCATTCAAGCATTACCCGGGAGATATAATTTCAGGATGCTATGCTGTTACGACTTTCGATGCAATAGGAAATGAAAGCGACCGATCGGTAATGATCTGTGTCGATTCATGTAATTTTTATGAGATCCCGAACGTATTTACACCCAACGGCGATGCCATAAATGACAGGCTTGTCGCGAAAACAACAGGGCTGGTTGACCGGGTTGATTTCAAGCTTTTTAACCGGTATGGTGTGCTTATTTTCGAGACAGATGAACCTAAACTCAACTGGGACGGGACATATAAAGGTAATATTGTATCACCCGGGGTCTATTTCTACCAGTGTGACGTATTTGAAAGAAGAATTACGGGTCTTGAACAATTCCATCTGTCAGGTTTCGTGCATGTTATTACCGAAGCGGGTGCAGAAGTAAGGAAGGAAGAGTTTTAATTTTTATCAGGGGGAACCGGAATGAAAAAAATATTGATATTGATCCCGTTCGTTTTTTATACAGCCCTGCTCGCAGGACAAAAACCTGTAGATTTTATTCTGAAAGGGAAAGCTTTGACCGAGGCTGGAAAAACTGACGAAGCAGTAAATACCCTTTCTGAAGGGCTCAGGCTGAACCAGGATGCCGGATTATATCTGCAGCGTGCCGAAGCGTGGCTGACCAGGGGTGATTATTCACAGGCGATCAGTGATTTGAATGCAGCCAATAAATTGTCACCCGGAATAGGTGAATATGGTCTGGCAAGGATATACGGACTGAAGGGTGACGCTTCTACTGCTACGTATCACCTTGAGGAAAACATGAGATCGTCATTCAGGAAGAGAGAGAAGGATGTAATGCTCGATCCGGCTTTCAGCACAATTGAAAACAAACCTGAGTGGCGCACCTTCATTAAGAAAGAGTGGTATAGTGATCTTGAAACAGGATTGTCGGAAATTGAATATTATATATCAACCGGCAATACAGGAGAAGCCAGGTCAGTTTTATCAGAACTTTCAAAGAATTATCCTGACAATGATGGCAATATTTATGCAAATGCCCTGATAAATTTTGCCGATAAAAGGTATACGGAAACAATTAAGGCTATTTCAAGCCTGCTTACTGATGATCCGGGCGAGGAAAAATATTTGAGGCTCCTTGCCGGCGCGCAGGCTGCCTCAGGAAATCAGGCAGGTGCCTCCTCGACATATACAAAACTGCTTGATCTGGGTATTCCCGATGCCGAACTGCTCATCCTGAGGTCAGAATGTTACAGGAAAACTGGTGAAACGGCCAGGGCACTTGACGATGCCAGCAAATATCTTGACTTATACCCCGACAGTAAAAAAGCTTTAAGCTTCGCAGGGAAAATCGAAGCTGCTTCGGGAGATAACATTAAGGCACTTGAATATTTTTCAAAAAACCTTGAACTTCATCCGAATGATGCAGAGTGCTATATTGACAGAGCCAATTCGTATTTTGTTTCAAAATCATGGAACTGGGCAATAAAGGATTACAGCATGTCGCTTGACCTGAGACCCGACGATCCCGAAGTCTGGCTTAATAAGGGCATTGCCCAGCTGAATTCGGGCAATACTGCTGATGCATGCCACGACTTTAGAAAATCATTCAGCCTGGGGAACAAAAAGGCCACTGAAATGATCAGCAGACATTGCATTTCCCAGGGTAGATAATCATATTTCTATCTTGTATTTCTAAGGATCTTGTCGAAGAGATCCTGCGGCTTGAAGGGCTTCAGAACATAGTCATTGATACTGAGGTCGTCAATCTTGTCATGGCTTTCCGACATTATTGCCGCCGTAAGCGCTACCACAGGCATCGAACTGATCCTGGGATCTTCCGATTGCCTTATGATCCTCGTCGCTTCTATTCCGTCCATCACCGGCATATGAAGATCCATTATCACAAGGTCAAATTCCTCTTTCTGGAGCAAATCAAGGGCAATCTTGCCATTCTCTGCATGGGTGACCTTAACACCCCATCCGGTAAGGAATTTATTAGCTACAAAGAAGTTGATCTTGTTGTCCTCTGCCACCAGTATCCTTTTCCCTTCCAGTCCGGTACATGGTTCAGATGTTTCGGCAGGTTTAATAACAGTTGCCTTTTCAGGTATTCCGAATTTGAGTGAGAATTTAAAGGTTGAACCCGCGCCGGGAACACTGTCCAGGCTGATCTGGCCTCCCTGAAGCTCGACCAGTTTCTTACAGATTGACAAACCAAGTCCGGTTCCTCCATAATGCCTTGTTGTATCAGGTGATGCCTGGCTGAAACTTTCAAATATCACATCATGCTTGTCAGCGGCAATCCCTATACCTGTGTCTTTCACCCGGAACTCAATGACCGTACTGACCTGGTCGCGTTCGAGCTCCCTGATTATTACAAGAATGCTGCCCCTTTGGGTGAATTTCAGGGCGTTTGAAAGGAGGTTTGACAGTATCTGGTTAAGCCTTATCGAGTCGCCGATAACCTCAATGGGAAGAGTGTCCTCTTTTATAATTTGAAACTCAAGGTTCTTTGATTTTGATCTGAACGAATAGGTCCTCATGATATCGTTGAGGAAATCGCTAAGGTTGAACTGGGTTTGTTCAAAGACGATCTTCCCCGATTCCATCTTGTTGTAATCAAGGACATCATTGACAAGTGTCAGCAGGTGGTTGCCCGAGAACCTCAGGGTCCTGATGAAGTCCATCTGATCTTCCCTTGGTTTCCCCTGGAGCAGCAAATTCGTAATACCGATTACCTCATTAAGCGGAGTCCTGATCTCATGGCTCATTGTCGACATGAACTGCTGCTTCGACTGGGCTGCCTCTTCTGCTTTGCGGCTGGCAAGCATCACATTCTCGAGCATGGTCTTTCTCTGAATGGTCATTGCTATCTGATTGGCAATAAACTCAAGGACATTAACATCTTCTTCCGAGAATTTATTTTCATCGTGGTAATCCTGCAGGGCCATAACCCCGATTATTTCCTTGTCGGCCTTCAACGGTATACCCATCCATACCTTGCATGGGGCTCCGACCAGGGCAATATCCCCGGAGTTTTCGAGATCCCTGAGATCATTTTCTTTCAGAAGGACCGATTTCTTAAGTCCGATCACCCACCTTGTAATCGTCTTCCTTGCAGGGAGTCTTTCGAAATTGTCTTTCTCATCCGCAAAGAAGGGCATCGACAGTGTATCTGTTTTCCTGTCATAGAGAGCAATAAAGAAGTTATTCGTATCCCAGATCTTACTGAGCTCACGGACAATCGTCGGATAGATATCCCTTAGATCTATCTGGTGAAGT